>ERZ780207.444-NODE-444-length-45674-cov-6.077336_pt1 | contig 45674 bp, 37 predicted proteins | sample MGYA00510977_ERZ780207 | MGnify/ENA primary metagenome ERZ780207 (study PRJEB29588, sample SAMEA2151383) | human gut metagenome | biome: human gut; feature: human-associated habitat; material: faeces | place: Denmark | collected 2008/2010 ...
AGCTTTTCGTTGACCAGCTTATTTCAATCCACGCCCTCGTGAAGAGGGCGACGGCATTGCAAAGCTGTTACAGATAGCAGAGAGCAATTTCAATCCACGCCCTCGTGAAGAGGGCGACGTCATTATCCTTAGTAACGGCGGCAAGGTCTGATATTTCAATCCACGCCCTCGTGAAGAGGGCGACCGAGCGGCGCAAAAAAATTTTCACGGTGCTAGCATTTCAATCCACGCCCTCGTGAAGAGGGCGACCTCTTTTGATTGATGGTATATCAAAGCTGTCAAGAATTTCAATCCACGCCCTCATGAAGAGGGCGACAGCAAATTTATACAATGATTATCTTTATTTTGAAGCTAAATATCACATTTCGGACATTTTCCATCAATAAAATCATTAGATATTCATCTTCGCTGTAGCTCATTAAATATTGTCAATTATCTCAGGCTGTACTGCACCCTCGGGATTGTTGAGTATAATATCATAATCGGCTACAGAATTAGGTTCATTTCCGTTAAGCTCATCCTTTTCCTTTATCTGAACAGCATTATGTATCTTTGCAGAAGATACCTTAGGTGTTTTACCGTCATGCTTCCACCAGTAAACTCTGCACACCTGCATGCTTCCTTCAGGACGCGCTGAAGAACAATCGTTTTCGAACAGCGTTACAAGTGCCTTTTTTATCTTTTCCGCATCTTCGTCGCTGAAGCCTGTTTTTTCAGCAAGCTGGCAGTTGATACTGCCCTTGAATACATACAAACCAAAACCAACACGGTTTTTTGTACCCATAGTATCAGAAGCTTTACCGTTCTTACCGCTCTCTCCGTTTACGCTCTTTGTTATCTGCATACTGATTATTTCAACAGGAGATACGCTCTTTGCGATGCTGATTGATACCGGACCCCTTACGCCAACAGAAACCGCATCACCTTTAAAGGCGAAAACCTGACCAAAACTGCGGACATCTATCCACTGTTCACAAGCGATCCTTGCGTATTCATCCTTGTTGGTATTCTTGCCTGAAGATGCTTTTTTGAGTTCATCGCAAGAATCCGCTCTTGCTCTTAAGCTGTCGCATCCGTCATCACACTTGTCATCGCTCTGTACGAATATTCTTTCGCCCATATCCTGAAGTCTGTTGCGTATCTTACGCTTGATGCAGACATCTGAAATCTCACCCAGACCCTTTGAATTTATTCTGGGGCGGTTACCGCTTAAAGGATCGCCGTTGGGATTTGCGTCTGTTGCTGAGATAATAACCTCAAAATCAACCTTGTTTGCTAATGTGCTCATAATTATTCTTCCTCCTTGTTATCATCTGTTTTCTTTGTGAAAAAATCATTCATCTGACAGCTGTATGCGTGCAGAAATTCCGAAGACAACGGTGAATTATCGTTGTAGGTATCCAACGGGAACATCGCTGTGATCTGATTTATCATACGCTCAAAATAACTTCTCTTACCGATATTCATTCTGTTGAGATACGGTCTGAGACTCAGACAAAGCACCTTCCATGTTTCGCACGGGTGATTTGAAAATGCCTCAATCAAGCGCTTTGCGTTAGTCGGTCGGTTTTCGTTATCGTCATACGTTGAACCTTCCGCATAATCTGCTACTGCAAGCAGTCTGCCGTACAGATAATCTCTGTCGCAGCATTCTTTTTCAAGTGACATTGTACACTCTCCTTTTGTTTCGATAATTCTTTTTCGTATCATGCCGCAGGCACAGTTAACAACTCTTTGCCAGTTGTTGCTTTTATTATCAAAGGCATTGTATCTGCAAGCTCTGATGAACAGTTGGTTTACTATATCCTGCGGTATTCTTCCGCCACATACGATATATGGAATAAGTCGCTGATAAACATCTTTTTTTGTTTTTTCGCCCGGCTTAAGCACACTTCCTTCTTCATTGCCATAAGCACAGGCGGCAATTTCGTATACAGAAAAAGAACGGCGTTTACCATAGCATATCCACGAGGTATCTCTATGCCATTTTTCAAGGTTAGAAAGATAATCCGAGGTTGCAACCTCAGCATATTCCGTCATTGAAAGTCTTCCCGTTGTAGCACTGTCGAACATAATCAAAAGAGTTTTAGAATCGCTTTTGTATTTGTTTTTGGTATCCGTAATAGAAGCTATCGTAAGCGTTTTGTTTATTTCGCCGGTGTTGCTTTCAGGAATATAACCATCTTCATCGTCATCAAAACTGCATCCCTCAAAAGGCTTTTGAATTTCTTCAAGATTATTTTCCCATACCAGAATGCACAGACCGTCTACGATATAGCCTTGTTTTTTTATCAGGCATTTAAGCGCATTGTGTAACTTCTGCGAGTAGTCAAAGCTGATTGCGGTAGCCTGAGTTTTATCCGCAAATCTTCCTCTATATGAAAAACCGCTTTCATCGTTTGTGGAAAACAGCTTTGCCTTATCGCCGGTATTTCGTATTTTAGACGGATGCTTATATGTTATACCGCCATGTTCGCCTGTAGCATAGCAAATATCCGAAGTTGCACAATCGCCGCAGGCATACGCTATATATGCCTGATACAAGCTCTCGTCTTTCCATAGCTTTTTTCCGTCAACGCTAAATCTCACAAAGCAATCTGCGGGATCGGTATTGGCTATCTTTTCATCGGATAATTTTCCTTTTTCATTCAAAGTGAATATCCCTGCGTCAATCAGATCGGCAATTATAGTGCCTTTGGAAAGATAAGTGTATACAGCCTTTACTTCCTGCGGTGCAGAGCCTGACTCGCACCATTTTTTCAGATTTTCGATATACGCATTATAATAATCGCTGTTGTCGCTTTTTTTGACATCTGCATACTTAGGATAATCGCCTGCAATATATATCAGTTTATCTGCAAGCGGATGCGGATTGATACCTGCTCCTCTGGACGATGAATCCTCTGTTACGGGAATTATTGTAACAGCATCTTCTTTTTCGACTTTTTCTGCGAATCCTATTGACGGTATAGTGCCATCTGAATTGATATCTATTGTAATTTGTGCATTCTGTGTCGAATGACAAAGCGGAAGTAAATTCCGGTCATTCGTTGAATTCAGAATGTCATATGCTCTCATCAATTCATCAGTCCAACTCAATATCATCACCCCTGCCTATAAAGTCGAATTCTTCAAGTCCGCTGAAATTATCAAGTTCTTTATCAAACGGCTTTATTTTCATATCACGGATATGCCTTTTCTGAGATTTGGGAATATCATTCGAATGATCAAACTTTATAACCCCATCTTTCATAACAGGCCGCCAGAATCTGACGGTAAGTTTGCCCTTGTCTTCTTCCCTCTCAGCTTCGTCTGCATAAGTAATGCCATGATACATAAAGCCATACGGAATTTCTGTACCCTGATAATAGCTTACACCTTCATCATAGCTGCAAGGCTCGACATACCCCATACATTCTCTTGTACCGAGGAAAATATCACGCCTTCCGCCACGCTGTATCATGCGTTTTGCAATGTTATGATGCTTGTTTTCGTTCCGGTCTTTTTCAAGCTCGGGACGGTTGTCATTCCATTCAAAGTGAGCTCTTACCCTGTACTCCACATCTTTAAGATAGGTGTAATACGAAAGGTCGTTGCCTCCGCCGTATTTTATCGGACGGATGCCCTTACGTTCCATAGAGATCTTATTCATCACCCTGCACTCGTCTATCACCCATATGATAGTCGGCTTCCAGTATATGCTCATGAGTATGCCTTTCAATGCCTCATAAGTCGGTATGGGATAACTGAATTTTTCTCCGCCCGGACGTGTCAGCACGTCTGCAAACAGTGCGAAATCTCCGCTCACCTTGAACTCGACAATATTATCGTGTTTGGTTTTGCTCAAAATTCTTACCTCCTTTATTTTCGGGCTTGTGCTTTCGCTTTTACCCGTATTTTGCATTTTGATATTTATGTCAGCCTGTTCTAACAGACAGGTCACATATCGTGTTGTATATATCCGATATTTGAGGCAAACTCAGACGAACATTGCTTCCTGAGGTTTGCCCTCTGTACTTAGCCCTGTAGCGTTATTGTAAAACTCTTTTTTCAGCGCATAGATATACACTTTTTCATCCCGCCTTACCTTAATCTCGTTTAAAGCATCGTTTTCAGCAAGCTTTTTAAATGTATAATCGTATACATTTACAATGTACTGCTGTGCTTTACGCTGAAGCTCAAGAGCCTGCGATATAGTTGTTTCTCCGTTAAGAGCTTCGATTATTCTGCTCGCCTCTTCATTATACGGCACTATTATATCAATAGAGTTATTATCTATCATTCTGAAGTTATCGCCAGCTGTTTTGAACGCCTGTCTTGACTTCCAATTTCCTTTATCATTACTGAAAACTATATTGCAAGACAGCAGATCAAGAAGGCTGTAATTTGAGTTTCTGATTTGATATTCAAGCATATCGCCATTACTGTCACAGGCACAATCTTCATAGTAATCACGAAAATATCTTTTCATAATATCAACCGACAACAGTTGCTCACATCCGTATTTTCGTACTATCAAACCGCATTGGCACTGTGCCTCTTTAAGTTTTCCGAGCTTTTCTATATATTCATCCTTCAGTTTGATTATATATACATTCCTGTGATCATCTTCACCGTTTCTGTTACATCTTCCTGCCGCCTGAGCTATGTTATCAAGACCTGCACTTGAACGTATTACACATTTAAAGCTGATATCGACCCCTGCCTCTATAAGCTGTGTCGTTATGCATATCACACGTTCATTATTATCAAGCATACAGCGTATATCATCAATCGCCTTGCGTCTGTGCGCCGGACACATATTTGTGCTGAGGTGAACCACTTTTGCTTTGATTTCTTCTTCGTCATTAAGTTGCGTCACGTTCCTGAATATTTCTGCCGCCGCAGTTTTAGTGTTGACTACGAACAGAAGATTCCCGTTCTCACGGTACTTGTCCATACATATTACCGCAGCTTCTTCATAAGTATTTCCCTGATTATTCAGCAACGATACAACTTCAGTTCTTTTAAAATCTTCAAAATCCTTTGTATAATCCCCTGTCATTGAGCTATCTTTGTCAAGCATTATAGGATACTTGCACTGTTCAAATGTAGGTTGTGTAGCGGAACATAACACTATCGTGCATCCCATAAATTCGGAAAGAAAATTCATAACAAGATTAAACAAATATACGCACCTTATCGGTATTGATTGCACTTCATCGATTATGATTACCGAATCAGTAAATCTGTGCATCCTTCTCAGAGCTTCGGTCCTGGACGAGAATAATGTATCAAAGAACTGCACCATAGTAGTGCAAATAACCTGTTTATCCCAGTGCCTGCAACGCAGCTCATATTCCTCAAGCTCGCCGGTAACCTCATCATTATTCTTATGCTTATTATCGATAATTTTGCTATACATATCGGAGTGATGCTCAAGGTAGTTATCATCTCCCGCTATCTCACGGATCACATCTCCATTCTGCTCAAGTATAGACATAAACGGAGAAATATAAAAAATGCGTTCCTTTTTATGCTCAACAGCATATTCAATCGCAAAACGCAATGCCGAGAGCGTTTTGCCGCCACCTGTAGGAACAATGAGCTGAGCTATACCTACATCATTTTTGGCAAATGCACAGCATCTGTCCGAAATGTTCATTCGGAGTTTTGATATTAAACTGTCGCTTCCGGAAAATTTACTCAGCTTGTTATCCAAACGTTGTTTCATATCAAGCCAATTACGCCGTATTTCATCTTCAGACGGTTCTGTAATTTCAACACCTTCCATAAATTCGGCTGTCGCCGTCCTGTCAGCGTCAATAAGGCAGGACTCGGTCAGTCTTTCCAACAATCCGTGATAAAAAGCTAATGTAGTGAAATATTGTTTTCTGTCTTTGGCACAGCAGATTTCTTTCATCTTTTCAAAAAATCTGCGATATTCATCAGCCGCTTTATTAAGCAACTCATCAAGTTCGCTATCAGAGATAAGCTCGCTTATGTTGCTCTTGATTTCGTCATAACGTTCATTTTTGCTGCATCTGTAATCAAAATAATCATCATTGTTCCGTGTATACCAGTCATTCAGTCCGTGGTGAGAAATGATGATTCTCGCAATTAACCTTGCGACTTCTTTTTTATATTTATCATCATCGTTTGAAACCAGTTCCAAAAGAAATTTTGCTCCCGCATAGCTGTGATCGATTTCACCTCTTTTAATGCCGTTCGCGTGCTTTATATATCCGTCGAAATCGTTATTTAACTTTCCTGAGTCATGTAATAAAGCAGAAACGAAAACTGTACTTTCCATATTGAACGGGGCTGAATAACTACGAGCCAACAAAGCAGTTTTCTTACAATGCTCGCTGACTGTTTCTTCGGTAACACTTTCATTATCTAAGCCGCCTGTATTTTTTATATGAGCAATATGATCCATAATAATCCTCCATCGAATTATATTACTAAATTCAGTATACTATCAGCAAATGTAAATTTCAATGCTTTTCTGTAAGAAAAAGTAATTTCTTTGCCAATCATTGAAAGATTTTGTCGAATTTATTGAAATCACTTTATAGTTATGTGTAATTAATACTGATGTCAAGCGTAAAAATCAACAATTGCAAACAATATTTCTTATGCATAACCACAAATCCATTGCTTAGGTTAATATCATCTTGCATTTTTTTCGCTTAAACTATATAATATAAAAGTCCGGTGATAACATCGGTGGATTGAAATTAGTTCCGTGTTATTAATAGGTTCGGCACCAACCTGAGCCGCACAGTCGAAAGTCTGTGCGGCTCTCGTTGTGTAGAAGTGTAGAAGTGCATTCACCTTACCATTATAAATTTTACCATATCCCCTGTCCGATAAAATGGACATATATACAAAACTATCCCCATACAGCATTAAACTGTACGGGGATAGCTAATCTTTATCTAATTTTCATATCTCTCAGAGCGATATACTCCTCATCGACCTTATCGGTATAGCGGCTATCGACACCGGCGAGGAAAGCCGTTATATGCTTACAGCATTGACTGTAGAACTCATCTTCATAATGGACGATATGCGCACCGCCAAGTGCAAAGCGGTCATCGGCATAAAACCTTTTAGAAATATCAATTACACAGCAATCGGTAAGACGTGCGAATTCTTCTTCAAATCCGTTTATAAATGCTTTTTTGGTTTTGAATGTGTTATCGCTGTCGGATAACATTTCTAACCGATTGTCAAGCGAAATATAACGGTCTTTAAGATCGGCTTTAATTAAAATAATGTTTTTTCCATAGCGCTCTGTGACAAATTTGCAGAAGTTTTCAAGCGCTCTTTCGAGATATTCACGGCTTCTTTCGTTAAATAAATATGTGCTTTCGCATTTATCGGAAATCGACTTGTAAAAAGCTGTGCGAAGTATGAAATCATCCACCTCGAAAAGCGAATCGCCGCACTTACGCATATTGCAGATAAGGTCGTACATATCAACAATCAGCCATTCGGCATTACTGTCAGATAGAATGCGTTTTCCTTCGTGCAAAAATGCCTCTTTGACAGTGCGTCTTCGCCACTTACTGCCGCAGAATTTATCAGCCGACAAATCGTTGTCAAACGGTATTTCAGGCTCATCTGCAAGCAAAAACGGCTGCTTGAAAATGTACTTATCGACATATATGCCTGAGGAATTACGATTAACGGATTCACGGGAAATACAGCTGCCCCAGATGTCAACCAATACAGGTTTGTGCCGTGCTTCGTAGTCTTCAAGCAATTTGCGGTCATTTCTGATAAGAAAAATATGTTCGCAGTTATCGGGGACAGTATATTTGTAAACCTCAGAAAGTTTACGGGATAATTGCTTTTTCATAAGGAAGTTCTCATCGAAAACTATTCTTATATCATCGTAACTGCAAACGCCAAGGTCGCCGTCAATACATTCAGCGGCTTTTATTGCCGAGATAAGCCTTTCTGCACCGGCTTTAGCGGAAAGAAGGATTTTTGCATCATCATAGGCACGGATCTCATTTTCACGCAGATATACAAAATACTCGAAATTCTCAGCGACAAACCGCTTTGACGTAAACTCCGCCATTCTGTCCGATACATAATTTCTGTCAAGCAGTTCAGGTTGATAGGCTCTTGCCGTCATATTATCATAGTACTTTATGACACGCATAAGCTGCAGCCTTATTTCCGGTGCAGAAAAATATGTATCCTTGCGGATACGTTTTACCGCTGAGTTCAGCTTGATTCTTACATCATCGTAGAAAAGCGGCTCAAAGGACATCATATTGTCACTTTTTGACTCCATAAAATAATTGCCGGAAACATCAATAACCACCGGCTGTAAAAGCGAAATCAGATAATCCTCATACAGCCTCAACCGCTTATTCAGCGCATTTCTGCTTTTACCGTTTCTTAGCTGATTTTCTATTACGCAGATATTGCTGAATTTTAAACGCACTAATATGATTTTATCCTTATCATATTTTGACAAGACAATTTTCGCATATTCTTTAAGTGCTGATTTTACTGTTTTTTCGTCAAAAGGCGGAGAAATTTTTTCAAGCCTGTCTTTATTGGAATTGTAAAAATCGGAAGAAATAAAACTGCCCGATGCCGTATAGAAGCTGTCGCCGTACTTGTAGCACGAAACAGCCGCCGCTGTATAAAGGTCGATTACGATATAATCGCTGTCTGAGCCGTCTAAAAACGATTTGAAATTTTTATTTATATCAATTTTATTTCTTTGGTTGCCGGCTTTTCCCGAAAGATTGCTTTTTTTACTTACAAGCGATAACGGCGACAGAATAAGAGCAGTATCATCATAAGAAAAACCGCTGTCACGGAAAATATTTCTCAGCACGGCTGAGCCTTGCAGCAAGAATTTAGGGTATTTTCGGATAACGCCCTCCTTGCCGAGTATATCTCTTATGCGATTTTCGGAAACCTGTTCTGTTTGCGTCAGCGACCCGTCAAGAACGCTTACCGTATATCCGTCGGAGGTATCCTTGCAAAGTGTCGGAATGCACGATATATCGGACTTTATTCCGCTTTCGGTCCTTGTGAGAATCAGATTTACAATTACACTCTCACGGTTTTCACGAAGCTCTTTCATAGATGACAAAAGATTGCCTAAAGAATAGAAGCACGTCACATCTCTGCCGGCGGATGTGTGTATTTTACCGACTTTCTGCATAACGTGCGGATGAGAACCGATAATAAGATCCACACCGCACTGTGCCATATATTCAGCCGTCTTTATCTGAGAATTTCGAACCGTAACGGAATTCATAACACCCCAGTGCTGATATGCGATTATATACTCTGCGCCTTCATTTTTAAGCGTTTCAACAAGCTGTCTGAAATGCTCAGGCTCATATTTCCCGATAATTTCGGGCGGTATATTTTTCTCAAGCCCGTTTGATATTGAATTTACTGCGACAAATCCTACCTTTATGCCGTTTATATCGGCAATATGAGTTTCATCGTCAAGTGTACCGATATTTGCCATACCGCTGTTTCTGATACGTTGTACGGTAGCGTGAAGCCCTTCAAGCCCTGTATCACAGTTATGATTATTAGCGGTTACCAGTGCATTGAATCCGCAGTTTTTCACTGCATCTATGAAAGTGGACGGAGAATTGCAATTGGGGCTTCCGCTGTCTGTGCGTATCTTTTCATATTCAAACGGCGCTCCGTCAAAGCAGGTCGTTTCAAGCACTGCTACAGAATAATCGGCTGAGCTGACCGTATCTTTAAGCGTTCCGAATGCGTCTGTAAAATCAAGCGAACGCAAAGCGGCTTTCCGCTGATGCTCAAGCGAACACATTATATCGCCGCAGAGCATGATTCTTGCCGTAGCCGGATAGCGTGACATATCCCTGCCGACAACTATTTTAACAGTAAAAGTCTGACCGTCATCAGCCGTCAGCTTTATCTCAGCCGTACCGTCCGAAACGGCGGTAACCTGTCCGCCCTTTGTTACGGTCGCCACATTGCTGTCATCGCATTCAAAATTGACGGCAGGCACTTTATTTCTGCATTCCCATACTATCTGTGACGTTTCGCCCTTGTTCATCGTGATTACATTCTGAGCTTTAAGGTGATGGCACATCGGCGTAAATTCTGCCGGCTGTGACAGTTCGCCGTATACCTCTTTCCCGTCACGATAGCTGAACGCTTTTACCCGTACAAGATACTTTCTGCCGTTGCGAAACCCAAGTATCAGCTTTGAATTATTCTGCGCATAGCGTGTTTTAATGCACTTTTCCGGTTCATCTGCATTATAGAACTGCAATATATAGCCGTCTGCGCCCTCTACCGTCTGCCAGTCGGATCGCACCGATCCGTCATAAGCGGTAGCGAACAGGTTTTGCGGAGCTTTCAGCATGATAGTTACCTCCGTAGTTTACTTTTTGCTCAACGGTTTTCTTATTATCGAATGAGGAGGGAAAGAAACGGGATAGTCAAAGTACATCTTTTCTGTCGCACGGTTTGCTATCTCCGTCTGTTCGCCCTTTGAATTTATCAGATAAGGAATATCCAGCTTTACCGGCGTTTTTCCGGGCGACAGCACTTCAAGGTCATCGTGAACGGTAAAATAGTTTCTCTGCGTGATATTTACCCTGCCGTTCTCACAGCTGTCAACGACTCCGACAAAGTCGCACTCACGGATGTAGCCGCTGTTCTCGTAATACTGGTTTGCGTCATCCTTGTTGAAATAAAAGCCGGTGCAATACTGTCTGTGACTTACCTTATAAACTTCATCAACCGCCCACTTCGGAATCGGTTCACCGCTTTTCACTGCATCAAGCGCCGCTCTGTAGGCATTCGTTACCGTTGCCGTATAATATGCGGATTTCGCTCTGCCTTCAATCTTGAAGCTGGTAACGCCTGCATCCTTAAGTTCTTTAAGATGCTCTATCATACACATATCCTTAGCGTTAAGGATATAAGAGCCGCCATCGCCCTCCGACAGCTCATAGTAGTCGCCGGGGCGTTTTTCTTCAACTAAGTGATATTTCCAGCGACAAGGCTGAGCGCATTCGCCCTTGTTGGCATTTCTGCCTGTCATAAAAGCGGAAAGCAGGCATCTTCCTGAAAATGAAACGCACATTGCCCCGTGAACGAACACTTCAATATCCATATCATCAGGTATGTTATCCCTTATACGCTTTATATTTTCAATATCTACCTCACGGGCAAGCACTACTCTCTTTGCACCCATCTTGTACAGCTCGTTTGCAGTTACATAGTTTACTACTCCCGCCTGTGTAGAAATGTGGATCTCAAGATCGGGAACGGTACGCTTTATCAGAGCAATACAGCCGATGTCGCTTACTATTGCGGCATCTATTCCGCAGTCGTATGCGGTTTTTATAAATTCGGGGAGCAGTTCTATCTCATCGTTTGACGGAACGGTATTGCAGGTAAGATATACTCTTACACCCTTTGCGTGAGCGTATTCAACGCCATTCCTCAACGTTTCGGGATCGAATTTTGCCGCACCTGCTCTCATACCGAACATTGTACTTCCGAGATATACAGCGTCACAACCGTAATCAACGGCTGACATAAGACATTCAAGATCACCCGCAGGCGATAAAAGTTCTAACATAAACTTAACCTTTCTTTTACCTTATTATGACATTCCGCCGCAGAAAACTCTGCGGCGGAATATTGATTGTTTGATTATTCGGCTATCGCATGATCCAGTCCGCACTTGCGGAGATTCTCCTCATGCTCCGAAATAGTTTCTGCAAAATACATTTCTGTTGTGTCAGGGTCAGCACAGAAGTAGTAATAGCTTGTTTCAGGCGCATAAAGCACTGCCTTTATAGCGTCAAGTCCCGGGTTGCAGATAGGTCCTATCGGTATACCGTCACACTTATAGGTGTTATATGCGTCAAACATTTTCTGATCGTACTGCGATGAAGTGAGATGCGGTTTTATATGCTCATCAACATAATGTACGGTAACGTCCGATTCAAGATGCGGGAATGCTTCCGCATCAGCCATACGGTTGAAGAATACCGATGCAACATTGCCCATATTGGTCGTAGTATCTGCCTCACGCTGTGCGATCGAAGCAAGCGTTATGGTTTCGTCAAGCGTAAGCCCAAGCTCGCTCATACGGTTATAGTAACGTGCCGTCAGCTTGTTATTGAAGTTCTGATATATAATGTCAAGAGCATCTGCGGCATACTCGCTTGTATCAAGCTCCTTATTGTCCTCAAGGGCAGGAAGAATATAGAACTCGTATGTATCGGGGAATATATATCCTTCCATCTGATAATATTTCAGCTTTTTATTCTCAAGACGTTTCTGGAATTTATAAGTATCTCCGAGCGTCTTGCACTGCTCCATGAAATCTTCGGCACGGCAGACACGGTTATCCTCCATCATCTGAGCGATCTCATCAATAGTCATACCCTCGGTTATCTGTATTGAAACCGTCTGATTTACAGTAGACACTGTCTGCAGCTCAGAAATAAGCGCACTGTACGACATAGTTGTGTCAACCGTGAAAGTACCCTTTATGAACTTATCACCCTTGCCGAACATTTTGGTATAGAGCTTGAACACGTCCGGCATATTTATAATACCGAGATTTGCAAGATCCTGAGCGATTTCATCAGTTGTCGAATCCTCGTTTATATGTATCTCGGCCTGACAATAGGTTTTTCCGATACCCGTAAAATCAAGTGCCGACTTTACAATGTATGTAGCAAGAAACGCAGAAATTGATATGATAAAAACTGACAGCAGAACGCCTGTGAGAATATGTGAAAACGTTCTTCTATGGCGGTTTTTCGCTTTGATTTTCTTGTTGCGTTCTTTTTTTGCCGTAAGATATTCCTGATATTCTTCTTCGGTTACCTCGTCCTCCGCAGGCTCACCGTCCCCAGAAAGCGATTCTTCACTGCCCGGAACGCTTTCGTATCCGCTGTCATCAGATGAATCTTCGTTTCGCACTTTGCCTGTATGAAGCGCTTTTATCGAATCCATCATAATCGTGCGTTCTTCGGTGCTTTCGGTATTTTCATCCTTATGAGTTAAATCCATAGGATTATTCTCCATATTTTTGTCCTTTCCGTTTTTCTGTAATGACTATATCAACGCATCTGTCGTAATCATCGACAGGTATATCCTCCGTCAGAAATTCTTCATAGCATACTCCGACAGTATAGCCCTTGTAACCGTTTATAAATCTGTCATAATAGCCTTTGCCGTAACCGAGTCTGAAGCCTTTAGCATTAAAGCAGAGTGCAGGAACTATCAGTACGCTGTTTTCTGCACCGGCGGCATCAATCACAGCACAGCTCTTTTTCGGCTCGTCAATTCCGTACATACCTTTTTCAAGATCGTCAAACGTATGTATCACGCAAAACTCCATATTACTGCCGTCTATACATCTCGGTACAGCTACATTCTTTCCTGCTTTGAGACACTGCGTTATGAATTCTCTCGTATCCACCTCGCCGTCTGTCGAAACAAACGGCAGTATAGTATCCGCCGTCCGCACTTTTTCAAGGCTTAAAAGATTCTCGGTTATAGCGGCATTTTTAACAGCCGTTTCACTGTCGCAAAGCAGTTTTCGCTTCTGAAGCAAGGCTTTTCTCAGTTGTTTTTTCTGCTCGTTTACGCTCATCTGCACTGTAAAGACTTAGCTGTCTTTTCTGCTTTTCCTTCACCGCAGAGCAATGCTCCGAGTGCAAGTCCGAATTCTACAGCCGCACCTGCGCCCTTTGCGGTTACTATGTTTTCATCAATATTTACAAGGTCGCCCGTGAACATTGCACCCTCAAGGAATTGTTCAAAGCCGGGGAAGCAAGTTGCCTTTTTGCCTTTCAGAAGTCCCAGCTTTCCGATTATAGACGGAGCGGCACAGATAGCACCTATTGCTTTCGTATTATCGGCACAGAATTTTATAGCCGCCTGTACAACGGGGCTTTTCTCAAGATTGAGTGTTCCGGGCATACCGCCGGGAAGAACTATCATCTCGACCTTATCTGTCATAATAACATCGCTGTCGGTAATATCGGCAATAACTGTAATTCCGTGTGCGCCTGTAATCTTACCGCCGCCTATTCCGACGGTGACTACCTCTTTTCCGAATCTCTTTAAAATGTCAATCGGGGCAATTGCCTCGGTTTCTTCAAATCCGTCTGCTAAAAATACATATATCATTCTGATTGTCCTTTCCCGGCATTATAAACCGCACTGAACTTCTCAACCATAAAACACGGGTGATAAGACTTCTTCGCCTTGCGGAGATTCTCCTCTCCCATATCCTCTTCCCTGTTTATATATTCAAGTCCTTTACAGAACCTGTTTGCCATCATATAGTTAATCATCGGATATGCTCCGTCATAATCGGTAAACGCTTTTTCAACGTGGGTCACAAACGTGTCACTGCATTGCTGTTCGCCGTACGAAAATGCCTGTATCCTGCCGTCGACTCTCAGGATTCCGCCGACAAGACCTAAGTCGAAGAAATGCTCGAGTCCTATTCCGACAGCACACATTTCCTCCGATTTATCCTCGCTTTTATTGCAATCATTACGTATGCACCATTCAAGGCTCATCTGCTTGCATTCGTCAATATTCTCCGGCGTAATATCCTCAAAGCTCCAGTTAAGCTGTTTGAAACGGTTTATATAATTACGCTTTGAATGCAGCTTCTTTCCGCCGAGCGTTGCAAGCGACTGCGACTGATACACATAGTCATACAGATCTTCGCTTGTATCGAAGGTGAACATACCGGGATAACGCTGTTCGAGCATCTGCTTATCCTTTATATCCATACTGCAGAATTCAAACGGTATTCCCGTACTGTCACAGTAATTTTTAAGTTCTGAAAGCAGTGCGTCCGTATCGCCTTTTCCTGCGGGAAACACGAAACAGTTTCCGTGCTTTGATACATAAAAATCCTGAAAACGTCCTACAGTAATGTTGTAAACACCGCTCCACACAAAGTTGTTTGTGAAGTTATACTCACAACCTCTGAAATCAGACAGCTTCAGAAGCGGATCTATCCACTGCTTGTCGCTGAGTTCAATTTTCTTTAATTCCAACACTTTATATTACCTTGCTTTTGCCTGTTATCAGCCGTAAATCAGCGCCGATAATTCCTTATTTATCTTTTCGGGAGTGTAAGGATTTTCACCGTCCGAGCACGGCAGTATATACCAGCCCTTCTTGTCGGCTGTGTATAGTGCCGTTTCCCGACAGGCCTTCAGAAAAGCAACGTTGCTTTCGTGAATATCCTTCTTCGCCTCATCTCCGCCGTAACGTGCGGAAAGGAGCTTTTGTGACACCTCTACGGGCATATCCAGAAATATAATCCTTTCGGGACGTGGAATTGCGAATTTATCGTATTCGTAGTCCTCAAGCCACTCAAGGTACTCATCCCATTGGGATTTTTCCAGCTTTGCCATCTGATATATCGCATTTGAGGAGGTGTATCTTGCGGCTATTATGGTCTTGCCCGCTTTATAATCCTTTTCCCAGTCGGTCTTGTAGCTGATATAACGGTCTATCGCATAGAAACTGCCGGCCGTATATGCGCCCGTTCTGCCGTTTTCCTCGCAGAATTTACCGCTGAGATAGTCCTTGATTATCTCACCGCTTGCACTGTTGTAATTCGGAAAGCTGATGAAACGGATATTGCTGTCTGCGCTTGCTTTCAGCATCTCAAGCTGTGTGCTTTTACCGCATCCGTCAAGCCCTTCTATAACAAACAGTTTTCCGCATTTTCCGTTATTGCCGTTCATACAAACACTCTCTCATAATATAGTATAGTTTTATTTTATCACAAAATCCGTGTCAAGTCAACTTAAAATAAACGCACAAAGTCTTTTGTGACTTTGTGCGTTAAAAAGCATTATTCAGCACATTGAGCGTTCAACGGTGATTACGGCATTGAGCCTGCCGTCCTTTTCCGCAATTGCGTTCTTTATCATAAGAGCAAGCTCCCCGTCCTTATATCTGAAGCCGAAAGGAGTTACCAGATCGAAAATTACATTTATCCTTGAAACACCGTCGGTAATGCGGAAATCGTGGATAGTAAGGCTGCTGTCGATATTTTTTATTATATCAAGAACCACCTTTTTTACCTCGTCTGCTTTCTTGTCATCCACAACTACAGGATCCATATGTATCGTAACACTGCATCTGTACTTTTCCCTGAGATCGTCCTCTATAAGATCTATAAGTTCGTGTGCAAGCATTATATCTGTTTTACTGCTTATTTCGGCGTGGAGCGATATTACCATTCTGCCTACACCGTAATCATGCACCATAAGATCGTGTACGCCGACTATTCCATTATAGTTCATTACAGTGTTTTCAATTTCCTCCACCAGTTCCTTTTTAGGCTTTGTGCCAAGCAGCGGAGTAAGACTTTCCTTGAATGTGTTGAAGCCTGTGTAGAGGATAAAAAGTGCAACAATGATACCTGCGTATGAATCAAGTTCAAAACCGCTGAACAGCTGTATGAACATACAGATGATTACTACCGATGTAGAAATGCAGTCGGACAGCGAATCTGCCGCTGCAGCTTTCATTGTGGCGCTGTCGATTTTGCGACCGAGCTTCGTGTTGAACAGTGCCATCCACAGCTTCACAAGAAGCGACGCTCCAAGCACCGATACGGCAAGTATGCTGAACTCCGACTTTTCGGGCGAGAAGATTTTTTCGACCGAGCTTTTACCAAGCTCAAAGCCCATCATCATTATGATAAAAGAAATTATTATGCCCGAAACATATTCCATTCTGCCGTGACCGTAGGGGTGTTCGCTGTCTGCAGGCATTCCTGCCATTTTAAAGCCGACAAAGGTCATTATTGATGAGCCTGCGTCTGAAAGGTTATTGAATGCGTCTGCGATTACGGAGATACCGCCTGATAATATACCTGCAATCAGCTTTCCGAGAAACAAAAGTATGTTAAGTACAATACCGGTAAATGCTCCGAGATACCCGTAACGCTTTCTGACAGCGGGATCGGATGTGTTTTTGCTGTCCTTTACGAACAGTTTTATAAGCAGATTAGTCATGACTATCCCCCCATATTACACGAATACGGAGCAACATAATGCGTTGCTCCGTATCGGATATTTAAGTTTTATCCGGATCAATCCTTATTGCCCATAAGCAGTACCATTACCGCCTTCTGTGCGTGGAGTCTGTTTTCAGCCTCGTCAAAGATTTCGTTTGCGTGTTCTTCGAATACCTTGGCTGTAATTTCTTCTTCTCTGTGTGCGGGCAGGCAGTGCTGTACCATAGCGTCGGGCTTAGCGACAGCCATAACCTCATCGTTTAACTGGAAGCCCTTGAATGCTTTCTTTCTGATTTCGGCTTCGCCTTCCTGACCCATAGATGCCCATACGTCTGTGAAGATAACATCTGCGTCCTTTGCGGCCTTTATCGGATCGTCTGTCAGTTCAAAGCAGTCATACTTCTTAGCAAACGCAAGTGTTGTAGCGGCAGGGTGGTAGTTCTCAGGGCAGGCAACAGATACACTCATGCCCGTCTTTAAGCCGCCGACAATGAGCGAGTTTGCCATATTGTTGCCGTCGCCTATGTAGCACATCTTAAGACCGTCAAGCTTACCCTTGTACTCACGGATTGTCATAAGATCAGCAAGCACCTGGCAAGGATGAGAAAGGTCCGTAAGACCGTTGATTATCGGGATATTGCCGTATTCCGCAAGATTTTCAACCTCAGCCTGATCGAATGTTCTTATCATGATACCGTCAATGTAGCGTGATAAAACTCTTGCGGTATCCTGTATAGGCTCGCCTCTGCCTATCTGCATATCGCTTGCTGAAAGGTAAAGGGGATTGCCGCCGAGCTGATACATACCTGTTTCAAAGGAAACTCTGGTTCTTGTAGAAGCCTTACGGAAGATCATACCGAGCGTCTTGCCCTTTAAATGATCGTGAGGAATGCCGTGCTTAAGCTCATACTTGAGCTGATCTGCGAGATTGAGAATCTCAATGATTTCCTCTGTGCTGAGATCCATCATCTTAAGTAAATGTTTCATAATTTTTTCCTTTCGGTTTTAGTTTTTATTTTAAAAGTTCTGCGAGTATTTCAAGACCTCTGTCAATATCCTCATAAGAGATAGTGAGCGGAGGAAGAAGTCTTAACTTTTCCTTTGCGGTAAGGATAAGAAGTCCGTGTTCAAGAGCGGCATTCAGTATATCCTTTGCATTCTTGGTCTTTAGCTTTATGCCAATCATAAGACCCATACCCGTAACCGATTCGACCTCGGGTATCTCTTTCAGCTTTTCGGCTATATATCTTCCCTTATCTGCAACCTGCGACAAGAAAATCGGATCCGCCGCTTTCTTCAGCACCTCAATTGCACCTGCACAAGCGATAGGATTTCCGCCGAATGTCGAACCGTGTGTTCCGGGAGTTAGTACACCTGCACACTTGTCGCCGCTGAGGCACGCACCCATCGGGATACCGCCTGCTATGCCCTTTGCAAGAGTTATTATATCGGCTTTCTTTCCGAAATTATCACCTGCAAGGAATTTACCCGTTCTGCCGACGCCCGTCTGTACTTCGTCCGAGATCGTCAGCACATCACGCTCGGCGCAAAGCTCAAATATTGCGTCAACGAACTTCTGCTCCAGCGGCACAACACCGCCCTCGCCCTGTATGTACTCAAACATTACGGCACATACCGTATCATCGAGCTTTGCCTTAAGGTCTTCTATGTTGTTTGCTTCAACATTTATAAATCCGTCAACAAACGGGAAGAAGTAGTTGTGGAACACGTCCTGTCCCGTAGCCGACAGCGTGCAGAGCGTTCTGCCGTGGAATGAGTTTACAAGTGTGATTATGTTGTGTCTGCCCTTGCCGTATTTGTCGAAGCTGTACTTTCTTGCTATCTTGATAGCACATTCGTTTGCCTCAGCACCGCTGTTGCAAAGGAACATATTCTTCATTCCTGCAGCTTCCGATAATCTCTCGGCAAACTCAGCCTGAACCTTTGTGTAATAATAATTTGAGGTATGCTGTATACTGCGTACCTGTTCACACACAGCGTCAGCCCATTCCTTGTTGCAGTAACCGAGCGAGTTTGTGCCGATACCGCTTCCGAAATCTATATACGTCTTGCCGTTTTCGTCAACTGCCTTATCATCCTCGCCCTTGTCAAGAACAACATTCAGCCTGCCGTATGATCCCATTATATGAGAATTGAATTTATCTATAGTATTCATATCTGTCCTTTCCGCCTGCATCGTTTGCCGTCAGATAATCATTGTACCTGCGCCCTCGTTTGTAAGCAACTCTATAAGTATTGAATGAGGTATTCTGCCGTCAATGATATTTGCTTTCTTTACGCCTCTGCGGACAGCCTCAACACAGCAATCTATCTTAGGTATCATACCGCCTGAGATTATGCCCTGCTTTTTGAGATAAGGCACTTCTGAAACTCCGACAGTATGTATAAGCGTGCTGTCATCGTCCTTATCCTCAAGAAGTCCCTTTATATCCGTCATAAGGATAAGGTTTTCGGATTTCATCTCAGCCGCAATTCTTGCCGCTGCCGTATCTGCGTTTATATTGTAAACAGTACCGTCCTTGCCTGCCGCAACAGTCGAAATTACAGGGATATAGCCCTTTTCGAGAACATCGTTTATAAGGCTTACGTTTACCTGAGTAATCTCGCCTACAAGACCTAAATCCGGGTCAAGCTGTTCTGCCTCTATCATATGGTCGTCAAGACCGCAAAGACCTACCGCTCTGCCCTTGTGGCTGTAAAGCAGATCGACAAGATCCTTGTTTACCTTACCGCAAAGCACCATCTGAACGATGTTTATCGTTTCTTCATCGGTGTAACGAAGGCCGTTTACAAACTTGCTCTCCTTGCCGACTTTTTTCAGCATTGCGTTTATTTCGGGTCCGCCGCCGTGTACAAGCACTATCTTGATACCGCAGAGCGACAGCAGAACAAGGTCAGACATTACCGCCTGCTTCAGCTTATCGTTTGTCATTGCGTTACCGCCGTACTTGACTACTACTACCTTGTTTGAATACTGCTGTATATAAGGAAGTGCGTCGCTGAGTATACTTGCTCTCTTTTCGTTTTCAAGTTCCATCTTCTTTTGTCCTTTCGGTGTCAGCTTCTGTATTCTGCGTTTATCTTTACATATTCATAAGTCAGATCGCAGCCCCACGCTACCGATTTATCGGCACCGTCGTGCATATCAATCCTGATAACAATTTCATCTTCTGAAAGTATCTTGAATGCCTCATCCTCCGAGAAGTCAACACCTGCGCCGTTCTCGCAGACCTTTACACTGCCCTTTGAAGATGACAGAACGACCTCGACCTTCGAAATATCAAAATCGCCCTCGGCATATCCTATCGCACAGAGAATACGTCCCCAGTTGGCGTCTGCCGCAAATATAGCCGCCTTTAAAAGACTGCTGTTTATAACAGACAGTGCAACGCTCTTTGCAACAGCTTCTGTAGGTGCGTGGTCAACAACGCATTCCATCAGCTTCGTTGCACCCTCGCCGTCACGGGCGGTTTCTCTTGCAAGGTTCATCATTACAGCGTAAAGACCGTTGATGAACACTTCATAATCCTTGTCCTCTGCCGTTATTTCCTTGTTTCCTGCAAGTCCCGACGCCATTATGCACAGCGTATCGTTTGTGGATGTATCACCGTCCACGCTTACCATATTGTAAGTAATGTCGGCTGTTCTTTTCAGTGCCTTATGCAGAAGCTCCGCATTTATCTTTACATCGGTTGTGATAAAAGCAAGCATTGTAGCCATATTGGGATTTATCATACCGCTGCCCTTGCTGATACCGCCGATGTGACAGGTCTTGCCGTCAAGCGTAAACTCTACCGCTAGCTCCTTTTTGCGTGTATCGGTCGTCATTATCGCCTCGCACGCAAGCGAGCTTCCGTCCTCGCTTATGCTGTCTACAAGTGTCTTGATATTGTTCTTCACAGGGTCGATCGACAGCTTCTGTCCGATAACGCCTGTAGAGCCTACTATCATATCGTTCTTATCAATACCAAGTTCGTTTGCGCAAAGCTCGCACATTTGTTCTGCAATCTCAATACCGTTTGAGTTACAGGTGTTTGCGTTGCCGCTGTTTACGATAACAGCCTGAGCGATACCGTTTTTAAGGTGTTCCTTTGTAACGGTTATCGGTGCGCCCTTTACCTTGTTCTGCGTGTAGATTGCCGCCGCAGTGCACTTTGTGTCACAGCTTATCACAGCAAGGTCACGCTTTTTCGAGCCGGGCTTTATGCCGACATTGATGCCACCCGCCTTAAAGCCTTTTGCGGCGCATACACCCTTATCCACTAATTTATAATTATCAAATTCAACCATTGTTATTACCTCACTTATTATACAAGTCCGGTCGTTTCGTCAATGCCCATCATTATGTTAAGGCACTGAACAGCCGCACCGCTTGCACCCTTGCCTAAGTTATCAAGTCTTGAGCAAAGCACTATACGGTCATCGTTTCCGCAAACGAATATCTCCATATTGTTCTTACCCGATAATGTGTTTGCGGCAAGGAAACCGTTTTCAAGCACACCCTCGCCCATAACAGGCAACACCTTTACAAGATTTGCGTCTGCATAATGCTCAGTGAAAGCCTTATGAATATCGGCAAGCGTATATTTCTTCGGCAGAAGTCTTGTGAGTACCGGAACAGTTACGACCATACCGCTGAAATAATCGCATATCAGAGGATTAAATACAGGCTTGTAATCAAGTCCGCTTATCTTCATCATTTCAGGTAAGTGCTTATGCTCCTGAGGAAGCGCATACTGTCTTGGGCTGTAAAATTCTTCGGGCTTTTCATCGCTTTCGTACACTGCGATAGCCTTCTTTCCCGCTCCGCTGTAACCGGATACCGCATGAGCGACAACAGGATAATCGCTCGGCATTATGCCTGCCTTTACAAGAGGATATACAAGCGAAATAAAACCGCTTGCATAACAGCCGGGAACAGCTACTCTCGATGAAGCCGCAATCTTTTCTCTGTGCTGCTTTGAAAGTTCGGGAAAACCGTATGCCCAGTCGGGATTTGTCCGATGTGCCGTAGAAGCATCTATAATTCGGACGTTACTGCCCTTTGCAAGCTCTACCGCCTCTCTTGCGGCGGCATCGGGCAGACAAAGGAACGTGAAATCGGACGAGCATATAAACTTCTTACGCTCATCGTTATCCTTTCTCTTGTCCTCATCTATCTTCATTATTTCAATATCGTTCCTGTCCTTGAAACGTTCGAGAATTTTAAGTCCGGTCGTTCCTTCCTGACCGTCAATATACACCTTTACGCTCATATAAGCACCTCTTATTTTTTAAGAAATCTTGTCATTCCGCAGCCACGTTCATCATTAGGCCTGCGCATAAATCCGAGCTTTTCGTAGAACGGCTCTTTATCCTTTGCCGCCATAAGATTTATCATTATCGTTTCGCCCTCGTCAGCTACCGACAACGCCTTGTCCATAAGCCTTGAAAGCATCTCTCTGCCTATTCCCTGTCCCTGATATTCGGGACGCACAATAACATCGCTGATAAAGAACTGATAGCCTCCGTCACCGACTACCCTTGCCGAGCCGACTTCTTTTTCTCCGTCAAGCGCCGTTATCGCAAACACCGAGCTTTTAAGCGCACAGTTAAGCTGTCTTGGCGAAAGCTCATACCAACCTACGCTTCGTCTGAACGAATTTATATCGTGCGGCAATCTGTATTCATAAGTTATCATCAGATGTCGATACCGCCCAGTCTGTCTTCAAGCTCAGCTATCTGACGCTTTACCGCATCGGGAGCAGGTCCGCCGTCAACGCCTCTTTGCATAACGCAGGTATCAAGGCTGATAGCGTCATATACGTCATTATCAAATGTTTCGCACAGCTTCTTGTATTCTTCTATCGGTAGCTGTTCAAGCGTTGTATTCTTCTCTATGCAAAGTGCAACGAGTGTACCGGTTATCTTATATGCCGTCCTGAAAGGAAGTCCCTTCTTTACAAGATAGTCAGCACAATCTGTAGCATTGATAAAGCCCTTTGCGGCGGCAGTACGCATATTGTCTTTAAGTACCGTCATAGTCGCAAGCATAGGAGTAAATGTCGAGATACACAGCTTTACTGTGTCCACTGCGTCAAATATTGCCTCCTTGTCCTCCTGCATATCCTTGTTGTATGCAAGCGGAAGTCCCTTCATCATTGTGAGAAGCGTCTGCAGATCGCCGTATACCCTTGCCGTCTTGCCTCTTATAAGCTCTGTAACATCGGGGTTCTTCTTCTGCGGCATTATCGAACTGCCTGTAGAATACGCATCGTCAAGCTCAATAAACTTGAATTCCCACGAGCACCACATGATTATCTCTTCCGAAAATCTCGAAAGGTGCATCATAAGCATCGAAATATCAGAGCATAACTCAACGCAGAAATCCCTGTCGGATACGCCGTCAAGGCTGTTCATCGTAATATCCTTGAAGCCGAGAAGTTCGGCGGTTCTCTTTCTGTTGAGAGGATATGTAGTGCCTGCAAGCGCACACGAACCGAGCGGCATTACATCCATTCTTTCCTTGCAGTCCGCAAGTCTTGTCAGATCTCTTGTCAGCATCTGTGCATATGCCATAAGATGATGTGCGAATGTAACAGGCTGTGCACGCTGTAAATGGGTGTAGCCCGGCATTACCGTTTCTGTATGCTGCTTTGCAATATCTATAACAGTGTTTATAAGTTCACGGACAAGCTTTGCAATCTCATCGACTTCATCCTTGAGATAGAGCTTTATATCGAGAGCCACCTGATCGTTTCTGCTCCTTGCAGTGTGCAGACGCTTTCCCGCATCGCCTATTCGTGCGGTAAGCTCAGCCTCAACGAACATATGAATATCTTCCGCATTGGGATCAAAATGCAGTGTTCCGTTTTCAATATCACTTAAAATTCCGTTAAGACCTTCTATTATCACCTTGCTGTCCGCAGGGTCGATAATGCCGCACTCACCGAGCATGGTTGCGTGTGCTATAGAGCCTTTTATATCATGCTTGTACATTCTTGCATCAAATGAGATGGAAGAATTGAAATCGTTGACCTTTGAGTCAACCTCCTTTGAAAATCTTCCCGCCCACATCATTTTAGACATACTGTTATTTCCTTTCAGATTTATGTTCATAACGCAAAAAGCGTTTTGTTTTTTCCGTTATAAATATAAAAGTAATTAAAACGCTTTTTAAAACACAGCCGTACCGACCGTGTTTTAAATCGCATCTTAAAAACCGTAAAAGCCGCAAGGCATAGTTTTACACCTTGCGGGATTTACCGTAACGCTTTTAAAGCTTACTTATTGTTTCTCTCAGCGTCAAGCAGAGCCTTGACCTTTATCGGCAGACCGAACAGGTTGATAAAGCCCTTTGAATCTGTCTGATCGTAAACATCGTCCTCACCGAATGAAGCGAAGTCTTCGCTGTACAGTGTGTAGGGTGATGTAACGCCTGCGTTGATGATGTTACCCTTGTAGAGCTTGAGCTTAACGTCGCCTGTAACAGTTTCCTGTGTCTTGTCAACGAAAGCGTCCATAGCCTCTCTTAAAGGTGTGTACCACTGACCGTTATATACGATGTCTGCATACTTCTGTGCAAGACCGTACTTGTAGTGCTGTGTTTCCTTATCAAGACAGATAGTTTCGAGAACTTCGTGAGCGTGATAAAGGATTGTTCCGCCGGGAGTTTCGTAAACGCCTCTCGACTTCATACCTACAAGTCTGTTTTCAACAACGTCGAACAGACCGATGCCATTCTCGCCGCCGAGCTTGTTAAGAGTCTTGATAAGCTTTACGCCGTCCATCTTTTCGCCGTTAAGCGAAGTGGGGATACCTTTTTCAAAGTGTATTGTAACATATGTGGGCTTGTCGGGAGCCTGCTCTGGTGAAACGCCAAGTTCAAGGAAGCCTTTCTTATTGTACTGAGGCTCGTTTGCGGGGTCTTCAAGGTCAAGGCCTTCGTGTGATAAGTGCCAGAGGTTCATATCCTTTGAGTAGTTGGTTTCACGTGTAATCTTTATCGGAACATTGTGTGCCTCTGCATACTCGATTTCCTGATCTCTTGACTTGATATCCCATATTCTCCAGGGAGCGATAATCTCAAGCTCGGGTGCGAGAGCCTTGATAGTAAGCTCAAAACGTACCTGGTCGTTACCCTTACCTGTGCAGCCGTGGCAGATAGCGTCAGCGCCTTCCTTCTTAGCTATCTCAACAAGTCTTTTAGCTATAGGAGGACGAGCGAACGAAGTACCGAGCAGATAGCCCTCGTACTTTGCGCCTGCCTTGAGTGTGGGGAATATGAAGTCGTTTACGAATTCGTCCTGTATATCTTCTATGTAGAGCTTTGATGCGCCTGTCTTCTTAGCTCTTTCTTCAAGACCTACTATTTCAGAGTCCTGTCCTACGTTACCTGCTACGCAGATTACTTCACAGCCGGGATAATTCTCGTGTAACCACGGAATGATGATGGACGTATCAAGTCCGCCTGAATAAGCAAGTACGATCTTTTTGATTTCTTTAGCCATTTTATTATTTCCTTTCTATCTCACAGACGCTTTCGGGCGTTCTGCTTTCTGATTTAACTTACATTGAATATTATACACCTTTTCACATCAAAGTCAAGTATTTTTATGCACAAAACTGCATAATATACTGCATATAGTGAATAATTGTTGAATTTTAGCGAATTTTTATGTATTTTTTTGATTGACAAGCCGTAAATGTAAGGATATAATAATAGTAAAAGGAAATTCAGTCGGAGGAATTATGAAACTTAAGGACAAGCTGGAAATACTTATTAAAAGAAACGGCTATAAAAAGACGGACTTTGCGTCTGCCGTATCCATAACCTACAGAGCGCTTGCGAACTACATAAGCGGTGCAAGGACCCCGAGAGCAAAAACGCTGTCGGATATGGCGGTACTGCTCGGCGTCAGCGAGGAGTTGCTGACAGACGACACTGTGGATCTGATACTGTCAGGCGATGAAAAGCTGTATTTCAACGGAACTTCTCCGATAGAAACAAGAGAAAAGGCCGATGTGCTTCTGAACGAAGTATCGGCTATGCTTGACGATGAGGATTTCACCGAAAACGATAAGACAACATTCTTTTCCTGTATCGCAGAAAAATATTTTGCAGGAAAAGCAAAAAATCATAAAGAAACTATTGACAATGCAGTATGACGGTGTTATAATACAAACAGTTGAACAACCGTTCAAATGAAATGAGGTTAAAATGGCGGTCAGCAAATCAGAAAAATCGGAAAATATCACTGCAAAAGACGAAAATGAATTCTGTAACTGCAATGTGATACACGAGGACGTAGTAAACTATGTGCGTGAGAGGATGCTTGAACAGATGCAGTTTGAAAAGCTGTCAATGTTCTTCAAAGCTATAAGCGATGAAACAAGGATAAAAATCCTCTACTCGCTGTCACGCTCAAAAATGTGCGTGTGCGACCTCGCCGCCCTGCTCGGAATGACAGCATCGGCAATCTCTCACCAGCTGAGAGTATTACGGCAGGCAGAGCTTGTTCGCAGTGAAAAGCAAGGCAAAGTCGTTTACTATATGCTCAGCGACAACCATGTAAACACGGTGTTCAGCAATGCGCTTGAACATATTATGGAGTAAAACGGGAAAAATCAAAGGAGATAGCATCTCCTGTTTTTTCGGGTAATACATTTGAACAGTTACTCAATTGTTCAAAACTTCAACCATATCAAAGGTGGTAGCTTATGAAAAGAATCTATATTTTAGAAGGTCTTGACTGCGCTCAATGTGCAGAGGAGATTCGTGCGGAAGTCGAAAAGGACGAACGTGTGAAATCGGCAGAAATGAACTTTATGAAGCAGGAGCTTACCGTTGAAGCGGAAAATTCGTGTTCGCCCGATGAGCTTATGACAACGGTCACCAAAGTTGTCGCAAAGCACGAACCCGATGTAACCGTAAAAGAAAGACAGACTTTTAAAGAAAAGAAATATATTATAGACGGTCTTGACTGCGCACAGTGTGCGGAAGAAGTAAGAGAAGCTGTCGAAAAATCCGACTATGCGAACGGCGCAAAGATGAATTTCATCAATAAGGAGCTTACCGTAACACCGTCAAAGATAATTTCCGACAAGGAGTTGTTAAAACTGGTAACAGCAACGGTAACTGCCGTTGAACCGGATGTAACGGTCAGCGAAAAGGAAAACCACGTTGAGAAAAAGGTAAGCTATACTAAAGATATAGTCAAGATGATAAGCGCAGGCATTCTGTTCATAGTCGCTTTTATCCTTGAAAAAACTATCGGTACAGAGCAGCTTGTGCCTAAGATAGCGATACTTTCGATGTATCTTGCGGCTTACGTTATCTGCGGACTTGAGGTAGCAATCACTTCAATAAAAGCAATAGCAAAGAAGAATTTCTTCAACGAAAACACGCTTATGCTTATCGCAAGCATCGGTGCTATCGTACTCGGAGAATACGAAGAAGCGGTCGCCGTTATGCTGTTCTACACTGTCGGAGAATTCTTCCAGTCGATAGCCGTGAACAAGTCAAGAAGAAGCATATCTTCTCTTATCAAGACAAAGCCCGAAACAGCCGATGTTCTTATTGACGGCGAATATATAACAGTCGATCCCGAAAACGTTGAAACCGACAGTATAATAAGAGTAAAGCCCGGTGAAAAAATACCGCTTGACGGCATTGTCGAAAGCGGTAACACATCAATAGATACATCAGCCCTCACAGGCGAGAGTTTACCGAGAGATATTACGGTAGGTGATGAAGTTCCGGCAGGTGCTATCAACATTTCAGGCGTTATCACGCTTAGAACAACACGCCGGTTCACCGACAGCACGGTATACAAAATGCTTCAGATGGTCGAGTCTGCCGTTGAGAAAAAGACAAAGACGGAGAACTTCATCTCGGTATTTGCAAAATACTACACCCCCATAGTCGTACTTGCGGCGGTGATAATATCGCTTATCCCTCCCCTGTTCACCGGCTTTGATTTCGGAACGTGGGTACAAAGAGGTCTTATCTTCCTCGTAATCTCCTGCCCGTGCGCATTGGTTATTTCCGTACCGCTCGGATACTTTGCAGGTATCGGCAAGGCTTCGTCAAAGGGTATACTGGTTAAAGGCAGTAACTACCTTGAAGCAATATCAAAGGCTAAGGTCGTACTGTTCGATAAGACAGGCACGCTTACAAAAGGTCAGTTTGAGGTCACAAGGACAGAGCCTGCAGGAATGAGCAAGGATGAGCTGTTGCGATATGCGGCTTATGCCGAGAGCAACTCCAACCACCCTATAGCCGTTTCGGTAAGAAAGGCATACGGTGCGGATATTGACCAGTCGCAGATTACTCAGTGTAGTGAAATAGCCGGCAAGGGCATCAAGGCTGTAATTTCGGGCGTGACCGTTCTCTGCGGTAACAGCAGACTTATGGCTGACTACAGCATAAACTGCCCCGAAGCAAACGGCACAGTGCTTTATGTGGCTGTCGACAATAAATATGCAGGTCTTATCGAAATCGCAGATATGCCTAAGGAACACTCGGCTGAAGCCGTAAAGATGCTTAAAAATCACGGTGTGAAGGTCGTAATGCTCACAGGCGACAATAAATCTGCGGCGGCTGCGGCGGCTGAAAAGCTCGGTATCACAGATTACTACGCAGAGCTTCTCCCCGAAAACAAGAGCGAAATTACGCTTAAGATGAAATCGGAGCTTCCTGACAATGAAAAGGTAATGTTTGTAGGCGACGGCATAAATGACGCTCCGGTTATCGCATCTGCCGACATAGGCGTTGCAATGGGCGGCTCGGGCGCAGACAGTGCCATAGAAACCGCAGACTGCGTTCTTATGAAGGACGACCCAATGCAGCTTGCCGACGCATTTGCAATCAGCAAAAAAACAAACCGCATAGTTCTCCAGAATATCATATTTGCACTCGGTGTAAAGCTGATAATTCAGGTACTCGGCGTTTTAGGTCTTGCTAATATGTGGGCGGCTGTTTTCGCAGATGTTGGCGTTTCGATAATCGCTATCTTCAATTCATTAAGACTTATGAGAAAGTAAATAAAACATTTACCGCCCGTGTTTGCTCACTGCATTCACAGGCGGTATTCTTTACTTATTTTTTCTTCTGAGCTTTTTCCTTGTCAGCTCATAACTCATATCGACAAGCATCCTGAGTTTTTCATCGGGTACTCTTTCATCAAGGGCGAGCGTTATCCAGTTTTCCTTATTCATATGATACGCAGGATAAAAGCCCTGCTCCAGCCTCAGCGATCCGATGAGGATAGGGTCGCACTTGAGATTGACGACATCTATAATTTTCTGCCCGTCAAGCCCGAGCCTGCTTTCAGGCAGATCCATTATCATAGCGAACCACTTTTTCGTATCATTATGACGATACGCCTGAAAACCGGGATTCTTTTCAAACAATCTTTCGGCTGTAACGCCATAATAGTCGGTTATATATTTGTCAAGCTGTGAACGATTCATTACCGCTCCTTCTTTATCGTGTATATTCCGCCCGCACCGCAGGATACAGCGCCGCTTATTTCAAGGTCAGCGAGTATCTCACTGAGTTCCCCGAATGATAAGCTGCAGGCAGAAAGCAACGCATCAAGCGTTACTCCGTCACTGTTTGCAATGATGCCGAGAATTTCTGCGGCTCCCGATGCGTTTTCTGCGCCTTCCGCAATTTGTCCGCTCTGCTTTTCTTTCTTATCCGTTACCGGCTCTGCCTCACTCACATCCGTGTTATCGGCTTCTGCAATCGGCGCTATTATAGGAATTCTTTCTTTTACTGCCATGTCATTCAGTGTAGCAGGCTTTCCTGCTTTTTTCCGCTTTTTCAGCACATTTTCGGGAGTTACTCGGAAATAATCTATTTCCTTTTCCTTATCCTTGACACCTGTAATTTTAAAGCGTGGTGCATCTGCCGCCTTCACCTTAGGCAGAGGCTTCTTCTCATCTTTTTTTGCAGACTCAGGTTCCTTTGCTTCACAAACCGTCGGCAAATCCTCAGCAGGCGCTGTTTCCCTGACATCCTCGTGAATCACAAAGCTTGTCAGCTGTTCCTTATCAAGATATGTATCATCGATTCTGTCACGGTAAGTCGGATAAAACTCGTTGATAATATCATAGAAATCATAAACGGAATGCGCCCCGTCACGCAAAAATCTGATAACACGGCTGTATTTCTTATCCAGCGTATCGTCAGGTATAGTAAAGAATACCTCTCTGTCCTGCTCGAACGCATGGTTTGCAGTGATAAGGCTTCCGCTTCCGTTGTAGCCGCCTATCACGACAGTACCCTTTGAAAGTCCTGAAATAATACGGTTTCTGAATTTGAAATAATCGGAATTGCACGGCGTGTCCGGGAGAAGTTCAGACAGAATAAGTCCGCCGTTGTCGATTATGTTCTTTCTCAGCCCGAATGAATTATTCGGATAATCAATAGTTATTCCGCAGGCAAGCACAGCCACGGTCGGCTTGCTGTGACGGATGCTGTTGTTGTGCGCTATCCTGTCTATACCAAGTGCAAAACCGCTTACAAGAACAATGTCGCTTCTTGCAAGATTGTAGCAAATATTTTCCGCAAGCCTTATCGCATTGCCAAACGGCTTTCTGGGTCCTACTATCGACACCGCCAGCTTACCCTGCAGGCAGTTTATATCTCCCGCAGTAAACAGCAGAACGGGCGGATCATATATATTCTTAAGCTGTTCGGGATAATTCCTGTCGTCAATTGTGACAATGCCGATATTATTCCCGGCGCAATAATCCATTATCACCTTTGAGCGTTCAAGCGACGCTCTGCGGACATACTCGTGACGGTTAGAAGGTATATGCGACATATCGCCACTGCTGATATGCTCATACGCAAGTCTTGCATTACCGTATGCCTTTATCACCTCGTGAATTTTCGGGTTACCGCCGCCGAATATCTGCAACAGATAGATGTAATACTCCATAAAGCCCTCTAAAACTATCGCCGCAAGTATTACCTGCGGCGAATTCTGTCGTTAACTGTTTTTCTTGTTATCCTCGTTACGAATCTGTACCCTTCTTATCTTGCCGCTGATAGTTTTGGGAAGCTCGTCAACGAACTCCACTATTCTCGGATATTTATAAGGCGCAGTGTTCTTCTTAACGTAAGTCTGAAGCTCTTTTTTAAGCTCTTCAGACGGTTCATATCCTCTTGCAAGAACGATTGTTGCCTTTACCACCTGACCTCTTATAGGGTCGGGTGCACCTGTAACGGCACACTCAAGCACAGACGGGTGTGCTATCAGAACGCTTTCAATCTCGAAAGGTCCTATACGGTAACCGCTCGCCTTGATAACATCATCATTTCTTCCGACATACCAGAAGTAGCCGTCCTCATCCTTCCAAGCGGTATCGCCTGTATGATACAGCCCATCGTGCCATGCCTGAGCGGTAAGCTCATCATCACGGTAATAACCGTCAAAAAGGCCGTCCTTGCCACGTTCGGCACGGACTACTATTTCACCGACTTCTCCGACAGGCACCGGATTTCCGTCATCATCGACAATGTCGACATCGTAGAGCGGAGTAGGCTTGCCCATTGAGCCGGGCTTAGGCGTCATGCCTACAAGATTTGCAAGCAGTGCTGTCGATTCGGTCTGACCGAATGCCTCCATCAGCTTAAGGCCGGTAAACTCAAGCCACTTGTTATACACCTCAGGGTTGAGTGCCTCGCCTGCAATAGCGGAATATTTAAGACTCGAAAGATCGTAGTTTTCAAGACCTTCCTTTATAAAGAAACGGAACATGGTGGGAGGCGCACAGAATGAGGTTATCTTATAGTTCTGCATTATCCTCAGCATATCGGTCGGTATGAACTTGTCAAAATCATACACGAACACGCACGCACCGAGCGACATCTGACCGAACAGCTTGCCCCAGGCGGCTTTTCCCCAGCCTGTATCGGATATTGTAAGATGAACACCGTCAGAATCGACATTCTGCCAGTGTGCCGCCGTCTGAATATGTGCGAGTGCATATCTGTGATTATGGACAACCATCTTGGGATAGCCCGTAGTACCCGATGTGAAATATAACAGCATATGCTCCCTTGTATCCGTCTGCACACGCTCCATAGTTTCGGGCATTCCGGCAATTTCATCATCGAACGGGATCCAGCCGTCCCTGTGACCGTTTGCTATAAATTTAACAAGACCGTCAGCGTGGATTTCTTCCTGCGCCTCATCGACATACTTGGCTATATCGGGATTATAGCCGGTACAGACTATAGCTTTTACGCTTGCACGTTCAAAGCGATAGGTAAAGTCGTGTGTTGTCAGCAGATGCGTTGCGGGTATAGCAACCGCACCGAGCTTGATAAGAGCGATTATCGCAATCCAGAACTGGTAGTTTCTTTTCAGTACCAGCATTACCTTGTCGCCTTTTTTTATACCGTATGACTTGAAAAGATTTGCCGCCTGCGTTGACAGCTTCGAAAGCTGTGAATAGGAAAAATCGTGACGGTTTTCCTGAAGGTCGATGTGGATAAGTGCTCTCCTGTCGGGGTCGATTTCTCCGAACTTATCTATAATATCGTAACCGAAGTTATAGTTATCGGGGCAATCTATCTCGAACTTATTCAGTATCCCGTTCTCATCAAAGCCTTCTTTTACAAATCTCTTGTAGTAATTTTTAACCTGTTCCATATACTTTTCTTTCCGTTCCTTTGTTTATCAGATCAGTATTGCCAAGAACTTGCAGTCCTTGCCGTCAACGGCTATCATTCCGTGCGGATTCATGCTGTCGTAATAAATGCAGTCGCCTTCACTTACCGTTTCAATATGACTGCCTATCTGGAACTTCAACGTTCCCGATATTATATAGTCCATTTCCTGACCGTCGTGTACAGACAGGTGTATAGGCTTTTTCTGCTCCTCCTCATCATAAGGAGCTGTTACCAGCAACGGCTCTATTTTCTTGTTTTTAAAAAGATAGGCAAGGTGCTGATAGGCAAATCTTTCCCGACGCTCGATCGGTAAGCCTTGATCCTTACGGACTATCGAATATGTATTGAGCTTAGGCGTAACACCTGTAAGAAGCTCTATAAGCTCAATGCCGAGTGCGTCCGCCGCCTGATTCAGGAATGAAAGCGAAAAATCCTTTTCTCCGTTTTCAAGTGAAATATATTCGTCTGTGGTGACGTTTGTTTTGTTTGCCATTTCGCCGACAGATATATCAAGGTACTCTCTTGTGCTTTTCAGTCTGCCGGATACGTCTTTGATGTTATAATCCATAATGACCTCCGTAACGCCTTGTATTTCCTGTAAATATATAAAGCGTTATGCTTTATTAATTAAGTATACCAAATCACTGCAATAAAATCAATAGTTTTTTGGCAATTTCTCACTAAAATAATATAAAATCAAACTGTCAGTTTATCGGAAATTTTGCTGTAAAGAGTTATCGTTATGCCCTCGGTATCAAGAAGTTCTCTTACAGAGGTATAATCTCCGTGGTCTTTACGGCGCAATATAATATTCTTTGCGATTTCCTCCGTTATTCCCTCAACGCTCATCAGCTCGTCTACGGTAGCTTTATTGAGGTTTACCTTGCGAATGCCGTAAGACTCGTTTTTAGTGTAATATCCCGACGAGGCAACGGTAAACCGACTGCACAGTATCATATATACTTCATCATCTACCGAGTTTATCTCTTTAAGCTGTGACATAGATGTAAATTTCCCGTGCTTTTCACGATAGTTTATAATATCGTGTGCCGTTTTCCGTCCGACGCCTTTTATCTGCATCAGCGTTTCAAGATCTGCTGAATTAAGATCCGGTTTTTGCTCATACGAATACGAGCTTTCATCGTATGAGGTTTCATTCACAGAGAACACCCATGCGTTATCACGCATTACTTTGTCGTTATAGTAATATAAAACAACAGTGAGCATTACGGTAAGGATAAGCACGCCTGCGGCAATTATTATTGCGTTGCGTACCTTCCCTTTCATAATACTCACTCCAAGCCGTTATTTTATTTTGTCCCCGAAAAAAACTTGCAAAAACCGCTCAGCCTGCATTCGCTGCAATTCGGTTTTGCCGCACTGCACACAAGCCGACCGTGCCACACAAGCCTGTGACACATCATCAATCTGTCGTCCGGCTTTATTATTGCGGCAAGCTGTTTTTCAACCTTCAGCGCATCCTTTGTTCCGTCGGTAAGGCCCAGCCTTCCGCTCACTCTTATAACGTGTGTGTCGCATACAAGAGCAGGCTTACCGTAGAGGTCGCCTACTATAAGATTAGCTGTCTTTCTTCCGACCCCGGGCAACTTTACAAGCTGTTCAATTGTATCGGGAATTTCACCGCCGAAATCATCACGGAGCATTCTGCACATCATAACAATATCAACAGCTTTTGTCTTATATAGTCCGCACGAATGTATATATTCCGCAACCTCGTCAGGCTCTGCCGCCGCAAAGCTGTCAATATCGGGGAATTTTTCGAAAAGTGCGGGAGTAACCATATTTACTCGCTTATCGGTACACTGTGCCGAAAGCCTTGTCGCTATCAGAAGCTCATGCGGCTTTTTATAAACAAGAGCGCATTTCACATCCGGATAGCACTCGGCAAGCCCGTCTATAACAAGCCCTGCTCTTTCCTTTTTGGTCATACAGTTCTCTTTTCTGATAATTATAACTATATATTATACTATATCTGCCCCGATGTCAAGTTTTGTCGCAAAATTTTTTCCGATACCGCAAAAACAGCTTCAGTCAGTGCGATTCGGTACTTATCAAAACACAAATAAAAAAAGTCCCCGAATTTAATCGAAGGACTTTGGTGAGCCACCCGGGAATCGAACCCGGGACACCCTGCTTAAAAGGCAGGTGCTCTGCCGCCTGAGCTAGTGGCTCAAAAGCTATAAACTTTTGGGTTGTTTTCACAACGTGATTTATTATAACAAATCCTGACTCCTTTGTCAAGTCTTTTTTTACATTTTTATTTCGATATTATGAAATTTTGATTTATAACCGATTATAACCTGTTTAAATCCGCTCTTCAGCCGCAATACTCTTGGATTCTTATTGACAGAGGCGCATTTTTGTGGTAAAATGATTTCGGTTAGTCCGGATTAACCAAAATGTATTTGTGTATTAACGGAGATATTATGGAAGACAAAAAAATCAATCCACTGCTTACGGGCTCAGCAGAAACTATGCTACAGAGTTTTTACGCAAGAGCCAAATATTCAAGAAAAAAGAATGCTAAATTTTACGATGCCAAGGCAATAGAGCTTGTCGATAAGATAGACTATGACTTTTCAAAAGCGGAAAAGGATTCTACGATGAGCAACGGAGTAATCGCACGAACCATCGTATTTGACGAATTGGTCAAAGACTTTATAAACAAAAATCCCGATTGCACAGTTGTAAACATAGCCTGCGGTCTTGATACAAGATTTTACCGTATGGATAACGGCAGAATAATATGGTACAATGTCGATCTGCCGGAAACTATAGAGGTTCGTGACGCAATATATCACGAATCAGGCAGGGTGTCTACAATAGGCATTTCCGCAACTGATCCCGCTTGGGCTGACAAGGTAACAAAAAGAGGAAAAATGCTATTTATAATCGAAGGTCTTTCAATGTACCTTACCTCTGATGAAAACGCTCAGATGCTGTCGATTATCAGAGATAAATTCGATAATGCGACAGTGCTTATGGAGTGCCTTGCTAAAAAATGGGTAAACAAGGAGCATACCGAAAAATCAATTCAGGACACCGGTGCAAAATTCGTGTTTGGTGCTGATACCTTTGATGATTTAGGTAAAGCGGCAGACGGCTTCAGATGTATCAAAAACGATAATATCATCCGTGGTATGACAGAAATCATGCCGATATTGAAACCGTTCAGAAACCTCCCTTTAATCAAGAAAGTAACTCAGAAAATCCTTATATTTGAAAAAATATGATTGAATATCATCAGCCGACCTTTTCCGGCAGGTCGGCTTTTTTGTACCCAAAACCGAACATCCGCCTGAAAATGTTACTTTTATGACAAATCTGCCCTATCCGGAAGTTTTCTATTGCATTCTGTCGGATTTTGTGATATTATTATCCTAATAAAATATGCCAACAATACGGCAAATAAAAATTTCGCACTGCAAAAGTGCGGTAAGGATGAGAAATATGCCAAAAAGACAGGACATTAACAAAATTATGATAATAGGCTCAGGCCCTATCATCATAGGTCAGGCTTGTGAGTTTGACTATTCAGGCACACAGGCTTGTAAAGCGCTCAAGAAGCTCGGTTACGAGATAGTTCTTGTAAACTCAAACCCCGCAACTATTATGACCGACCCCGATGTAGCGGACATCACATACATTGAACCGCTCAACCTCGACAGACTTACTCAGATTATCGAGCAGGAACGTCCCGATGCGCTTCTGCCCAACCTCGGCGGTCAGTCAGGACTAAATCTCTGCTCTGAGCTTGACAAGGCAGGTGTACTGAAAAAGTTCAACGTACAGGTAATCGGCGTTCAGGTCGACGCTATCGAACGTGGTGAAGACCGTATCGAGTTCAAGAATGCAATGAAGGATCTCGGTATCGGTATGCCGAGAAGTGAAGTTGCTTACACGATTGATGAAGCTGTCAAGATAGCCGAGGAACTCAAGTACCCTGTTGTTCTTCGTCCTGCCTATACAATGGGCGGTGCCGGCGGCGGAATGGTTTATAATGTAGACGAACTTAAGGTTGTATGCGAAAGAGGCTTGCAGGCATCTCTTGTAGGTCAGGTTCTTGTCGAGGAATGTATCTTCGGCTGGGAAGAGCTTGAGCTTGAAGTTGTCCGTGATGCCGACAACAACAAGATTACCGTTTGCTTTATCGAAAACATCGACCCCATCGGCGTGCATACGGGCGACTCGTTCTGCTCTGCTCCTATGCTGACTATTCCCGAAGATGTTCAGAAAGAGCTTCAGGAAATGTCTTACCGCATTATCGAATCCATCGAGGTTATCGGCGGCTGCAACTGTCAGTTTGCCCGTAATCCCGAAACAGGACGTATTGTTGTAATCGAAATAAATCCCAGAACATCACGTTCTTCCGCTCTTGCTTCAAAGGCTACAGGCTTCCCTATTGCCTTCGTTTCCGCCCTCCTTGCCTGCGGTCTGACGCTGGGGGATATCCCCTGCGGTAAGTACGGCACACTCGACAAGTATTACCCTGACGGAGATTATATTGTAATCAAGTTCGCACGTTGGGCGTTCGAAAAGTTCAAGGGCGCAGAGGATAAACTCGGAACACAGATGAGAGCCGTCGGTGAAGTAATGAGCATCGGCAAGACCTATAAAGAGGCTTTCCAGAAGGCTATACGTTCACTCGAAAAGGACAGATACGGTCTTGGCTTTGCAAAGAACTTCCACGATATGACAAAGGAAGAGCTTTTAGCACAGCTGAGATACCCCACAAGCGAAAGACAGTTTGTTATATATGAAGCTCTGCGTAAAGGTGCTACTATTGAAGAGATTCACGCCCTTACGAAGATAAAAGACTGGTTCTTACAGCAGATGAAGGAGCTTGTTGACGAAGAAGAAGCACTGCTCAAGATCAAGGGTTCTGTTCCCGAAAAGGCTGTACTGAAGCAGGCAAAGCTGGACGGTTTCTCCGACCGTTATTTAAGCTCACTTCTTGAGGTTACAGAGGAAGAGATCAGAAATGCCCGTATCGGCTTCGGCATAAAGGAAGCGTGGGAAGGCGTTCATGTAAGCGGTACTGATAATGCGGCTTACTACTACTCCACCTATCATCTTGACGAGGATAAAAGCCCTGTCAGCGACAAGCCCAAGATAATGATTCTCGGCGGCGGTCCCAACAGAATAGGTCAGGGTATCGAATTCGACTACTGCTGCGTTCATGCGGCACTTGCACTCAAAAAGCTCGGCTTTGAATCTATCATCGTAAACTGCAACCCCGAAACAGTTTCAACCGACTACGATACATCGGATAAGCTCTACTTTGAGCCGCTCACCCTTGAAGACGTTCTTTCGATTCACGATAAGGAAAAGCCGCTCGGCGTTATTGCTCAGTTCGGCGGTCAGACACCGCTCAACCTTGCAAGCGACCTTAAGAAATACGGCGTAAACATTCTCGGCACAACTCCCGAAACTATCGACCTTGCGGAAGACAGAGATCACTTCCGTGCTATGATGGACAAACTCGGAATCCCGATGCCCGAATCCGGAATGGCTGTAAACGTTGACGAAGCGCTTGAAATCGCAAACCGCATCGGTTATCCCGTAATGGTGCGTCCTTCATACGTTCTCGGCGGCAGAGGTATGGAGATTGTTCACGATGACGAAATGATGAAGGTCTATATGTCTGCGGCAGTAGGCGTTACCCCCGACAGACCCATACTGATAGACCGTTTCCTCCACCACGCAACAGAGTGCGAGGCTGACGCTATCTCGGACGGCAAGAACTGCTTTGTTCCCGCTGTTATGGAGCATATTGAGCTTGCAGGTGTTCACTCCGGTGACTCCGCTTGTATCCTGCCCTCTATGAACCTTACGGAAAAGCAGGTAGCAACAATCAAGGATTACACAAAGAAGATTGCCGTTGAAATGAATGTATGCGGTCTCATGAATATGCAGTACGCTATTGAAGACGATACTGTCTATGTTCTTGAAGCTAACCCCAGAGCGTCCCGTACAGTACCGCTGGTATCAAAGGTTTGCAATATAAACATGGTACAGCTTGCTACTCAGATAATCACATCATCGCTGACAGGCAAGCCCTCCCCCGTACCCGAGCTTCACGACAAGGTTATCAATCACTACGGTGTTAAGGAAGCGGTATTCCCCTTCAATATGTTCCAGGAGGTTGACCCCGTTCTCGGTCCCGAAATGCGTTCAACAGGCGAGGTTCTCGGAATCGCTCCCACATTTGGAGAAGCGTACTACAAGGCTCAGGAGGCAACACAGGTAAAGCTTCCTCTTGGTGGAACTGTTCTCCTCAGCGTATGCGACAGAGATAAGCCCGAGTTGCTTGAAATCGCAAAATCATTCAGCGAGCTTGGTTTCCGTATCCTTGCAACAGGCAAGAGCTATGATATGATAAAGGACGCAGGCATCACTGCTGAACGTATCAACAAGATGTACGAGGGCAGGCCCAACATCACCGATGCAATAGCAAACGGCGAAATCCAGCTTATCATCAACACACCCGCAGGAAAGACGAGTGCAAACGATGACAGCTACATCCGCAAGTCAGCAATCAGACATAAGGTGCCTTATATCACAACAATGGCGGCCGCTAAGGCAAGCATCGAGGGTATAAAGTCACTTAAAGCGAACAAGCACTTCGGCGTAAAGTCAATTCAGGCACACCACGCAGATATAAAGTAATATACTCAAAAAATACGTTAACCCCGTTGTTATAGCGATATTTACCCTCCTTACCGGACATCCGGTAAGGAGGGTAATTTTGTGAAATACGATTATGCGTACAAAAGAAAAGCTGTTGAAAAATACAGAAAAGGAGAATGGATGAAAACACCGGAAAGAGCAAATGAGACAAATTTCCGCCAGATGATAAGGAAATGGGTTCGGCTCGAATATGCTTGCAGTTCGGAGGTGTTAAAACAAAAAAATAGACACAAAGAATGGAGTGCCGAAGAACTCTACGAATTGGTGGCAAAGGTACTTGCCGGAAAATCAATCAAGTCGGTAGCGTTTTCCGTAGCGATAGATGACGGTATGCTTAGTAGTGTGCTTACAAACACAAAACAAAGAGGTAAGAATCATCCCACGCGTGTGGGGACAAGGCGCTTAATGCAAAAGAAATAGAACCAGCTGCGACTAAACGCCGAGGACTTGGTGTTGAAACCGATAGTGCCTCTACTGATTCTAAAATTAGTATAGCAGATTTTCTAGATGATGTCAAGAGTTATTACTCTGATGTTTTATCAGACAGCGTTAGGATCATCCCCACGCGTGTGGGGACAAGAATTTTTGAACATATGGGCTTCATCAATGTAGAGGATCATCCCCACGCGTGTGGGGACAAGCGTGAATTGCCCGATGTCTGACCGTCAACAATTGAATCATCCCCACGCGTGTGGGGACAAGCGTTTTCGCTTGTCAGTTTAAAGCTGTCAAACGGGATCATCCCCACGCGTGTGGGGACAAGCCGCTGAGTAAGGGCGATTTAAGAGATTTAGTAGGATCATTCCCACGCGTATGGGGACAAGACTGTTCAGCGTTGGAATTTCTTAGACAAGCAGGGATCATCCCCACGCGTATGGGGACAAGTTTAGTACCATATTAGTACCAAAAAAACAATAGTAATCATCCCCACGCGTATGGGGACAAGTTTTTTTCTATCGGATTTTTTCCGTTCGCCCTAGGATCATCCCCATGCGTATGGGGACAAGCGCTCTGCCCGTAAATCATAACGAGTACCGCCAGGATCATCCCCACGCGTATGGGGACAAGTAACGGTTTCCTCGATACGTTGATAACTGCCACGGATCATCCCCACGCGTATGGGGACAAGGGAAAAGGATACTACAATGTATACAATAATTAAGGATCATCCCCACGCGTATGGGGACAAGAGGTGCAAGACCCTTTAGAAAACCTGTTAAACGGGATCATCCCCACGCGTATGGGGACAAGTGTAATCTGTTGATAGATTGTACTTTTTTGCTAGGATCATCCCCACGCGTATGGGGACAAGCATAAATGCTGAAATAATATCTTAGGTAAAGAAGGATCATCCCCACGCGTGTGGGGACAAGGCATGCACAAAAGTGAGTATCATGCCCTTTGCCGGATCATCCCCACGCGTGTGGGGACAAGTTCACGCCGAAGATTTCGTAACCGCTTTAACGAAGATCATCCCCACGCGTGTGGGGACAAGTTTATGAGGACGGGCGTTTTTTGAGCTTTGACGGGATCATCCCCACGCGTGTGGGGACAAGGCAACTGCTTGTTCTGCGCTAAATGCAGATACAGGATCATCCCCACGCGTGTGGGGACAAGTTCAATTCATGGGTCAAGATATAGTTCGACTTGGGATCATCCCCACGCGTGTGGGGACAAGCAAGAGCATTGACAAGCGCCATTGCCTCGTTTAGGATCATCCCCACGCGTGTGGGGACAAGTGGATTTATTTCTCAAAATCGTATACAGCTTGAGGATCATCCCCACGCGTGTGGGGACAAGCATTCATCAAGATGAAGCTACCCCTCATCTGCAGGATCATCCCCACGCGTGTGGGGACAAGTAGCACAAGTCTTAAACGCTTCATGGAATAAAAGGATCATCCCCACGCGTGTGGGGACAAGCGAAGGGCGAGAGCCGAAGCCCTCAAGCAAAGAAGATCATCCCCACGCGTGTGGGGACAAGTCGATAGACACACCTGCTACCTTTGTTGTCAGAGGATCATCCCCACGCGTGTGGGGACAAGTTTTTATCGACAGAACGACAACATGGCATGCCAGGATCATCCCCACGCGTGTGGGGACAAGACCTCCGATGATAGCGTCAGCAAGTGGAGTATCCGATCATCCCCACGCGTGTGGGGACAAGACACTATCCAGCAAATCTCTCAAAGACTGCTGGGGATCATCCCCACGCGTGTGGGGACAAGTCATCGCTAAGTTTTTTAGCAAAGGAAGAACAAGGATCATCCCCACGCGTGTGGGGACAAGCTTTGGCAACGTCATCATCTTCGTATGGAAGAGGGATCATCCCCACGCGTGTGGGGACAAGGGCACACGCCGCCTAAATCGTTCACAAAGTCCAGGATCATCCCCACGCGTGTGGGGACAAGGTTTTTCTTGTCTGTCTGTATTATACCACAGGAGGATCATCCCCACGCGTGTGGGGACAAGCGAGCTTGTCGCCAGCCTTGACTTTATCCCCTAGGATCATCCCCACGCGTGTGGGGACAAGCGTGCCAAGCCCCACGTAAACATTGGTACAATCGGATCATCCCCACGCGTGTGGGGACAAGAATCGCCCCAACATGAGAGCAGAGGTCGCAAGGGGATCATCCCCACGCGTATGGGGACAAGCTCCTGCCCTGTGGGCTGTTTTATATTGTTTTAGGATCATCCCCACGCGTATGGGGACAAGAACCAGTTACAAAAAATGTTTACAAACGTCACTCTATCATCCCCACGCGTATGGGGACAAGAAGACAACGCATACCGACACACGCACGGACGACGGATCATCCCCACGCGTATGGGGACAAGCCCCGCTGTAAATCCAAATCAGCCCGATTATAAAGGATCATCCCCACGCATATGGGGACAAGTGTCTTTTGGCTTGATACTTTTCTTTGGTATCAGGATCATCCCCACGCGTATGGGGACAAGGTTGCTACGCTGATTTAAACAACGATTGCGATAGGATCATCCCCACGCGTATGGGGACAAGGACCGCCAAAAGGGGAATTTACCGTTATTGACAAAATCATCCCCACGCGTATGGGGACAAGGATATGAGCGGACTGCTGACAGTATCAAATGTGGGATCATCCCCACGCGTATGGGGACAAGGTTTGACGACTTGTCGGATAAAATGTCGGCAGAGGATCATCCCCACGCGTATGGGGACAAGCCGATGACTTGACCGACACAAACGGGGGCAAGAGGATCATCCCCACGCGTATGGGGACAAGACGATAGCCATAAAGCCACGCTTAGCTGTGTACGGATCATCCCCACGCGTATGGGGACAAGTAAAATATTGGTGCAATAAGATTTTACCGCTTGGGATCATCCCCACGCGTATGGGGACAAGTTTTACAGTCCGCCGAATACAGCGGGAGCGATGGGATCATCCCCACGCGTATGGGGACAAGTATGCAGATATGGTAAGGAGGTAATCAAGATGAGGATCATCCCCACGCGTATGGGGACAAGTTCAATATCTTTGGGAGTGCGTTTTTATTCATAAAATCATCCCCACGCGTATGGGGACAAGTTTAACTTTGCGTTCACCTTACAAAGAAACTCAGGATCATCCCCACGCGTATGGGGACAAGCCTCCTCCCTTTTGGCAATTTATATTATTTAAGGGATCATCCCCACGCGTATGGGGACAAGCGGCTTTTAATCCCGAGTGTATCTCTATATGCAGGATCATCCCCACGCGTATGGGGACAAGTCAATGACCGCCTGACCAGCATCGGAAATGGCAGGATCATCCCCACGCGTATGGGGACAAGCGCCCCCGTCTACCTCAGCCACAATGGCCCGCAGGATCATCCCCACGCGTATGGGGACAAGTGTTGACAAGCACATTGTTATCCTTATACAGCAGGATCATCCCCACGCGTATGGGGACAAGCTATCTGGCGCATTTTTTCAGGCGAATTTCTTGGGATCATCCCCACGCGTATGGGGACAAGTGTTATCATCATTAAGGGATTTTTTACCATATAGGATCATCCCCATGCGTATGGGGACAAGTTTACTGATAACACTTGGACAGCAAACACTATAGGATCATCCCCATGCGTATGGGGACAAGAACGCTTTATTTATCAGCCGATGTTGTCATTAAGGATCATCCCCACGCGTATGGGAACAAGTACAACGTTGGAGGAACAACACCATCCAAAAAAGGATCATCCCCACGCGTATGGGGACAAGTTTTAAAAAAGTACAGCGATGCGATAATAAATAGGATCATCCCCACGCGTATGGGGACAAGAGGTCACTGGTCTAAAATGCCAAAAACGGTAGAGGATCATCCCCACGCGTATGGGAACAAGAGCGTTCGTGTATTGTATTTCGCAATTACGCTGTAATCATCCCCACGCGTATGGGGACAAGAGATTTATGACAAGCTTACAGAGATGAGAGCCAGGATCATCCCCACGCGTATGGGGACAAGGACGGGTCAATATACAGATTTGCCCGGATATAAGGATCATCCCCACGCGTATGGGGACAAGGTTTAACGAAGCACATCTGCAAGAAGCGGTTGAGGATCATCCCCACGCGTATGGGGACAAGTGTATAACTTTCTGTCGGTTCTATGCGGACATAGGATCATCCCCACGCGTATGGGGACAAGACGCCGATACCGACAGCAAGTTTGACAACATTAGGATCATCCCCACGCGTATGGGGACAAGGGCCACAGCCCCAGCAAGCGTAATCATATGGCAACATCATCCCCACGCGTATGGGGACAAGGGGGGGACTACGACCCCCCAATATAGTTCAGTGGGATCATCCCCACGCGTATGGGGACAAGCAAGCAAGATAGCCCGCAAAAAAGCAGACGAAAGGATCATCCCCACGCGTATGGGGACAAGCCTTCTTATCTTCGACCATACATTAACCTGTCGGGATCATCCCCACGCGTATGGGGACAAGTATCTTAAATACCCCATATCGTATGCCAACACAGGATCATCCCCACGCGTATGGGGACAAGTTATATAGTATAGTTGTTCCATTAGATGAAAATGGATCATCCCCACGCGTATGGGGACAAGCCCTCGTCAAACCGCTCTGTTGTGCGGGAAAAAGGATCATCCCCACGCGTATGGGGACAAGAGACACACATGACGGAGTATGTTTTCCCGATAGGGATCATCCCCACGCGTATGGGGACAAGAATCAAGTTCAAAGAAATGGACTTCAATATATAGGATCATCCCCACGCGTATGGGGACAAGTGTTTAAGACTATCAGTAAACGCTCGAACAGCAGGATCATCCCCACGCGTATGGGGACAAGCAAAAACCGAAGCAATGAAAATTCTCAAAGACAGGATCATCCCCACGCGTATGGGGACAAGTTCTTCTGGTTCTATTTTGCTTCGTCAGCTTGAGGATCATCCCCACGCGTATGGGGACAAGATATGCCGACTATCTACTGCGAACAGCAGGAAAGGATCATCCCCACGCGTATGGGGACAAGTGGTATACTTCTTGTGCCAATAACTTTGGATTAGGATCATCCCCACGCGTATGGGGACAAGTGACTATACTTGTTGCCTATGTCGTTTGGAAGAGGATCATCCCCACGCGTATGGGGACAAGACGCAAAGCGTGCGTATGAAGTGAAATGACAAAGGATCATCCCCACGCGTATGGGGACAAGTAAACAGTATGACGATTTTTTTACAATGTATGGGGATCATCCCCACGCGTATGGGGACAAGTGAGGATATGTGGCGGGCAAAGTATATGGAGCGGGATCATCCCCACGCGTATGGGGACAAGTTATAATCATAAATTTTAACACCAGTACCACTAGGATCATCCCCACGCGTATGGGGACAAGCGCATTTTGAAATCAACATCACCAATATGCAAGGGATCATCCCCACGCGTATGGGGACAAGGTCTATCATAACTATCATCTTCACGAAGAGTAAGGATCATCCCCACGCGTATGGGGACAAGATCTTCTGAAACACTTGTTTAATCGTGTTATCGGGATCATCCCCACGCGTATGGGGACAAGTTACGGGGATATTGTCTTGTACTCTCTTCCATGGGATCATCCCCACGCGTATGGGGACAAGTATACCCTCGGTTTCCCGATATTTACAAGGGGAGGATCATCCCGACGCGTATGGGGACAAGTTCATATCTTTACCTCCTGCCCATAGGGCTTAAGGATC
>ERZ780207.447-NODE-447-length-45069-cov-6.237393_pt1 | contig 45069 bp, 37 predicted proteins | sample MGYA00510977_ERZ780207 | MGnify/ENA primary metagenome ERZ780207 (study PRJEB29588, sample SAMEA2151383) | human gut metagenome | biome: human gut; feature: human-associated habitat; material: faeces | place: Denmark | collected 2008/2010 ...
GGCCGCGGGCGGGGATGCTGCCCTGTCGGGCATGGCCTGCTGGGTTGTGTCGCGCCGCGACATGGAGACCGGAAGCCGCCGGATACCGGTATTGAGGACGCTGCTGTTCCGCATACATGGCGAGAAACAGAGCCTGCTGCTTACGGCGCGCTTTATCTCGATGGCCTACGGCGGCGCGGGCACGGGCATCAATGCGGCGCGGGCACGCGGATATGTGGCCGGCACGATAGACGGCCTGCTTCGCAACCGACGGTTCAACATGCCTCAGGGCGAGCTGGTGGATTACGCCTTCGCCATCGACAACAACCATGCGCGCGAGGATTACGAACGCATACTCGATGTTGTGCGGCAGTGGCAGGACCAGTTCATGGAGGAAGATCTGGTGCTGCTGTTCCGCAGGATCGACTACGACAAGATTATAAACGACATCGTGGCGCTGCCCGACTACTATGTCAATACGTTCTGGCACGAGATGGTGTCTCGGCTGAGGCAGCGCAACAAGGTGGGGGTCAAGAGCCTGCTGCGCAAGTCGCGGCCTCTGGTTGCGGCCCTTGCGCGCGATATGGCCACGGGTGCCATCATCAACATGCTGCTCGGGGGCTGATGCCGCCTGCATGCCGCGCGGGGCGCAGAAAACGCCATACGGAACAACAATATACGGAACAATATACGGAACAATATACGGAGACGCCATACGGAAACGCATACGGAAACGGGCGGGAGATCTCTTTCGGGGAGACCTTCCGCCCGTAATGCCTTACGTGCGGCGCAGCCGTCGGCGGCGCTGTCTGTGCGGTTACTTGGTGTTGAGCACGAAACGTGCCGAGACGTTGTAGGTGATAGTTATCTGCTTGATGTCGACCTCGGGCTCGGCGCCTGCGGCCATGGCCTCATCGGTGGCCATCGAGTTCTTCATCATGAGGTTTGCACGCATGGCGACGGGCTGGGCGTCGGTCGTGTAGTCGGTGATCTCGTAGCAGGGGCCTATCGACTGCCCGATGGCTCCGGCCAGCTGCTCGGCACGCTCCTTGGCGTTGCGTATGGCGGCCATGCGGGCTTCGGTGCGGTACTCGTCCAGCTTCGAGCAGGCCACGCGCGTCAGGTCGACGTTGGTGATGCCTGCGGCGTTGAGCGCATCGAATACCTTGCGGGCCTCGTCTGCCGTGGATACCTTCAGCTCGTACTGCGACGACGAAAGCGACGAGCGGCGCTTGAAGAACGAGCTCGACATGTCGGCTACGCTGAGTTGCTTCTCGATGTTGATGCCGCACTTGCGCAGGGCGCTGAACATGGCCTTGCGCTGCTCGTCGAGCGTGATCTTGCCCTTCGAGTCGCTCTCGTCGAGGCTGATCGAGAGGTAGAGTATGTCGGGCGTAACCTTTAGCTGTGACGACCCGTTGACCGTTACGCTGGGGATCGTCTCTCCGAAATCCTGTGCCGTGGCGGCCGTGAACGCCATAAGGGCGGCTGCGGCCATCAATAACATCCTTTTCATAGTCTTGGGATATTTAGGTGTTTATGGTGTTGGTTCGAAAAGTTGCGTTGAGGGGTCTACCGGCGGTCGAGGCGCACGACATTCTCCACATGGTGGGTGTGGGGGAACATGTCGACGGGCTGCACGGCTGTGACGCGGTAGGCCGCATCGAGAAGGGACAAATCGCGTGCCTGCGTTGCGGGGTTGCAGCTGACGTAGACTATGCGCTCGGGTGCGGCGCGCAGTATGACCTCGATGACGCGGGGGTCGACGCCCGCACGCGGCGGGTCGAGGATCATGACGTCGGGGTGGCCGTTACGGGCGATGAAGTCGTCGTTGAGCACATCCTTCATGTCGCCGGCATAGAAGCGTGTATTTGTAATGCCGTTTGCCTCGGAGTTGAGGCGCGCATCCTCGATGGCCTCGGGGACATACTCCACGCCTATGACCGAGCGTGCGGCCGCGGCGCAGAAGTTGGCTATGGTGCCCGTGCCGGTATAGAGGTCGTAGAGGGTCTCGGTGCCGGTCAGGGCGGCGAAGCCGCGCGCAACCTTGTATAGCTCGTATGCCTGCTCGGAGTTTGTCTGGTAGAATGATTTGGGCCCCACGCGGAAGAGAAGCCCCTCCATGCGCTCGAGGATATGATCGCGGCCGCGGTAGAGCGTGTGCTGCAGGTCGGAGATCGAGTCGTTGAGCTTGGTGTTGACGACGTAGTAGAGCGACGTGATCTGCGGGAAGCGCTCCGACATGTGGTCCAGCAGGGCGGTGATGCGCTGGCGGTCATCCTCGGCGAAGACCACTATGACCATCACCTCGCCCGTGGAGGCGGTACGTATGACCATGTTGCGCATGAGCCCCTCGTGGCGTCGCACGTCATGGAACGTATATCCGTGCTCGATGCAGAAGGTGCGCGTGTCGTTGCGTATGTCGTTCGAGGGGTCGGGCTGCAGGTAGCAGCGGTCGATGTCGAACACCTTGTCGAAGCTGTCGGGTATGTGGAATCCGAGGGCGGGCTCGCGCTCGATCTCGGCGCCGGAGGCTATCTCCTCGTATGTGAGCCACCGCTTGTCGGAGAATGTGAATTCGAGTTTGTTGCGGTAGTACTGCTGCCGTGCCGAGCCGAGGCACGGGCGCACTTCGGGCAGCTCGATCTTGCCTATGCGCGAGAGCTGGTCGCGCACCTGTGCGGTCTTGAATCGCAGCTGCTCGTCGTAAGGGAGGTTCTGCCACTTGCAGCCGCCGCAGACACCGAAGTGGCTGCAGAAGGGCTCCACACGCAGGGGCGAGCGGCGCACGAAGCGTACGACGCTGCCCTCCATGTATCGTGTCCGCTTGCGGCGTATCTGCACGTCGACCACGTCGCCCGGGACGGTCATGGGTACGAATACGACCTTGTCGCCGACGCGGCCCATGGCCTTTCCTTCGGCGGCGAGGGTGGTTATCTCGAGGGCCTCGATGATGGGGTAATCATGTCTTTTTCTTGCCATATTTTCCTCTGCACTCTATCTTTTGAACGTCTTGTTTCGAATTTTATTGCTCAGGTTGCGGCCGAGGGCCGAGACCGAGTCTGCCGCCACGAGCAGCGTCACCGCCCCGATGATCATGACTATGGCGGCGAATATGCGCAGCGTCATGGGCTCGGCGAATACCAGTGTGCCGCATACGACGGCCGTGACGGGCTCGAGGGCGCCGAGGATGGATGTGGCGGTGGAGCCTATGTACCGCACCGAGACCACGAGCGATGTGCACGACACCACCGTGGGCACTATCGCCAGCAGCAGCACGAGTCCCCATGCGTCGGCCGAGGGTATGGCTTGCAGGTGCGAGCCGAATCCCGTGCGGGCGAAGAAGATGAGGGCGCCCGAGGCGAGCGACCAGAATGCCACCTTGGAGCCGCGGAGCGAGCGTACGCGTGACTTGTTGACGATGATGATGTATGCGGCGTAGGCGAGGGCGGCGGTGAAGGTGAGGGCCAGACCTGCGGGGGATATCGTGACATGGCCGCCGCGCAGGTAGAGCAGGGCGATGCCTCCGACGGCGAGTGCGAGCGAGAGCGAGCGGCACCACGTCATCCGCTCGCCGTAAGCCGCGGCCATGATCAGCGCCACGAGTATCGGGTATATGAAGAAGAGGGTCGATACGAGACCCGTGGGCATGTAGTCGAAGGCCATGAACATGAGTATCGACGAGAGTGAGAACAACACGCCGAGGGCGGCGATGAAGGGTATCTCGTCGCGGCGCAGGGCGAAGTCGCGGCCTTGCAGACGGGTGATGATGCCGAGCACGGCGGCGGCGATCAGATATCGGTAGAAGAGCAGCGAGTCGAAGTCCACGCCGCGGCGCAGCAGCGGCAGCGAGAAGAGGGGTATAAGCCCGTACGAGGCGCCCGAGACGGCGCCGCAGAGGTATCCTTTGATCTTGTCGTTTGTCATGTGGGTCAATGGTTGCCGTGGCGGCACGTTGGGGTGCGCGCCCGTTTCCGGCGGCAAAGATACTCAAAGCCGCGGGCAGAGACAAATCGGAAACGCAGTTTTCGGGATCCGTCTCTGCCGCAACTTCTGTACGCGGCCGTTATCCTGCGGGGCGTTATCTTATCGGGCGTTGTCCTGCTGAGTGTTGTCTTGGTGAGTGTTGTTCTGCTGAGTGTTGTCGGACGTGCTTTTGATGTCGGGGGGTGTATCGTTACGCTGTCGTGCGCGTTCCCTGAGGGTTCCGACCCAATATCCTGCGGTGAATGGCAGTCCGAGCACCACGATGGCCAGCAGCACGAGCCATACGGCCACGCGGCTGACGATGGCTGGCACTTGGTCGAGGGCCTGCTGGACCATGCCCTGAGCCGACTCGGCGGTCTGGCGGATTATGGCCTCGCGCTCGGCCGAGACATAACGCTGGAGTTCGCTGCGCTGCAAGTCGACCTGCCCGAAGACATAGTCGAGGCTGCTCTCGAGCGAGGCGAGCACCTGCTCGACATGCTGGTTGAAGCGCACCATCACCGAATCGGATATTTCGGGTATGTTCTCCATCACCACGACGATACGTTCGAAGCTGCGGTCGAGGCTGTCCATCTGTGCGGCGACGTATTGCGACATGCTGTCCCTCTGCCACTCGATCTCGAGTATGTCCTTCGACCAGATGAGGCTGTTTGTGAACTGTCCGGTCTGGCCGCTCATCTTGTCGCTCATGTCGGATACGACGTCGGCGATGGATCCCGAGTCGAAGCTGACGTCTATGCCCTTGCTCTTCATGAACTCGATCCACGCGAGGGTTGTGTTCTGCGGGGTGACGTTGTCGTCGGCGCGGGGGCGGTTGCGGCGTATGTACTGCTCGACATACTCCTTCATCAGATCGTAGCGTTCGGCCGTGAGGGCCTCGTGCGCCACGGAGTCGACCTTGAGTTTCATGCGTTGTGCCGTCTGGCGCATCATGGGGGTGTAGCGCCCGAAGAGCAGCGAGTCGGGCAGGCGGGTGAAGGCGCGGTCCATGCGCGTGCAGAGGATCCACGTGTCGGCCAGCGCCACGTCGGGGATGGTCTGCATGGCGGCCGAGACGGCGGCGCGCGTGATGCGTATCTTCCAGCGTATGGCGCGTATGCGCAGGTCGATGTCGGAGTCCTTGGCCACGGAGTCGGCGGCCGTGACTATGTCGTTCGAGAGGTCGTAGTAGAGGGCGCGCGTCATGACCCGCACGCGGGCGTCGTCCGGGGATATTGGCTCGCCCGTCGAGAGCGACACCTTGAGCAGCGAGCAGCCCGTCATGGCGGCGAGGATGACGGCCGAGAGAGCGGTGCGCAGGAGTATGTTTTTCATATCGAGGGTGTTTCGGGATGTTTTGGCGGTGTTTGGCTCCGCACGCGGCGCGCGGCCGCGGCGGTGATGCCCAAAGATACGAAAAATTCGCATCCGACGCGGCTCCGCAACCCGCCCGCGGAGGGAAAAATTATAATCCGGCCCGCATATTTTGAATCTTGCGCCGATTGTTGTATTTTTGTTGTTGACCAAATATCCGACGCCATGAAACGGGAGATGAAATTCGACTACGAGAGCTATGACGCGTCGCACCCGCTGCCCGAGCAGGACCGGCAGCTTGTGGAGGCGGCCGAGCGCGCCACACGTGATTCCTATGCACCCTATTCGCACTTCCGCGTAGGGGCTGCGGCGCGGCTTGCGAGCGGCCGCGTGGTGTGCGGCTCGAATATCGAGAGCGAGGTCTTCCCCTCGGGGCTGTGTGCCGAGCGGACGCTTCTCTACCACGTGGGGGCATGCCATGCGGGGGATGCTGTGGAGGCCGTGGCGATAGCTTCGGACCCCTCGCCGCGCGAGTGTTACCCGTGCGGGGCGTGCCGGCAGACGCTGCTCGACGTGGAGCGCCGTCAGGGCTCGCCCATACGCATCATCATGGCGGGCGGGGGCACGGCGACGGTAGTAGGGTCGGCGGCCGACCTGCTGCCATTCACATTCAAACTCTGACATTGGAGACATGTTCACACCCGACGACATACTCTACGAGGACAACCACCTGATGGTGGTGAACAAACACTGCGGCGATCTGGTGCAGCCCGACCGCGAGACGGACGATGCGCTGGAGACCGAGATCAAGGCCATGATCAAGGTGCGCGACCACAAGGCGGGCGGAGTCTTTCTGGGCGTTGTGCACCGCATCGACCGCCCCGTGAGCGGGGCTGTGCTCTTCGCCAAGACGTCGAAGGCACTGACGCGCCTTAACGACATGATCCGCGAGGGTCGCATCTCGAAGAGCTATTGGGCCATTACGGAGCATACGCCCTCTCCGGAGCAGGGGCGGCTGGTGCACTACATCCTGCGCGACGGACGCACGAACCGCTCGCGTGCGCTGGATGCGCCGCGCGGCGATGCGAAGCGTGCGGAGCTGGAGTACCGCGTAGCGGCCCGCGCCACGAACTACACGCTCGTGGAGGTGCGGCTTATGACGGGACGCCACCACCAGATCCGGGCGCAGCTCTCGAAGATCGGGTGTCCGATACGCGGCGACCTGAAGTACGGGGCGCGCCGCTCGAACCCCGACGGCGGCATCTCGCTCCACTCGCGGAGTGTGGAGTTCACGCACCCGGTAAGCCATGAGACGATCCGTGTCACGGCCCCCGTGCCTGCGGGCGACCGCCTGTGGGCCTTCTTCGAAGAGTCGCAGCGATGATATCCAAGCGATAAATCCATACGTAACGGACAATGAGAATCCTTATACAGAGAGTAAGCCGCGCCACGCTCTCGATCGACGGGCGCGAGTATTCACATATTGACGGCGGCCTGCTGGTATTCGCGGGCGTCGAGGCCGCCGACGGCGACGACGATATCGCATGGCTTGCGGGCAAGCTGCTGCGGCTGCGTATCTTCGACGATGCGGACGGGGTCATGAACCTCGACGTGACGCAGGCCGGGGGCCAGATCATGATCGTGAGCCAGTTCACGCTCTTCGCCTCGACCCGCCGCGGCAACCGCCCCTCCTATATCCGGTCGGCGCCCGAGGCGGTGTCGCGGCCCATATACGAACGCTTCGTGGAGAGCGTGCGCACCTCGTTCGGGGGCAAGGTCGCCACGGGGGTGTTCGGCGCCGACATGAAGGTGGAGCTTGTGAACGATGGCCCCGTTACGATATGGATCGACTCGCGCAACCGCGAGTAGTCGTCCCGAATAGACCCTCAGAGATATGGTGAGAAGAAGAACCCGCAGGATGAGCGCCCGCCGCCCGATTGTCTACCTTGCAGTTTTGGCCGTCGTGCTGTGTGCCGGATACCTGTACGACCATTCGGATACGGTATCCGCGGTGACGGATGCCCTTCGCGAGGGCACGGTGCTTGTGGAGCCTGCCGACAGGGGAGAGCAGACGCCTGCCGACGGCGATGCCCCGAATAGTGAAACATCGACCGAAAAAAACGCGTCGGAAGAAGAGCCCGCGACGGGAGAAGAATCGGCGTCGGGGGAAGAACCCGCATCGGGCAACAACAAGGATATTGACGGGACGGTCTATCGTACGGGGTGGGCGGAGCTTCCCGCCGAGCGTGCGGACGGCGACAGACGCTATGTCCACCATCTCTGCGGCGGGGAGGGGGTGTCGGCCTCGTGGCGGAGCCATACGGCCTGTTTCAGTGTTTCGCGCCGCTGCCCGGTGTGGGTTGCCGCGCCGCTGCACGAATGCTACCGCGGCGACTCGGGCCGCTCGGGGGGATATGCGTTCGACCCCGCGCTGCCCGTGGAGATACAGCCCTCGCTGAAACGCTCATACGGCGAGTATACGCGCGGCCACCTGCTTGCCTCGGCCGACCGTACGGTCTCGGCGGAGGCCAACCGCATGACCTTCATGCCGACGAATATCGCGCCCCAGACGCAGGCGGGCTTCAACGCTGCGGGCGGCGCATGGAACAACCTTGAGGCCTTTGTCGAGGGTCAGGTATGCCCCGATACGCTGTATGTGGTTACGGGGTGCATCTTTTCGGACTACACGGACCCCGTTGCGGGCAAGATAGTGGCACGAACGACCGTCAACAAGAATGACGGCGAGACAGTGGCGGTGCCGACGGCCTATTACAAGGTGCTGCTGCGCACGCGCTCGGGACGTACGGGCCGCAGCGTGCGCGACTGTGCGGCCGACGAGCTGAAGTGTGCAGCCTTTGTGGTCGGGCACCGCGGCGTGCGCGGACGCGAGGTGACCGAGGCCGAGATGATGAGCGTCGCGGATCTGGAGCGTATGACGGGCGAGCGCTTCTTCGTCAACGTGCCCGCAGCCCCCAAGTCGCGTGCCGCAGCCTCGGACTGGGGCTTGTAGCGCGGGCGGAGAGAGGTTTTGCGGCAAAGGTTTGCATATTCGGTTTTTTTGCCTAATTTTAAATGTTTTATGCCGTCTGTGGCGGCGGCTGTACTGAAAAACAAACTAAAAGACAACCTATGAAACGAACGATTATCGTATGTGCGGCTATGATGGCCGGCATACTTGCCGCATCGGCACAGGCGGGCGGCGCAAAACACGCGGCGAAGGATTACGGCCGGGCCATTCCCGTGCCCCTTTCGAGGTCGCATGTGCCCGGAATATACCAGCAGTGCAGCATGGTGCGGAGTGAGGGCGGCGAAGCGAAGCTGGTGATGAATCCCTTCCTGAAGATATACAATGCCGACGGGTCGTTCTATACCATTCTGACCATGCCGCAGAGGACGCTTCCGGCGATAATCACCACGTCGGGTATGTACCGCGTGCTGTCGGATCATCAGCTGGTTGAGTCGCTCGGGGAGAGCATCTACGACTCGCACCATGCGGGCGACGAGAATACGATAATATACACCTTACGGGGTGATATGATGGCGTTCCTCTTCCCGTCGGGGAGAGGTGTGGGGCGCGAGGCGTGGTACGCCGTATGCCGTCCCGACGCGGCCAAGGCGAAGCGTACGCCTGCCCGCGCGAAGGCTCTGGCCAAGGAGATGGAGGGCGTATGGCAGTTCTGCTCCCATACCGATGACGGCCGCTGCGTCTATGCCCCGATATATAAAATATTCAGTGCGGACGGTACGTTTGTGACGGTGAACATGACCTCGCGTGGCGGCGAGGCGCGGGTCTCGTCGCAGGGCAACTATGCCGTGAGGGGAGCCGGGGAGTATGTCGAGTGCGTTTCGGAGAGCGTGACCGACCCCGAACTTGTCGGTGTCGAGACCGTCTTCGGCTGCACCATCACCGACGACAACGGCGTATATATGCGCGTGAGCTATACGCTGCCCGACCGTGAGGGCGCTGTTACGGAGGAGTGGGCGCGCGTACTCGGCAGGGATCGGGCGCAGAAGATCGTCCCGGCGGGTAAAATGTAGCCCCGCAGTGCGGCCTACGGGCCGACGGGCGGAAAAGATGTTATTGTAACTCAAGGATATGGATATAGCACAAGCGAAACGCAAGGAGAACATTGCGGAGTACATACTCTACCTGTGGCAGCTGGAGGATCTGCTGCGGGCGTTGCAGTTTAGCCCCGAGGCGATATATTCGCAGCTGGTGGCGCCGCGCGACGTGCCCCAGCAGCGCAAGGACGAGATTCTGGCATGGTATCTCGATCTGGCCTCGCTGCTGCGCAAGGAGGGCAAGGAGCAGAGCGGCCACCTCGACCATACGCTCCACCTTATAGGCGACCTTCACAACCTCCACCTGCACCTTATGCGCGCCCCCGTGGGGGAGCACTACCGTCATACCTTTGCGCGCCTTGCGCCCGAGCTGCCGAAGCTGCGGGCGATGCTGCACGACGACAACATCTCCGACACGGAGATATGCTTCCGCGCGCTCTATGCGGCGATGCTCTACCGCATCAGGGGCGACGGCAAGGGCGCGGCGGCCATCGCCGACACCGTGGAGCTGATATCTCCCGTTGTGGGAGAACTGGCGGCCATCTACGGCAAGGCCGAACGCGGCGAGCTGGACCTCTTCAAGGATATGTGATGCCGCAAGGCCCGGGGAGCGAGAGAGGGAGCAAGAGTGCGAGAGGGCGAGAGAGGGAGCAAGATAGGGAGCAAGAGAGGACGCAAGAGGGCAGGCGTAAAGGAGGATGCGAGAGAGGAGAGGCGCGAGGGGGACGCGGTGGGGCTTGGATGTGTGAAACAAGCCCCGTAAGGGAACCCATAATGCTCTCAACGAGAGAAAAAACGCCCCGAAAGGCGATTTGTGGTCAAAATATTTTGCGAAAAAGGAAAAACCTCTTACCTTTGCACTCCGCGTCGGAATAGCTGCATCGCTTGGCGCTCCGATGTGTGAAGCCTATCGGCGTGATGCCGGCGGGCGCAAGTAGAACAAACACAAATACGATATCGTTATGGCAATGAAAAGAACTTATCAGCCATCTCGCCGCAAGCGGATCAACAAGCACGGATTCCGCCAGAGAATGGCTACGGCCAACGGCCGCAAGGTGTTGGCTGCGCGTCGCGCTAAGGGACGCAAGAAGTTGACCGTTTCGGACGAGTCGACCTTCAAGTACGCTTAGTTTTACCGACGCCGTCGGAAAAACGACAGGGAACCGGACGCGGTTCCCTGTCGTTTTTTTGTGGCGCCGCCCTCTGTTTTTCCCCTGTATCTAACTCTGCGCTTCTGCCGTTTCCGGTATCTTTATTTCCGATATCTCTTTCGGGCTCCGGCGCTGTCCGGATATCGTCATATCTTTCCCGCCGAACCCATCGGTCGGCCGTCGTCCTGTGGCCGACACTCACTCAGCACACACTTTGCGCACACTCTGCACACTCTGCTCGCCCCGACGGCTGGGGAGCAGGCGGATGTGCGGGCGGATTATGCTCGGCGTTGAGATGTAGGGAGTTAAGTTTTTGAATATTGGCCGGTGTGTTAACAAGTGTAACAAAAACGGGCGGCCGGGAGCGGGAATTTCAGAAAATTGTTGTGGGGATTGAATAATATTAATATATTTGTAAAGAAGGAACAGTCTGACACTAACCTTGTCGCCCTGTGAAAATAGCCTTTGCGGGGTGGCGAAACAATTAAATACCAGAACTATGAAGACCTCAACTTTATGGCAGGGATGTCGCAGGGCTGCATTGACGGCACTATGCATCGTGGCATCCGCAGCGATGGTCGCCATGCCGGAGCAGGCGGCCGCAAAGAAAAAGAAGATCGGCATTCAGCTCTACTCGGTGATGGGAGCCGTACAGAAGGACCCTGCGGGTTCGATCAAGCGTCTGGCCGACATGGGTTACAACGTGGCCGAGCTTGTGCAGTGGGGCGGCGACACCAAGGTGTTCGGACTTGCGCCCGCGGAGTTCAAGGCCATCTGCGACCGTAACGGCATGGAGATCGTCTCGACCCACACGGGTATACAGGAGGACCCCGCAAAGGAGGATGAAGTGATTGCGCGCTGGCGCCAGATCTTCGAGATACAGAAGGCGTGCGGCGGCCGTTATGTCGTTATCCCGAGCTACGGCGTCGACTACACGGAGAAGGGTGTGCGGCAGATGTGTGACTACTTCAACCGTATCGGCAAGATCGCATCGGAGTACGGTCTCAAGCTGGGCTACCACAACCATTCGGGCGAGTTCGCCAAACTGAAGGATTCGGACAAGGTGATGTGGGAGTATCTTGTCGAGCATACCGACCCGAGCTACGTATTCTTCGAGTTGGACGTCTACTGGTGCACCAAGGGTGGCAAGGATCCCGTTGCCTACCTGAAGAAGTATCCCAACCGTGTGCGCATGCTCCACGTGAAGGATGACTTCGTTATCGGTGCCAGCGGCACGATCGATTTTGAGTCGATCTTCAAGCAGTTCTATGCCAACGGCATGAAGGACTATGTGGTGGAGATCGAGATCCCGGGATGGCTGCGCGAGGAGCATAACGCCGCAGGCGAGAAGCTCTCGCAGGATGAGATCATGGAGCGCATGTTCGATGCCGCCAAGCAGAGCGCCAAGTACCTCTCGAAGGCCAAGTTCGTGAAGTGATGCGGCGGATGATATAGGATCGGCGGCCGACCTTTCGGGGTCGGCCGCCGTTGTTTTGGGTGGGAGTTGCGTGCCCTGCCCTGCCGTAAGACTATCTTTCTCTCGAAAAGCCCTTTCGGGTCGGCTGCCGTTGTTTTGGATGGGAGTTACGTGCCCTGCCGTAAGACTATCTTTCTCTCGAAAAAAAGGTCGGATGCCGTTGTTGTGAGTGGCAGATTGGGTGGATTACTTTGCGGCCGCGTGCTCTTCGGCCATGACCTGCTCGAAGCAGTGGCGGCAGAGGGGTTCGTATGACTCCTTCTCGCCGAGCATCACCAGACGCGGGTCGGCCTTCAGACGGTGGGAGTATTGCGCGGGATCGCCGCAGCGGACGCATATCGCATGTACCTTTGTGACGTGCTCGGCCACGGCCATGAGTGCTGGCATGGGGCCGAAGGGGTGTCCGGTGTAGTCCATGTCGAGTCCAGCGACTATGACCCTGACGCCCTGCGAGGCGAGCCTGTTGCAGGCGTCGGTGAGGCCGTCGTCGAAGAACTGCGCCTCGTCTATGCCCACGACATCGACATTTCCGGCCATTAGCAGCAGCGTCTGCGACGACTCGACGGGGGTCGAACGCAGCGAGTGCCCCTCGTGCGACACCACCTCGTCGTTCGAATAGCGGGTATCGACCGCGGGCTTGAATATCTCGACCCGCTGGTTTGCGAACTCGGCGCGGCGCAGCCGCCGTATCAGCTCCTCGGTCTTGCCCGAGAACATCGACCCGCATATCACTTCGATGCGGCCGCGGTGTTTCGTATATTCCAATAACATTCTCCGGTGTTTTATATGTCTTCCGTCTCGCCCCGCCGTGGCATGGGGAAGCCTCCGCCGTGTGTATGGCGGGGCGTATGTGCTGCAGCCGTCGGGACGGGTGTCGGTATGGTTACTCCTCGATACGGGTTATTCGGGCGCCGAGGGCGTTGAGGCGGCCGTCGATATCGCGGTAGCCGCGGTCGATCTGCTCGATGTTCTGTATGGTGCTGGTGCCCTCGGCGCTCATGGCGGCGATGAGCAGCGCCACGCCGGCACGTATGTCGGGCGACGACATGCGCGTCGCGCGCAGGGGTATGCGTCGGTCGTGGCCTATGACGGTGGCGCGGTGGGGGTCGCAGAGGATGATCTGGGCGCCCATGTCGATGAGCTTGTCGACGAAGAAGAGGCGGCTCTCGAACATCTTCTGGTGTATGAGCACGGCGCCCTTGGCCTGCGTCGCCACCACGAGGAATATCGACAGCAGGTCGGGCGTGAGCCCCGGCCACGGGGCGTCGGCTATGGTCATGATGGAACCGTCGATGAAGCTCTCGATGGCGTAGTGCTCCTGCTCGGGGATATATATGTCGTCGCCGCGCTGCTCGAAGCGTATGCCGAGGCGTGCGAACTGTGCGGGTATGATTCCGAGGTTGTCGTACGACACATCCTTTATGGTGAGTTCCGAGCGGGTCATCGCGGCCATGCCGATGAAGCTGCCCACCTCGATCATGTCGGGCAGCAGGGTATGTTCCGTGCCGTGGAGTTCGCGCACGCCCTCTATGGTGAGCAGGTTCGAGGCTATGCCCGAGATGCGTGCGCCCATGCGGTTGAGCATGCGGCAGAGCTGCTGCACGTAAGGCTCGCATGCGGCGTTGTAGATGGTGGTGAATCCCTCGGCGAAGACGGCGGCCATGATTATGTTGGCGGTACCCGTGACGGAGGCCTCGTCGAGGAGCATGTAGCATCCGTGGAGACGCCGGGCCTCGACGGAGAAGAACTCGTCGGCCTGATCGAAGTCGAAGGTTGCACCGAGCTTCTGGAAGCCGATGAAGTGGGTGTCGAGACGGCGGCGGCCGATCTTGTCACCGCCGGGTTTGGGTATGTATCCGACACCGAAACGTGCCAGCAGGGGGCCTATCATCATGACCGAGCCGCGCAGACGGCGGCAGCGGCGGTGGTAGTCCTCGCTGCGCAGGTAGTCGAGATTTATGTCGGCGGCGCGGAAGGAGTAGGAGTCGCCGCCGAGGTGCTCGACCTCGACGCCCATTGCCGCGAGCAGCTCGATGAGCTGCATGACATCTATTATCTGGGGGACGTTGTGTACCACGACGCGCTCGGGTGTGAGCAGCGTTGCGCACAGTATCTCCAGCGCTTCGTTCTTTGCCCCTTGGGGTCGGAGTTCGCCATGCAGGCGGGTGCCTCCTTCGACTTTGAATACGGCCATATATCGGATCTCTGTTTTTAGTTTCGGCGGATGGCGGCGGGCCAAACCGGACGCAAAGATATACTAAAACTTTTGTTTTTTGCGTGGGGCCGCGGCGCGGGAACGCTATCCTATTCAAAGATACGCAATATTGTCCAAGCCTCCAAATCGCATGCTCTTTTTCACATCGTGTGCGGTCGGGGGTGGAATGAGGTGCGGCCGGAAGCGGTTTGGGGGGCGGGGCAGAATTTGGATCGGGTTTGGATCGGGTTTGGATCGGGTTCGGGTGTGCCGTGCGGTGTTACGGATACTCCGGCGGGAAGAAAAGAGGGCACGGAGAGATAAAAAGTTGAGCGCGGAGGATGAATGGGTTGGTTTTATGTTTAATTTTGGGACATAAAACGACCTTTGGAGGTATAATCCGTAAAAAACATACAGCATGAAGAGACTCTTTACGACCTTGGCCCTTGCGGCGGCGGTGACGTGCGCCGCGGCGGCCGAAGCGCCGTTGTGGCTGCGGCATAACGCCATCTCGCCCGACGGCACACGCATCGCCTTCACCTATCGGGGCGATATCTACATCGTGCCCGTCGAGGGCGGGCGCGCCGAGCAGCTCACCTCGCACGCGGGGCACGACACCGACCCCGTGTGGAGTCCCGACAGCCGGAGCATAGCCTTTGCTTCGGACCGTCTGGGGGGAATGGATGTATTCATCGTGGATGCCGGAGGCGGCGAGCCGCGGCGTCTGACCACACACTCTGCGGCCGAGCGCCCCGTGGCGTTCCTCACGGACAGCACGGTGCTCTTCTCGGCCTACATCATGCCTTCGGCCGAGGATGCGCAGTTCCCCTCGTCGCAGTTCCCGCAGGTATATTCCGTGGCGACGCGGGGCGGGCGTCCGCATCTCTTCTCGTCGCTGCCCATGGAGCATATATGGGTCGACGGCGAGGGCGGCCGTCTGATATACCACGACCGCAAAGGTTACGAGGACCCGTGGCGCAAGCACGAGAAGGCCTCGATCTCGCGCGACGTGTGGATCTGCACGCTGGCGGGCGATCGCACCTACGCCAAGCAGACCGACTTCGAGGGTGAGGACCGCGAGCCCGTATGGGCACCCGACGGCGAGTCGTTCTACTACCTTTCGGAGCAGGACGGCACCTCGAACGTATGGCACCGCCGCGTGGGGGCGTCGGAGGCCGAGCAGGTGACACGCTTCGAGAAGAATCCGGTGCGTTTCCTGTCGATCTCGCGTGACGGCACGCTCTGCTTCTCGCAGGACGGCGAGCTATATACTCTTCGCGAGGGAGGCGAGCCGCAGAAGGTCGCGGTCGAGATCGTGGCCGACAGGCAGGACCGCGACGTCATACGGCGTCTGCGCACGAGCGGCGCGCGCGAGATCTCTCCCTCGCCCACGGGCAAGGAGGTGGCCTTCATCATGGGCGGCGACGTATATGTCACCTCGGTTGAGTACAACACCACGCGCCAGATAACCTCGACGCAGGATCAGGAGCGGGACGTACAGTTCTCGCCCGACGGCAGCGCGATAGTCTACGCCTCGGAGCGTGACGGTCTGTGGCAGATATACGAGGCTACGATCGCCGACAAGGAGGAGAAGCAGTTCACCTACGCCACCGAGATCAGGGAGCGCAACCTGACCAACTCGAAGGCGGCGTCGTTCCAGCCGGCATACAGTCCCGACGGCAAGGAGGTTGCTTTCCTTGAGGACCGCACGGCCATCCGCATCGTGAACCTCAAGAGCGGCAAGGTGCGCACGGCGATGGAGGGCAAGTGGCAGTATTCGTATTCGGACGGAGACCAGCACTTCGAGTGGTCGCCCGACAGCCGCTGGATCCTGTCGGACTATATCGGCATCGGCGGCTGGAACAACAAGGACGTTGTTCTGGTCAAGGCGGACGGCTCGGGCGAGATGCACAACCTGACGCAGAGCGGCTATACGGACCGCGGTGCCAAGTGGGTTCTGGACGGCAAGGCGATGATCTGGTACAGCGACCGCGCGGGCTACCGCAGCCACGGTTCGTGGGGCGCCGAGGATGATGTCTACATCATGTTCTTCGACGTTGAGGCCTATGAGAAGTTCCGCATGAACAAGGAGGATCTGGCGCTTCTGGAGGAAAACAAGTCGCAGAAGGAGAAGAAGGCCGACGAGAAGAAGGCCGAGGATGAGAAGAAGGCCGAGGAGAAGGCCGGCGAGAAGGGCGAGGCGGCCATTCCGGAGGTGGAGCCGCTGGAGTTCGACCTCGAAAACTGCCGCGACCGTGTCGTGCGCCTTACGGCCCACTCGTCGCGCGGGATATTGGCCCTGCTGTCGAAGACGGGCGACAAGCTCTACTATGTGATCGGTGCCGAGGACGGCTCGGTGGATCTGTGGGTGCGTGACCTGAAGGACTACTCGACCCGCATTCTGGTCAAGGGCATCGGCGGCGGGTCGTTCGTTGCGGACCGCAATGTCGAGAACCTCTATATCTGCGACGGCGGCCTGCGCAGCGTGTCGCTGGCCAACGGCCAGACCAAGCGCATCGGCTTCGAGGCTTTTCAGGACTACCGCCCCTACGAGGAGCGCGACTATATCTTCAACCACGTATGGAGTCAGGTCAAGGACAAGTTCTACGACGTTGACCTGCACGGTGTGGACTGGGACTACTACCGCGGTGTCTATGCCCGCTTCCTGCCCCACATAAACAACAACTACGACTTCACGGAGATGCTCTCCGAGATGCTGGGCGAGTTGAACGCCTCGCATACGGGTGCACGCTACTACGGCCCGGGTGCGTCGATGGCGACCGCCTCGCTCGGGGTATTCTTCGATGAGGAGTACGAGGGTGACGGACTCAAGATCAAGGAGGTTATAGCCAAGAGTCCCTTCGCCGTGATGAAGACCGACGTTGAGGCGGGCTGCATTATCGAGAGCGTCGACGGTGAGAAGATCCTCGCGGGGGAGGACTACTATCCCCTGTTCGAGGGCAAGGTGGGGCGCAAGATGCGCCTCGGCATCCGCAAGGGAGGCAAGACGTTCGAGGTGTCGGTTCGGGGCATCAGCTCGGGCGAGCTGAACGAACTGCTCTACAACCGCTGGCGCGAGCGCTGCCGCAAGGAGGTTGAGCGCCTCTCGGACGGACGTGTGGGCTATGTCCACATCCGGGCGATGGACAGCGAGAGCTTCCGCCATCTTTACAGCGAGCTTCTGGGCCGCTTCCGCAACTGCGAGGCCGTGGTTATCGACACGCGCCACAACGGCGGCGGATGGTTGCACGACGATGTGGTGACGCTGCTCGGGGGCAAGGAGTACCAGCAGTTCGTGCCGCGCGGACAGTATATCGGTTCGGACCCCTTCAACAAGTGGCTGCGCCCGTCGTGCATGCTTATCTGCGAGGACAACTACTCGAATGCCTGCGGCACGCCGTGGGTATATAAGGAGCTGGGTCTGGGCAAGCTTGTGGGTACGCCCGTGCCGGGAACGATGACGGCCGTATGGTGGGAGACGCAGATCGACCCGACGATCGTCTTCGGCATACCGGAGGTTGGGTGCCGCGACATGCGGGGCGTCTTCTCGGAGAATACGCAGGTCGAGCCCGATATCTATGTGATAACGCCGCCGGAGGCGCAGCTTCGCGGCGAGGACATGCAGCTGCGCCGCGCCGTCGAGCTTATGCTCGAGACGGTGGGCGACAAGGCTGCCGACGGGGGTGATGCCGCCGCCGCAAAAAAGAGCGCGGGAAAATCAAAAGAGTAACAACGCGTTTGCCCGCAAACGGGCTGCCGCAGACGGCGGCGGCCCGTTTTTTTGTGGCGGGGCATGGGCGCGTGCTGGGATTTTTTGCGTATATTTGTCTCTGCTAAAAACCTAAAAACATACGTATCATGAAGAGATTGATTCTTTCGGTGGCAGCCGTCTCGCTTGTCGGTGTCGCCGCAGCGCAACAGCAGCAAAAGGAATATCCGCAGCCGGAACCGATGCGTCCGGGCATGACCGAGTTCTGGACCCCGCAGCCCAAGATAGTAACCCCGGGCGATGCCGCCACGGCGTCGGCGCCGTCGGATGCCATCGTTCTGTTCGACGGCAAGAACCTCGACGCGTGGGTTAGCAGCAATACGGGCGGTGCGGCCGAGTGGCGCGTGCATGACGGAGTCTTCACCGTCGACAAGAGCAAGGGCGACATACAGACGCGCGAGAACTTCGGCAGCTTCCAGCTCCATCTGGAGTGGATGGTTCCCGAGGGCATCACGGGCGAGAGTCAGGCACGCGGCAACAGCGGTGTCTTCCTGCAGAACATGTACGAGGTCCAGATCCTCGACTGCTACCAGAACGAGACATACGTTAACGGTCAGACGGGCAGCGTCTACAAGCAGGTAGTGCCTCTGGCCAACGCGATGCGCAAGCCGGGCGAGTGGAACGTCTACGACATCATCTACAACGCCCCCGTCTTCAACGAGGACGGCACCTACAAGGTACACCCGACGGTGACGGTTATCCAGAACGGCATCGTGCTGCTCAACAACTTCACGATCCTCGGCACCACGGAGTATATCGGTCTGCCGCGTGTGGTCAAGCACGGCGACGGCCCCATCAAGCTCCAGAGCCACGGCGACCCGAGCGAGCCTATCAGCTTCCGCAACATCTGGCTGCGCAAGCTCTAATGTCGGGATTGCGGCGCGGCATCGGTTTGGCGGCCGCGCGGTAAGAGACGTTTGATCTCGCATCCGAATCTGCACCCAAGTCCGCATTGCATCTGCCATGTCTGCGGACGGTGCACTTCGATGCGTCACATTCGCGGGCCCGTTCTCCTCACGGAGGGCGGGCCTTATTTTGTGCCTTGACATTTGTCGGCCGCTCGGCCCTATATCCCATATTCCCTTATCTCCCTTATATGTCGTGTATGTGGCGGAAATGCCGCTTTTCGGATGAGGTCCCGCGTATCCGTATAATCTTGCATAAATGGCCGGTTGATGCGTCTTACGGCCCGAAAAAGGCCTTTTTCGGGAGGGTGGCGCGGCTTGCGCTTATTGCACGTCGGTTGTCGGTGTGAAAAGGAGGATGTGAAATATTACAAGTGGTATTGCGATGGCATCCGCCGGACAGATCCTATTCTAAAGATATTCTGAAGGCCTACTCTTGAAAAATCCGCTCTAAAGATCGATTCCTGAAAAGCCTCTCTAAAAGATCCCGAAGAATATCCACGTGCAAAACGCCGCGCGAAATATTTTTTCTAAAGGGTTATCCCAAAAAATCCCCGCAAGGAATCTGCCTATGGAGTCTGAGCAAATCGCCGCACGAAATATTTCTTTCAATGCTGCTTCTGAAAATCCTCTCTAAAAGATCCCGAAAAATATCCACGTGCAAAACGACCGCACGAAATATTTCTTTCAATGCAGCTCCTGAAAAATCCTCTCTAAATGATCCCGAAAAAAATCCCCGCAGCGGGTGCGGGGATCGGAAAGGGTTGAGGGGAGGGCTTTGTGAGCCGCGGGCAGTGTTCAGGTTGCGGCGGCCCGTCCCGTCATTCCCTTGTGCGGCAATTCAGTCCTCTTGCCGCCGTATGTATCGTCAAGCCTCCTTGTATGGGAGCGATGCTGGCATCACCTCGAGCGTATATCCTTCGGGTAGCGAGAGACGGTCGATGATGACGGTGCCGTTGTCCATTCTCCACTCGAGGTCGAACTGCTCTTCGCCCACGGGTATCGAGCCCTTGCAGAACGAGAGGCCCGAGTCGACGAAGCGCAGACGTATCTTCTTTTCGGTGGGCGAGATGTCGTATACGCCCAGCACGTCGCGGTAGAGTACGCGCACGAGGTGTGCGGCGAAACCGTGGTTGCAGCTTGCCACGCTTGTCATGTTCTCCCAGAGGGTGCCCGTCTGGTCGGCCATGGTGAGGTACTCGGCTATCGACTCGTCGAGGATCTGTTGCGAGAGACCCTCGCGCGAGAGCAGCTCCAGACGCAGGTAGTTGCCTATGAATGCGTTGGCGAAGGCTACGTCGGGATAGGGGTTGTTCTGTTTGCGTGCGGGGCCGAACTCGTCGCGCAGGCGTGCCCACAGCTCGGGGTAGAGTTCGGGCGTGGCCGTGCGGAAGAAGAAGGCGTAGTACTGGCACACCTCCGTATGGTTGTCGGTGCGGCGCAGCGTGCCGTCCTTTTCGCGTATGGCGTTGTCGCAGAAGAAGCGTCCGTCGAACGACTGCTCGCGTATGGTGCGGCGCACGGCCTCGGCCTGCTCGGCAAGGGCCTTGTCGCCGTAGAGACGCGACACGACGTCGAGCATCTCGGCGTAGAGCATGTTGGTCGGGTAGTTGACATCCTGCACGTAGTCGTTGGCGGCCGACCACTCGACGAAGATCCAGCGGTCGAGCTTCTCCAGAAGGCCGTCCTCATTGAGGTAGGGGCGGAAATACTCCACAAGGTCATATACGCGCTTGCGGGCGGCCTCGATGGTAGCGGTGTCGCCGCTGCGGTGGAGATACTCCTCCAGCTCTACGACGAACCACATTGCCCAGTTGGGTATGTAGTTTCCGTTGCGGTGGTCCGACGGATAGCACATGGGCAGCATGCCGGGGTCTATGTCCTTGAAGCGCTCGGGCAGCAGGAAGTTTTCTATGAAGTTCTTCTCGAGGCGTGTGTGGCCTGCCAGATCGAATGCCACGCGGGCCGAGAAGTAGCTGTCGCAGAGCCATCCGGCGCGTTCGCGCGAGGGCGTGTCCATGAATACGTCGAGGGCGCTCTGGCGGTGTGTCTCGCGAGCCGTCTCGAAGAGGCGGTCAAGGTCGGCGTTCGACGATGAGAAGGTTCCGCGGTGTACGTCGGCGTTGCAGTAGTCGCGCATGTATATGCGGTCGATGCGGCCGCCGCCCGTCTCGAATACCGGCTCGGCATACTGCATGGTGTAGGGCTCGAAGCTCTCGAGACGATACTTTCCGGGCTGGAGCTCGTACGTAACGTATGCCTGACATCCGAGACGTCCGATGTTGACATGCCCGTCGGCCGTGAGCAGCTCGTCGAACGATACCTTCAGGCGCGAGGGCTCCGTCACCTCGACCTCGATGCCGAGGAAGCCGCTGCTGTTGCAGTCGAACTTGTATATGCCGCCCTGTATGGGTTTGGCCTCATGCACGCGGTAGTCGGGGTATGCGACGCGGCGCTGGAGCAGCTGCTTTGCTGGCTGCTCGGCAAGGGTGACGGCCGCGGCCGCGGCGGCATCCCATGCGGGGTCGCATGCCCACGCGTCGAAGTCGGGCGTGAGGATATAGTATTCGGTGAAGGGGCGCTGGAAGCTGAATCGGGGCACGTCGGCCTTGCGCTGGCGCAGCTCGTATGCCGTGAATGCCTCTCCCGTGGCGGCGACGCACTCGCCGTTGAGCTCGACCTCGGCCTGCAGGAACGAGGGCTGGTCGAGAAGGTAGTAGCTCGGCTCGTTGTACCCGGCCACCTCGATGGCGACGATGTTGTCGCCGCGGTGCATGTAGGGTGCTATGTCGTAGCAGTCGACGCGGTAGAAGTCGTGGGCGGCGACGCAGGGGCCGTGCGCCACGAACTCGCCGTTGACACGCAGACGGTAGTCCGTCGAGGCGGCTATGCGTATGTGTGCCGAGGCGGTGCGGCCGGCGTGTATGGTCTCGCGGAACGAGAGCGTGAGGTTCTTCTCGGTCTCGCGTCCCTCGGCCCATACGGGGCGTGCCGCGACGAAACTGTCGACGGTCGTGGGGTCGGGTGCGACGTATGTGCGGCATCCTGCCGCCGCGGCCGCAATGATGGCAATCGAGATTGCTGTAATGATTCTCTTCATCGGGTAGTCTGGGTTGTTGCAGTGTAACTTTTCAAAGATAAGAAAAGTTATCCGTATTTATGACTTCGCATGTCGCCTGCCGACAAAAAGGAGAGTATTTCCATCAATACGTATAGTCCGCTGCTGCCGCCCGCCGCGATTTCCCTTATGGATTCAGCGGTTTGGGCTTCGTGGCTGCGGCCGGCAGCAACGTCATTTCGATCCGATTTGCCGGCCGGCGGGCCGATGCGGCTCTTTCTCCGGGGCTTTCTGCTATTCCTTATGACGGTGCGTCGGGCGTGCGCCGAATGTGTCGGGCGGTCTTTTCCGGCCGTGCCGGGTGAGGATATGGGAGTATAAATTGTATTGGGGCGCAGGTCGTAAAAGGGCAAAAAAAAACGAGGTTTCGGAGGTATTCGACGCCGAGCGAGTACCGCTCTTTGTCTTAGTAACCCGACGTGCCACAGAAACACGCCGTTGACGGTTACAACCTTCCGATAGCCTCTACCAACCTAAAACTACTAACCTAAATGAACCTTAAAACTTCGAGTGCAAAGGTAAGGGAAAAAACAATACCGTGCAAGTAATTACTCAAAAAAATTCAAAAATTTTTAAGAAATTTTAACATTTACGTAACATTGAATTATTCCTCACGGCCATAATTAGCACTGTTATAGTGTTTTAACGAAAAATTGGCGTATGGCGGGGCGGGAAGGGCAAATGGTAGTTTTCGGACGTTGTTTTGCTGTGTTCGGGCGTCGGAAGGGGAAAATCGGTTCCGCGCGGCTTGGGGGCGCTGTGCGGAAATTCTCTTTTGGGAGTGTGAATTGCTCCGTAACCGAACAAAATATCCCTCTCGCATCGGCCGATATCTCCTTTCCCGTATGGTGTTTTGTCCCTTTTTGCCGTGGCGACGGATCTTGCGGAGCGTGTCGGGAGGGGATAAAGGGTCGGAGAGGGGCCCTAATGGAATAACAACGCACCGGCAACCGTAAAGGGGCCGCAGTTGGGAAAACGGCTGCTTGGAGACAGCGGGCGGGCTTCAGGGGATGAAGCGGCGCCAGAAACGGTACATGCGGGGTTTCGACCAGCTGTGGCACCCCATGGGCAGGCGGCCGCCGGTGAGGCGGTAGCAATATGCGGGGGTGGTGTCGAAGGCGAATGCGAGGGCCTCTTCGGGTGTGGGATAGCGGAAGTTGTCGGGGACGGTGGCCCAGAATACATCCTCATTATAGAGGTGGGAGCGTACGGAGAGGTATTCGGCGGCGCGGTCGGCATAACGGCGGCAGGCTTCGATGAAGGCGGCCGTGCGGCGCAGCGAGAGCCCTCCGTTCCCGATGCGGCCGTAGAGGTCGGCGCGGCAGCTTAGGCCGCGGCGGTGGCGCGACCGCTGCCGCCATGCCATGTATTGTCTGACGAGCGGCAGGTCGTAGACTGGGCGCCGCATCCACGGGGCGGCGACACAGTCATATCCCCGCTCGGCCCATGCGGCCACCTCGTCACGGAAGATCCAAGCGTCGGGATGGCAGATGAGGATATAGTCCCACGCCTCGGAGAGACGGTAGAAACGCTCCGAGAGCATCATGGCGTTGTATCCGGCGATGCCGTTGCGCGAGCCGAGCCACTCCTCACCCACACGCACCACCTCGGCCGCAGGCGCAAGGGCCGCGTATGGCGCCATGTCGAGACCCTCGGGGGCGACGAAGGCCACGTCGTAGGCCGCGAGCAGCCGCACGTTGTTGGCGATGGCGCGGCGCTCCCCGTCGGTGGGGAGGGGTCGGTAGACGGGTATGAGTATGCGGATTTTCATCACTGGGGTCGTTGGCGCGCCTCGGCCGTAGATACCGTTGCGGGGGGGGTATATGTTGCGTTCTGGCGGCTATTGTTGCGGTAAAGTTACTTCTTTTTCTGTTTGAGTATGTCGCGCAGCTTGTAGACCACATATTTGGGCAGCAGGATCCACGAGGCACCGCTCAGGGGATAGCGTGCGATGTATTGCATTCCGTGTCCGAATCCGCGCTCGAAGAAGCACCCCTTCTGCCACATGAAGCGTATGAAATAGCTCTCGCTGATGCGTTCGTAGCGTTCGATCTCGCTCTGTGGCAGCGGTGTGGCGAACATGGGCAGGCGGTCGCGCCACTTGCGGTGCAGGCGTTTCATTGTGCGGATCCACTCGCGCGTATATCCGCCTGTGGAGAAGTGCTCGATGAAGGCCGTGTTGCAGACGTAGTTGCGGTAGCGGCACGCCACGGCAAGCGTAAAGTCTATGTCGTACCCGTGGAAACGCGGGAAGGTCTGCTCGTCGAAGAGGGTCTCGCTCCAGACCTCGCGCCGCACGAACAGACACATGCCGTCGAGCGTCACCACGGGCGAGAAGTCTACGCCGTCGGGGTTCCTGTCTATGGGGTGGTGTCCGCCGCGCATGTATTGCACATAGTGTGCGCGCAGGTCGCCGCCGCCGTTGTGCCAGCCGGTGAGGCGTTTGAGTTTGAGGATGCTGCCGGCGAAGCCTATGACGCCGCAGTCGGCCTCGGCGAGTTTGGCGGCTATGATCTGCCCCCACCCTTCGGTCTGGAACTCGACATCCTCATGCACGAAGCACAACATATCGTATCGGGCGGCTGCGGCGCAGCGGTTGAAGACCTTGCAGAGTCCGTCGCCATTGATGCGGTTGTCGTAGGCGATGAACTCGTACGGGCAGCCGCACGTGGCGGCAATATTCTTCTCGAGTCGTCGGGCGGCAGCCGGATCGACCGAGCAGCAGATAATGGTGAACATCTCAGTTGTTTCGGTTTTTGATGTAGGTTGCGGCGGCCTCGGCGACGCGTTCGCCGTCGAGGGCTGCGGAGACGATGCCGCCGGCATATCCGGCGCCTTCGCCTGCGGGGAAGAGCCCCGATACCTCGGGATGCATGAGCGTCTCGGCATCGCGGGGGATTCGTACCGGGGTTGAGGTGCGCGACTCGACACCCACGACTACAGCCTCGGGCGAGAGATAACCTCTCATACGGCGGTCGAAGGCGGCAATGCCTTTACGCAGCGAGGAGGCGATCATGGCGGGCATCCATTCGTCGAGGCGTGAGGGTGTGAGTCCGGGTATATATGATGTTGAGGGCAGTGACGAAGAGTTGCGTCCGGCGACGAAGTCGGTGACGCGCTGTGCGGGTGCGACCTGACGGGCGCCGCCGTTGCGGCGTGCTGCCTCCTCGAGCCGCTGCTGGAATACGAGTCCCGCAAGGGGTCCGTACTCTTGTGCGAGGAAGGCGTAGTCGTCGGGGCGGATCTCGGTGACGAGACCCGAATTTGCCCATCGGGAGTTCCGGCCGCTGGGCGACATGCCGTTTACGACCGACTGCGCGGCGTCGGTCATGGCGGGGACGATGAAGCCGCCCGGACACATGCAGAACGAATATACTCCGCGGCCGTCGATCTGCTCGACGAGCGAGTATGACGCTGCGGGCAGGTATTCGTCACGGTGTGGCGAGTGGTACTGTATGGAGTCTATGAGCTGCTGCGGGTGCTCTATGCGCACGCCCATGGCGAAGGGCTTGGCCTCGAGGCGTACGCCGTCGCGGTGGAGCGTGTAGTATACGTCCTTTGCCGAGTGTCCCGTTGCGAGCACCACGGCCGCACCCTCTATAAGGGTGTCGCCGACCCATACGCCGCGTATGCGGCCGCCCTCGATCTTGAATCCCGTGACCTTGGCCCCGAAGTGTATCTCGCCGCCCGCCGTGACGATCGTACGGCAGATGTTGCTTATGATGCGGGGCAGACGGTCGGTGCCGATGTGGGGGTGTGCGTCGTAGAGTATCTCGGGCGTGGCGCCGTGGAAGACGAGCGTCTGCAGGGCCTTGTTGTAGTCGCCGCGTTTCTTGCTGCGCGTGAAGAGCTTGCCGTCGGAGAATGTGCCCGCGCCGCCCTCGCCGAAGGCGTAGTTCGAGTCGGGATCTATGTCGAGGTTGCGGTTTATGAGGGCTATGTCCTGCTTGCGGGGCAGCACGCGCTTGCCGCGTTCGAGGATTATGGGCTTGAGCCCGCACTCTATGAGGTGCAGCGCGGCGAAGAGCCCCGCGGGCCCCGACCCGACGACGATGACTTCGGTTGCGTGGCTCACGTCGGGATATTCGAAGTGCAGGGGTGCGGGCTGCGGCTCGTTGTCGGCGAATATCTCAATCGAGATGTTGACCTTGACGGGACGGCGTCGTGCGTCGATCGAACGCTTGACGACACGCGCCAGCGCCACGTCGCTGCGACGTATTCCCATCTGCCGCGCGGCGAGTGTGGTGCATAGCTCGAAGTCGGCGGCTTGTTTGGGTGTGAGTGTCAGTGTTACGGTTGCCGGCATTGTGTCAATCGGTTTAATTGGTTACAAAAGTAACTAAAAAAAAGGCAAATACCCAATTTTTTATCCGTACGCTTCGTGTGGAAGTGTTATTTTTATTAACTTTGCGCTGATTTGTCACATGGTTGCCGCAGACGGATGATTTGTGCCTTGCGGGGCGTGATGCGGGTTTTGGCGGCGGCGGTGTGACGGCATGCGGATATGGTGTAATTGGTAGCCACGTCAGACTTAGGATCTGATGCCGAAAGGCGTGGGGGTTCGAGTCCCTTTATCCGCACAAGGCGACTGTTGAGGACGAATTTTCGGATTCGTCCTCTTTTTTATTTTGGTATTTGTCTGATATATAACGCAGTAAAGCGAGTGCTTTATTTTCTTCCATGGTTCGATAATCATCCGTTTCCTTATCCCACAAAATACCCTTGGGAAAGAGCAGATTTTGGATTTTTTGGCACAAATCTGCATCAGAATTACGCCACAAATCGCCTAATTTACAGCATATTGCTACCACGTCATCCACCTGTCTTGCAAGGTTCGATAAATTTCCCTTTACCTTTTGCAATTCCACGAGAATCGTATCCTTCTTCTCCTGCAAATTTTCAATGGCTACTTCATAGACCTCCTCATCTATCTCACCCATTCCAAACCTCACTTTGCATTGCTTCATTTTGTTTTCACATTCAGTCAGGCGCTTTTTCAACAACGTGTTTTGTTGAATCTGTTCTTCGTGGCTCTCTTCTATCATGCGCCTTACCACATCCTTGAAGATTAACATGGCAGGTTGGGAAATGTCATAGCGCGCCAACAGTGCTTCGTACCGCTGATGCAGTTTCCTTGCTGAAACGTTGGTACAACACCCCTGCTTGTTGCACTTGTAATAGTCGATATTCTTTGCCTTGACTGTGTAAGCTGTCAATGGCGTATGGTCTTTCGCGCACATAACGTGGCGTTTCAATGGGAATCGCGGAGTCTCCTTTTGGTGTACATAGACTCCTGTGCGATTTGATAAAATGTCTTGTACCTGTAAAAATTGAGGATACGAGACCAATGGCTCCTGGACGCCGTCCACCAACTCCTTGACCATCTTATGCCTGATTTTACCCGCATAAAACGGGTTGGTTAGAATCTTATGCAGTTTCCTTTTATCAACGCTTAACCCGTATGCTGCCAATCGTCGTTGAATGTCTATATTACGTTCACCCCTCAATTTCCATTGAAAGGCTTTCTGAATCAACCGTCCTGTTTCATTGATTCTGTATTGGGAGTTGAGACTCTTGCCCGTTTTGGTGTATCCCAAGGGCACTTTGCTGCACCAAACTCCATTTTCAATACAATGTTTCCTACCTGCTACGAACTTGTCCGTGCGCGTTTCGTTGTCCCATTGTGCTGTGCACAAGCTGAAATTTGCCATCAACCGTCCCTCTTTGGTTGAGGTATCCATGCCTGTCTTTGCCGCAACTATGATAACATTCGCTTGTGTCAAATTGCTGATAATGGTAATGGATTGCCCTGCGTCGCGCGAGAATCGGTCAAATTCAGACACGAGAATGTGGGTAATTGATTTGTCTTTCTTAACAGCGTTCAGCATTGCGCTTACAAGCACGCCCGGTGTTTTCGCTGATTCATGTGTCCCGCCGAAATACCCTTTTATTGTAAAACCCTTCTCAACCGCATATCTTTCGCATATGGCTTTCTGATAGTCCAAGCTACCACCATTCTCTTCCTGATACTTAGTAGATACCCTTGTCCATATTATACAGTTTTTATTATTCATATTCAACTATTTTTACTCGCTTATTCATATATTCGATGCCGAACAAAGCCAACAACTGCATATATTGCAGAATAGCGTCACCGTCATCTTTATTTGTTATTCCTAACTCATTAAACTCTTTTTCATAATCTTGGAATTTAATCATTCAACAATAGATTACTTCTTATTCGCTTTCGGCTCCTGCGTATGTTTGCAGGACATTTATTTTCGCCGTGGGAAACTTGGACCACCTATGTATGCAGACGTAGACTATCAAATATTTTTTTACCTCATTATTTAATCTTGATTTATAATATGATTGCTTGTTGGTGTAGAAATACAGATTTTATTTTTAAAAACCAAACCAAATGCTTAATGTTTTAAATAATTTTCTTGATTTTTTGGAGGGTGCCTGTGCTTGTACCCGTAATAGCTGCGATATTGCGCAAGGATAGCCCCTTCCTTAACAACTGAATTTCCTTACCGTATTGCTCGCGTAATTCATCCTCACTTTTACGATAGCCAACTTTCCGTCCCACCTTACCACCTTGTTGTCTAAAATGGTTGTAGCCACTCTGCATACGGCTACGAATTAGCCCCCGTTCCATGCTGTTGAACTGAGCAAGAATGCCAAGCACGAGTTGTGCAATAGGATTGGGACTGCCATCTGACAAAAGGGTCTCTAAACCATTCTGATGAATGTATACGCTAATCCCATGTTCAGTCAGATACTCTATAACCTGCAAGAAATCGACAGCTCGACGAGATAAACGGCTGCACTCATATATCAGCACTTTGTCAACCTCATTCTCTTCTACATATTTCAACAAGTCGGTCAGTGCTTCCCTTTCGGCAACCTTTTTCGCTCCGCTTATCTTTTCTGCGAATACATGGATCACTTCATAATTCATCCTTGAAGCATATCCTCTCAACTCTGATAACTGCCGTTGATAATCTTGCCCCGTCGTTGATACTCGTGCGTATATTACCACTCTTTTCATAGTTGTATTTTGTATCTCATGCAGTACAAATATATTACAAATATATAATATATGCAATATAAACAGGGCGAAATTATGGCATATGGACAACGTGGAACAAAAAAAGCACCGCCGAAGCGATGCTTTTCAAAACATGCGAATATTATGCAACTGATGCAGTGGGGCTCTATTCCTTGCGGAAAACAACTCGCTCATCGAGCATACCTGACTCGTCCCCCATGACCTTCTTCAGAACAACCATTCGATCAGAGGTCAGTTCTTCGACCTCCCAATCAGTCAGAAATACATCAATACTTAGAATGTTATTTTTAAATGAGTAGAATGTAGTGCCATAGTCGTAATCCTCTTCAATAACCCGCACGTGCGAGTCGTCGATAAAGGTTAAGGTGTAATATTCGCCTGCAGGGCATTCGGGCTCAGAATACAACTCGTCTTTCACCCATGAGCCATTTATATATTCATAAGACTCGGTGGACAACCAAGTTCCAAGCAAGTTGCCTTTAGCTTCATCATCTTTGTCACTGCAGCTGCCGAGAAACATCACGGCACACAGTGCTGCAAACATAAAAAATTGTTTCATAATAGTTTGTATTTAGTTTCCTATTAACAAATATACAAATATTATCTAATTTTTCAACACATATATTGTTCTATTAATTGTTGAGATGATATATTAGATAACGGTTGTCTTATGTTTTGCTTTAGAAATTATAACCAACCCCAATACCTATGTTCCATAAGTCTCCATTGAGAGCATACATAATATTTGGACCAAAGATGTAGTTTTTGTATGCCACATTTATGGCAAATTTAGCATTGATGACGCTGCGTGTCCAATTCCCATCATCGAATACTTTTACTTTTTTTACGGTTGTCTCTTCAAGTATGTTGTTGTTATATCTTTGGGTTTCGCGTTTTAACTTACCCATCAAGCCAAGTTCGTAAGACGCGCCGATGGCAGGTTGAAGTTGAAAATCATCATTAATGCGAATTTTCCGAGTGAACATAGCAGGAATCTCCAAATATATCGATTTGTATCTTTCATCTTTTAAACTGTAGTCACCTGCGCCTGCATACATATTAGAGTGATCGACTGTTCTTTTCGTAGCTTTATAGGCAAAGTTCAAACCTGTTTGGAAATACCATTTACGAGTCTTTGAAATGGCAATTTCGTAAGATCCTCCAATCTGAAACCCTGCACCGAACTTGTTGAAAAGGTCGTCATTCAAATTAAAAGCTTCGGTAAGTTTGGAGATGTTAATCCCCGCACGGATACCAAAAATTTGTTTAGGGGCACTCGTCTCTTCCGTTTGCGCAATTGCACTTCCTGCTGCCATTGTGGCAATCACGAGGGTCAGTAAAAGTTTTTTCATAACTTTTGGAAAATTTGGGTTCTTCCCGACTCCGAAGAAGATTTCAAAAAAGAAAGTGTGGAGCCGTTTCGTTTATCAAGTAGGAGGTTGTGGTAAGACCTTGACTGAAATAAACGATGCAATACCCCACACCTGAATAGTATAGGGTATGCGCATAGAATATGCCTACCTCAATAACTATACAAGGAATGAGTGCTGTCCGTCTATCCTTCAGTCTTGAAACTACCACATTTCCTACTTAGGATAAGTGCGAAAACACTTTCATCAATATGTCCGCTTCATGCATTTCTGCACTCTGCGCCACAAAGATAGAAAATTATTTTCACTTGAACAGCACTCTGTGTGGGGTATTGCAAAAAAAGCAAGATAACGGCTAATATACCGCTATCAGATTCTCCCATCGGAAACTTCTCCATCCGCCCTTCTCCAAATCATAATAGGCGGTTGTAGCATAGTTCTCGCGACTCTCGCCCCATCCGCGAATCTTGTCCTTCACAAAGTCCACGTTGGTTGTTCCATAAGCTACACGGATGTCGCCATTGCTTTTGAGATAAGCAAACTTCACAATCTGTCCGCTGCGCAGTTTCCGCTTGAGTTGCTCTATCAAAAGAGCTTTTGAAATACCATCCACCATTCTTGAAGAGGTACGAACTGCAATGACCTTTGCACGAACTGCTGTGTTGTGGTTGAGTAAAATCGCCTGAGTCATACTTGTAAGATTTTTTATTACACTATTGTTTGTCGTTTAGCGGAATTTGGCAGGATTGAAATACCATCCCATTAGTTCATAAAGTGACTTTACAGCGTCGTAGCGAGATGTACAATTTTTAATTTTCTTGCCATTTGACGTTGCCCAAATGCCCCATCCCGAACCGCTGCATCCTATTTCATATTTTCGTATCTGTGCCATATCTGTATCATTTTAACAATACAAATATATGACATATATTTCATATATGCAAATATAGATGTGATTTATTTTGAATATTTGTCATATTTTTATAGTTTTGCTTAAAATAGCATAATATGGAAAAGGAGAAAGTAGAGCGAACGGTCGTTCATGTTGAACTGCTGTGTGATAACAGCCATCATTACTTCGGCAGTTTGGCTGCTATCTACGAAAAGTTCGGGAAAGAAGATATTGGAATCAGTTATGGCAGCCTGCGTAACTATGGGCTTTCAGCAGAAAAGCCATACCAAAACAAATTCTGCATTATTAGGAAGGGGTATTTGATAACTATCCCCAAACAAAAATAATCTTTTAGATTACATTGCAACAAAACCGAACGGCTCTGTAACCATCTGAAAAGATTATTTTGATACATTTTTAAATTAACACAAAAGGTTACGTACTTCTTGGATGATGTTGCGATGTGGCGTTTGCTGTATCTGTTTCAGTTGCTCAAACTTTGCCATACGGGAATTGACTCCTGACCGAAACTTGTAAAGTCTTCTTACATCCTGTTCTATCAATTGCAGGTTCCCGTTGTACAGCTCCAAAATCTTGGACATAGCCCATGTATCATAATTGTCCATATCAATGGAAGAGTCTATTGTAGAGCTGTTAAATATTCTATCAAACTGAGCGAGGATTGGGTTTGCGTCAGATGCAAAAAACATTGGAATATAGGTGTCGTTTATTTGCAGGCTGTTGCGTATTTGTGGCTGAGTGCTCAGGCTGATTTCAATACGTGTCTTATCTGAAAAATAGTCTTCAACCTGTTTCCTGTTTGCCAATGAATCAAGGAATCGTCTGTTTTGTGCCGTGGCGGATAGTTCTTTACGCTTGTTGTAAAACTTTATCTCCTCTTTGCCTCTTCCGATAATGTCTTTTGTAAACGTGATACCTTTGTTGTCGTAATGTTGCCATTTGAATCTACGATAATTACCCACATTGTTGTTTAAGGCAGTCAGAATGTCGTCAGTCAGTTCCAAAGAAACATCTTTTGTTATATCCGCCTGAGTGATACAACCTGTTTTGAGAACACCATCTATATCAATTGTGCATATCCCCATGTCATTTAGGTTGTATAAACATTGGGGAAGGGTCTCTGCTGTTATCAATTTGGGATAATCATCAAATAATATTTTACTTGAAAATTCAATAGTTAGTGTCTGTTTAGAGTAGTTGGTTGCTACGTAAAAATTAAAAGGAATATTACTATTTCCATTGCTTGAGTAATATTCTCCATTGATTTTATTTTTGTTGTAATCATATAATGTATTAAAGTTTATATGCTTATTTAATAGATATTTATAATTGGATTTTATTTTAATAGTATCACATTTTATCATTAAGAATTTATGGTTGTTTTCTTATTTGATAGTTTTTAGTAGTTGCTTCGAACTATAAAAACTACATTTCCCCACTTTGTTAATAGTTAGCAGGGGCTGTTCGACCTTTACAATTATATAACCTGCCCTGATTCTGTGGGGGATGGCTTATCTGATGGTTTCGGACGGTGTGGGATGGTTCTCCAATAGTCAGTCATAGCCTGACTTATGTGTTGACGATGGCTCTGCGACTTTGGACGCCCTTTGGTCGCATTGCTTATTTTTTGTTTAGTGTCGTCTGATAACTCTCTGAATTGACGTTTTTTGTTTTCCATAGCTATTTGTTATTTTATATAAATAGTAGGAAGAACAGTAAAAATGTCAAGAGTAGTATAAAAAATTTTTGTCAAGCAGTTATGCGCGATATTCAGCAAACCGTGTGGGGCATATTGTGCCTACCTCTATTATCTTTTATAAAAGGGGGCTTACATAGAAAGGTATTGATAAACAATATGAAGGCAGGGTGGCTCAGCCTCAATTAAATTTCTTTATCTTCATTGTAAAGGTGGCTTAAATCTTCGATGCGTTCAAATAGTCTATAAATAGGATAATTCGCTGAAAGTCCTCTATAAAGGTTCGATAATCTTTCACTAAATTGCACACACGAAAAAGGGGCCTTCCCGTTGTGGGAAGGTCCCTTTTCGCATAAATATATTTTGAGTTTGGGGGTCAGATGTTGTACGATGTCTCGCCGTGCTCGTAGTAGTCGAGTCCGTCCTCCTCGACGCGGCGGTCGACGCGCAGGCCGATGGTGCGGCGCAGCACGTAGAAGAGGATCAGGCCGCAGAGTATGGCCCACGCGGCATATACCACGGCGCCGAGCAACTGTACGCCGAGCATGTGCAGGCCGCCGCCGTAGAGCAGGCCGCCGTCGAGGGCGAAGATGCCCGTGAGGATTGTTCCGAGCGAGCCGCAGACGCCGTGAACGGATATTGCGCCGACGGGGTCGTCTACTTTGGCCACGCTGTCGAAGAAGCTGACGGCGAAGACCATTGCGGCGCCGCAGATGATGCCTATGAGTGCCGCGCCGGCGGTGCTGACGGCGTCACAGCCTGCGGTGATGCCGACAAGGCCCGCAAGCACGCCGTTGAGCGAGAGCGAGAGCGACGGCTTGCCGTAGCGCACCCATGCCACGATAAGTGCCGTGAGGGCTCCCGTTGCGGCCGAGATGTTGGTATTCATGAATACGGTCGAGGCGCTCTGCTGCAGTTCGGGTGTCGAGATGCCGACGGTGCTGCCCGGGTTGAATCCGAACCATCCGATCCAGAGGATGAAGACGCCGAGCGTGGCGATCGTCAGGTTGTGGCCGAGTATGGCGTGGGGCTTGCCGTCCTTGTACTTGCCGATACGTGGCCCTACCATCGCCGCGCCCACCAGTGCGAGCCATCCGCCCGCCGAGTGCACGACGGCCGAACCGGCAAAGTCGTGGAATCCCAGCGCCGAGAGCCAGCCGCCGCCCCATGTCCAGTGGCCCGATATGGGGTAGATGAAGGCCGAGATGAAGATGCAGTATACGAGGTATGCGCGGAACTGCGTACGCTCGGCCATGGCGCCCGAGACGATCGTGGCGGTTGTGGCGCAGAACATGGTCTGGAAGATAAGGAATGCCGTCTGCGGGATGTTCGAGGGCACGGCCGAACCGAGCGCGAAGGGGTCGGCTATGAGTCCGGCGAAGGCGTCGGCACCGAACATTATGCGGAAGCCGAAGAGCCAGAAGAACAGCGAGCCGAAACAGAAGTCGAGCAGGTTCTTCATGAGGATGTTGGCCGTGTTCTTCGAGCGGGTGAATCCGGCCTCGACCGATGCGAATCCCATCTGCATCATGAATATCAGGATTGCCGCGAGCAGTACCCATACGGTGTCGATACCCGATACGAGGTAGTCGAGGCGTGTCATTATGTCAAGATTGTTCTCCATATACTTACTCTATTTTTAACCTAACCGAAAATAAAATACCCGATGCCGCTATTTGCCTCCCGAGGCCTCCTTCGTGTGGCCGTTGTCGGCGTCGTGGGCGGCCTGTTCGGCGGCGCGGTCGGCCTCGACCTGTTCGGGGGAGCGTTTCTTGTTTATGAGTTCGTCGCAGCGGCCCGTGCGGATGCTGTAATAGTGGTCTATGTCCGAGACCCATACGCGGCCGTCGCCGATCTCGCCCGTGCGTGCTGTGCGGATGATAGTGTCGATGGCCTTGTCGCAGAGCTCGTCGCGCACGATCAGTATGAGCATCATGCGCTCGATGATGTCGGTTTCGTACATGACGCCGCGGTAGACACGGCGGTTGCGGGCATGGCCCGAGCCGCGCACGTCGACATAGGAGAACCATTCGACGCCGTTCTCGAGAAGTGCCTCTTTGGTCTCGTCGAACCTTGTCCGACGGATGACCGCTTCGATCTTCTTCATAAGTTGATATGTTAAGTAAAGGAATCTCAACGGGTGAGACTCCGGAAACAACGGTTTTGGGATCCGCGCGTGCGGATACTCAATGAGGAAAACAATCTATGGTTGGGAATGGGATGGGTCGGAACGAAAAAACGCCACGCGGAGATGCATACTCCCGTGACGTCAGCATTGTCGCGAAGCGGCGGATTCGAGCGAGACAAGCATCAGCCTGCCGATATTGGAATCCGTATGTGAGTTCCGCTTCATACGTTGATGAATTACGTTGAAGCAAATATAGGGATTATTAAAATAATTTCAAAATGATTTCGTGAAAAAATTTAATATTCCCGCCCCGAAGACGGTTTGAAGCTCCGTGTGTATCGGGACCAGTGGCTATGCCAGATCGTTGAAAACCTTGATATTACATATTTATGTATCGTACGGGATTTGTCCCGTTTACATATCGTGACACGTCTTTATTAAGATATGGTGAATCCGAGACTTCTACTCCGTCGAAAGCATATCGCGTATCTTTGTATAATTCTGGATTCTGTTCTGCGTACCATCTGATCGGTTTATATACAGCTCGGACGACCCCTTTATATACAGCCAAAACATAGTCTGCATTATTTGCTTTGGTCGGATTGAGTTTCCAATATTTGCGAGCCTTCTCGTACATGTTTTCCCGTTGGTATATTCTTTCAGGCGACTTGTCGTTGTATGTCTTGTTGAGTTTGACTACGAGCAATTTGTCTTGGCCGACAATTTCTAATGGCTGGCAATCGTATATGGCATTTATTTCTTCGGCCGATTTGATCCCTTCATCCCATTGATGATGTCCCGACTGTCGGTTCGTCAGCGTTGATGAGAGGTTGAAGCTCTTGTACGTCAGAAGATCTATAAGTACAGCTTCCAATTGATATGCAGCCTCTTCTGTAAGTTTATGACGAATGATATAGTATTTCACACTGTGGCCGTGTGAAATTATGTCCCGGATTGTGTTGAGTTTAAGAGTTTCGTCTTCAGACGATAATGCGTCGTTGGCATGCTGGAACAATCTGTTGCCATATCCTTTCCCTATATAGAAAACGCCATTGTTGCGAGGGTCTACCAGACAGTAGACATAAAACTGTAATTCTTGTATTACCGAATCTTTAAACTTCATGGGTCGTGTATAATCGTAAAATGAAACTCTTTCCGCTCGCGGTTACTGCTTGATATTGTATGCGGAGCGTTTTGATGGGTCTCGTTATAAAAGATTCCCCGTCGGGGATTGTTTGAGATCCCGGCGGGGAGATTTCTGTGGCTTGTTATGCCTGTGCCGACACGCTATTTATGCGTTACGGGCAGGCGGTAGATGGCGAATGTGCGGGCGCCGATGGCGGCACGCAGGGTGTTGCCGTCGGGGGTGACGGCGCTCTGCACGGGGACGATCCTGTCGGGCCGGTCGAGCGTGTTGTCGGCATCGGGGTCATCCGAGTGGAATGTGGTGCAGGTGCCTGCTGTGAGCGAGGCCGAGCGTTTGAGGCCCTCGAATGCTATCTCCAGCGTGCGGGGCGCATCCGATACGTTCACCACCTTTACTATGTAGCTCTGCGACGGCTCGTCCCATACGGCGCTGGCGAAGAGTCCGTTCTGGTCCTGCTGCCCGCTTACGGGGCGGCCCGCCATCGTCAGGGGTACGACATTGGTGCCCTTGTTGTTGCCGTAGAGGTACTGGACGTGCCAGCTGCACGAACGCACCGAACGCAGGTTGTCGAACCATATAAGGTCGGGACGCCACTGCCACCCCTCGACGTGGGCCAGCAGCGGGGCGTATGTGGCCATGTGGACCACGTCGGCGTTGCGCTCCACGCCCGTGAGGAATGCGGCCTCGAGCAGTGCGGCGTTGAAGTGGTTCCACTTCTTGCCGGCGCCGTGGCAGGCATACTCTCCGGCGAAGACCTTGGGCCCCTTGCGGTCATAGTTGTCGTATCGGCTGCCCGAGGCGAGGAACCAACGCTCGGGACGGTAGAAGTGCTCGTCCACGAGGTCTACCTTGAGGCGCCGCATCTCGGGCCAGAGGTAGTCGAAGTCGGGGCCTTCGGAGTTGGGGCCCGACGAGCCTATGATCATGATCTCGGGATGGGCCTTGCGCAGCACCTCGACGAAGCGCTCCAGACGCTCCGGATACTCCGGCCCCCACTGCTCGTTGCCGATACCTATATACTTGAGGTTGAAGGGTTCGGGATGTCCCATCTGGGCGCGCAGCGCACCCCACTCGGTATCCGTGGCGCCGTTTGCGAACTCGATGAGGTCGAGGGCGTCGTCTATGTACGGGTCGAGGTCGCATACGGCGACATGCGCCTCGGGCGAGTTGTTCTGGTACTGGCACGCCAGACCGCAGTTGAGGATGGGCAGGGGCTCGGCTCCGATATCCTCGGCCAGCAGGAAGAGCTCATAGAATCCCATGCCGTAGCTCTGGTAGTAGTCGGGGAAGAAGCGGTGGCGGAAGGTGTATTGCCAGCGGTTGATGTTCAGGGGACGGTTCTCGACGGGGCCGACGGAGTTCTTCCAGTTGTATCGGGTCTCGATGTTCGTGCCCTCGACGATGCAGCCGCCCGGGAAGCGGAATACGCCCGGACGCGTGTCGGCCAGAGCCTGTACGAGATCCTTGCGCAGGCCGTTCTCGCGGCCCTTCCACGTGTCGACGGGGAAGAGCGACACATGCTCCAGATCGACCGTACCGCCCGAGGTGAGGAATATGCGCAGGTGAGCCTTGTCCAAGGTGCGGGCGGGGGTGAGACGCAATTCGTATTTTTTCCACTCCTCAGAGTCTATGGCAAGGTCGGCGCCGGCCAAGGTCTGCGTCTCCTCCATCGAGGCGTTGTCTACCAGCTCGACGCGTATGCTCTGCGTCTTGCCGCGGGCCCAGACCGTGAAACGGTATTCGCTGCCCTGCACGACACCCATGCCGAAGAATCCCTCGTTCTCGATGCCGGTGGCCATGTGCGGGTGGTCGGGGGGTGTGAGGCGTACGTAGTGGGGGTTGCGGTCGAAGGGACCGTCATCCTCGACGGCGACGTTGCCGAATGTCTTCCAACCCATGAGACGCTGCGGGAACTCGAACGAGCGGTTCTTCACCATCTCGGCATAGAGACCGCCGTCGGCGCCGTAGTTTATATCCTCGAAGAAGTGTCCGTACATCGTGGGGCGTATCTCGGCCCCGATCTTGCCCGCCTCGACCACCATGCGGTCTACGGGCTGCGCGTATGCCGCCGCGGCGGCCATGGCAAGTGCGGTTGCGAGCGCTGTGCGTAGATTCATATCTCTGTGTGTGTTTTGGGGTTAGTATCTTCTGTTATAGTTAATTTTTCGGGATTCCATGCTCTTTTAGAATACTCCTAATTTTAATGTGCCTCGATTTTAATGTGCTTCGAGCCAGTTGCGGCCGACGCCCGCATCCGAGACGAGGGGCACGCTCAGCTTGGCGGCACCCTCCATCGCCTCGCGCACGATGGCCATGACGCGCTCCTGCTCCCCGCACACCATGTCGACAATGACCTCGTCGTGCACCTGAAGGATCATGCGCGAGCGGAGGTTCTCGGCATGGAGGCGGCGGTGTATCTCGATCATCGCTATCTTCATTATGTCGGCGGCGCTGCCCTGTATGGGTGCGTTTATGGCGTTGCGTTCGGCCACGCCGCGGGCCACGGCATTGCGCGAGGTGATGTCGCGCAGGTATCGGCGGCGGCCGAAGACCGTGGTGACGAATCCCGTCTCGCGTGCCGACGCTATGGCCGAATCCATATACTCCTTGACCTTGGGGTAGGAGGCGAAGTAGCCGTCGATGATCTGCTTGGCCTCGCCGCGGGGGATGTCGAGACGCTGGCTCAGCCCGAATGCCGAGATGCCGTATATGATACCGAAATTGGCGGTCTTGGCCTTGCGGCGCTCGTCGGATGTGACCTCCGTGAGCGGCTTGTGGAAGAGGCGCGCGGCCGTGGCGGCGTGGATATCCTCGCCGTGGAGGAAGGCCGCGATGAGGGCCTCGTCGCCGCTCAGGTGCGCCATGAGCCGCAGCTCTACCTGACTGTAATCGGCCGAGAGCAGGAGATGCTCCCCGTCCGAGGGGATGAAGGCCTCGCGTATGCGGCGCCCGAGCTCGTCACGTACGGGTATGTTCTGCAGGTTGGGGTTGGTCGACGAGAGCCGCCCTGTCGAGGTGACGGCCTGATTGAAGGATGTGTGTATGCGTCCCGTGGCGCGGTTTACCAGCTGCGGCAGCGCCTCCACGTATGTCGACAGGAGCTTCTTCACGCCGCGGTATTGCAGTATGAGGTCGACGATGCGGTGTTTGCGGGCGAAGCCCTGAAGGTACTCCTCCTCGGTGCTGAACTGGTGCGTGCGTGTCATGCGGGGCTTCTCGGCTATGCGCATCTTGGCGAAGAGCACCTCGCCTATCTGCCGTGCCGAGTTGACGTTGAGCGTCGGCTCGCCGGCCTCGCGGCGGATCTCGCCTTCGAGCTGCGCGAGCAGGGCGTTGAGCTCCACGGCATAGTCGGCCAGCAGCGCCGAGTCGATCTTCACACCCGTCATCTCCATCTCGGCCAGCACGTCGATCATGGGCTCCTCGATGGTGAGGTAGAGGCGGTCGAGCGACTGGCGGCACACCTCCTCCCACAGCACGCGCTTGAGCTGCAGCGTGATGTCGGCATCCTCGGCGGCATACTCCTTGACGCTCTCGATGTTGACTTGATCCATCGTGAGCTGGCGCGCGCCGCGTCCGATGAGGGTCTCGATGGCTATGGGCGAGTAGTTGAGGTATCGCTGTGCGAGGTAGTTCATGTTGTGGCGGGCCTCCGAGTCGAGCAGGTAGTGGAGGATCATGGTGTCGATCTTGCGGCCGCGCACCTCGATGCCCAGATGCGCGAGAACCATGATGTCGAACTTGATGTTCTGGCCTATCTTGACGCTGTCGGGGTTCTCGAACAGGGGCCGCACGGCCTCGGCGAAGTCGTGGGTGTTCTGCGGGGTGAAGGATATGTACCACGCCTCGTGCTCGCGTACGGCGAGCGAGAGTCCGACGATGCGGTCGTTGAAGATGTCGAGGCCCGTGGTCTCGGTATCGAAGCATATCTCCGGCTCGGTGCGCAGACGCTCCACTATATGGCGCAGCTCCCCGATCTCCGTAACCAGACGGTAGTCGTGGGGCGTTGTTGCGGCCGTGGCGAATACGGGATCCGTCGCGGCGGCGGTATCTTGCTCGTCCGTTGTGTCTGTCGCATCGGTTGCGGCTTGCGGCGCGGCGGGGGTCTCCTCGGCGGGTGCCTCGAAGAGGTTTCCCTGTCCGGCGAGGGCCTCGCGGCGTGCCGCGGCCGACTTGGCGCGCGCCATCTCCGCCAGCTGCCGCTGCGGCGCCTGACGGGGTGCGTCGGATGGCTCCTCGGCGGGGGCCATGTTGTATATGTCGCGGGCGAAGGCCGTGAAGTCGAGCTCGGCGAAGAGCGCCTTCAGATCGTCCACGTTCGGGGGGCATATCTCAAGCTCCGAGGGCTCGAACGCGACGGGCACGTCGGTGCATATCGTTGTCAGACGCTTTGCCAGAAGCAGACGGTCGCCCCATGCGGCGATCTTCTCGCCCTGCTTTCCCTTGATCTCGGCGGCATTCTGGAGTATGTTCTCTGCGGTGCCCCACTGTGCGACGAGCTTGCAGGCGCCCTTCTCGCCGATGCCGGGCACGCCGGGGATGTTGTCTGAGGCGTCGCCCCAGATGGCCAGAATGTCGCGCACGAGTATCGGGTCCGCGATTCCGTAGCGGGCGCATACGGCCTCCGTGTCGAGGATCTCGATGCCGTCGCCCTTCTGTCGGTAGATGTTGCGGTGGGGGCCGACAAGCTGGCAGTAATCCTTGTCGGGCGTCACCATGAAGACCTCATACCCGGCCTCGGCGCCGCGGTATGCGAGGGTGCCGATGACGTCGTCGGCCTCGAAGCCCTCGATCTCGAATACGGGTATGCGCATGGCCGCGAGCAGACGCTGGAGATAGGGTACCGAGAGGATTATGTCCTCGGGCGTATCGAGACGGTTGGCCTTGTATTCGGGATATATCTGTTTGCGGAACGAGCCCCCCTTGGGGTCGAATGCCACGCCCAGCAGGTCGGGCTGCTCGCGCTTGAGGATGTCGCGCAGGAACTTCGTGAAGCCGAAGAGAATCGAGGTATTCATGCCGTGGCGGTTGCGCATGGGGCGCCCCATGAAGGCGTAGTAATACTTGAATACCAGAGCGTAGGCGTCTATGAGAAATAATCGTTTCATTGTGCGTGCGGTATGTGCGGCGATCCCGCCGCATTGGTGTGCGGGGTGGCTGCCGCGGGTGTTGTGGGGGCCGTCGGCTGTCTCAAAGGTTGCCGTCGGCGGACTTAGGGGTTGTCGTCGGCTGTCTCAGAGGTTGTCGTCGGCGAACCACTCGGCAAAAGAAGTTGCGGTTTCGTGCAGACGCAGCGAGTAGAGCTGCACCTCGTCGGGCAGCGCTTCGAGCAGACGCTCGGCGAAGTCGACGAGCATGTTCTCGCACGTGGGCTGGTAGTCTACCGGGACTATGCGCGAGAAGTGGTCGGCGAGCATGCCGCGGAGAAGTTCTCCCTGCTCGGTGCGGCGTATGATGAATGCGTGGTCGAGGCGCGAGACGATCTGCTCGTTTACTATCCGCTTGAGCAGTCCGAAGTCCATGACCATACCCTGCTTGGGGTCGTATTCGTCGGTCGAGGGTTCGCCCTTGACGGTGACGAAGAGACGGTACGAATGACCGTGTATCTCGCGGCAGGCGCCGTCATATCCCTCGAGGGCGTGCGCGGCCTCGAACGAGAACTCCTTGGTAAGACGTATTGTAGCCATAAGGTTGCGGTGTTGCGTTGTCACAATATCTCTTTCACACATGTTGCAATGTACAAAGATAATGTTTTTATCGAAACACGCAACCGGCATGCCGTGCGGCCGCGGCGGGGGACGTGGCGCGTGGCTGCACGCGGCTGGTTTCGTCCGCGGCAGGGAAGATTATGCGGGGCTGTACGCGGCGGGTTCAGTCCTCGGCGGAGGAGATTATGCGGGGCCGCACGCAGAGGGTTTCATCCGCGGCGGGGGGCGATTTAAGGATGTGATTTATGGATGTGACGTAATGCGGCCTCAGAGCAGGGGCGGGGTCTCGGCCTCGGAGGTGAGGGGGGCGTCGCTGTCGCGGCGTGTGAGCTGCTTGCGCACGCGTATGAGGATCCTGTGGCCGTCGGGCGTCGAGGCCGTGAGGCGGGTGCTCCAGTATGCCTGCAGGGGCCATCCCGAGGCTAAGTGTATCTCCTCGCCAGAGAAGCTCTCCATCGTGACGCTGGTGTCGGGGGCCTGTTCGGGAGTTATGGCGCCGCCGAGGAGGAGAGCTTCGGGGTGTGCGGCGGCGGTTGTGCGCATGGCCTCCTCGGCCTGCGATACGGAGTGTGTGTGGAGCATAGCCGAGGCGGCGTCGGTAGTTGCGCCGTCGGCCCAGAATGTCGTTACGCAGTCGGCCTCGGCATCGGTCATGGGCAGGCGGAGGCTCTCGTGCCGCTCATATTCGGTGTCGGGGCGGAAGCGCATGCCGTGGAAGAAGAATATGCGGCCTACGTCCTCGATGGTGCGTGTGGTGGAGGCGTCGGGGTTGATCCACTTCTCGATTATGTTCTGCCACTCCCATTGGGGCGTAGTGCGGCGTACGGGGTCGGGGAGGCTGTCGTAGAGGGTCTCGGCGGCGCGGTCGGAGAGCTTGTGCGCGGCCTCGACGATCTGGGCGGCATTGACCACACACAGCAGCTCGCCGTCGAGCGAGGTCTCGATTATGAGGGGTACGTTGAGTCCCTCGCGCTGTTCGAGCCCGTAGACCATCTGTGCCACGTCGTCACGTTCGAAGTGGCGGTGGTTTGATATCCGGAGGGTGTATCGCGTGGGTGTCGCGTCGATGACCTCTATGGTGCGTATGTCGGAGTAGCTGCGCAGGCGCACCGTGTCGCCATCCTCGACCAGACACTCGGTCGAGCGGTAGTCGTAAGTCATCTGGTCGCCCTTCTGCCAGTATGCGGTGATCTGCACGGTCGAGTCGGGCATAAGTTGAGCGTTGGCCTCCACGGCGGGGACGATGAACGCGAAGGCGAGAATCGTGAGGCATATTCGCGGTTTCATGGCAGGATAGTTTTCGGTTGTCAGGCAGGTAGTCCAAAGATAGTAAAAAAACGCATCGTTCGGAACCTGTATGCGGATTATTTTATCAACATCCGCGCCATATTGCCAAATATACGCAAACGGACACGCGAAAACTTCCCCGAAAGGGCGGCTAATTCATGCGAATTGTTGTTTTTAACGATATGGCGACCCTTGCCGATATGTTTTTGATAAACGCGGCGGGCCTATTGCAGCAGTGTTGCCCGTCCCGACATGCGCTCCATGTCGTATATGACGGCGAGGGAGCTGTGGCGGCCGGCCGAGGCGTTGATGACGAAGAGGCTCCGCGCGGCCATCGAGGCGACGATGCAGTTGCGCGCCTGCGCGGCACGGAGACCCGCACGAGGGATGTTGCGCGCGGCGAAGATAAGGATACGCCCCTCGGCCAAGGCCTGTTCGACATGGGGAGGATAACGTCGGCGGAGTGTGCGGGCGTGTGCCCAGATGACGGGGTGGCGCGCGGCGAGGAGCCGTTCGAGGATCTCGGCCTCGAGGGGCGAGTGGAAGCCGCTGATGACGGCGTCGCCGGTGCGGATCGTCTGCTCGGCCCAGCGGAGGGCGCTGCGCCGCTGCTCGGGCGATACCTCCCGCGAGGCGAAGAATGCGACCTTCGGAAGGTCGAGCAGGGCTGTGTTGCCCGTGTAGTCGTAATCGAAAGCCATAAAAACGTGGGTTGCCGCATTGACTTATCCACGCTCAGGCCTTCGCTGCCCCCAATAGAAATAAGCAACACGGACAGCCCACGCGAAACGCGTACCATACACATAGCAGGCCAAAAGGCCTGCCTGCGTGACGATACATACGTCCACGAAGCGTCCTTGTTACATTCCTTTCTATTGGTCAAAGTTGCGAAGTTTGAGTATGAAAGAAGATCGTAATTAAACGTCTACCAATATGTCGACTCCACGAATTACACGGAGCCGCAACAAAAATACAAAAAAACTCGAAACAATAATGGAAATTCTCCGTACTTTCGATGTCGGATTTCCGTTATTGGAGCATGGATAAGAAGAGAGATATATTAACGTTTTATACCCCAGATCTTTCGACGCATCAGGAGTTTCCTGTTGCCGGCGGAGAGGTGAAGGCTGGTTTTCCTTCACCTGCGGATGACTTTCTCGATGCACCGCTTGATTTGAATCGGGAGTTCGTCCACAATCCGGCCTCGACCTTTTTTGTGCGGGTTTCGGGCGACAGCATGGCCGGTGACAGGATTGGCGACGGGGACCTGCTGGTTGTCGATCGCTCGGTGCCCCCTTATGATGGTTGTATTGCTGTCTGCTATGTCGACGGCGAGTTCACCGTTAAGCGAGTTCGGCTTGAAAAAGGCTGTGCATGGCTTATGCCCTCAAACCCGAAATATCAGCCGATCCGGGTTGATGCAGACAATGAATTTCTTGTCTGGGGTGTCGTCCGTCATGTTATCAAAACTTTCAAATAGACGACCATGTACGGGCTCTGCGACTGCAATAACTTTTATGCTTCCTGTGAGCGGCTTTTCCGACCCGATCTCGTGGGGCGGCCGGTCGTGGTGCTCTCGAACAACGACGGCTGTATCATTGCTCGTTCGAACGAAGCCAAGGCCCTCGGTGTTGGCATGGGCCAGCCGTTTTATCAGGTGCGGTCGCTGATAGAGCGCGGTCAGGTGACTGTGTTTTCGGCAAACTTTGCTTTGTACGGAGATTTGTCGCGTCGTGTGATGGCAACACTTCGCTCGCTGGTTCCCGGCATCGAGGTTTACTCGATCGACGAGGCCTTTTTCGACCTGCGG
>ERZ780207.449-NODE-449-length-44810-cov-24.401050_pt1 | contig 44810 bp, 35 predicted proteins | sample MGYA00510977_ERZ780207 | MGnify/ENA primary metagenome ERZ780207 (study PRJEB29588, sample SAMEA2151383) | human gut metagenome | biome: human gut; feature: human-associated habitat; material: faeces | place: Denmark | collected 2008/2010 ...
TCGTAGCCGGCGGTTATGCTATCGTCGGGCGCAATCTCCGCTTCGGCCGCGACGAGATCGATATCGTGGCCACGCGCGGCTCCGGAATAATGTTCGTAGAAGTAAAGACACGCTCAACCCCTTTCGACGATCCGCTCGACGCCGTGAATCCCGAAAAGCGGCGCCGCATGGCCCGCTTCGCCGACAGCTTCCTCCGAAGCGGCGACTACCCCCAGCGCCCCCAGTTCGACATCATAACCATCGTCGGCACCCCTGCCGACCACGTCCTAACCCACTACCCCGACGCCTTCGTCCCCGCCCTGCTCCGATAACCCTTTCCGACACCTTTTATTATAATATAGCGGGGGAAAACCGAAAAAAGCGCTATCTTTGTAGTATGGATCATTATCTTGTTTCAGCACGCAAATACCGGCCGTCGACGTTCGACAGCATCGTAGGCCAACGTGCTCTGACGTCGACACTTAAAAATGCCATCGCGTCGGGGCGTCTTGCCCATTCCTATCTTTTCACCGGCTCGCGCGGAGTCGGCAAGACCTCCTGCGCGCGCATCTTCGCCAAGACTATCAACTGCGAACACCCGACAGCCGACGGCGAAGCCTGCAACGAGTGTGCTTCTTGTCGCGCCTTCAACGCCGGCAACTCGCTGAATATCATCGAGATGGACGCAGCGAGCAACAACGGAGTCGACGCCATGCGCGAGCTTGTCGACCAAGTTATGGTGGCTCCGACCCAGGGGCGCTACCGCGTTTTCATCATCGACGAGGTCCACATGCTCTCAAACGCGGCCTTCAACGCTTTCCTGAAGACACTCGAAGAGCCGCCGGCCCACGTTATTTTCATTCTGGCAACCACCGAGAAACACAAGATCATACCTACGATTCTGTCACGATGCCAGATCTATGATTTCAACACGATCTCGATACGCGACATGGTCGACCACCTCAAGATGGTGGCCGCCAACGAAGGAATTGCCGCCGAAGACAGCGCTCTGGCGCTGATAGCGCGCAAGGCCGACGGCGCCATGCGCGACGCGCTGAGCATATTCGATCAGGTGGCAGCCTCGTCGCGCAACAACATAACACGCGCCGCAGCACTCGAAAGCCTCAACATGCTCGACCATGCGCTGTTTCTGCGCCTGCTCGACGCCTTCCTGAAGGGCGACGTGGCCCAGACATGGCTGATATATAAAGAGGTCCGCTCGCGCGGCTTCGACAGCCACTTCTTCATCGCCGAGCTGGCGGCGTTCATGCGCGACCTGATGGTTGCCCGCGAACCGGCAACGGCATCGCTTCTCGACGCCGACGCCTCGGAAGCGGCACAGCTGACCGAAGCGGCGCAGAAATGCACGCCGGGGTTCATCTACCGCGCCATGTGTCTGCTCAACGAAGCCGACCTCAACTACCGCACTGCCTCAGGCAAACAGTTTCTTGTTGAGCTGACGCTCGCCAAGATATGCCAATCAGTGCGCCCCTCGACCAATAGCGGTCGCGCCGGGGGGCAGCTAAAGCCTATCGACCGCCCTGCTGCGCCGGCTGAGCCGGCTAAGGTAGCTAAAATAGCTAATGTAGAGCCAATGCCAATGCCGGCGCCAAAGGCGCCGACTCCGGCTCCGACGCTGCGCCCTGTCGGGCGCGGGCCAACGCTTCGCGGCCGCGCTCAGGCAGCCTCCGATGAGCGCAAACCCGAGGCCACGCTGACAACGCAGCGCAGCAATCCTTTCACTCGCGAGGCTTTCGTCAAGGCCTGGGAGACCTTCATGGCGGCTCATCCGCGCGAACAGATTCTCGTCAACACGATGCGCGCATCGGTTCCGCAGGCTGCCGAAGGGAAAGACCACGCCTTCGTAATGACCGTGGCCAACGATATGCAGCTCGACCTAATGGGCCGTCAGATGCCTGCGCTGCTGACCCATCTGCGCGGCTCGCTCGAGAACGACCTCATAACGATCGACGTCGAGCTCGAGACTGGCCCGGGCTCATCATCGACCTGGACCGAGCGCGAAGTCTACGAGAATATGCGCGCCACGATCCCTTCGTTCTCGAAATTCATCGCCGACTTCGAGCTGACCCTCGGCTGACCATGTCAACTAAAAAAATGATCGAAGACGTAGGGCTGCACCGTGGTGCAGCCGCGGCCGACAATATCGCTGCCGACAACAACGCTGCCCCAACGTCCCTTCATTGTAGACGAAAAATCATACGAGCAGAGTTTCACCACTACTCGGGCGGAAACTATTTTGTCACTATTTGCGCCCGAGATAAGTGCCATTATTTCGGAAAGATAACAGATGGTGAGATGCATCTTTCGGCCGTCGGCAGGTACGCACATGACGAGCTCGAATTATTGCATAACCATTATAAATACGCAGAAGTGCCGCTCTTCATCGTGATGCCAAACCACATTCATGCCATCATTTGCATAAAGGAGCCGACAGAAGCGCCCGGTTGTGTTCCTCCAATACGTACAGCGCTTGGTGTTGTCGTCGGAGGGTTTAAACAAGCTGTCACGAGGTTCGCCAGGAGAAACAACATCACTTTCGGATGGCAGAATCGGTTTCACGATCATATTATAAGGGGTGTAAAAGATGGCAATAAGATTGCAGAATATATCGAGACTAATATTGCCCGGTGGGATTCTGATTGTTACTACGGACATTAGCCATTTGCGATGATATGACGTAGGGCTGCTCCGTGGGGCAGCCTATTCCATACAACAGCTTGATTTTGTGCGCGTTGCAGACATTAGAGCAATGTTCCATTTGGCATTTAAGGTCGGCGGCTGCACCACGGTGCAGCCCTCCGCTTAGCTGGGCCCTCCGCCTTGCAACGCTTTGGCCAACAGAATTTTAACAGCCATCAGACGGTAACCGGCAATATCTCCGGAACGCTCTCAATCAATCGCGCCACCGGAAGTGTCACCTACCGCAGCAATTTCGTCAACTACCGCGGCAACAGCTACGACTTCGTCCTTCACGGAAAACTTCAATAATTCTTCTTTAGTCAGCTGGCTCACCAAACCCGCTCAGTATATCGACGTCAACGCTGTTGTCGACGACAAGAAGAAATGATCCCGTCATCAATAACCACAAAAGAGGCTGCGGCGCAGCCTCTTTTATTCATTTCGCAGGACGCTCAGAAGTAGAATTCGAAGTTCTTGGGGTAGAAGAGCAGCCCCTGACCGATCTGGCCGGCTACTTCGGCGCCGAGCGTGGCTTTCACTATGGCAAGAGCAAACGGCATGGCCGCAGCGGGGCCGTTGGCAGTTATGATGTTGCCGTCGACGACAACAGAGCGGTCTACCATGATGGCTTTCGGGGCCATCTGCTCGAAACCGGGATAGCAGGTTGCCTCGCGGCCGTCGAGAATGCCGAGCTCGGCGAGCACCACTGCCGGAGCGGCGCAGATTGCGGCAATACGGCCCGAGCGCGCGGCATGGTCACGCAGAAGGTTGGCGAGTTTGTCGCAGGCCACGAGATTTGAGGCTCCCGGCATTCCTCCCGGACAGATGAGCCAGTCGGGACGGTCGATTTCGGCCTGAGAGAGTGTTGTGTCGGCCTTGACGGTTATATTATTGGCGCCGGTCACGGCGGTTGTGTCGGTGATCGAAACTGTTTCCACAGAGATGCCTGCGCGGCGCAGGACGTCGACAGTTGTCAGCGCCTCGATCTCTTCAAAACCGGGCGCGAGAAAAAGATAAGACTTGTTGACGTTTGACATAGAAAGATGAGCGATTAGAGTTTAAGTTGTGAATATTGGTATTTGCGATTATCGAAGCGATAATTCAGTAGCTATTTTCGCAAACATACACATTTTTTTTGAATATAACAGCTAACTTTGCCCGAAAGTTTTCAACAATCCCGCCTTATGAAACAGTTTTTGCTGACATTTCTTACTGCTTTGCTGCTGACGTCATGCAATCAGCGCGCCGGTTACCGCACTGTCGAGGGTTCGGTATGGCACACTACCTACCGGATCACCTACCGCGCCGACCGCCCTCTCGACGACTCGATAGCTGCGGCGCTCATGCGCGTCGAGAACTCGCTGAGCGTGTTCAACGACGAATCGCTTGTCAGTCTCGTCAATATCTCCGACAGCAGAAAAATCGGAGCCGACAGCCTTTTCATGAAAGTCATGACGATGTCGCGGCGCGTCAACGCCCTCAGCCGCGGCGCTTTCGACCCGACGGTCGAGCCGCTGGTAAACCTCTGGGGCTTCGGCCGCGACGGCGAGGGGACAGCTCCCTCGGAAGCGGGAATTGCGGCAGTGCTCGAGAGCGTAGGAATTCAGGACTGCTTTGTCGACGCCGACGGCCGCGTTGTCAAGAAAACGAATGCAACCCATTTCGACTTCTCGGCCATAGCCAAAGGGCTCGGCTGCGACGCCGTCGGCGAAGCCCTGCGCCGGGGAGGCGCCACCGACTATATGGTAGAAATCGGCGGCGAGATAGCCCTCGCCGGCACGAACCCGCGCGGCGAGCCCTGGCATATAATGATCGACGCCCCTGTCGAAAGCCGCGACAGCGTAGTCCACAGCGAACTGACAACCGTAGCCCTGACCGACTGCGGTGTCGCTACCTCGGGAAACTACCGAAACTACCGCGACCTCGACGGTCGGCGCGTAGGCCACACGATATCGCCCCTGACAGGCCATCCTGTTGAAACAGCCACACTCTCGGCCACCGTCATCGCCCCGACGGCAATGGAAGCCGACGCGCTGGCCACTGCCTGCATGGCCATGCCGGCCGCCGAGGCCATGGCGATGATCGGCTCTCTTCGGGGCGTCGGGGCCATGCTCGTTGTCGGCGGAGAAAAACTGACCATTCTGCGGTCGAAGAATTTTCCGCAGCGGCGCTGAACCTTCCGGGCCTCGCGCGCGTTTTATATTAAGTCTGCCCGACAAAGGTTCCGACATGATTGTGAAATTTTATTAATAGAGAAATATTTCCGTAATCTATCGGTCTAAACATCAAGAAAAAACCTTACCTTTGCAGCGTCAAAAAAGAAGTAACAGGTAAAGAAATCCAAATTACATATTTTTATACATTAACCCAATGAGTACAATTGATTTAAGCCAGTACGGCATCAGCGGAGCGAAGGTAGTCCACAATCCTTCGTGGAACGAACTCTTCATCGACGAGACCAAACCGGGCCTCGAAGGCTATGAAAAAGGACAGCTCACCGAGCTCGGCGCCGTCAACGTTATGACCGGTATCTATACCGGCCGCTCGCCTAAAGATAAATTCTTTGTCAAAGACGATACCAGCGCCAACACAATCTGGTGGACAACCGAAGGCTACAAGAACGACAACAAGCCCATCACTCCCGCCACCTGGGACGCTCTGAAAGCCATCGCCGACAAAGAACTTTCCGACAAGACCCTCTATGTTGTCGATGCCTTCTGCGGCACGAACGTCGACACCCGTCTGGCCGTCCGCTTCGTCATGGAAGTAGCATGGCAGGCCCACTTCGTCACCAACATGTTCATCCGTCCGACCAAGGAAGAACTCGATAACTTCAAGCCCGACTTCGTCGTGCTCAATGCCTCGAAAGCCAAAGTCGAGAACTGGAAAGAACTCGGCATCAACTCCGAGACCTGCGTTGCATTCAACCTGACCGAGCGCATGCAGCTCATCATCAACACCTGGTATGGCGGCGAGATGAAGAAAGGTATGTTCTCGATCATGAACTACTACAACCCCCTGCGCGGCATCGCCTCGATGCACTGCAGCGCCAACACCGACCTCAACGGCGAGAACACCGCTATCTTCTTCGGCCTCTCGGGCACAGGTAAGACCACCCTCTCGACCGACCCGAAACGTCTGCTCATCGGCGACGACGAACACGGCTGGGACGACAACGGCGTCTTCAACTTCGAAGGCGGCTGCTATGCCAAAGTCATCAATCTGGACAAGGAAAGCGAGCCCGACATCTACAACGCAATCCGTCGCGATGCCCTGCTTGAGAACGTAACCGTTGACGAAAACGGCAAAATAGACTTCGCCGACAAGAGCGTCACCGAGAACACTCGCGTATCCTATCCTATCGACCACATCGAAAAGATTGTACGCCCCATCAGCGCAGGCCCCGCCGCCAAGAACGTCATCTTCCTCAGCGCCGATGCCTTCGGAGTGCTGCCTCCCGTATCCATATTGACGCCCGAACAGACCAAATACTACTTCCTGAGCGGCTTCACTGCCAAACTCGCCGGAACAGAACGCGGTATCACCGAGCCCACCCCCACCTTCTCGGCATGCTTCGGCCAAGCCTTCTTGGAACTGCACCCAACCAAATACGCAGAAGAGCTCGTCAAGAAAATGGAGAAATCCGGCGCCAAGGCTTATTTGGTCAACACCGGCTGGAACGGAACAGGCAAGCGTATCTCCATCCGCGACACTCGTGGCATAATCGATGCAATCCTCGACGGCTCCATCCTTAAGGCTCCCACCAAGAAGATGCCCATCTTCGACTTTGAAGTACCCACCGAACTGCCCGGCGTAGATCCTAAGATCCTCGACCCGCGCGACACCTACACCAACGTCGAAGACTGGAATGTCAAGGCCAAAGACCTCGCAGCTCGCTTCATCAAAAACTTCAACAAATACGAGAACAACGCTGCCGGTAAGGCTCTCGTTGCCGCCGGTCCTCAGCTCTAAGCTGCAGCACTGACACTCGTCAACCCCCTATAAGAGAGGAGGACATCCCAATCCGGGACGCCCTCCTCTCACTTTTTTGTGCAAAAGCAGTTTATGGCAAGTCAAATCAAAACCACTTATAAACGCGTGCACAAAAAAAGCGACTTATAGATTAAAAAAAGCTCGCAAACGCCAAGGTTCGCGAAAAACACTTCGTAAGTAAATTATTGAATTACTGCATTGACAGAGCCGAGCGAACGCCCGGTCATAAAAGCAGCAGCCGTCAGCGCAGCACGTACAGCGGACTGGAATCGAAGCGGGGCAAGGCAGCCAACAGCACATCCGAAGTACCCGGGGACGGCATAACGGCATGGTCAGCGGACATAACCTTGCGGCCGACCCCCTCGAGCGCCTTGCGCATGGTGGCTGTGGCCGTTTCGGGCGTATTATTATCATGCGACAAGTGGCACAGGAAAACATGACTCAGATGCGCTTCCGGATGCGCGACAGCCACCGAAGCGACGGCGGCCGCCGCCTGTCGATTGTCCAAATGTCCGCACTCGCTCTCGATACGGGCCTGCAAATACGGCGGATAAGTACCATTATGCAGCATATCGGCATCGTAATTCGATTCTATCATCAAATAATTGGCTCGGCGCACATACGCCTCGGCACGCTCGGTGAGATAGCCCGTATCCGTCACCACCACAAAGTGGCGCATTCCGTTATCAATATCAAATCCCACGTTGTCGGTGCCGTCATGACTGGTCTCGAAAGGCGTAATATTCAGCCCGGCAGCCTCAAAGGCAAATTCCTTGTATATAGGCTTGTGATAATCCTTGATACGGCGCGAAAGGCTGCTGCGTCGCAATATGCCCGAGAGACAGCGCGGCGTGCAATACAGCAGCATATGCCTGTTGTTGCGCAACAGCGAGTATGCATACCGCACATGGTCGCTATGGTCATGCGTCAATATAATACCCACGATTTTTTTTATATCCAAACCATTAGCCTCAAGTGCCGCAGTCACGAACTTGGAGTCCACGCCGGCATCAATGAGCACCCCTCGTCCTCCCGGCGCGCCTACATATGCACAATTACCGCTGCTGCCGCTACCAAAGGACACAAACAACAATTTTTGCGGACGCTCGAGCACCGAGGTGTTTACCAGAATGTCCTGATTGGATGCATCAGGCGAGACAGGAGCCTTGGGCGCCGCAACAGCCGCACGGTTCTCCGCTTCGGTCATATCGATATCCACATTGTCAAACAGCCCCGGCATATCATCCAGGGCTCGTGACAAGCGACGACGGCGTTTAGGCATAGGAGGCATAACTTATTCGAATAATAGAAATATGGTGGGTTTCTTGTTGTAGCAATACTTGCGGCGACGCCATCCGGCAAGGGTATCCGTAACGATACTTTCAGAGGTGCCGGAAATATCTGCAGCCACGCACAAGCGCATCTGCGACGGCAGTGTCCGTATCAGTGTGGCAATAAGGCGGTCATTGCGATATGGCGTCTCTATGAATATCTGCGTCTGCTTGTCGCGCTGCACCGCTTGCACCAGTCGATGCAAGGCACGCGTGCGTGTTTGTTCATCTATAGGCAGATAGCCGTGAAAGGCGAAGCTCTGGCCGTTCATACCACTGGCCATCAGAGCCATCAGAACGCTTGACGGGCCCACCAACGGAACCACACGCAAGCCCTCGCGTTGGGCCACAGCCACCGCATCGGCACCCGGATCGGCAACGGCCGGGCACCCGGCTTCGCTGATGACGCCCATGGCATGACCATGTCGTAAAGGCTCAAGCATCGGAGGCACAGCCGCAGCATCAGTATGCTCACTCAGTTCGACAAATTCAAGAGAATCAATGTCAATATCGCGACAACAGCGCTTGAGAAAGCGACGTGCCGACCGTACATTTTCCACAATAAAGTAGCGTATAGACTTGACAATCTCGATATTGCGTGCCGGTAAAACGTCCTCCACAGGTCCGTCGGAAAGTGGCACAGGGATAAGATACAACGCCGGAGCAAGGACCGATGCGGCGACACGCGCCGTCGTCAGTTCCAAGCCCTGCGTACGCGTATCATCTGTATCGGCCGGGGATTTCATTGCGGCGCAAAGTTACAAAAAATGCCTCGTACCCACAACACCCACGCGCCCAAAACACCAAGGTTCGGACGCATTTTTGCCCTCTCGCTTTTCCATCCGAGGAAACTCTCACAAAAAAATCGTATATTTGCACTTTCGGAGGAAAGCGCACCATGCGCCTCTCCGAGAGACCAATGCACAACCATCTAAATACACTACTTTGAATACCAGGACCATAACCACCATAGCAGCTGCTTTTGCTATGGCATTTGCCTCCGACTACGCCGAGGCCTGCACAAGTCTTATCGCGACCCCGGGCGCTACGGCCTCTCGCAGTGTTATGATTACATACGCCGCCGACAGCCACGAACTATACGGCGAATTGTATTCGCACATGGGGGGCGACCACGCCCCCGGCACCAAGCGTGCCATCATCGAATGGGACACCCAAAAGCCACTAGGCGAAATCGATGAAGCGCCACACACATATTCGACGATAGGCAATATGAACGAGTTCGGCCTGACAATCTCCGAGACCACATGGGGCGGACGAGCCGAGTTGGCCGGCACAGGCCTTATAGACTACGGCTCGCTGATATATATCACTCTGGAGCGCGCACGCACCGCACGCGAGGCCATCGACACAATGACATCGCTTGCCAATAAATACGGCTATGCCTCCGGCGGCGAAAGCTTCAGTATCGCCGATGCCGACGAAGTATGGATTTTGGAACTCATAGGCAAGGGCAAGCACGACAAAGGCATCGTATGGGTGGCTCGACGTGTACCCGACGGATACATCAGCGGACACGCCAACAATGCACGTATACACACCTTCCCGCTTGACGACCCGGAAACATTGTACAGCCCGGACGTAATTTCCTTTGCTCGCAAATGCGGATACTACAAAGGCAAGGACGAAGACTTTGATTTCTCGCGTGCCTACTCGGTATATGACATGTTGTCCATGCGCGGCTGCGATGGACGCGTTTGGAGCTACTTCAACCGCTTTGCGGCTCAAGGCAGCATGGACGCCTACCTGCCCTGGATACTGCGCGGACAGGGCGAACCCATGCCATTATGGGTGCGCCCCGAACGCCTACTGACAGCACAAGACCTCAAGGATATGATGCGCGACCACTTTGAAGGCACACCAATGGACATGACCAAGGACATAGGTGCCGGTCCGTTTAACGTTCCTTACCGCTGGCGTCCGTTGACCTACAAAGTGGACGGCGTTGAATACACGCACGAGCGGGCCATTGCCACGCAGCAGACCGGATTTTCATTTGTGGCGGACATCAACAACGCACGCCCCGATGCCATGCGCGGTATTCTGTGGTTCGGCGTCGATGACGCCAACACCTGCGTATACATCCCCGTGTTCAACAGCCTTAAAATGCCGCCCTACCAGCTTGCGCACGGCAACGGCGACCTGCTCACGCTCTCCTGGGACTCGATGTTCTGGGTCACCAATTACGTAGCCAACCAAGCCTACAACCGCTACAGCCAAATGATTGGCGACATCCGCAAGGTTCAGGAAAGCCTTGAAGTCCAAATGACCATCAGCGCCGGCAAGGCCGAGGAGATGTGCCGCACACTATCCCATGACGATGCGGCCAAGTACCTCGCCGAAATCACCAATTATTGGGCCGAAAAATGCACCAAGGACTACCGCGCATTGGGCGACACGCTATTTGTCAAATACCTGGACGGCAACATCAAGAGGCAGAACGAAGACGGCACCTTCAGCCGCACCCCCTACGGACTTCCCAACAAACCCGCCTACGGCGGATATGACGAACGCTACTACCGCTCCATAGTCAACGAACAAGGCGACCGACTTAAAGTAATACCCGTGGAATAATGGCGACAGAATCCGAAATGTCTCAAACCGATACCAAGGCCGACATTCAGACACAGGCCGGAACTCCGCCGAGCAAAGCCAAGCGCGTGCTCGGCATCATCCTGCGATACGGTATACCACTGATTGTGAGCATACTGTTATGCAAGCTGCTGTTTGACGGAATGGACTGGGACGAGATGGTGCAAATCATTCGCGAGCAATGTCACTTCCAATGGATTGCATTGGCACTGCTTATAAGCATATTCAGCCACATCTTCCGTGCCATGCGCTGGCGCATACAACTGCGTGCCATCGGCGTCAATCCGCCTCTGTTTGCCCTGGTGTTGAGCATCTTCGGCACATACGCCGTCAACCTTGTGCTGCCGCGCTTGGGCGAAATATGGCGCTCGGGGTATATCGCACGGCGTCAGGACGCCCCGTTCTCCAAGGTTTTCGGCAGCATGGTGGCTGACCGTTTGGCCGACACCGTCACCGTACTACTACTCACAATAGTGACCTTTGCCCTGGCCGCCGGAGCGCTCTCGCAGTACTTCTCGACCACTCACGGCCTTGAAGGCATTGGACGAATGCTGGCCTCGCCCTGGCTATGGGTGGCTATGGTGGCATTTGTCGCCATATTTTGGTGGATGCTGGCATGCAAAACCGAGAACAAAGCCTTGCGCCGCTTCCAAGACTTTGTGCGCGGACTATGGAACGGCTTTGTTGCAATATTCACCATGCCCGGCAAGGTACGCTGGCTGATACTCACCGTATGCATCTGGGGCTGCTACTTCTCACAGCTATACGTGGCTTTCAACGCCTTCGATTTCACGGCCGACATCGTGTCGCAGCACACCGCCCTGGCCGTACTTGTCGCCTTCGTATTCTCCAGCCTTAGCATGGGCGTGCCTTCCAACGGCGGCATAGGCCCCTGGCAGTGGTCCATAATCTTTGCCTTAGGTATTTATGGCCTGGCCAAAGGCCCGGCAACAGCTTTTGCCAACCTCGTGATGGGAGCGCAGACTGCGCTGCTTATACTACTGGGCATATTCACCTTCGTGTGCATCGCAATGGAAAAGAAGTCCGCCAAAAGCAATGTCAAACCACTCAATTCCGACAAAAACAAAAACATAGCATAATGTCAAAAGTCATAATCATCGGCGCCGGCGGCGTAGGCACTGTTGTCGCCCACAAATGCGCCCAAAACCCCGAAGTATTCACAGATATCGTCATCGCCACGCGCACTCTCTCCAAGTGCCAAGCCCTGGCCAAGTTGCTCTCCGAAAAGTACAATCACAAGAGCATCACCGCCGACAGCGTCGACGCCGATGACGTAGCTCAATTGTGCGAACTGCTGCATCGCCATAAGCCCGAACTCGTAATCAATGTCGCCCTGCCCTATCAGGACCTCACCATCATGGAGGCCTGCCTGCAATGCGGTGTCAACTACCTGGACACGGCCAACTACGAACCACGCGATGAAGCCCACTTCGAATACTCGTGGCAATGGGCTTACCGCCAACGCTTTGCCGATGCAGGCCTCACCGCCATACTCGGCTGCGGCTTTGACCCGGGTGTCAGCGGGATATTCACAGCATATGCCGCCAAACACCATTTCAAGGCCATGGAAACCCTGGACATCGTTGACTGCAACGCCGGCAACCACGGCAAAGCTTTTGCCACCAATTTCAACCCTGAAATCAACATCCGTGAGATCACTCAAAACGGACGCTACTGGCAAGACGGCAAATGGATTACCACCGGCCCGCTGGAAATACACAAGTCGCTGACATACCCCAATATAGGCGCACGCGACAGCTATCTCATGTATCATGAGGAGTTGGAAAGCCTCGTACTCAATTTCCCCACAATACGCCGCGCACGCTTCTGGATGACCTTCGGACAGGAGTACTTGACACACCTGCGCGTAATACAGGACATAGGCATGGCTCGCATCGACCCCGTTATGTACAACGGACAAGAGATCATACCATTGCAATTCCTCAAAGCCGTATTGCCCAATCCGCAGGATCTGGGCGAAAACTACACCGGTGAGACAAGCATAGGGTGTCGCATCAGCGGCATAGGCAAAGACGGCAAACCCCTCACATATTACATATACAACAACTGCAGCCACCACGACTCGTATCTCGAAACCGGAATGCAGGCTGTCAGCTATACCACAGGCGTCCCGGCCATGATTGGCGCCATGATGTTCCTCACGGGCAAATGGCATCGCGCCGGCGTGTTCAACGTCGAAGAATTCGACCCCGATCCTTTCATGGAGCAGCTCAACAAGCAAGGCCTTCCCTGGCACGAAATCATCGGCGAAGACCTTGAACTGTAAACTCCATCAGAACCCATAACGGCTATTATGGCCATTATAGCTTCCAAAACCTCATCCCTCCCATTATTCCCATAGTTCCCATACCCCCACCTACATGGAACACTACGTAGTATCCGCACGCAAGTACCGCCCCTCAACGTTTGACAGCGTCGTCGGGCAAAAGGCGCTGACAATGACGCTGAAAAACGCCATCGTCAGCGACCGACTTGCCCACGCCTATCTGTTTTGCGGCAGCCGAGGCGTAGGCAAGACCTCGTGCGCCCGCATATTTGCCAAAACCATCAACTGCACCCACCGCACACCCGATGGCGAAGCCTGCAACGAGTGCGACTCGTGCCGTAGCTTCAACGAGGGCCGCTCACTCAACATCATCGAACTGGACGCCGCCTCGCACAACGGCATCGACGACATGAAAGCCCTTATCGACCAAGTGCTTATACCACCGACAATGGGTCGATACCGCGTGTTCATAATCGATGAGGTGCACATGCTTTCCACCGCCGCATTCAACGCCTTTCTCAAGACGCTCGAGGAGCCGCCGGCACATGCCATATTCATCCTCGCCACCACCGAAAAGCACAAAATCATTCCCACGATATTGTCGCGCTGCCAAATCTACGACTTCAACCGCATCACAATATCCGATATGGTGGCACATCTGCAATATGTGGCACAAAGCGAAGGCATAACCGCCGAGCCGGCAGCACTGGGCGTCATCGCCCACCACGCCGATGGCGCCATGCGCGATGCCTTGTCTATCTTCGACCAAGTGGCGGCATCGTCTCGCGGAAACATCACCTACGCATCCGCCATCGCCAACCTCAACGTCTTAGACAACAGCTATTTCGAACGCCTCATAGACGCCTTCGTCAAACAAGACGTGTCTGCTGCACTGCTGGTGTACAACGAGATTCGATCCCACGGCTTCGACTCGCTATTCTTCATCAACGGCCTCGGGGCCTATATGCGCGACTTGATGTGCGCCGCCAATCCGGTGACATTGCCGCTCATCGAAGCCACGGACGACGTACGACAAGCCATGGCCAAACGCGCCGCAGGCCTACCCCCGGAATTCTTCTATCGAGCCATGGCAATATGCAATTACGCGGATCTCAACTACCGCACGGCCTCAAACAAGCAGTTCCTGATTGAGCTATCGCTCATCAGACTATGCCAACTACTGAGCCCCTCGAACTCGACGGCGACTTCGGGGGGCCGCTAAACCAAATAGCCGCAATGCACACCGCCGCACCGGCAACCCCGGCAGCGCCCCGGGCCACGGCCTCCACGGCCATGGCCGGAACGGTTGCGAATGCAGCACAGGCAGCAGCCCATTCGGCAGGAGCAGCACCGCACGCCCCGGCATTTACCGGCGCCGTGATACACGGGCTGCGCACCAACCTGCACACCCCCGGAGTGAGCCTCAGGCACGGCATAGAACACCCTGCCGAGGAGAAACGCCCCGACACAACTACTACAGCAACCTTACGCAACGAAACATTCTCCGACGAGGCTTTCGGCAAAGCTTGGAATGCCTTTATAGACGCCAATCCAACGCAACATATCATCATCAACACCATGCGTGCATGTCCTCCGACACGCAAGGATGCCTCTTCGACACACTACACCATGAAGGTCGAAAACAACCTGCAAGAAGACCAGATGAAAAATGTCTTATCCTTGCTGTTGAGACACCTGCATGATACATTGGCCAACGACAACATCACCTTAGACTTCATGGTCAAGGACGCCGCCGACTCGCCCATGTCCTGGAACCAGCGCGAAGTGCTGGCACACATCATAGACAAGCACCCGAGACTGCGCGAACTCATAGACACGCTCGAGCTTAAGCTTGATTGACGTACAGCCCCAATAAACGACATCATACTTACACACATTCACTTATTTATATTGTAAAACAGACATCTATGGCAGACTTAAGTACAAGTAGAAAGGTAAAGATGCCTCAGCCGCTGCGACACGGCGACACGATAGCAATCTGCAGCCCGGCCGGGCCCATCAGCAAAGATAAAGTCAACGGCGCAGCCGACGTACTACGCGACTACGGCTGGAAAGTGCGAATTATGCCCCATACTCTCGGCCAATACGGCAATTACTCGGGCAAGGACAGCGAGCGTTATGACGACTTGGCCACCGCACTCACCGACCCGGAAGTGCGTGCCGTTATCTGCAGCCGCGGCGGATACGGCGTAGTACACCTGCTCGACAGCCTCGATAAACTGGACCTCGCCACAGACCCAAAATGGGTGGTAGGATTCAGCGACATTTCGGCCCTACACGCCTTGATGGTGCGCCACGGCATAGCCTCCATCCACGGATCGATGACCGATGCAATACGCCGTGGGGCGAACGACAAGGACAACGCACGACTCTTCGACCTGCTGCAAGGGCGTCGCGACCCGATAGCTTTCGCCACCGACCCGCGCCACGACCGCCCGGGCATAGCCAGTGGCACACTTTACGGAGGCAACCTTGCCGTCCTTGCCGACCTGCTGGACACTCGGTTCGACCTGTTGCGCCGCGACAGCATACTCTTCATCGAAGATGTTTCCGAACCGATCTATAAGATAGAACGTATCATGTACCAGCTGCGCATATCGGGAATACTGCCATCGCTGCGAGGCCTTATGGTGGGACAATTCACCGAATACCATCCCGACGCATCCTATCAGGACATGAACGACATGATCGCCGATATGGTGGCACCCTATAGCTTCCCCGTGGCCTTCAATGTCCCAATCGGACACGTGCAACACAACGTCCCTGTCATCGAAGGCGCACAAGTAACACTCAAAGTCACCACAGGAGATACTTCCAACCTCATCTACTGGTCTTAACAAGCTAAAACACAACAATAACGCAAGCGGCATACACCTATCGCGGATGCCGCTTGCGTTATTGTTGCTCTAAGAATATTTTATAGGCCGATTCCCTTTCGGGCTGTCGTCTGTCACTTGCTCGTATCGGGAGCATCGCTCTCGATGACGGCACGGCGCAAGTCGTCGGAGATAGGCTTGCTCGTCTTGCCCTCCACGTCATATCCCACCATTGCCACTATAGCCGAACACTTCAGGCGTCGCGTATCCGGATCGATGACCTGCTGGGCCAACAACAGCGAAGCCGTGCCGAGATGCAAGGCACGCGTAAGCACACGTACTCGCTGACCCGGCAACGAAGGCTCCACAAAATTGCAGGTAATACCGGCCACAACAATACTCAAGCGCTCAGGAGTAAGCACTCCACCCAAAAGACTGCCGAAATAGTCTGTCTTGCCAAGATCAAGGAATTGCATATAGGCACCATTGTTGAGATGGCAAAACATGTCATAATCATTGAAGCGTACCTGCACATCCAAACTATGTCGGCACTCCATCACTTCGGTCAGCGGTTGCATTGTCTTGTATATCTGTGTGTATGTGTTTGTCCGTAAGTCTAAATAATCCGGAATGTCCGAGAACCTACGGATTTTAGGGTTCTTAGGGCCTCTAAGGTCCCTAAGGTCTCTAAGGTCTCTAAGGTCTTTAGGGTCCTTAGGGTCTTTAGGGCCCTTATAAATTCCGAGAAAAGCAGTTCGGCTCTGTTTTCTACGACAAAGTTAGCATTTTTTCGCCAATTTTTCCGCCAATTCGGGTAATACACGTTTTTATATAGCATTTATTCTCTGTTATTCACTATTTTTTGTAATTTTGCCGCCGAAAAAGCGCCGGAGTTGCAATCCGCGCAATACTTTTGTCCATAATAGCACGAATAACCACAATCAATTACATTTCTAAGTATAGTCATTCAGTCATGAGAAAATCTCTACTTCTACTCCTTATCCTTGCCCTAACGACAGCCTTCTCGGCCACGGCAAAAACAATAGAAATCGGCTTCAATTCAACCGATTTGAATAGTTCCGATAACGGCTACGCAACGGTTAACTTCACAAAAGACGGCGTTAGTTTCCATGCAGAAAGAGTCACCCCTTCTTCCGGACAAATATCTGTCTCAAAAACGCCGTATTTCGTTTTTTATAACACCACAGCAATAGCCAACATTCAAAAAGTTGAACTTTATCTTGAATCCGGCTACGACAAACTTACAGCCTTAAATGCCGGCAACTTTATCATCACAACATCAAACGACCAGCTGACAAGTACAGGAACAGGGACAGACAAAGCTGTATTAGCAAACGACATCCTAACCTTCACCCCATCAGTTACGACAAATTCATATTTCAGAATTGATTTGAAATCAAAAATTGGCGGAATTGTCAATATATCCAAGATGGTAATCACCTACGGAGAAAGCGTAGCACCGGAAACGAAGCCCGAGAAGCCGACATTCAGCGTCACTCCCGGAGAAGTCGCCAAAGGCACATCGGTCACCATCTCATCAAAAGATGCAACATCGCTCACCCTAAAGTCTAAGACCGCGGACGCCGCCGACTGGACAATACAAAACATTCCCAACGCTAATACCCACGACGTTATCATCAACGAAAATATCACATATAACGTTGTAGGTCACAACAGCATAGGCGACAGCGAAGCCGCCGAAGCCTCCTACACCGTCAAGGCCGACACTCCCGTCCCCGGCGGAAACATCACCGCAACAGTCATCTTCAAGAACCAAACGAATTTTACATACGAAAGTGGGAAAAACGTCGTTTGGGTTGCTGAGGGATATCCGAGCATAACTTTCAGCACAAGCGCAACGTCAAAACAAAACTATCCCAAGAAAGATGGTGATAACCTGCGCATGTACACAAGTTCAAGTAACAAAATTACGGTCAATGCACCCGAAGGATATAAAATTAAAAGCGTTTCGGGCGTTTACACAAATACAAGCAACACTGGGTTTTCAATAAATAACGAAACGACTGTAGTCAAAAGCGGTGTCTCGTATGAATTCGCTGAAGACGTAACTTCTTTCGTTATTGTCTCTAAAAAGACAAGTTCTGCCACCGGCACTAAAAACAACAGCACATATTTTTCTTCTATGACTTTCGTGCTGGTGCCTGATGCGCCTGTCGTGCCGGAAGCACCGAGCGCCGTCACCATCACCCCGGCCAAGGCTGAAGCCAAAGTCGGCGAGAACGTCAGCGTGACCATCGCCGCCAACGGCACTCCCGCGCCGGACATCTACTACACTATCGATGGTACCGTCCCCACTACCGAAAGCGCCAAGTATGCCAAAGCATTCGATGTGACCTGCGATGCACTCGCCAATAACGAGGAAAGCAAAGTCGTCACAATCAACGGCCTGGCACAAAATTCAGAAGGCCAAGCCTCCGGCAGTGCCACCGTCGCATTTACGCGTAACGATGCATCTATCACCGTCAAAGACGCCAAAGGCAATACCATCGGCGCTGACGGCGCATCTTTGGTACTCGAAGACGGAGCCGCCGAGTTCAAAGCCACATCCACCGGCGACGGCACTATATACTGGAGTTCGGCCAACAACAAAATTGCCAAGGTTGAGAACGGCATTATCACTCCCCTGGCCGTAGGCACAACCACCATAACAGCATCATCCGACAAAACCGGGAAGTATAATGCCTGCGAGACATCTTTTACACTGACAATAACCTCGCCCTACACCTACGCCACAGTCACCTTCCGCAAGCAGAAAGCCATAACCTACACATCCAACACCAAAGCCGACTGGGTTTCAGAGCCTGTAGACGGCACAGCCTACACCTTTGAATCTTCCGTGGGCAAACTCCAAAACGCCGGATACCCCTCCAATAACGTCGATGCCGGCGGCAAAGCCACCAACCTCACCATCACAAAGATCAGCGGCGTTCCCATCAGCGTCCAAGCACCGAAAGGCTATATCATTGTCCGCGTATCCTACGCCACGACAAAAACATACGACACCCCGGCGATAGCCATCAACGGCGAGGATCTCGCAGCCAAGTCCTACCGCGATTTCCCCAAAGGAGCGACAACCATAGACTTGACCCCCGGAACAGGACTCAACAATCCCACAATTTCGTCCATGACCTTCGCCCTAACCAAGGTCGTGGCTCCCGCCTCGCTGACCATCAATCCCAATAAGACCGAGGCCGTCATCGGCCAGACGGTATCGGTCAAGATTGTCGCCGATGACGCAGCCTTCCCCGCCCCCACCATATACTATACACGCGACGGCAGCACCCCGGTTCCGGGAGCGAACAAAACCGAGACCTACGACCCTGCAAAGGGCTTCACCTTGGCACGCACTGTTCCGCAAACAGTCACAATCAACGCCATAGCCGTTAACTCCGGCGGACAGGTAGCAGCCGAACCGGTATCCATCGTCTTCAACGACAAAGACCACGTAGCGCCCACATCCATCAGCTTTAGCCAAACAGAAGGCACTTACCCCGAAAACGCAACGTTCAACGTTAAGTTGGCCGCCGATGTCGCTGCCTACCCCACTCCGACACTGTACTACACCATAGGCGGATACACCGCACAAGGTGACAACCACATCGCATACGAAGACGCACAAGGCATAGACGTAGCCAAGCCCGCAGACGGCAACGTAGTGACCATCAACGCCTACGCCGTCAATGACGCCGGCGCCGTCATCAACGCCGCCACATACGTCTTCTCCAGCGAAATCTCCACCGCCACGGGCTGGATACGCATCCAAGATGCCTCACAACTCTCCGACGGCCTCAACGTAATCGTGGCATACGCCCCCAACGGCAACGCCTCGACAACACTCAGCTTGATGACCACCCAAGAATTTTCTAACGGCGGTCTCAAGTCCAGCGATGTTACATGCAACAATACCAACGGTGTAATCACCGGCGACATAAGCAACGCCCAGCACGTCATCCTCGAAGGCAACGCCACCGACGGATGGTATCTCAAACTCGCCAGCGACAATAAATACATCATGCCCCCGACAAAAACGGGCGATAACGGACTGTCTTTCAGTGCAGACAAAAGCAAAGCGATTCCGGCCACAATAGACCTGACAGGAGGCAACGCATACGTCACTTTCAACGGCACTGACTACGAATTTGTACACAACCAACAGGCACACATCTTTGCCGGATACTATAAGATATCCGGCACACAGCGCCGTGCCATCGACTTCTTCAGCGAAGGCGAGTACACCGCCGGCAAGCCCTACGAAGACCTGTACCTGGTCATGAAAACCAATGAAATCGGCGGCGCCGAAGTCGCCATGCCCTTCACCTACGAGGGTGACGGCCGCTACACGCTACCCGTATACAATCTCCAAGGCACATTCTATATCCGCGACGGCAAGGCCAACCACCGCGGTACATACTTCGGCGCCAAAGCTGATGAATGCATCGACCCGGAGACCTCCACCGGATACGTAGGCCACAGCATCAATGCCGCAATCTCCGCCATCAAAGGCGAACCCTCAACCGGCGTCAAGGACGGCAACGGCAAAGACGTCTATGCCTACGTGGGCAAGAATAGCGGACGCGACTCATACACACTGATATATGACCCGGCGCAGGAAAGCCACTACGTCTTCAGCACCCACCCCAACACCAACATCGGACACGTGGCACGCATCGATTATGCAATGCTCACCGTCGAGTACACCCCCGGCAGCCATACCGACGGAGTCCTCCGCATCTCCGGAATGAGCACCACCGGCGTGGACGACATATCAGCCGATGTCAACGGACAAGCTCGCTACTTCAACCTGCAAGGTATGCCCGTAGCCAACCCCACCGCCGGCATATACATCCGCGTAATAGGCGACACCGCCACCAAGGTCTGCATCAAGTAAGACACCACAGTTTCGAGATACATATTTTCCACTCAATGTCCGTCCGAGGCGCCGAAATGCGTCCCGGACGGACTGCTTTCAGGTATCACGAAAATTTTTTCTCCAAAAAAACAAGCTCCATACCGGCAAAAACCGAAATTTTGGCTATCTTTGCGTTAAAATAGCCGCAATAGTACCTGATGAGGCACAATCTCCTCTGTGCGGCCGCCGGAGCAGCGAACAAAAACGCTGACAATCAACACCATGACCACACTCCGGCACAATACTCGACTTGCCACGACTCGGGACCTATTGATGTGTCCACAGACATGCCGCGGCAAAGACATATATACATACCGCCGACACGGCGGCCCGGGCGCAAGGCACACACTACGCCGACACGCCACCATATACACGCGCACGCCCTTCAGAGGGCACACCCGGGCACACCGGCCGACAGCGCGACAAAGACACGCCACGGCGTGTCCGCAGACACGATAAAAAATAAAAAACAACATAAATGACAAGTAGATGGAACTATCTACCCCTGTCCGCAGAAAAACAAAAATTGGAGTCCGAGCTGGCACGCCGGTACGCCAAGGTCTCGCCCATAAGCGAGCTCTTGGTGCAGCGGGGCATACAGTCTATAGACGAGGCCGAGAAATTCTTCCACCCCTCGCTTAGAGACCTGCATGACCCTTTCCTAATGCCTGACATGGACAAAGCTGTGGACCGCCTCAACCGGGCCATGGGGGCAAAAGAACGTATCTTGGTATACGGCGATTACGATGTCGACGGCACCACCGCCGTGGCGTTGGTATACCGATACCTGCAAAATTTTTACTCGGAAATCGACTACGACATTCCGACACGTTACGACGAAGGCTACGGCATCAGCACACACGCCATAGACGAAGCTGCCGCCGCCGGCGTCAAGCTCATCATCATCCTTGACTGCGGCATCAAGGCCAACGCCGAAATCGCTTACGCCAAGACCCTCGGCATCGATTTCATCATCTGCGACCACCATGTCCCCGATGAGATGTTGCCGGACGCTGTAGCCATACTCAACCCAAAGCTCGAAGGCTCGACATACCCTTGCAGCCACCTGTCGGGCTGCGGCGTGGGATACAAGCTGATGCAGGCATTCTCGATAAGCAACGGCATCGGCACGGGCGAACTCGAAGGGATGCTTGACCTGGTGGCCGTGTCCATAGCCGCCGACATCGTGCCCATGGTAGACGAAAACCGCGTCATGGCATATCATGGCCTCAAACGTCTCAACAGCAACCCCAACGTAGGCTTGCGCGGCATCATCCGCATCTGCGGCCTCCCCGGCAAAGAAATCACTATCAGCGATGTAATCTTCAAAATCGGCCCGCGCATCAATGCCTCGGGGCGTATGCAGTCCGGCCGCGAAGCCGTGGACCTGCTTGTATCGCGCGATACCAAAGACGCCAACGAGCGCGCCGCAGCCATCGACCAATACAACAAAGACCGCAAAGAGCTGGACAAACGCATCACCGACGAAGCCAACGCCATACTCAGCGCACGCGGCGATGATGTAGCCGACCACAAATCCATAGTCATTTACAACCCGGAGTGGCACAAAGGTATAATCGGCATCGTAGCCTCGCGCCTCACCGAGCTGTATTACAAACCCTCGGTGGTACTGACGCGCGGCACCACGGACGGCATTGCCACCGGCAGCAGCCGCAGTGTACAAGGCTTTGACGTATACAAGGCCGTGGAAGCATCGCGAGACCTGCTCGAAAACTTCGGCGGCCACACCTACGCCGTCGGACTTTCTATGCGCGAAGAAAATATCCCCGAATTCACACACCGCTTCGAAGAATACGTAGCCGCCAATATCCTGCCATCGCAGTTGACGCCACAACTGGATATCGATGCGATACTGCCATTTACGCGCATCACCCCCGAATTTGTCTCGATGCTACGCATGTTCGCACCTTTCGGTCCGGGCAACCAAAAACCCGTATTCTGCACACGCAACGTCAAAGACTTCGGCACCAGCCGCATAGTAGGCCGCAACAACGAGCACATCAAACTCGAGATCGTGGACGACACCTCGGGCAAGGTCTTCAACGGCATCGCATTCAACATGGCGCGATACTTCGATCACATCCATCAAGGCAAGCCATTCGACATCTGCTACACCATCGAAGAAAACAAGCACCGCAACGCCACATCTTCCATACAACTGCAAGTCAAGCAAATACGCCTGCCGCAGGAATAATATCACCCATCGGAGCGGCCCTAATCTACGTCACGAGCCGCCACTATGTCTGTGAAGCAGACGCACGTCAAACAAAACACCGGCACCATGCAGACAGCCGCCGAGATTTCAGCCCGGGCACACGAAATCCTGCACCGATACTGGGGCTACGACAGCTTCCGTCCGTGCCAGCTCGACATCATCACCTCGGTGATGCAGGGGCACGACACCCTGGGGCTGATGCCCACCGGTGGCGGAAAATCTCTGACATTCCAGGTGCCGGCAATGATTTTGGAAGGTCTTACCGTGGTGGTGACGCCTCTGATTTCGCTGATGAAGGACCAAGTGGACGCCCTCAAAGATCGCGACATACGCGCCGGGGCACTGTATTCGGGACAGACTCCGCGCGAAGCACGCCTCGTATACGACCGCGCCCGTCTGGGCATACTGCGCCTGCTGTATGTGTCGCCCGAGCGCCTCGGCACAGAGACCTTCCGTCAGCACCTGCAAGCTTTTGATATACGCCTGATAGTGGTGGACGAAGCACACTGCATATCCCAATGGGGCTATGACTTCCGCCCGTCATATCTCAAAATTGCCGAACTGCGCACCCTCGTCCCGGACGTGCCGATATTGGCACTTACAGCCTCGGCCACGCCACAGGTGCGGAGAGACATCATGGCACGGCTCAACTTCGGCTCGGACGCGGCCGAATACACCCTGAGCTTTGCACGTCCAAACATCAGCTTTGTAGTGCGACATATCGAGGACAAAGATGCCAAACTTTTTGACGTACTCGATCACACCTCCGGCACGGCCATCGTATATGTACGCAGCCGACGACGCACCGGCCAAATAGCCCAAATGCTGTGCGAACGAGGCATCAGCGCCGCCGCCTACCATGCAGGCATGGACGCTGACGAAAAGGCACGGCGGCAAGAACTTTGGAAGTCATCCAAAATACGCGTCATCGTGGCCACCAACGCCTTCGGAATGGGCATAGACAAAGCCGATGTACGCACCGTCATACACTACGACCTGCCATCGTCACTCGAAGAATACTATCAGGAGGCCGGGCGCGCCGGACGCGACGGGTTGCCATCATTTGCAGTTATCATAGCCAAAGACACGGACAAAGGCACGCTGACACGACGCCTGAGCGAGGCCTTCCCACCGCGCGAATATATCTTACGCGTCTACGAATTGGCCGGCAACTTCCTCGACATTCCCGTCGGCGGAGGTTATGACCGCGTATATCCCTTTGACTTCGACAAGTTTTGCGCCACCTACTCGCTGCAGCCCGGCGTCACGCGCTCGGCGCTGTCGATACTGACGCTGGCCGGAGCCATCGAGTACCACGACCCGGACTTTGCCAAGGCACGCGCCATGATGACCATAACGCGCGACTCGCTATACGGCATGGATATGAGCGACAACGCCGAGCGAACGCTCACCGCATTCCTGCGCAATTACACCGGCAGTTTCGCCGACTACGTGTATTTCGACGAAGGGATACTGGCGCACGACACCGGACTGGACGCCGAAGCCACCTACCGTGCATTGCTCGAGCTGTCGCGCCGAGATATTCTCAACTACGTGCCGCGCAGCCTTATACCCTACATTTACTACCCCACCTCGCGCGACCTGCCCAAGCACGTGATCATAGGCCGCGACGTCTACGAAGCGCGCCGCGACGTCATGGCCGCACGCATCGCCGCCATGCGCGCCTTTGTCTTTGACGACAGCCGCTGTCGCGTGCGGCAGATGCTCGAATACTTTGGCGAGACGCCCGAGTCCGACTGCGGCACCTGCGATGTATGCCGCGCTCGTGCCATCGCATCATCCGCCACATCACTCCGAGACCGCGCTCGTGACCGCGTACTGCGCGGATGCTCGCGCCCCGAAGGCGCCACCGATGCCGAATTATACGACGGCCAAAGCCCCCAAATGCGCCACGCCATAGCCGAAGTCGTCCGAGCGCTTACCGCCGACGGCTCGCTCCTGCCTGCCGACAGCCGCACCGCACGCCGACACCTCCGCCGCTGACGCACCATAATCAGCACCTCAAACATTCAAAGAACAATTACTCCAACGACTTCAGCCATGCCCGCCATAAGGTTTTATTACAGCGACACCATCCACGATTTCCTTGATCGATGCACCGACGAGATTATCGGCAAAATGGCCCAAGCTTCCGCCCACGACCTCAACGATGAGACAACCGACTCATGGGTATGCGAAATCGAGGTACTCAAAGACGTATTGGCGCCCTACCGCGACCGCGGCAGCGTGTTCTTTGAATACAATATCCCGCGTATGGGACGCCGTGCCGATGTCATCGCACTCATCGATGGAATCGTCTTTGTCCTCGAATTCAAAACCTTGACCCAAAAATTTGCACACGAAGGACTCATGCAGGCATGGGACTACGCAATCGACCTGAAAAACTTTCAGGAAGACAGTCGCGATCGCTCAATTATTCCTATTTTGGTGGCACCCGCCGAAGCGGATCATAACTGCCATATCGAATTACAGCAATACGAAGACAAAGTATACAACCCCATGCAAGCCAACAGCCGACAACTGGCCGTGGCGTTGTCACTTGTTCTATCTTCCCTCGAAAAGCCATATGCCGGAGACAATGACTACAACTGGGCCGTCAGCGGATACGAACCCACCCCGACAATTATCGAAGCAGCCGTATCGCTATATCGCGAGCATACAGTGGAGGACATCACTCGCCACGACGGAGACATAGAGTCAACCATGCAGGGACTGACGCATATCATCGACGAATGTCGCAACCATGCACGCAAAGCCGTATGCTTCGTAACCGGCGTACCCGGCGCCGGCAAGACCCTGATTGGCCTGCAAACCGCCATCAACGAATTCGAGAAAGGCGAGAAAGCCGTTTACCTTTCAGGAAACTTCCCTCTCGTAGAAGTACTTCAAGAAGCATTGGCACGCGACCTGGTGCGCCGAAGCAAGGAGGACTACAAATCCGGACGAAGCGGCACAAAACCATGCACAAAAGCCGAAGCCCGAAGCCGCGTCAAGACCTTCATACAAATGATACACCACTACCGAGACCTCTACCTCGAAGGTACCGAAATACGCGACGGCGAGATTGTTCCCAAAGAAGGCTATTTCAGAACCCATACAGACAAGGCATACATTCCCACAGAACACATTGCCATATTCGATGAAGCTCAGCGTGCATGGACCAAGGACGAACTGGCTCGATTTATGGGCAAGAAAAAGAAGCTGCACGGCTTCCCGTACAGCGAGCCCGAATACCTGATTTCGTGCATGGACCGACAGACCGATTGGGGGCTGGTGGTTTGTCTGGTAGGCGGCGGACAGGAAATCAATAAGGGCGAAGCCGGCCTGTCAGAATGGATAAACGCCATCAACCGCAAGTTTTCACACTGGCATGTATACTTAAGCGACCGCCTGCACGAAAAAGAATACGCCGAAGGGCGGGCACTTGAAACCCTGACCCTGAACAAAGACCAAATACACGTCGAGACATCGCTACACCTTTCGGTAAGTATGCGCTCCTTCCGCGCCGAGAAAGTCAGTCTATTTGTCCATCAACTGCTTGAGTTACACCCGCAGCAGGCGCACGACACACTGACAGAGCTGTGCAATTACCCGATAGCAGTTACACGTTCACTCGACACAGCCAAGAAATGGCTCAAGCAAAAAGCACGCGGCAGCGAACGCTACGGCATTCTGGCATGCAGCAAAGGCGAAAGATTGAAAGCCATAAGTGTCAACGTCCGATACAAGCCGGACTTCGTCCACTGGTTTCTGGACAATGACGATGACATCCGATCCTCCAATGCTCTGGAAGACACCCTCACCGAATTCGAAGTCCAAGGGCTGGAAATCGACTGGTCCTGCGTAGTATGGGATGCCGACCTGCGGCTCGACACAAATGCCATGCGATGGCAGCATCACCAACTCAGAGGAGGTGCGGCGTGGCAAAGAATAAATAAAGAATCGAATCAAGCATACCAAATCAACGCCTACCGCGTCCTGCTTACACGCGCACGTCAAGGCATGATCATTGTAGTTCCCGAAGGAGACCACGGCGTACCGCCCGACTCGACACGCCTGCCGGGATACTACGATGGCGTATACACCTACCTGCGCCGCATCGGAATTCCTGAAATATAGCTGTTACACACCTCGATGCAGGCACGGCCAAAACGCTCTTTGAACCCACAACCTACACATTATATATAGATTTTTGGGGCTGTTGGCAAAAATGACTATCTTTGCCGACCGAAAAGCCGGGACGGGCATCCGCTCCGGCCTTTGGACATATTCACGAACAAACACCTATTTATACCAATACGACATGTTGAAAAATCTCGTCATAGTCGAGTCTCCCGCCAAAGCAAAAACCATCGAAAAGTTCTTAGGCAACGACTATAAGGTCATGTCCAGCTACGGGCATATCCGCGACCTGAAAAAACATAGTTTCAGCATCGATGTCGACAATGGTTTTGAGCCCATCTACGAAATCCCGGATGACAAGAAGAATCTCGTAAGCGAGCTGCGCCGCGCCGCCAAGGAGGCACAAACCGTGTGGTTGGCATCTGATGAAGACCGCGAAGGAGAGGCCATAGCATGGCATCTGAGCGAAGTTCTGGGTCTCGATCCCAAGACCACACGACGCATAGTGTTCCACGAAATCACCAAAGGCGCCATTCTCGACGCCATCAAGCAGCCGCGCACCATAGATATGAACCTCGTAGATGCACAGCAGGCACGCCGCGTGCTTGACCGCATCGTCGGCTTCGAGCTGTCGCCCGTACTGTGGCGCAAAATCAAGCCCGGGTTGTCGGCCGGTCGCGTGCAAAGCGTTGCCGTGCGACTCATCGTTGAGCGCGAACAGGAAATCAAGGCCTTCAAGCCCGACAGATACTTCCGCCTCACCGGCATCTTTGCCACCGGCGACGGCGCGAGCTTCCGTGCCGAACTCGCCCGACGCTTAAGCAACGAGGCCGAGGCACGCGACCTCCTTCAAGGCTGCGCACATACCACCTATTCGATTACCGGCGTCAACGTCCATCCACTGAAAAAGTCCCCGGCAGCACCCTTCACCACCTCCACACTGCAACAGGAAGCCTCGCGTAAACTCGGCATGACCGTTGCACAAACAATGATGGTGGCGCAGAAGCTCTACGAAAACGGACTTATCACATACATGCGTACCGACTCGCTCAACCTCTCACAAGTGGCACTGGCGGCCATCGCGCAAGAAATCGCCACATCCCACGGCAAAGAATACCTCAAGCAGCGCCATTACCACACCAGCAGCAAGGGCGCTCAGGAGGCCCATGAGGCTATACGCCCCACATATATAGACCGGCACACCATCGAAGGCACCGCGCAGGAACGCCGCCTCTACGATCTGATATGGAAGCGCACGGTAGCATCCCAAATGGCTGACGCCCAAATCGAGAAAACCGTAGTAGACATCACTCCCGCCGGCAGTGCCGAGCGATTTACCGCCTCGGGCGAGGTTGTCAAATTCGACGGATTTCTCAGAGTATACATCGAAAGCCACGATGACATCGCCGACAATACAGAAGACACGGACATACTCCCGGCAATGGCTGCGGGCGACTACGTCACCAACGAAAGCCTCACAGCCACAGAACGATATACCCAGCAGCCGCCTCGCTATACCGAAGCCTCTCTGGTCAAGAAAATGGAAGAACTCGGAATAGGTCGTCCCTCGACATATGCGCCCACCATCTCCACCATTCAGGCACGCGACTACGTCACCAAAGGCGAGAGCGCCGGAGCACAGCGAGACATCAAGACCCTGACCATGGATGCCGACGGCAACATCACCGAAGCCACTCACACCGAGACCTACGGCGCGGACAAGGGCAAACTGATGCCCACCGACATAGGTGTGGTTGTCAACAGCTTCCTCACCATGTATTTTCCCAACATCCTTGACTACAACTTCACCGCCGGAATTGAGCAGAAATTCGACGCCATAGCTGACGGTAAGATGCAATGGAACAGCCAGATGGAGACATTCTACAACAAGTTTCACCCCAAAGTCGAGGAAGTCATGGACATGCGTCTGGAACACAAGGTGGGCGAACGATTATTAGGTACCGACCCCGCATCCGGCGAACCGGTGAGCGTCAAAATCGGCCGATTCGGACCTCTGGTCCAAATAGGAAGCAACGACAGCGACAACAAACCACGCTTTGCCTCGCTGCTCAAAGGACAAAGTCTCGAAACCATAACCCTGGACGAGGCTCTCCACCTATTCGACTTTCCACGCACACTGGGCACCTTCGAGGACAAGGACGTCAGCGTAGGCATCGGACGCTTCGGTCCGTATGTGCGCCACGACAACAAGTACGTATCCATACCCAAGGACGAAGCCCCGGCCGCCGTCACACTTAGCCGCGCCATTGAATTGATAGAAGCCAAGCGCACCGAGGATGCCAACCGCGTGCTGCGCACCTTCGACCAAGAACCCGAGCTGCAAATTCTGCGCGGACGCTTCGGCCCGTACATCGCATACAAAGGCTCAAACTACAAACTGCCACGCGGAACGACACCCGAAACAGCTGCCGAAATGACCCTCGAGCAAGCACTGGAAGTGGTCAATACACCTGCGGCCGCGCCTAAGCGCAACACCCGTCGCGCCACCACCCGTAAAAAGACAACGAAATGAGCCACAACAAACCACAGGCATATAAACCCGGCACACACACCGGACGCGGGCACATGCGGCAAGACAACATCTCGGAACTGGCCAACACCTCGGACCAACCGATACCGCTGCTCGAATTCCTGCGTTCCAACCTGCCGCAGCTGTCCCGCACCGCCGTCAAGGCACTGCTCAAGTACGACCAAATACGACTGGAAGGCACTGTCACCAACCAGTTTGACATCCCCGTAGCCCCGGGACAGACGATAAGTATCAACTTCTCGCGCCCGTGGCAGACACTGTCCAATCCGCGCCTTCGCATAGTCTACGAGGACGATGATATAATCGTAGTAAACAAGGGCTACGGCCTGCTCAGTGTCGGAACGGATAACAAAAAGGAAGGTACGGCATACTCGATACTGCGCGACTACCTCAAAAGGCTCAACCCCGCCAATAAACTCTTTATAGTACACCGCCTGGACCAGCACACCTCCGGTTTGATGCTCTTTGCCAAAAACATCAAGGCCAAAGAGGCGATGCAACATAATTGGAACAACATGGTACTGGACCGCCGCTACGCCGCCATCGTTGAAGGCTGCCCCGAACCGGCCGAAGGCGTCCGCCGCAGCCGGCTGCTGGAAAACGCGCAGCATCTAATGTACAGCACCGATGACCCCAAGGGTCTGGAAGCCGTGACACGATACAAGGTCCTCAAAAGCCGCAACGGATACTCGCTGGTGGACGTCAGCCTTGACACCGGACGCAAAAATCAGATACGCGTACACATGCACGACATGGGCACGCCCATTGCCGGTGACCGTCGCTACGGCGCCAAGACCTCGCCCATACACCGTCTGGCACTGCATGCCCGCACGCTGCGCTTTGTACATCCGATGACGCACAAAGATATGAATTTCAGCATTCCGCTACCGGCATCCTTCAACAGCCTCGTGTGAAGACATTCAACACACACCGCTTGATTTCAATATCCCACCCCTCCCCAAAAACGACATACCGTGCAACGCCTCAATATTTTGCTAAACCGGGACTCTATCGACGCCATAAACTTTGACCCGGCAGTCGATGAGTCGCTGCAACGCATCACCGCACCCATGACTACGGCAGCATCTTACGTCAAATCTGTCGAAGACGCCATATACACGCACCCCGAACTTACGGACGACTACGATGCCATAGACGTGTACATCGACACGGAGCGCTACACCATAGTGCCGCGCTCCGTAGCCGAAGACGCCGCCGCCATGCGCGACATCGCCGACAGCCTGTACCCCTCCGAACGGCTCAACGTCGTATGCACCTGCGCAGAAGTGCCGCCATTCCACGGGGACGACGGAGGCGAGGCCTTCGCGGCAATGTTCATAGAACCGGCACTCGAAGGCTTTCTGCGCCGCACCTTCGTTCAAGCACACATCATGCACCGCATGGTGCCGCTGACACGCTACTTCGAGGCCTGCGGACGACTGCTGGGAAATGCCGGAAAAATGCACATACACAGACGTGCCGATGCCGTAGATATCATAGCATTTGACGGCAAGGGGCTATCCATGGCCAACACCTTTGCCACCGCCGGCGGCGATGATGACGCTGTATATTACGCCCTGGCCGCCGCCAAGGACCTGGGATTCGATGCCGACAACGACCGCATGATGTGCAGCGGCGAAGCTGCCTTACGCGACCGCCTGATGGCGCGGCTCAAGCCTTATGTAAATTTTGTCATGCCCGTTATATTCCCCACCACAGCACTACATCTGGGTGCCGAGGCCGCACAAGTGCCCTTCGAACTACTAAGCCTGACACTATGCGAATAATCTCCGGAAAATACGGGCGACGACGCTTCAGCGTGCCCGGCGGCATCGTTGCCCGCCCCACCACTGACATGGCACGCGAAAACCTCTTCAACATCCTGCGCGGCATCACAGACATCGAAGGCGCCACCACGCTGGACCTCTTTGCCGGCACAGGCGCCATCACCTTCGAGATGCTAAGCCGCGGCGCCGCACACGCCACTGCCGTGGAAAAGGCCGCGCCGCAGACACGTTTCATCAACGACGTTGCCCGACAGCTCGGATGTCAAGACGATATAACCATCATACGCGGCGACGCGATGCGCTTCATCGACACTGCGACCACTGCCTACGACATCGTATTTGCCGATCCTCCCTACAATCTCCCCGGCTTCGGAGACATCCCGGCCAAAGTCCTCGCCGGTCGACTGTTGCGTCCGGGAAGTCTGTTCATCATCGAACACTCGGACAAGTACGACTTTTCCGAATTGCCGCACTTCTGCGACCATCGAACCTACGGAGCAGTCAATTTCTCATTTTTCAGCATACCTGCCGCCGGCGATGACACATCGGCGGAATAAATATACATAGTTATGAAATTCTTTTCTGAATTCAAGGAATTTGCCATCAAAGGCAATGTAGTAGACATGGCCGTCGGTGTAATCATCGGCGCAGCCTTCGGCAAAATTGTCACCTCTCTGGTCAACGACATCATTATGCCCGTCATCGGCGTACTCACCGGCGGAGTCAATTTCAGCGACTACAAATTTGTCATCAAAGACGCCGTCACCCAAGGCGAAGAAGTCATTCCGGAAGTGGCCATCACCTGGGGCGCCTTCATACAAACCATTGTCGACTTCCTCATCGTAGCCTTCTGCATCTTCTTGGCCATCAAGGTCATCAACCGCCTGCGCCGCCAAAAGGAAGCTGCACAGGAGACGCCCGCCGCACCCGCCGGACCGACACAGGAACAACTGCTCACCGAGATACGCGACCTGCTGGCCAAACAGAATAAGCAATGACTTGTCGCAGCGGACGTCCTCTGTTTTTGGTGGGATTTATGGGCTGCGGCAAGACCACTCTGGGACAGGCTCTGGCCACGTCCATGGGCATACCTTTTTCCGACCTTGACGATGAAATTTGCCGCCGCGCCGGTGCCGACAGCGTCAACGAAATTTTTGCCCGACAAGGCGAAGCGACATTCCGCGTCCTCGAGACCGAGACACTCCGCTCCATCGTACAGGCTTCGACAGATGATGGGACACGCCTCAAAGCCGGCACATCAGTTGCATCCAAGCCAGGCACAACGGACACGGACTCTCAGGCCGCGCCCTCGGTCATAATCGCCTGCGGCGGCGGCACACCCTGCTATGCAGACAATATGGACGTGATGCTCCAAGGCGGCACTGTCGTATGGCTTGACGCCGATGAGAATTGTCTGGTGCGCCGTTTGACAATATACGGCGACAGCCGCCCGCTGGTACGCAATTTAGATTCGGAACAATTGCGCCGCTACGTGCATCAGACTCTGGCGCAACGCAGCGACAGCTACGGACGCGCCCACGCACGTTTCGACAGCTCGCACCTCGAAGACGCCGAACAAGTAGCCGCTTCCGTACGACTATTCATAGACACCATAATCTACTCCTAACGCCCTGACAGCCATGACACAACTCACACCGCAAGAACAAGCGCAAGCGACAGCATCACGCCAACGCCACCTTACTCTCGGCATCCCGGCACCCGTGCGCGACCGACGTCTGCCGTTGACACCCGAAGCCGCCGCCATCATCAGCGAATACGGCATCGAGGTGCGTATACAGCAAGGCGCCGGCGTCTTTGTCAACTATCCGGACAATCGCTACGCCGCCGCCGGGGCACGTCTGACCGACCGCACCGAAACACTCGACTGCGACATCGTGGTGTCCGTCGAGGCACCTTCGGCCGAAGATGCCGCGCACCTGCGCCGAGGCGCAACTCTGCTGACCTTGGAACCGCAAGTGGATAATGCCGCTGCTCTCAAAGCACTGCTCGAGCGCCGTATCTGTGCCATATCCATGCGCCAAATTCGAGATTCGGAAACGCGGCACCCGTTCAGTGACATCCTCGGCGAAATTGCGGGACGTGCAGCCGTCACCATGGCCGCGACTCGTCTTGCCGAAGTGGACGCCGACACCACCGTCGGCAAGGGCATACTCATCGGCGGAATTGCCGGAATCGTGCCATGCGAAGCTGTTATCATAGGCAGTGGTATCGCCGCACGCGCCGCCGCCTCGACCGCCTTAGGACTGGGCGCAACAGTGCGCCTATTCGATGACAACACCTATGGGCTGCGTGCCGCTATGGATGCCGCCGGCGGACGCCTGATATGCAGTGCAATGCAGCCGCACGTGCTACAAAACGCAATTGCCATGGCAGACGTTATTATCCTGACACCCACGGCTATGCCGTATATCATTTCGGCTGCTTCCATGTCTGCAGCCAAGCGCGGCGTCCTGGTCTATGACATCACCGATTACGACATGTGTCCCTTGGCAACAATGAACACCGTAGACCTGGCCGACACCGAAAGGCCGCACACGCGCCCGCATGACACCGTATGTTTCCGCAATCTCAGCGCCGTAGTGCCACGCACCACGGCCATGGCCCTAAGCAATGCCCTGATATCCCTGCTGCCCGACCTTGTAGACACGCGCGGCGTCAACAGCATCGCCAGCCTCAGAAACGGAATACAACGCGCCGTATACACCTGCATGGGCCACGTCACCAATGCCGATCTGGCACACTCGATGTCCCGGCAATACATCGACATCGCGCTACTCGGACGCCTCAGCTGACGCCCGGGCAATCCACGCCATATATTGGCCCGAAAAGCGCTAATAATGGTGAAATAGTCCTAATAGAACCCTAATAGCGCCATACGCTCAACGCCGTTACAAAAATTAGTGCTAACTTTGCTTTTACGACAGCCGCAAGGATTGTTTCGGCACAGGCAAAAAGTCGTCAACGACATCCACCGTAGCATCCAAACACCGCATATACAATGAAAATAGGCAACATAGACCTCGGCGACCGTCCGGTCGTATTAGCTCCGATGGAAGACGTGACTGATACGTCCTTCCGCTTGATATGCAAGGAGATGGGGGCAGACATGACCTACACCGAATTTGTATCTGCAGACGCCCTGATACGCAACATCGCAGCCACGACACGCAAATTGCACATCAACGATGCCGAGCGGCCCACGGCTATACAGATTTACGGACGCGATGTGGATGCGATGGTCGAAGCCGCTCGAATCGCCGAAGCCGCCGGCCCGGACATACTGGACATCAATTTCGGATGTCCGGTCAAGAAAGTAGCCGGCAAGGGTGCCGGGGCGGGAATGTTGCGCGAACCTCAAAAAATGATTGAAATCACCCGTGCAGTAGTGGACGCCGTACACCTGCCGGTGACCGTAAAAACCCGCACCGGATGGGATCACGACAACCGCATCATTGTAGACCTGGCCGAGGCCCTGCAAGATTGCGGCATAGCCGCCATCACCGTGCACGGACGCACACGTTCGCAGATGTACACCGGCACGGCCGATTGGGAAATGATTGCACGCGTCAAGGCCAATCCGCGCCTGCACATCCCCGTCATAGGCAACGGAGACATCACCTGCGGAGCCGAAGCCTTACGTGCCTTTGCCGACAGCGGCGTGGACGCCGTTATGGTAGGCCGCGCATCCATAGGCGCGCCATGGGTGTTTCGTCAAATCAAGAACGCGCTGCTGAGCGGCAATCCCGAGGTCGGCGACGGCCTGACACTCCACGACAAATTTGCCATACTGCGGCGGCAGATACGCGAAAGCATCGAGCGCATCGATGACTATCGCGGCATACTGCACATACGACGTCATTTGGCTGTGAGTCCCTTGTTCAAGGGCATTCCCTCGTTCCGCCCCACGCGCGTAGCCATGCTGCGTGCCGACACGCCGGAACTACTGACCTCAATACTGGACGATGTGGAAGCAATGCTTACAGACATGGACGGCGATACGGCCAAAGATAACTGACACAACAATACAAGCCCTAAACATATATGGACATCACATTATACACCTCTATGCGCAAAGCCGCCGTCACGCTGGCGGCTGCCATCACTTTGGCCATGGCCACACCTGCTACCGCAGCAGATTACGAGCTCAACGTCAAGCCCTTTGAAGAACTACAGGTGGTCAACGGCATCAATGTCACGTACCGCTGTAACACCGACTCGGCCGGATACGTGCGCTTCAGCTGCGACCCGGACATATCATCCATAGTTTTGTTTTCAAACAATAAAAACAAGCTGAAAATCGAGCTCTCGGACGAAATCACCGATGCACAGCGCCAACGCCTGCCCACAGTCACCGTATTCTCGGCCTTTCTAAGCAAAGTAGAAAATTCCGGAGACTCAACCGTATACGTCGACACACCATCGCCGGCCGCCACATTCAAGGCACGCATAGTCGGTAACGGCACGCTCATTGCACGCGGGCTTCATGCTACCACCGTTGAGGGAAAAATAGCCACCGGACACGGGCATCTGGTACTGGCCGGCGAAGCCCAAACCGTCAAGCTAAACAACACCGGGACCGGAACTATCGAAGCCGGAACCATCAAAGCCACCACGGGACGATGTTCGATATACGGCACCGGCTCGGTAGACTGCTGGGTAACCAACGAACTCACCGTTATGGGTCTCGGCTCCGGCAAGATATATCTAAAAGGCTCACCCACGACCAAGAACCGCACACTCGGCATCAAAGTCATCCCGGTGCAATGAGCTGACAATACGGCCTAATACGCGACACGGATGCCTGACGACACGTCCATAAGCACAGACGCGCAGCAAGACAACCTGAAGCGGCGCACGGCACGCTCCATGAAATGGAACGTCATCGACCGCTTCGGATCGCAGATACTATACGCCGTCACCGGCGTAGTGCTGGCTCGTTTGCTCTCGCAGCACGATTTCGGCCTCGTGGGCGCAGTTCTCGTCTTCCAAGCCTTTGCCTCGTTGCTGATAGACAGCGGCCTATCCTCGGCCTTAATCCAGCGCAAGGCCCCCTCCCGACTGGACTACTCTTCGGTGCTATGGTTCAATATCATAGCCTCCATTACGCTGTATGCCTTATTGTTTGTGGCAGCACCGGCAATCTCCGGATGGTTTCACGGCGGAGACCAATTGACCGCCTTAGCACGCGTGATGTTCCTTTCGCTGCCGCTCAACGCCGCCGCCATAGTCCAAACCAACCTATACACCAAGCAATTGAATGTACGGCCGGTAGCCATAGCCAATGCCATCGGACTATGCGCCGGAGCCATCATCGGAATATGGCTGGCTTTCGCCGGTTACGGCGCTTGGGCCATAGTTTGGCAGACCATCACCGTAGCAGCCGTCAAGACGCTGATGCTGTGGATTATGAGCCAATGGCGGCCTCTGTACCGCCTTTCGTGGAAAGCCCTATGGTCGTTTGCGGGCGTAGGCGCCGGCATGATGTTGACCTCGCTGCTCAACACCATATTCCAAAACATATACGCCTTCCTTATAGGCAACCGCGTGGGACTGGTGTCACTTGGCTATTACAGCCAGGCGGACAAATGGAGCAAAATGATGACCGCATCTCTGAGCCAGGTACTCACCTCGACATTTGTCCCGGTGCTGTCAGGTGTACAAGACCAAGCCGAGCGCTTTGCGCGTTTGGCCTCCAAAATGGATCGCGTCACCGCATACATCCTTTTTCCGGTGATGGTCGGACTGGCCGTATGCGCCACCCCGATATTCCACATCCTTTTTGGTGCCAAATGGGATGCATCCATCATTCTATTCCAACTGCTTCTTGCACGCGGAATATTCACCGTACTCACGGGGCTGTACTCAAATTATCTATTGGCTCTGGGGCGTGCACGCACCATATTCTACCTGGAAGTGCTGCGTGATACCGTGGCCTTGGTGGCCATAGCCATCACCTTCCCGTACATGGCACTGAGCACCTCCGACAACATCGTTCTTGGCGTCGAAATCCTTTTGTGGGGCCAGCTTGCTGCGGCCATTGTTGCTTGGGCGGCATCACTATTCGCCGTCAGCCGCGCCACCGCCGTGCCCATACGGCGTTACCTGGCCGACATAACCCCCTACGCCGCCATGGCCGTAGTCATCGGGGCAGGAATGCTGGCCATTGGCAACGCCCTCGCCTTTTCTCCCTGGCTGGCGCTGCCGACACAGGTCGTATTCGGAGCCGCGCTGTACCTCGGTACCAACCGCTGCCTCGGTTCTACGGTCCAAAACGAGGCATTGGCGTACATCCTGCCTCGATGCAAAGCAAGCAAACAAGGTTCATCGGAAGACAAATAAATCGTTTAGAAAAGACCTGTCTGTACCACTTTTTCACGACCGCACCTCAACACCCTACCCATCATTCACTTAGCCATTTTCCACCAAATATTTTCCGGGCGCATATGGGGCATCGTCATTGGCTCTTAGTGTCCTCGCTTTCATCCCGGTTTGTCCGCTTTGGCTGTGGGTGGTCGATACCATACTCGTCCAAGTCTGAAAAACAGCAATATGTGACACCATCGGCGCATTCAGATGCGGCTATGTCCGCGAAGTTTTGTAACTTTGCGGACAATTTTATCGGGAACGGACCACGGTATATGTGCACGGCCATGCCTACATAGCAGCCCAAAGCCGCTCCCAAAAGACATTTACACTCATCACAACATCATGTCAACCAACACAGTAGACAACAAACGAAAAGTAACCACCGCACGCCTTACCGAAATGAAGGCTCGCGGCGAAAAAATAAGTATGCTCACAGCGTACGATTACTCCACTGCCATACTGGTGGACGGCGCCGGTATCGACGTCATACTCGTGGGCGATTCGGCCTCCAACGTTATGGCCGGCAACATGACCACACTTCCCATCACGCTGGACCAGATGATATACCATGCCAAGAGCGTCATCAAAGGCACCAGACGTGCCCTCGTAGTGTGCGATATGCCCTTCGGCAGCTACCAAGGCAACAGCAAAGAAGCCCTGGCCAACGCAATACGCATCATGAAGGAAAGCCATGCCGAGGCCGTGAAAATCGAAGGCGGTGCCGAAGTGCGCGAAAGCATCGAACGCATACTCAGCGCCGGAATACCCGTGATGGGACACCTGGGCCTCACACCTCAGTCCATCAACAAGTTCGGCACCTACGCCGTACGCGCCAAGGAGAAGGCCGAAGCCGAGAAACTGATAGCTGATGCACTTATGCTTCAGGAAATAGGATGCTTTGCCATCGTACTCGAAAAAATACCCGCCACGCTGGCCACCGAAGTGGCCTCCAAACTCACCATTCCCGTCATAGGCATAGGAGCAGGCGGAGGTGTAGACGGCCAAGTACTGGTAATACACGACATGCTGGGCATAAATCAGGACTTTTCGCCCAAATTCCTGCGCCGCTACGCCGACCTCGCCGGCATTATCAACGAGGCCATAGGACATTACATCAAAGACGTCAAGTCCGGCGACTTCCCCAACGAAAACGAACAATACTGATGATTGCCGCCCGGTATGACAGCATCCCACACCCGGCAGTGACCGTATACGCGGCATCGTCCGAGGATATTCCGCAGGCCTATTTCGTGGCCGCGCAACGCCTTGGCACAACCTTGGCACAACGCGGCACAGCCGTCATCAACGGCGGAGGCCGCCGAGGCCTCATGGGCGCCGTCAACGACGCCGCACTCGCCGCCGGAGGCCGGACCATAGGCGTCATCCCTCGCTTCATGGAAGAACGCGGATGGCAGCATCCCGGCCTAAGCCGCACCATTGTCACCGAAGACATGCACACACGCAAGGCTACTATGGCCGGACTCAGCGATGCCGCCATAGCTTTGCCCGGAGGAGTGGGAACTTTCGAGGAACTGCTCGAAATCATCACATGGCGTAAATTGGGCCTTTACAGCGGCCCCGTCATAATATTAAACATAGACGGATATTACGATGACCTGCTGGCAATGCTGGCATGCGCCGAACGCCAAGGCTTTCTCAACACCTACAGTGACAATAAGCTGTACCGCGTAGCCACCACAGCCGAAGAAGCGGCGGACATAGCCCTGGGCGCAGTACCATTCTAAAAAGAACCGGCGTACAGACATTTACCGCAAACACAGCGACAGACACATGCCGGACACGATAGGCACAATACAGCACCCCGGATACAGCGATGCACATCACATCGCTGCACCCGCTGCCGTCCCTCCGGCGACCAAACATGTAGTGTCTGACGTGCAAAACACAGCAGCCGCAACCATGGGACCGGACCCGACCGACAGCGTGTTCATGCAAAACTTGCACGCACCTTTCACGGCCGACAGTCTGGCAATCTGCCACGTCTCACAATCGACACAGAAACAGTCACATACACACACCGCAGTCCCACCACAGCCCCCCGCATGGACCAAAGGCCTGGAACCACGGCCACTGCCTCCCGGCGCCAATTCCGATATGCCTGCGTTGCTCGGCATAGGCATTGTCATTGCCATAATCAGCCTGCGCCGCGGTACACGCCTGCTCTCCTCCATAGGCCACGACCTGCGCCCCGGAGTGCGAGCCACCCGACGTTACGACGAACGCGATGCCGCCGACCGATGGAGCCTTGCCGGAATATACACCCTGCTCGTAATCTGCTGCACGATTCTGCTTACCAAGGCTCTCGAACCCTCCATAGCCACCGTGTCCGACCTCGGCACCGTGCCGGTACTGCTGCTGACCTTAGCTGTAGGCGCCTACTTCCTCTTTATGCTCGCCGGATACAATATTGTGGGATACGCCTTCGGCGATACCCACAAACGCAAAGCATGGTTACGCGCATACAACGCCACGCAAGTTCCATTAGCCTTGGCCCTGACCATACCGGTGACCCTCGCTGTATTCGATCCACCGGCTGCCGGAGTGGCGCTCATCATCGCCGCAGCCCTATGCGTTCTGGCGCGTATCGCATTTTTTATCAAAGGTTTTAGCATTTTTTACATTAATATCTCCTCGCCTTTTTACTTTATTTTGTACCTTTGCACTCTCGAAATCACACCTGTGATTTTCCTATATTCTTGTGCTCTGAAAATCGTCAGCGTAGGTGCATAAACAACAACAATACAATTATTTAGGCAAGTGAAAATTAAAAAGATACTCATCTCCCAGCCGAAGCCGGCATCCGAGAAGTCGCCATACTATAGCCTCGCCGAAAAATTCGGCGTAGAAATGGTTTTTCATCCATTTATCAAAGTCGAAGGCCTTTCTGCACGCGAATTTCGCCAACAAAAAGTCAGTATCCCTGAATTTACAGCCATAATTTTCACTGCGAAGACTGCCGTGGATCACTTCTTCCGCCTATGCGAAGAAATGCGCCTCGTCATGCCTGACACCATGAAATACTTCTGCACCACCGAGTCCATAGCACTGTATCTGCAAAAGTACATTGTGTTCCGCAAACGCAAGATCTTCTCCGCCAAGACCGGCAAACTCGCCGACTTGATGCCATTTATAGCCAAGCACAAAAACGAGCACTATATCCTCGCCGTATCCGATGTCAGCAACGGCGAAGACTCCAAGATGCTGGACAATGCCAAGATAAACTACGCCCGTGCAGTGATGTATCGCACTGTGCCCAACGAGTTTCCCAATGACGCCAAATTCGATTACGACATGCTGGTATTCTTCAGCCCGCAAGGCATCAACTCACTGCTCAAGAACTTCCCCGACTTCAAGCAAGACGATGTTGTCATCGCCGCCTTCGGCACAGCCACCGCAGCAGCCGTCAAAGACGCCGGACTTCGTCTGGACATCGAAGCTCCCACAAAGGAATCGCCCTCCATGGCCTCGGCCATCAACCGATACCTTGACTCGATAAGCGACGAAAACGCCGCCGAATAAGCCGCAGACGCGTGCCGTGCCGCAACTATCACCCGGCACGACAATTTTCACCCTATACGCACTAACAACCAAGCGACCATGCCGGCACTGACACTGCGACGACATCAGCGACTGCGTGGCACCACCACGCTCGATGCATTATTCTCCGCCAAAGATAGCTCGGACGACATCGGTAAAACCTTGGCTTACCCATTGCGGACCGTATGGCGTCAATGCCATGACACCAAGGCTGACATCGCCTTCATGATCAATATACCTAAGCGGCGTCTGCGCCACGGCGTCGACCGCGTACAGATGCGTCGGCGCATCCGCGAAGCCATGCGTCTGTCCATGCCGCGTCCCGACAACCGCGCCGACGAGCGCCACATCCAATTGGCCATAATCTACGTAGCCGACAGAGTTCTGCCATACACGCGAGTACTGGGCGCGGTAAAACGCATACTTGCCGCCCTGCCGCCACTGCCGGTATCGCCCGAAGCCGCCGCCGAGGACGGCGACAAGTGAAATCACCGATACGCATCTTAGCGGTCGGGATGCGTGCCGTCACGCGTGGCATCCGAGCCATATTTGTCGCACTGCTATGCGCCCCCATATACTTTTACCGTGCCTGCATCTCGCCGCTCACGCCGCCGTCATGCCGTTTTACGCCCACTTGCAGCCGTTACGCGCTCGAAGCTATCAAAAAACACGGTCCCATACGCGGATTTTGGCTGGCCATACGCCGCATATTGCGCTGCCATCCTTGGGGCGGAAGCGGATACGACCCCGTGCCATAACAGGCACGCCCGAACATCTTCCCATACCATACGACACAATCCAACGATGAAAACAATACTGACTCCGCCGCCGCTACCTACACCGATACCGGCCGATATCCACACCCATCGTCACGACATCAATGACGGCTCGGCAGTAGTGAACATCGCATTGGAAGCCGTACCACCTATACCGCCGACACTTTTTAGTGCCGGAATACACCCGTGGGAGGCAGACAAGGCCACCGACATCACATGGACATGGCTCGAAGATGTACTCTCCAACCCCAATGCATACGCCATAGGCGAAGCCGGCCTCGACCTGCGACACGGCCCGAACATAGACGTGCAACTACCGGTATTCAGGCGCCAAGCATTCATGGCCGACGATTTGGCCAAGCCGTTGATAGTACACATTGTAGGCGCATACGATAACCTTTACGACGTCCAAAGGGAAGTAATGCGGCGCAACGGCGGCCGTACTCCGCTATGGATAATCCACGGATTCAGAGGACGGCCCGAATTGGCGCGTCAACTACTTGACCACGGCATGTACATTTCCATGGGCATACGCCACAATCCGACCGCCATCGCCGTCATTCCACGCGACCGACTGCTTGCCGAAACAGACGATGACCCCACAGCCAACATCGCCGACATCCGCAACGCCCTCGGCCTTTAACCGACATTCAACCTAATACATTTCGAAGAACCCGCCCTCCTCGACGCCGGTATCACACACTATATTGCACAAGGCAGAGGACGTGGGGTATTCCAACGGCCTCTGCCTTCTATATCAATATACTCAGAATTGTCAGTGCAATACCTTGGTGCAGCGGCGAGTGCCGTCGCTGTAGACGTCCGTGCGAATGGTGATGCTGCGCTCGGCCGGCGCTTCGAGACGTCTGCCGTACAGGTCGTGGTATTCGGTGGCAACGACTTGAGCATCGTCCGCCGCCACGTCACTCACGCCGTCCTTGATGGGCAAAATATTCTTGAAGTTTTTCCATTCGGGAGCGGTCTTGTATGCCTCGATTGCCTCTTCGGGCACGTACAGCGTAGCGCGGTCGTACATGTCGTAGCCGTGATAGAGGCCGAAGGCACCGCCACTTGTCTCCGGCGGCACGGTGTACTCGCAAGTAATCTTTTTTATAGATGGAGAATTCGGGCAGAAAGCCGAGCCAAGATACGGTGAGGCACCGTTGATTTTGGACTTTGTAATTTTGAGGCTCTCCAACTCGCGTGCATCTATTGCAAGCATACCGAGTTGCACCGAGCCGGGGATTGTCAGCTCTTTGTTATGGCATGTTATCAATGTTTTTCCGAGGATTTGAGTTCCGAGAACCTGTGCGCCGTCCTCTATGACAAGTTTCTCGGCTTCGATGCCGGCAGCGGCTGAAACGACCTTAATCGTTCCGGGAAGGGTCACAGTAGCGCCGGGGACAACGTATTTCATCGCGCCGATGTATTCCACGGTCTTGGGAATATTGATGGCCTTGATGGTGTTGTGCGAGCCGCCGAAATTTCGGTTGAAACCGATTACTTTCAGACCTTCGGGCAAGGATATCTCCAAGTCCGAGCTTTCGTTCTCGGAATACTCGGAAAGCCACATAAATCCGAATACGGGATATTCGGTGCCGTTGATGGTAACTTTCTCGGGCACGGTAATTTTGCCGGAATACTTCACTTCCTTATCGTTGTTAGGAACTACGATAGCCCCGTCGTACTTGTATATTGAGGCATTGTAGCTGTCTCGGGCGGTCTCATTGAGGGCATATCTAAGATTGCCCACCGTGTATGTCGGCAGACAGAGGAACGAAGAAGCAGCATTTGGTATGCCGTCTTCGATAGCGCGGATTCTTTCGAATTGACCCCACACCGGGTCGGCCTTGTACGCCTCTATTGCCGCCCTCGGCACATAAAGTGTCGCGCGGTCGCACATCGTGGGATTGTAATCATCGCCGTGTGGGTCATCGGGATTGTCGTAGGGGTATAACGGGTCATCGTTAGCCTTTTCAATATCAAATGCTCTTTTATGTACTTGGGGAGGACGCGTATATTCGCAGATTACTCTATTGATATTGTACGATATGGGGCAGAAAGCTTCGCCCAAATTAGGAGTTATAAACTCATCGGTTGCCTGTTTAATTATTAGCTCCACCAGCTTAGACGCAGCTAATGACCAATAACTGAATTGTACTGATCCGGGGATTGTGAGACTTTTGTTGCCACACCCGATAGAGTACGTGCGGAACGTATGCGCACCATCTTCTATTATGAGGTTGTCAGCATGTAGCCCGGCATCATATTCTACCTCCTTTACTGCAGACGGGATTGTTACGGTGGCTCCCGGTACAATATACTTCATTGCACCGATGTATTCTACCGTCTTGGGGATATTAATAGCTTTGATGGTGTTTCGACCCCCACTAAAATTCCCGTTGAATCCTAACACCTTCAGTCCTTCAGGTAATACTATCTCCAAGTCTTCACTTTCGTTCTCCGGATACACCGAAAGCCACATAAACCCGAATACGGGATACTCGGTGCCATTGATGATGACTCTTTCCGGAATGGTAATCTTACCCGAATACTTTACACTCTTGTCTAAGTTCGGTATCAGGATTGCTCCGGTATATTTATATATCAGGGCAACCGCATCAAATTATGGCCGAGGCAAGGATTTCACGAAGGTAATCTTG
>ERZ780207.453-NODE-453-length-44545-cov-13.432277_pt1 | contig 44545 bp, 46 predicted proteins | sample MGYA00510977_ERZ780207 | MGnify/ENA primary metagenome ERZ780207 (study PRJEB29588, sample SAMEA2151383) | human gut metagenome | biome: human gut; feature: human-associated habitat; material: faeces | place: Denmark | collected 2008/2010 ...
ATGCTGCGCAAGCAGGTGTCCGCCATTGACGGCACGATCAAGTACCTCTGGCAGCTCGATGACGGCAACGCCGTCGAGACGGTCGTCATGCACTATAAGCACGGCAACACCATCTGCATTTCCTCGCAGGTCGGCTGCCGGCAGGGGTGCGCGTTCTGCGCGTCCACGATCGGCGGCCTGATCCGCAGCCTTGAGCCCTCGGAGATGCTCGACGAGGTGCTTTATTCCGAGCGAGAATCTGGATGCAAGATCTCGAATATCGTCCTCATGGGCATCGGCGAACCGCTTGATAACTTCGATAACGTGATGCGCTTTCTCGAATTGGTGAACCACCCCGATGGAGAGAATATCGGTATGCGGCACATCTCACTGTCCACGTGCGGGCTTATCGAGCGCTTCGACGATCTGGCGGCGCGCGACCTGCAGCTCACGCTCTCGGTCTCGCTCCACGCTCCGGATGACGAGACCCGCTCGAAGATCATGCCGGCCAACCGCGGCCGCGGCGTTCAGGCACTCATCGATGCCTGCGCCAGATATTATCAGGCGACCGGACGGCGCATTTCCTTCGAATACGCGATGATCGACGGCGTGAACGACACGCCCGAGCACGCGCGGCTGCTGGCAAAGCACGCGCGGCGTGTCTGCGCGCATGTGAACCTCATCCCGCTCAACCATGTGGAGGAGCGTGCGTTCCGGCCGTCCACGCCGGAGCACCTCAAGGCATTCATACGCATTTTGGAGCAGGCCGGCGTGAACGTGACCGTGCGCCGCAAGCTCGGCAGTGATGTGGACGCGTCCTGCGGCCAGCTGCGCAAGAAGGTCGCGGATCACCGCGCCTGAAGGGGGAGAGCCCATGCAATGCTTTGCAAAGTCGGACAGGGGTGCTGTCCGCAAGGAGAATCAGGACCGCGCCGCCGGTGCGCGTATCCGGCGCAAGGGCTGCGTTGTCGGCGTCGTCTGCGACGGTATGGGCGGCGCCGCCGGAGGGAAACTTGCGAGCGAGCTTGCCGCGTCGACCTTTCTGGCGCAGTTTCGCCGGGAGATGATGGCGGGCAGCGCGGTCGAGTCTGCGATGCGCGCAGCCTGCGACGCTGCCAATCAGGCGGTCTACGGCCGTGCCTGTGCAGATCCAGAGCTGCGCGGCATGGGTACGACGATCGTCGCCGCCTGCGTGCGGCACGGACGGCTCACGGTGCTGCACGTCGGAGACAGCCGCGCATATCTGGTCGGCCTGCGCCGTATGCAGCAGATCACGACGGATCACTCGCTCGTGCAGGAGCTGATCGCGAGCGGACAGGTGCTGCCGGAGCAGGCACATCGCCACCCGCGCCGCAATGTGATCACGCGCGCTGTCGGCGTCGGGGCCAAGGTCGAGCCCGACTGCCGCAGCATGCCGTTTCCGCTGGGCGCGCGGCTGCTGCTGTGCACGGACGGACTGTCCAACACGCTCACGGATGTGCAGATGCATGATTTCTGCCGCAGTTCCAGAGATGCAAAGCAGATCTGCTGCCGCCTGATCGCGGCGGCGCTCTCGCGCGGTGCGCGCGACAATGTGGCCGCGCTGGTTCTTTTCCGCTAAGCGCGGCAACGGGGGAACACTATGGAACAATCAATGAATCGTTATATCGGCCAGATGCTGGACGATCGCTACGAGATCCTGGAGGTCATCGGCAGCGGCGGCATGTCGGTCGTTTATAAGGCCATGTGCCATAAGCTGCACCGCTATGTCGCCGTCAAGATCCTGCGTGATGAGATGGCGGAGGATGCCGAGCTGAAAAACCGCTTTCAGGCGGAGGCACACGCCGTCGCCATGCTCTCGCAGCCGAACATCGTCTCGGTGTATGACGTGGGGCACAGCGGTGACACGGAATATATCGTCATGGAGCTCATCGAGGGCGTGACGCTCAAGCAGCGTCTCGCGGAGCGCGGCGTGTTCAGCGCGCAGGAGGCGCTGAGCTATGCCACGCAGATCGCAAAAGCGCTCCAGCACGCGCATGCGCACGGCATCGTTCACCGCGACATCAAGCCGCAGAACATCATGATCACGAATGACGACATGGTCAAGGTAGCGGATTTCGGTATCGCCGCGCTGGAAAATATCCGCGAGGAGCGCAGCGGACAGGCCATCGGCTCGGTGCACTATATTGCGCCCGAGCAAGCGAAGGGGCTCAATGCCGACGCGCGCAGCGACCTGTATTCGCTCGGCGTCGTGCTCTATGAGATGACGACCGGTCACCTGCCGTATGACGCCGACACCCCGGAGGAGATCGCGCTCAAGCACATTGCGGGCAGCGCAAAGCCGCCGCGGGAGTGGAACAGCGCGATCCCTGAGGAGCTTGAGCGTATCACGCTCAAGGCGATGGAGCCTGACCTGCGCAAGCGCTATCAGTCGGCGGGGGAACTGCTCAAAGCGCTCAACGCCTGCAAAAAGCACCTCAATCAGCAGCGTCCGCTTGCCGAGCGGCGCAAGGAGAACGCGGAGAAAAAAGAGTCGTTCTTCGGCGTGGGGCATGACCTCACGGAAGAAGAATATCAACGGCGGCGCAAACGCGCCAAACGCGTGAGCTATTTCACTGGCATTTTCTCGGTCGGTGTGTTTGCCGTCTTGCTGTTCGTGTTCCTCTGGAATTTCTGGCTCGAGGATCTGTTCCGCACGGCGGAGCGCGTGGACGTGCCGGACTTTACCGGAAAATCCTACGAGGCAGTCGTCAACGACAAGCAGTATTCCGACTATCGCTTTACTGTCGTGTATACCGTTGACCCCGAGGTGCCGGACGGTGTCATCATCGCCCAGGACCCGGAAGACGGAAAGAGCCGCATGCGCGTGCCGGAGGGCATCAGTGTGCAGCTCACCGTCAGCACCGGCGTTGTCATGGCGGAGGTGCCGTATGTGGTCAATGAGGACTATGAGGCGGCGACGGAAATGCTCAAAAAAGCCGGCTTTACCGTCACGACGGAGTTTCAGGCGTCTAAGGATGTGACGGCGAAGTATGTCATCCGCTCAGAGCCCGCGCCGGGCGAAAAGGCGGCTGTCGGTACGAGCGTGAAGCTCATCGTCAGCGGCGGACCGACGCTGCGGGAGGTCACAGTGCCCGACCTGTCAACGCTCACGGAGTCAGCCGCGATCGCACGCATCGAGAGCAGCGGCCTCTGCTACGGCGGCACGTACAAAGAGGCGAATGACGCAAAGCAGGGCACGGTCTTTAAACAGAGCGCACCGGCCAACACAAAGCTCACGGAGTACAGCAAGGTCTACATCTGGATCTCCGACGGGCCGGAAAAACCGTAACAGACAAAGGAGCACATTGCTTATGGTGCAGGGTGTCATCATCAAGGCGCTCAGCGGCTTTTACTATGTGGCCGCCGGCGATCAGATCGTGGAGTGCAAGGCGCGCGGCCGCTTCCGGTATGACGGGTGCAGCCCGCTGGTCGGCGACCGGGTGCAGCTGAGCTTCGATGCGCACGGAAAGGGGCGCATCGAAGCGGTGGAGCAGCGGCGCAACGCGTTCATCCGCCCGGCTGTGGCGAATATCGACCAGCTTATCATGATCGGCGCGAACGTCAATCCGATCACCGATCCGTTCCTGATCGACCGCGTGGTCGCTATCGCGGAAAACGCGGGCTGCGAGCCGGTCGTCTGCCTCAATAAGTGCGACCTTGACCCGGCGGAGCATCTCTATGACATTTACCGCTCCATCGGTTTTCGCGTTCTGCGCACGAGCGCTGCGACCGGCCTCGGCTTGGATGCGCTGCGCGATGCGCTGCGCGGGAAGACCAGTGCATTTACCGGCAACTCCGGCGTCGGCAAATCGAGCCTGCTCAATGCGCTCGACACATCCTTCGGCATTGCGACCGGCGCCGTTAGCGAGCGGCTTGGCCGCGGCAAGCATACGACGCGCCATGTCGAGCTCTATGCGCTCGGCGAGGACACGTTTGTTGCCGACACGCCGGGCTTTGCGTCCTTTGAGGTAGATATGGTCGACCCCATCTCGTGCGAGAATCTGCAGTATGCATTCCGGGAATTCCGGCCATATATCGGCAAGTGCCGCTTTCGTGACTGCGCGCACCTGAAAGAGCCGGGCTGTGCAGTGCTCGCCGCCGTGGAGGCGGGCGAGATCGCGCCCGAGCGCCACGAGAGCTATGCGCGCCTGTATGCGCTCTCGGCACAGGTCTGTGATTGGGAAAAGAAAAAATAACGCACAAACGCACCGTCCTCCGCATATCCTGTAGGGATAACCTGCAAGCGGAGGGCGGTGCTTTATGTTTCGACGGCGGGGGATCTGTTTTTGGATCGGCATTGCGTGCGTGGTCACCGGGGTGCTCATCATTCTGGCGCTCGTGCTGCCGGCGGGATTCTGGTGGTTTGCGCTCGGCGGTGCGCTCATTGCGGCCGGTGTGTGGCTGCTGCGGTGCTGACGGCGGCATAAGCGCCATTCGCCCGGCATAAGGATGTACAAAAACGATAAGGAGCACATCTTTATGGAACTACAACTGGGCAAGCAGGAGCACAGAATGTACACGCGGGTCTTTGACCGCACCGAGGAGGAGACGTGCAGCGTGGACGCCGTCGTGCCAGACGCGCTCGGCGATCTCAGCGCACTCGTGGTCACGGAGGGGACGTTCTGCCTTTGGAATCTCGCGTTTTCGGACAAGAGCGCACAGATCGAGGGCTGCATTGCGGCGGATGTCGTCTACGCCGAGGAAAGCGGCGCGCTGCGCAGCTTCCCCGTGGAGCTGCCGGTCAAGGTGCATATGAGCGGTGAGACACTCGCAGAGGACGTGCGCCCGTGGCTGCGCTGCACGCTCGCTGCGCTGGATGCGCGCGCGGTCAATTCCCGCAAGGTGCGCGTGACGGCGCGGCTGAGTCTGTGCCTGCGCGCCTACCGGGAGACGGAGCTCGCGCTCACGGAGCGGATCGAGAGTGACAGCGGTGCCGTATTCACACATTCAGAACCGTTGTGCGTGCACGTGCCGGTGGCCGTGGAGGAACAGACATTCACCGCAACGCAAATGCACCGCTTTTCCGACGGGCAGCCGGAAACGGACCGCCTGCTGTGCCATGCGGAGGCCGTGCTGCTCGACGAGGTGCACATCGCCGACGGGCGTGCAGTTGTGCAGGGGCGCGTGTGCACGTCGGTCAGCTATTTGCAGCAGGGGCAGTCCTGTCCGGTCGCTGAGACGTTTGAGACACCGTTTTCGCAGCTGCTCGACTGTCCGGCGGATACCGAGCCCTGTCTGGTGCAGGCAAGCGTCAGCCTGACAGCTGCCTATCTGAACGTGAGCACCGCAGCCGACGGTGCGACACTGGAGGCGGAATACCATCTGGTCGCACAGGCGGTGTGCTTTGGTGAGGTTGCGGCGGAGTGTGTGACGGATGCTTACTGCAACACCGCTCAGCTGCAGCTCGAATGGGAGACGATCCCGGCCGGAACGGTGCAGCAGGCAGAGCCGCTGCATCTTGCCGTTGAGGGCGTGATCGCGTGCGATGCCGCCGCGCTGACGGTGCGCGCGCAGCGAGCTGAGCTCTGCGGCGCTGCGTCCGACGGCTGCGATGTGCTTGTGCGTTTGCTCGTGACGGACGCCGAGCAGCACGTGTCCTGCTTGGAGAAGCGGCTGCACCTGCAGTTTGAGACAGGAGGCACGCGGGGAGAGCTGCTGTATGCGCTTCCGGAAGCACCGGCGGTTACAGCAACGGCAGACGGTTTTCAGCTGCGCGCAGCGGTCACGGTCGATGTGGCGCGGTTTTGTCCGTCTGAGTTCCGGCAGGTCACCGGCGTGACGGTGCAGGAACGTGTCTGCCCGTATGCAGCCGTGCCGTCGCTGACGATCGTTCGTTGGAATGGGGAGGACCTGTGGCAGCTCTCGAAGCGTTACTGCTCCAGTGAGCGGTGCATCCGCGAGACGAACGGCCTCTTGGATGACGACGTACCGGTCGAACTGCCGCAATATCTCCTCATCCCCAAGACGGAGGCGTAGTTTTCGCGCAAAAATGCCAAATGTCAATACTAAAACCCGAATTTCTTTGAAAAATTTTTTATAGGCTTTATAGGCTTGCAAGAAACACGTTGAAAAGTTCCGCAGAGGTGTGCCAGTCCAGGATTAACCGTGGGTAATTATTTATCCAGTCCTGGACCCGGCGCACCTCTTTTTGTGTTACCTTGCGGAAGTCCGTGCCCTTGGGGAAAAACCACCGGATAAGCTGGTTCTGCTTCTCGTTGCTGCCGCGCTCTCCGGGGGACCTGGGGTGGCAGTAGTAGACGTGGGTGCGCTTCTCTCCGGGCAGCAGACAGGAGCGCTCCATGCCCTTGCAATCGGCAAATTCGCTCCCGTTGTCCACGGTGATGCTCTTGAACACCTGGCGGAACATAGCGGTTCCCATGCGCCGCTCCAGCCGGTCCAGAACGCCCACGACGCTGGCGGCGGTGTCGTCGTGCATCTTGCGGATGATCTCGTCCCGCGTCACGCGTCCGGTGAGGACGCACAGGGCGGCCTTGGTGCCCTTCTTACCCACTACGCTGTCCATCTCCCAATGGCCCGGTTCCTCCCGGTTATTGATGTGCTCCGGGCGATGCTCGATGCTGTCCCCTCTGGGGGCTTTCGCTGCTTTCACGCGGTTGTAGGTCCGCTTCTGGTCACTCTTGTAGCGCAGCTCTTTGTTGGTCAGGGGCCACAAGTCCCCGTTCTCGATGTACTTATACACAGTCTGGCGGCATAATGTGCAGGAGAAGGTGGTCTCCGGCGTTTTGCCCAGCATGGAGCAGGCAGCAGACGGGGAATACCCCTCGGAGATGGTTTTGACCAGCCACCGGGCCAGCCGGTGGTCCTTGCCGATTTTCAGAGGCTTTTCCATGTTCTTCTTGCGGTCCAGGTGGTAGTCCTTGGCAACATCGGCGGAGTAGGAGATATAGGTGGTCAGGTCGCTGCGTTTCAGCTCCACCGCGCCCCTCCGGCACTCGTCGTAGACCGTGCTGTGATGCACGCCCAGATAGCGGGCGATCTGCGGCTTGCTGTACCCCTCGCGGAGCATTTTTTCAATGGTCAATCTGTCGTTCCAGGTCAAGTGTGCGCCCTTATATCTCGGCATAGGAAAACCTCCATTTGCAATACTTTTGCATAGCATTTGTATATCTTTAGCACACTTTTTTCGGCCATGTCAATAGCCCCGGAAGATGCAAAAATCCCCCTACTATCCGTAGGGGGATTTCAAAATTTTTTATTCTTTTCCGGTCAGCCAGTCCATCGTCACGCCCAGGACCTCGGCAAAGATCATCAGCTCGTAGTCCGTCACGAAGCGGTCCCCGGTCTCTATCTTGCTGATGGCCTCCCGCTCAATGAACACACCCTTGACCTGCATCCTTGCAGCGAGGTCCGCCTGGGAGATGCGTTTGGTCGCCCGCACCTGGTGGATGCGGTCCCCGGAGATATTCTTTTGTCCCTCAAAATCGTAAATCTTCACACGCAGCCCCTCCTCGGCACCTTGACAGTACCACGGAAAAGGACTATCTTTGTAATAAAGATTTACAACCTTTATCGTTTTGGTACAAAAAGTGGGAATATCTCACTTCACGTCCGGCAGCTTGTCCAGCATCCCGGCGGCCTCCAGCAGATTGTAGATGATCTGGGCCGTGGCCTCGCGGGTGATGGGCTTCTGCCATCCATAGTTGCCCGCGCCGTCTCCGGCGAAGATGCCCTTGCGCTTGCAGTAGTCGGTAGCCTCCTTGGCCCAGGCGGAGGGGTTGTCCCCGGTGTCGGCGCAGCTCGTGAGCTGTTTGGTATCCATAGTTTCTTCATCCTTTCCGGCCTTTGCGGCCTCCAGTCTTTTGTTGACTTCTGCGGCGATCTGGCCGTGGCGGCTGTAAAGCCAGTCACCAGGGCAGGCTTTCGCCGCAAACCAGCGGTGGACGGTCATGTTCTGCCGGTCTACCTGACCTACGAGGTTTTTATCTCCCTTCCAAAGCAGCCTTGGGATGCCGTTGCGTTGGCAGATGTCCACCAGCAGGTCAATGAGGGACTTGTAGGCCGCGTCGGAGACCGGCCACGGGTCCTTGGCAACGGTGTTCGCCACCTCAATGGTGACGGCCCGGTTGTCGTTGCTGGCGGAGGAGGTACACCACGAACGGTTGGCCTCGTCCACATACAGACCAATGCGCCCATCGCTGCCGATGCCGTAGTTGCTGCTGGCCTGGCGTTCCTTGTTCTGGAACAGTTCGCCGCAGCGCTCCACGGACAGGTTCCCGGCCATACAGTGGATGGAGATGGTGTCGATGGCGTGCTTGCGCTTGCCGGAATGGTTAGGGGACAGCTTGGTGTAGCTGACCAGCGGGCTGTTACTCATTGCCCGCACCTTCTTTCAGAACGCCGTGGTTAAGTTCGTAGACGGCGGCCTCAATGAGCGCGTCGATGCGGTCCTCGTCCAGAGTGATGCCGTGCTCCGCCAGCCAGTTGAGGACATAGGCTTTCTTCTCCTCGCCGCGCCCGCTGCCACGGTAGATTTGCTCCGCAGCCGTCACGGCGATTTTCACCCAGGCATTGATCTCCGCCTGCTGCTGGGCCGTGGTCCGGCTCTTGATATAGGGAATGACCACGGCGGTGATGACGGCAGCCACAAGGGCAGCCGCCGCTTCAATGATGGTCGTAATATCCATGATGTGCTCCTTCCTTTACTCCACGATTTCCCAGTCGTCGGCCAGCATATCCGCCTGGCTTGCAAGCCATCCCATTTGCACGCCGGAAGTGCCGCAGAATGCGATAGCCTTGTTCCCAATGGCCGCGTGCTCGGCATTGACGATTGTGCCAGCCGGGGACGTGTAACTGATGGCAGAGGCCAGCTCAATGTGCTGGTTCTTTCCGTTCCAGCCCGCCCGTCTGCACTTCTTCCCCTTCTTCATGGCCTCGATAGCCAGCCCGAAGTTCATACTGTCGATGGGGCGGTACGCCGCCTCGAACACGGCCTTGGGGCTAAAGCTCTCGTAGCCGTCCGGGTAGCAGACCTTATAGCCCTCCTCATCGGGGACCATGCCCATGGCGATGGGCTGGTCCTTCTCATAGACTTTGCAGCCCTTGCGAATAGCAGGGACCGCCTCAATGATTTTCGTGCCGATGTAGGTTTTCATTTCGATTTCCTCCTTTAGCAATCTCGTTTGATTTTCTTCTCCGGTGCGTTGCTCTTGCCGAACACCACCCCGTCGTTGTGCTCGAAGATGTTCTCCACCACCTTGAGGACGTTCACGCCCAGTATGGTTTCGATGGCCTGTTCCGATAACTCCACCACCGGGAACGGCTGCCCCAGCCGAACGGTAGAGTAAACTGCTATCAGATAGGAGATCGACACCCATCCCAGCGCCGCGATCTGCGTCGTGACGAACAGGATGTGGGTGACGGAATGAGCGGAGACGCGTTTCCCCTTTTTAGACATCCCGCTCTTTCGCCTCCAATACAGTGATGCGATGCTCGTGGTCGTCAAGCTCGTTCTGGTACTTGGTGTTGATCTCGCCCTGTTCCTTGAGGTGGTCCCTGTATCGGCCCTGGAACTTCTCCAACCCTTCCGTGAAGTGCTCCATTTTGGTGTTCAGCCGGGTGAGGGTCCCGTTGAGCTTAATCATCGGGTCGCTGATAGAGGCAATCAGCCCCAGAAGTACAACGATAACGCCCACAACTTCCCACTCATTCATTTCGTCACCGCCTTTCCTTCCGAGCATACCAAACCGCCGGGAGGATTGCGCCCCGAAAACAATAAAAATTTGAAAGAGAGTGTTTTTATGAGCCTAAAGGGAACGTCATCTATCATTAAGCAGAAAAACTATTCTGCCGAACCGTGGGAGGAGCCGGTGAAAAAGCGCAGTCGCTTCCTGCCGGTTCTGTGCGCCATCCTCGCTCTGTGTGTCGTGCTCCTGGCCTGTGTATGCCTTTACTATGTGAAGGTCAACGGAGCGCTTGCCCAAGAGAATATCAACCTGTCCAGGGCGCTCCATGAAGCCACACAGACCTCCAGCAGCGGCCCCAGCAGTTTCCTGGAGGAGAAAGCGCGCGAGCAGGCGGAGAGAATAGACGAACTGTACGGCCCGGGCGCTTATGGCGGGACTGACTGGACATTTTCGAGTGGTGAGAACTGAAATGGACGGTATTCTATATGGGATATTCCTGCTGGCTCAGTTCGGCCTACCACTCGCCGCAGTTGTGTTTATTGTGATTTGCTCGGTAAGAGGAGAGATAAAGCAGCACGAATTGAAAGCAACTGGGCTTGCAATTCTATGGGTGGCAGGGGGCATCATTTTTAGCAGCGTGCTGTGCGCGCTGATGGGGGCTACTGCCGAAGGCGCAGAGAGGATATGCTTTGCTATGTACTGCTGCATATCCGTCGTCGCATATTTCGCTTACAAGAGAAAGAAAGAGGACCGGGACTAACTCCCGGCCCTCTTTCTCATTTGTAGGGGTTGCTCTTTTCGCTCTTGCCCGCGGCCTCCCACAGATACGCCCTGGCCTCGTCATCAAGGCCAGGCAGCATATCAATGGCTGTCTGGACTTCCTCGCCGGTATAGCTGCCCAGGTTCCCGTTCTCCGTTGGTTGGTCAGCCACATGGAGGGCCAGCCGGTAGAGGAGATAGTCCGCCTCGCTGATGCCATAGGCGGCACCGGCAGCAATCTTCTCCTGGAGTTTTTCGCCGCTGTCGTTGCCCACAGTCAGGTCATACAGGTCCTTCTCCGCAGCCTCTTGCTGGTCCCTGCTGGCAGCGGTCCATACCGTGCTGCCCGCCATGCTGTTTCGCGTGCTGTTGTAGCGCCGTTCCTGGCTCGGGGAGAGATACCGCAGCTCCAGGTCTCCAACACTCTCCACGCCCTGGTCCCGCTTCATGCGGCTTTCCATGGCGTTTCGGATTTTATCCTCCGGCATCCCGCTGGCAACCATGTCGGCATAGATGGTCTCGTATGCCTCCCGGTCATTGATGCTGGCGTTGTAGAGGATGTCGTAGAAGTTCTTGGTGTTTCCCTGGTAGCCCATGTTCAGCAGGGCTTTGTCGATGCGGTACTGCATCAGGTAGTTGTCCGTCTCGATGGCCGCCGTAGTGATGCCCGCCTGGATGTCCCGCTTGAGGTTCGCCACCGGGATGCCCAGCAGCCGGGAGACCTCCGCAAGCAGATTTGCAGACGCGCCAGCCACGGAATACTTGCCCTCCCCAGAGAGGGCTTTTTTCATGTTGGCAGCCGCCTCCAGAACCTTGCTGACCGGCTCCATATCCATCCGGGACACGTCATACCCCTGCATAATGGAGACCAGGTCCTTGAAGTAAGGGATGTAGCCAGCCGGGTTGAAGTTCGCCTCCAGGTTGCCGTCCCAAAAACTATTCCAATAGTCCAGGCCCGTCTCCTCCTCGCCGGTGAAGCCGGTATATGCCGTCAGGAATTTGTCCCAATAGTCCCGTTCCTTATCGTCGTCCCGCAGCGCGTCCACGATGGACTGCATGACCGCGTTTACCGCAAAGGATACCACCAGCGCAGCGGAGGTCCTTGCAAGGGCGCGTTTGGCATTGCTCCGGCCATCCTTTCCTGTTGCGTGGCGCAGATCGTAGACCGCATTCACGAACATATTGTAGGTCTTGGTCGGCTCTGCCATAAAGGAGGTCGCCATTTTCGTAAGAGCATCGGGGGAACGCATGATCTGAGACCGCTGGAGAAGTCCGTCCACCACCTGCGTCTGGTCCACGATTTCAGAGAACCGCGCTCCAACAGCCTGGTAGAACGCCTCCGTGCCGGGCTTGAGGCCAGGCCGCTTGTCCCGCGTCTCCGCCTCCGCTGCATTCCAAAGCCGCGCCCACGCAAAGCTGTCAGCCTTTCCCGCTCCGGCCATAGCTGCCTGCTTGACCTTCTCCATCAGACTGTCAGAGGAGAGGAGAACGTCCTTCATCTGGCGGCCCGTGTTGATGTCAAAGTAGCCCCAGTCCTTCCATACGGCGATAGGCGCATACTTCTTGACCTTGGCCCAGTCGCCCCGCTTGACCGTACCAGCCAGCAGGTACTTGGGGTCCAGGCTGCTCATAGCCCGGAGGATAGCCGTGGGCTGCTGGAGGATGACTCGGATGTTGGCGGCCACAGCCGCCGCCTTGTAGTTGCCCACAAGGGCGTCGGTGAAGTTGCCGGTTCCGTTTGGCCGCACCCCCTGGTTGATGTCGTCCACCAGCTTGTTGAGGTAGGCATTTCCGTTCTTGCCAAATACCCGTTCGATGATGGACTTTACATCTCCAGTTCGGTTGCCCTCGCCGTCCCGGAACGTGAAGTCCCGGATGCGGCGGATGTTCTCCATGGTGGGCAGCCACGCCGCATAGGTCGCCATGTCGTTGACATGGCTGGAGTAAGTGTCGAAGATGCTCTCCACCATGACAGCGTTGTTCACCTTGGGGGTCACGCTCTTGGTGAAGCCGCGCCCGGCGATGGTGGCAGCCTGCGCCTCTTTGGAGATGTCCCGCTTAGTCTGGTTCTTGTCCACTTTGATGGGGTAGTAGTCCTTCTCGGTGAACTTGCGGTAGCCGTACACGGTCATGCTCGCCTCGTTGCCCAGCTCCGCCAGCTTTCCCCCCATGAACTTTTGCAGACCGTCGGCAATCCTGATCTGCTCCTCCGTCAGTGTGCCGGTGATGGTGGCAAGGTCGTCCACGCTCACCTTCACGGGGGCGGAGGGCCGGTCCTCCCGCAGGCCCCGCCCGCTGATGATAGTGTCAGGTCGGATGCCACCCTTGAGGATATGGTCCTGGGCCTGTTTGCGCTTCATCAGCTCGTAAAGGCCCATGATCTGAGCTGTACTCATAGTCACCTTACCACCGCTCAGCTCGAAGGTGTGCTTCTCCCGTTCCAGCTTGTTGACGTCGGCTCTACCGACAATCTCCGCCGTTTTTTCCTGGGCCTGCTGCATGATGGTAATGTGGCGGTCCTGGGCTGCACGCATCATGCGGAACAACTCCTCGCCGGTCTTGCCCAGCCGATGGAAATAGCCCTGCGGGGTCAGCATATCCAGGTTAACCAGGCGGTCAACCTTGCCAGCAACACCCCGGTAGTCCCCACGGTCCTGCCGGAGGATGTTGTCGGAGCGGATGCCGTCAGCAAAGCCAGAGATCGTCTCAAACCGGGAGGTGCCCAGCATCTTATTGGCTGTGCGGATGGATGCCTCCACCGCCTTGAGAGTGGCCCACACGGTGGAAAGCTGGTCCGTTCCCATCTCTGCGATGGGGGTGTTTTTCATGGACTCCAGCTCGTTGAGGTTGTCCATCAGGTCCGGGTCGATGATAAGGGTGTAGTCCCCGCCGTCCTTGGTGATCTCCGCATAGGCCAGCCGCAGCGCCCGGAACGCCTCGGTACGCTTGGTGGGCGTGCCGGAGCCGTCCTTCACCCGCTTGCCGGTGTTCGGGTCCGTGGTGTAGGCACTCTCCAGGTTGATGCTCTCCAGCATGACAGCCACAGCCTGTCGCAGGCTCTCGGGGATGTGCTGCTTGTCGCTGGGTCGGAGGAGCTTCTGGGACAGGGCGCTGGCGTGGCGCATGATCTTGGCGCGCAGCTCCCGGGCGCTCCGGCGCTCCCGGCCCGCCGCGTCCTTCTCCCTGTACCGCTGTTTCAGTTTCCCAATCTGCTCCGCCCGCCGGGTCCGCTCTCGCTCTACTGCCTTGGTGGTCCGCTCCCGGTTCTGTTGCCGCAGCTCCGCAAGGCGGGCCGCGTTCTGCTCCCGGACCTTCTGGACCCGCTCCCGGCCCTTGGCCTTGGTGTCGTCCAGCTTCCGGGCCTGACGGTCCGCGAAGGTGGCCCGGGTCTGGGGCAGGTCAAAGAACCGCTCCATGATCTCGTTGGCCGCGCCGGTGATGGCCTGCTGCATATAGGGGCCGAAGGGGTTGTATTCCTCCACGTTGTAGATGCCGTCCATGACCTCCGCGATGCGGAGCAGCTGGTCAACAGGGTTGTTCTCCCGCTGTTCGTCGAAAAACTCAGGCCACAGTTCGGACATCTCCTGGTACACCTGGTCAATATTGGTGTGCCCCTTGCGGATGACCATGCGCCCCATCTGGTGCTTGCGCCAGTCTCCATAGTCCGGGATGTCCCTGCTGTCCTCCTCAGAGAGGGACAGGGTGGTGGACCGCAGATACGCCCGCAGGTCGCTGTACTGCTCGTAGGTCTCGTCCACGGCCACAGCGTTGCCCACCAGCTTCTCGGCGATGGCCTCCGCCCGGCGGCGGGCCTCGGTGTAGGTCAACTCGTCCTTGCCGTCATAGCCGCTTGCAAGGTAGTCATAAAGGTTCTGGAGGTCCTGGGTGATGTCCCCGGCATCCAGGTCCGCGCCATAGGAGCGGATAAGCTCCCGGGCTTCCTGCGCCACAGCTTTTTTGTCGGTGGTGACGCGCTTGGTGCGCCGGGTCTGCCCCTGCCAGTAGTCCCGGCTCTCCCGGAGCTTCCCGTTGCGGCGCTGGAGGTCGATATAGTCCTTCATCTGCTCCCGAAGTAGCCGGTTCTCCTCCTGCAAGGCGGCAACACTCTTGCTTTCCGTCCCGGCCTTGAGGGAGAAGCGGGCGTCGTCCACGCTGTTGATCTTGGCAAGGCGGTCTGCGTCGTCTCCGGTCTTGTATTCCAGCATCCGCACACCGGCCTGCTCCAAACCGTCCCGCAGCTTTTGGCTGCTGTCATCGGGGATGACGGCGGCCAGCACTTCGTCGAAGCCGACGGCCCGCTGGGGCTTGGCCTCAAAGTAGCCGGTGGGCATTTCCGCCGCCGCCTGGTAGACGGCCTGGATGTCCTGGGCCGTCTGGCTGCTGATTTTGTACCCCTCCTTGGAGAAGGCCCGCATGATAGCGTCCACCGTCCTCTTGCCCTTGGACGTTTCCATCAGGATGCTGCCGATGATGTCGCTCTCGACGAAGGAATTGTCGGAATGAGCCTTGTTTCCCTGCTTGATCTTCGTGATGATGCTGCCGATCTGGTCATCAATGGCCTGGAGCTTTGCTTCATACTCGGCCCCCTCGTCCATGCCCAGCCGCCCGCTGTCCGCCTTGATCTCCTGGATGCTGCGGTATTCCGGCGTCGCCACGGATTGCAGGGTCTTGGCGCTTGCGCCCCAAGTGTTGCCGCCGCGCTCCTCCTGGCCCTCCTTCATCGCCTTGACGATGTTCTCCAGGGTGTAAGCATAGTGGAGCTGCGAGAAGCTGCGGAGATTGCCGGAGGGGGTGTAGGGGTCCTTGCCATTGTAGATGCCCGCCTCGCCCAGCAGGCCGTCCAGCTTCCCGGCAATCCACTCCTCAACGGCGTGGTCATCCACGGCGCTGCGCAGCGCGTCAGAGGTAGCCATCCGGTCAATTTCGCCCTTGGTCGCGCCGCCGTCCTGGTACATATCCCATGCGTGGTGAACGATGTCCTCCAGGGTGAAGATGGAAACGCCGTCCATGGAATTGTCGATGCGGGTCTGCCGTCTTTCGTTGATCTCCGCGTCGGTCCAATGCCTCTTGACGGCCATTCTGCGGAGCATGGGTTCGCCCTGTTCCCGGTAGTAGTCCCGGAGAATGTCGCGGATGACCTCGGCATTCTCGCCCAGGGCGTCCTTCACGCTCTCGCCGGTCTCCAGGTTGGCCTCGATTTCAGCCAGCGTGTTCACGCCCAGGCGGTCAACCACCTTTTGCAGGGTGTCGTTGCCGAACTTGTCCCACGCCTTGTCCATCTTCACCGGCTCCAGGCTCTTGCCCTGGTCTGCCAGATAGGCCGCCCGCACCGTGTCTGTGGAGGCCAGTCTCTCCGCCAGCTCTGCCGTGCTCCTGGTGCTGGTGTCGTCGATGCCCACAGAGCGCAGAGCGGCGCTGTTCCCGAAGATACCCCCGGCCACGGAGACATCCCCGGCAAGCCGGTGCAGCTCGTGCTCCACCTGGGATGCCTTTTTGCTGTTCACGGGGTAATCTACTCGCGGAGCTGTCGGCGTCCAGGCGTCGCCGCCGTACACCTTGTTGGCGCGGAATAGCTGCGGGTCGATGGTGTCCTTGCTGAACACAAGGGAGATGGGGCCGTACTTGGTGTGCCCGTCCCTGGCTTTTACAATGGCGATGGAGGGCATGGGCAGGCCGCCCAGCTTGATGGCAGCCAGGATGCTGTTCTCGTCCTTGTTGTGCAGGGCCAGCAGCTTGTCCGTCTCCTCCACCGGGGTCTTGAGAGAGAATTTCGTCTCTTTCTGGTTGTCGGCCTTAAAGCGCTCGTGCAGCTCGCCCAACTCCTTGGCGTATGCGTCGAAGTCGTGGAACACATGGGCCGCAGGACCGTCCACGAACATATCTGCTTTGCCCACCGCGATATGCCCGTACATCGTCGCGTTGAACTCGTCATAGAGGCGGGCCGGGTCTGCATTTTCCAGCGTGGTATGCTGATGCTCTGCCACATGGTTCAGCAGCACACGGGTCATCCCGTCGCTCATATTCAGCATCGTGGGCGTCCGTTCCGCAAAGTCCAGGTAAGGCTTGTAGCCTACCTGCCGCATCACATGAGTGACCTCGTGGGGGGCAAACATTCCCCGGTTCTTCTCCGGCAGGGTCTCCCGGAAGAAGATTTGCCCATCGGCAGAGAACGCCGGGGTGCTGCCCTTGTTCTTGGCCCATGCCGCATCCGCCACAACAAAGCTCGGCACGCCGTAGTCCACCGCCGTCCGCTGCTCTGCGTAGGCCGCGCTGCCCTTGGCCGGTTCCACCGTGTGGCCCTCCGCCCAGGAGCGCACGGGTTTGGCCCCGAAAGACGGGTTTACTCCTCCGTGTCGTCCAGAAGCAGCAGAAAGCTCTCTGCGAACTCGTCCATCTTGGCCTTTTCCTTCTCGGTCAGCGCTCTGCCCATATCCTTCTCGGCTGCCTGCGCCAGGTCTGCCGCCAGTTTCGCTTTCTTGTCCATCCTTGCCGTCCTCCTTCAAAGAATTTCTTGTTGCGGCCATTGTATCATTGCCGCCCTCTCCTTGCAAGGTCTTTGCCTGCCGGGCTGCCGCCTCCAAGGCTGCCGTCAGCTTCCCCTCGGCGGTCTGGGCCCTTTTCTTCTCGGCCCCAGTCAGCTTATCAATGAGGGAGCGGATAGCGTCCCGGACCTTTTGCAGCAGCGTCCGGTCATCCCGGTGCCGCTCGATGAAGTCATCCAGCACCTTGCCGTCGTCAATGAGGCGGCCCGCATAGTCCGCCGCCACCTCGTCCATGGCCTGCTCATAGGTCAGCTCCACGCCCTGCGCGGCGTAGCTGTCGATGCGCTTCTGGATGCTGTCCTGCTCCTCCTGTGCCACGATGTCCCGGAACGTCCGGTACTCCGTGGGGGCAAGCTCCTGCATCCGGTGGGTCATCTCGTGGCCCACAATAGCCAGTACAGGGTTTTCATTGTTCCGTTCCACCAGCACCGTGTTGCCGCTGATCTGGGCATTGGCCGTTCCGCCGCGCACACTGTCCACGAACTGCACCCGCACGCCCAGGGCCTTGGCAACTCTGTTGACCTTGGCCGCCGTCTCAGCGGTCAGATAGACGTGGCTCTCACCGTTAGCGTCCAGAATGGCACGGCCCTGCTTGTCCTGCAACGGTCTGCCGCTCTCCACGGCCTGCTTCACAAAGTCGTCATACACGAGACCGCTGTCCTCTCCGGCCACCTTGGCATACTTGACCGCCTGCTGTTCCCGCTGGAGGGAGAGGGCGGCGTCGTTCTGTCCGGCGGCGTAGGCCGCGAAGCGCTGGGCCTCCGTCAGGCGGCTGCCGTAGTCGCTGTCCACCTTTGCCATGTCTGCGCCGTTGATGCCCGCCTCGTAGTAGGAGGCGAAGCCTGCGTAGTAGTCGTCGGCCCGCACGCTGCCGTCGTAGCTGGCGGAGAGGGCCTTGGCCCCGTTCTCGCCCAGGCTGGCCGCAGCGTCCCGCACGCGGCGGATGTCATACGCCTGCTGCGCCGCAGGGCGCTGGTGCTCCACCTGCATGGCGGGGCGCACGGCCTCCTGCGTGGCCGTCTGCCGGGCTTCCGTTGCGGCGTGGGCAGTTTCCCTCGCGTTCGTAGAAACGTCGCTCTGCGTCCTTGCAAGGGTCGCCACGGCGTTCTTGACGGCCTTGCGCTGCTGGGACTTGCTCATGTCCTCGCTGATGTTCAGCCCAGCCTCCTGCGTCAGCGTGTTGATGGCGGTGGGGTTGCTCAAAATGTCGATGGCGGTGTTGTTGGTCACGCGGCCCTTCTGGGTCACTTCCTCGGCGGCCCGCAGCAGCAGGTCGCCGCTGCCGTCCTCCGCGTCGATGGCCTGCACGTTGGCCTGGTACAGCCGCCCGATTTCTGCGTTGGTGAGGGTCTGCCCGGCGTCGAGCTTCTGCTGGAGCTGCACGGCCAGCTTGTAGCTCTGGGTGCTGGGGTCGCTTGCAAGCCCTTCCTGGATAGTGGCCTGCACCACGTCGTCGCCCATCGTCTGGAACTCCGCGCCGGTGCGCCGTGCGCCGTATTCATTCAGCCCTGCGTTGGTGGCGATGCCCACGCCGGACATCACGCCGCCGGAGACAGCGCCGCCCAGGAAGTCCAGACCCATGTTCTCCGCCTGGTCCCGGACGGCCCGCCAGAACGCCTCCTTCTCGGTCATGCCCTCGGCCTCGTAGGCGTCGATGGAGGTCTGCCACTCGCTCTTGTCCTTGGAAATGAGCACGTCGGCCACCAGGTTGATGATGTCGCTGCCCACTTCCTCGCTGCCCTCAGCCAGGGTGTTTTTGAGGAAGTAGCCCATGGCGCTCTTGGTGAGCGCGGTTTTGTCCAGCAGGGCATCCAGGCTGACCTTCTCGGTGACGATCTCCGCCGCGCCTGCGATGGTGCCCAGGGCGAACGCCTGGTTATCGGACAGGCCCCGGTCCTTTGCGGAGATGGTGGCATCCGCCGCCGCGCCGGTGCCCATGATGGCAAGGGAGAGCGCCTGGTTGCCGCCGGTGATGGCGGTATTCAGCAGGAAGTCGCCCATGCTCATGCCGGTCTGGTAGGCGAAGCTGCCCACACCGCCCCAGTTGTCCTCCACGATGGTGTTCACCTCGTCGCGGATGGCGCTGTTGATGTAGCTGAACTTGTTGTAGCCTGCGTTCTGGTCGATTTCCCCGTCGGAGAGGTAATCCGCCGCCTGGCCCAGGTAGGAAAGGCCCTTGAGAGGGCTTTCCAACACGCTGAACGCGGAGGACCCCACCGGGTGTTCCTTGGCGTAGGTGGCCCATTCCTCCTCGGCCTTGGCCCGCTGGCGGTAGTTGAGGTCTCCGGTCAGGTAGTCGATGTAGGCGTAGGCGTTCTTGTGCTCCGCGTCGCCGTTGGCGGTGTCCTGGGCGTACAGGTAGTTGAAGGTGGCGATCTCGTCATCCGTCATCTCCCGCCGCTCGCTGTTGTCCAGGCCCAGCAGGGACGCGTTGCTCTGGATGTCGGAGAGCATCTGGCGGCTGCGGGCCTCCTCGTTGCGGTTGATGTAGTCGTAGGCGATGTCGTCAAAGCCGCTGTTGGAGTAGGTCCCGCTCCATGCGTTGAATTTCTCCTGGCCGTTGGCCGTGCTCTTGTACTGGCTTTTCTCTGCAAAATCGGGTTTCTCCGCCAGCGCGGCATATTCCTTGCCCCGCTGGTAGGTGTTGTAGTCGTTCTCGTCCTTGAACTGGGACCAGAAGTCATACTCGCTGTTCAGCCCGCCCCGCAGCTCCTCCAGGTACTTGCTGCCCTGGTCCAGGGTGGAGAGGACGCCGTTCACGGCATCCTCTCCGTATATCTCCCGGTTGTCCTGGAAGTAGGTGCGGTAGGCGTTGGCCCTGTTCTGCATCACGCTGATGCGGGCGTCGTTGTCATCCCGGTACTTCCCAAAGTCTGCGGCACTCTGGAATTTGCCGTCCCGGCTCTGGTAGTCGCTGCCCAACTGGCTGGAGAGGCCGTTCACGCTCTCCAGCCAGGAATTGAAGCCCTGGGCCTTGTCCGCCTCGTATCTGCCGCTGCCGCCGTAGGCATCCTTGCCGTACTGCTGGTCGATGACGGCCCGGCGTTCTGCGGCTTTGTTCCGCAGAAAGTTGCTCGCCCGCGTTACGGTGCCGTCGTCATTCTTGCCCAGAGGGGTCTTGTCGCTGCTCTGGATGCTCTCGGCCTGCTGCCGCGCCGCCGTCCGCTTCTTCAAAAAATCGCTTGCGCTTGCCATAGGGCCGCCTCCTTACTTCTTATTGCCGTTCCACTTGTAGGTGTAGGTATTGGTCGCGCTGTCGTAGGTCTCGATGACCTTTCCGCTGTTGACGTAGTTCTCCACCTCGTCGTAGGTGAAGCGGCCATGGCCGGGAATATAAATCCAGCTATCCCCGTGCCGGTTGCCGATCTGGGCGTCGCTGCCGCTGTTTCCGCTGCCGCCCTGGTTTTTCATCCAGTCGGCATAATACCCGGCCAGTTTTCCGGCCTGGGTGGTGTTGTACCCGGCGGACAGCAGCCAGGCGTATGCGTCGCCCTCGCTGCGGATGCCCGCCTTGTACATTCCTGCGTACACGTCCTCGCTGGCGCTTGAGCCGCCTCTCTTGCTTCCGCCGGAGCTGCCGCCTCTGGAGGACCCACCGCCGGAGCGAACGGATGCCTGTGCCTTGTTGTATGCGCTCTTGAGGCCCGCGATCTCCTGGTCCGTGTACCCCAGGGCCTTGTAGCCGGAGAAGTCGCCGCCCGCCGCGAGGGTCTGGGCCTTTGCCAGCGCCCGGTTGTACTCCGTCTCGTCCTTGTAGGTCTCCCGGTTGTAGGCGGTCTCGTCCTCGTAGCGCTTGTCCGCGATCTGGTCCCGGCCCACGGAATAGTTCCACTCGTTGTTGTAGCGCTCGTCGCTGATATTGTCCCGATGCACGCCGTAGTCAAAGCTCCGGTCCGTGTTGTACTGGGCCAGGAGGTCGGCGTACTTGGCGTAGTCGCCCTGCTCCAGGGCCACCAGCATTTCCAGGTTTGCCCTCTGGGTGTTGCCCTCGTCCTGGTACATGGAGTAGGCAAGCTGTTTCAGCTCCGGGATTTTATCGGCCAGCGCCCCCATGTAGTTGTCATAGGTCTGCTGCGCTGCGCTGCCCGCATAGCTGCTTGCAAGGCCGCCCGTGCGGGCGCTGACCTGCCCCAGGGTGTCCTGCATCGCCCGCTCGCCGCTGCGCGTGTAGCTCTCCTTGTACTGCTGATAGGTGGGGTCCTTCTCCGGGTCGTAGCTGAACGCCTCCCGGTTAAGGATTTGGCGGGTTAGGTCGTCGATCTGGTTCTGGTAGCGGCTGGTGTAGGTGGGGGCCGCCTCGTAGGAGAAACCGCCGCCTCCGTTTCCTCGTCCGCCGCCGCCCATCTCCAGGGGAATGTAGCGGCTGCCGTCGCTGTCGCCGGAATAGCCGTAGTTGCTGCGGATGCGCTCCACATAGTCGTGGGCGTCTGCCCAGGTCGTTTTGCCTGCCGCCGCTGCCGCCCGGACCTCCGCCGCGCTCCGCAGCTCGTCATTGGAAAAATGCTCCTGGTCATATACGCTGCCGCCGTAGCTGCCCCGGTCGCTGCCGCCGCCGCTCACCGTGTCGGCGCTGGGCGCGGCGGCCTTGCCGGTCTTGCTCCCGGTCTTGATGGCACTGGTGGCATAGCCGTTCTCGTTATAGCTGATGTTGTAGCCGCCCTTGGAGACGGTCTTGCCCGCCAGGTCTTTGTTCCTGGACATATCGGGTTTTGCCATGTCGGATTACCTCCTCTTTCAGTTGGTTTTCTGCTCCAGCGCCGTCACGCGGGCTGCCAGCTTGTTGTACTCGCTGCCCAGTGTGCTCACGCTCTGCTGCACCCCGGAGAGGGTGGTTTGCAGGCTGGAGACCTTGCTGTTCAGCCCCTCCACACTGGTCTGTATGGCGGTCATGCTCTTTTGAAGCTGCCCCAGCATGAAGTCCAGATTTTCTTGCAGGTTTCTGGTGTAGTTGCACAGAGATTTTACGGTCCCGTTCACGTCGTTGCGGTCAAACGAAGGAGGGGAGCCGGGGAGGGTGGTTGCCATGCCCTGTCACCCCCTTAATATTCGCTGCCCAGGGCGAACTCCCGGATGATGCTCTTGACCAGGCATCCGCCCTTGCCGGACAGCCGGATGCGGAAGTTGTCGCACCGCACCGGCAGGATGGGGACTTGCAGGGTCTTGGCCCGCTCGTTGTGGGTGGAGAACACCTGTCGGAAGGGCTTGCCGTCCGTGCTGATCTCCACCTTGAGCCAGGCCCCGGCATCCAGGTCCGCCCGCAGGTACAGCTTGGAATAGCACTTGTGCCCGTGGCTCGTCTCGTCCATCTGGCACAGCGTTGCGCTCCAGTTCACCAGGCCCTCCTCGGAGTAGTCCTGCCCGGTGGTCATCAGCTTGCCCGTGGCCCCGTCCAGGAAGTAGAGCGTCCCGTCCAGATAGGCCCAGTCCAGCGCGTGGGTCGCGTCCTCCCGCAGCCAGATGGCCCGCAGCGTATCAAAGACGTACAGCTCCCAGTCGCCCTTCTCCGTCCGCATGGAGATGTAGTAGCGCTCGCCGTCCGTGCCGCCCACCGCGTCGAAGAAGCGCCGGGTCCCGAAGTTCTCCGTCAGCAGCTCCGGGGTCCCGCCGGAGTAGGCGTACACGCCGTTGCGCCCCTTGTAGAACAGCGTCTCGTTGATGACGGCCAGGGACTTCTCGCTGCCCTTCTGGATGCCGGGCACCGTGTAGGTGTAGATTTCATACTGCGCCGGATAGCTGCCCAGGACCTTGTGCAGGCAATTCTCTTTCCAGAACAGCACCGTGCTGGAGTAGGCGATGCACCCGGTGAACTCGCCCTCCGTGCCCACGGCCACGGCGTAGCTGTCCGTGGACACCCCGTCGTAGACGTAGAAGTTGGTCGGGTCGCCCAGGGCGCTGGCGTAGATGGTCTTGCCCTCCGCGCCCCAGATGCGGTTATCGCACTCGCAGATGCACGTCAGGTCCGGCACCTTCCGCTCCAGCATCACCGTCCCGGCCTCCACGCCGGTCTTGGTGAAGATGTCCTTGGTGAAGGTCAGCTTCCGCGCCTCCAGGGAGCGGATGATGTGGCTGCCGTTGTTCGCGGCGCAGGTCGTACAGCCGGAGATTTCGATTGCGTCTCCGGCCTTGAAAAGCTCGTCGAAGCCTGGGTATTTGTGCAGCGCCGCCGTGTGCAGCAGATAGGTGATCTGGTAGGTCCCGTCGCTCTGCTTTGAGCTGCTCTGTACCACCATGTACTCCTTAGAGCTGTCGCAGTCGTATTGAATGTAATCGCCCGCCTTGAGCTTGTCCGGGGTCCCTGCGGTCCCGCCGCTCATAGTCAGCGCTCCCGTGGTCTTGTTCACGCTGGCCCCGGTGTAGGCGGTGATGGATGTGTCGGCGGCCACGCTGCCCTTGGTCTCTGCGTTCTCCGCCGCCTGGTCGATATAGCTCTGCTCCGGCACGGTCAGGGTGTTGGCCGTGAAGGTCACGTCGCCGGGGAAGCCGGGGTATTCCGCCGCCAGCATCCCGAACGTCCCTGCCTCCGTGTCGTAGTAGACCTTATCGGGGAAAATGACGATTTTGGTGTTGATGGTGGCAAACTGCTTTTCGCCCGCAGTCACATGGCCCACCACCTTGCCGTCATAGAGAAAGTCGGTCCCGTCCACCACGCACAGCTTCCCCCGTGCGTACAGCCCCGTGGGGCTGGTGTAGGTCCCGGCGGTCTTGCGCCCGTCCCGCTGACTGAGGCACGGGAAGCGGGCGGAGGAGAGGCCCCAGCTCTCTGCCAGCTCGCCGTCCCCGGCCCCCTGGCCGTAGTTCAGCCCGGCAAAGGCGATGATCTGCTTGCGGTTCTTGCCGGTCGCCGCCGTCATGTATGGCAGGTTCATCTCGCCCCTCCTCCTAAAATAGCCCCGTCAGACCCCCGCCGCCGATGGGCAGGTGCCTGCGGTGATACTGTTTCCGCCATTCGTCCAGCGCTGCGTTGTACGCCAGGGCGGAGTTGTTGTAGTTGTCGGCCTCCCGGTTGTAGAAGTCCACCTTGCTCATAAGGTACAGGTCGTACAGCCCATCGTAGGGGGCCTCCACCAGCAAGGGCTTGTCCCCGTCCTCCGGGAACGCCTTGGGAAAGTCCGGCAGGTCGGTCCAGCCGCACGCCGGACACAGGTTGCTGTCCATCACCCGGTCATAGGTGATCTCCGTCCCGCCGCAGGTGGGACAGACGGCGACGGGTCCCTTGGCCCCGCGCCCGCTCGTGAGCTGGTGCCGCAGGATGGTCTCCCGGTAGAGCTGTCCGTCCAGCTCCAGCAGCCACGCCGCCTTGGTCTCGTCGTCGATGGCGTCCGGCCTCGCCCGGTTCACCCGTTCGATAACTTCATTGATGCTCGGCATACCGCCGCCTCCTCTCATAGAATTTGCCGGGCAGCGGCACGCCGCCGCCCGGCTTTCTGGGTGCTTCTCTTACACCGCACGGACCCACAGGCCGTTGTTCTTCACATACAGCCCGCCGTCGTTGCCCGGCACGCTCTCAACCGTGTAGCATCCATCGCTGTCTTTGCTGTCAGATACAACGATAGAAGATTTAAGATTAAAAGCGGGACGCGGCGCGAAGAAGGCGAAGAACACGAAGTAGGAGTCCACGGTGCCGCCGGTGAGGATGCCGTACGCGCTGCCGCCATTCGAGAACGGGGAGCGCAGGCCCCAGCTGACGGCGGTCGCCGTCTCGTCCAAATAGGCGATGCGCTTTGCGTTGTCGGAGAAATAGCTGAACGCATTGCCCTCCGTCTGCCAGCCGCTCACGCCCGCCTCCGTGCAGGAGATGGCAAAGCCCTTGCGGTAGATCGTGTGCAGCGTCGCCACCTGGTTGCCCTCCGCCACCACAATGGGGACAGGGACCAGGCACTCCCGGATTTTCTCGTCCAGCTTCAGCGGCCAGATGCCGTCACAGAAGTTGTCCAGGGTGCAGCCGAAGTAACGGTTTTTGTAGCCGTTGCTGTCGGAGGCGTTCCATGCGATTTCACTGAAAGCATCCTTGCGGATAAGGGTCACGCCCGTGCCGGTGCCGTAGTGGTCATTGTCCAGCTTGATGAACTTGGTGGGCTTGCTGTTTTCCGCCAGCTTCACCAGGCTGCCGTTTGCCAGATTGGAAAGTAACTGTCCCATATCGTTTTGTTCTCCTTTCGTCAGGTCCGGGCCGGGCAGCGGGGATGCCCGCCGCCCGCCTGGCCTCGTCTGCGCGGTCCAGAGCCATCAACAACCTGGACCGCATTTCTCTGCGGAGCTGCTTTGTGTCGCCGTGCTTGGCGTGTGCCTCCCAGGCGGTAAAGCTCTCCATGATTTTCTCCCGCGACACCTCGCCCGCCGCGTACTGCTTCTCCCACAGCCGGATGCGTCGTTTCATCCGCTTGATGGAGGAGTAGCGCAGCTTGCTGACCACCTGGCCCGTCCGGTTCAGATAGGTGTGGAAGCCGCAGAAGTCGATGCCGTTTTGCAAGGGGAAGATGTTGGTCTTGTCGTTCAGCTCCAGGCCCAGCTTGGCAAATTCAAGCCTTGCAAGGCGCAGAGCCTCGACCGCTGTTGCCTTATCCGGGCAGATCACATACCAGTCGTCCATATACATCCCTGCCAGCGGCAGGTGCAGCTTCTCACCCACATAGTGCATGAAGGAGCTGACGTAGAACACCGCGTAGATGTGGCTCGTCTGGTGTCCCAGGGCCAGGCCCTCGTCCACGGCGTCGATGTATCGCCACATCAGCGCCCGGATGTCCGGGTCGGGAAACCGGGGTTCCAGCGCGGCCTTGAGCCGCCGGTGGTCGATGCTCTGGAAGAAGTGGCGGATGTCGCCCTTGATGACCCAGCCCTCGGCGTAGTCCCATTCCTCCATGGGCCGGTGGGGCAGACCGGCGGCCTTGCGTGCCGCCTCGTCCGCGCCCTTCCGCCGCAGAAAATAGGTCCTCATGTGCCGTTTCAGCATCTCCAGCCCGTAATGGGTCCCCTTGCCGTACTGGGCCGCGTAGGTGTTCAGCGTGAAGCTCCGGGCCAGCTCGTCGTAGACGATGTAATCCGTGAGCGCGTGCTGCACCACCTTGTCCCGGAACGTCGGGGCCTGGATAAGCCGCTTCTTGGGTTCGTAGATATAGAACGCGTCCAGCGGGTCCGGCTGGTGCGTCCCTTGCAAAAGCGATTTTGAGAGTATCAGCAGCTCCTCGATTGCGCTGTACTCAAAGGGTGCCGTACTCTTTTTGCCCCTCTTGCACCGTCTGGCCCGGTGGTAGGCCGTCCATAGGGTGTCAAAGGAGCACAGTTCCTGATAGGTCATATCACACATCCTTGCTTGGTTTTCGGATGGTGGAGCGCAGGTCCGGCATCGCTGATAGCAGCCAGTATCTCCCTCCGCCGGAGGTGTCCGGGGCTTTCCCCGGTAGCGAGCCTGGCAGCGTCGGTGCCATGTGTTTATCCCCCGTGTTCATGTCCACGGACGACGGGATATAGCCTCCTTTGATGATGGGCCTCTGCTTTCGCCGCAAGGGCTACTTGTACACGGTAATTCCATCAGAGCGGGACGCGGCGCGAAGTTGGCGTTGTACACGTTGTTGTTGTTCACGGTGCCGTCGGTGTTGATGTTGTACGCGTTGTTGTCATTCGAGTTCGGGGAGCGCAGGCCCCAGTTGACGGCGCGAACAGGCTATACCCCAATGAAAGGCAGCTATCGCCGCCGAACATCCTCTCTCGCCTGGGCAGCGCGGCTCCGGTCCTTCTCGTACCAGGCGGCGCACATATAGCGCACCGTCATCACCGCCTTGCTCCAGGTCGCGGCCTTTTGGCCGCTCACGCCGGGGTATTGCTTGCTTTCTGCCATCCGCAGTATCTTCCGCTCCAGCTTCTTGCACGCGCAAAGGGCCTCCCGCTGCATCGCCAGCCGCTCCGCCGGTCTCTCCCGCAGGTCAATGAGGTTTGCGCCCTCAATGCACGAGCAGATGGCCTCTGCACCGTTCATCAGGGCCGTTCCGGTGGTGTAGCGGTATTTCTTGGGGATGACCTTCTCATTGGCGCAGGCGTCTGCCGTGTAAAGCCACATATCAGCCGCCTTGTTGCCCAGCTTGAAGTCATCGGTCTGTCTGTCAGCCATCGGGGCACCCTCGCTTTCGTGCTGCATCCAGCAGCTCGTCGCAGTCCTCTGCCTCCAGCACCAGGTCCGGTCCCAGCCGGATGGTCACGGTCTCGCCGGTGGGGGAGCGCCCGGTCAGCACCAGACTGTCCTCCCGGCACATCCGGCAGGGCTGCTCCAGCTCTGCCAGGAGGTTGGAGATCAGGCAGGAAGCCTCCGCCCAGTCCTTACACGCTGCCCGCCGCATCCATGGCCTCCACGGGAACTTTGTCAACCACGGTCTTGTCCGCGCTGTTGGCCTCCAGGGTCATCTTGAGGGTGGTAAGCTGTTCGTTGAGGCGTGCAAGGGCGCTCTGGGCGCTTTCCTTCTCGCTCTTCTCGTGGGACAGCTTGGCCTCCAGCTCCGCCACCTGGGCCGTCAGGGCGGCAACGTCGCTGTCCTCGCTGGTGCGGGTCAGTTTCAGCCCATGGGAGACCACGCGGAAGGGGCCGGTGTAGGTCGCCGTGGTGCTGCCGTCCTCGGCCAGCACCTCAATGGGACCGGCGCAGAACGCGGCCAGAGCCTCGTCGCTGATGCCGCCGGGCAGCTCCGCCACCACGGCCTGGCGGGGGACCCCGCCGATGTTCTCCATCACCACCGTGAAGCCCTTGTCGCTGACGGTGTGATTGCCTGCTTTAATCATGTTCGTGTCCTCCTCTTATCCGATGTTGATGTAAACGTCGCCGTTGGCCCCCAGGCTGGAGGCGGGAGCGCCGCTGCCGAAGTAGATGTTGCGGAAGCCCTTGGTGCTGCCGCTGGTGGGCGACACGCCGGACACGCCGCCGGTGAACGCGCCGCCCGTCTTGGGCATTTTCTGGTCTGCATAGGCAAAAATGTCCCGGGCTTTGCCCTTGGGGTCATAGACCGCCTTGGTCATGTCGCCGGGGTTTACAGCGTCCGCGCCCTTGGGGATGCCGAAGTCGAAGATGGGGGCAGCGTCCGGGCTTCCGGCCCGCCGCTTCACCGTGGCCGCACTTCCGGCGGCCAGCGTGGTGGTCGTCCCCACCTGGATGTTAGGGGTAGAGCCGTCAGCACCGGCGGGTCCCTGTGCGCCGGTCGCGCCGGTCGCGCCCTTGGCCCCGGTCTCACCCTGGGGTCCCTGGATGCCCTGCTCTCCCTTCGGGCCTTGAGCGCCGGTCGCACCCTGCGGGCCTCTTGCGCCCTGCACGCCCTGGGGTCCCTGCGGACCCACAACCTTGCCCAGATCAATGGTAGGCATAGATGGTTCCTCCTTCCGTCAGATGTTTAGGCATAGATGCCCTGCATCGTTGATGTAATAGTCCGGGGCCTCGTTGCCGGTGTAGGTACACAGCAGATGCCCCTCGTCGGTCACGCTGAAATTGACCATGCCAGCCGTCTGCACGGCCACGCCGTCGATGCCGCGCGGTCCTTGCGGCCCCTGCACGCCCTGGGGTCCTTCCGGTCCCGTGGGTCCAACCGGGCCAGCAGCGCCTTGAACGCCCTGGGGTCCCTGGATGCCTTGGATGCCCTGGACGCCGCGCTCGCCGGTCAGTCCGCGCTCGCCCTGGATGCCCTGCTTGCCGGTCTTGCCCTGGGGTCCCTCTGCACCCTGTTCTCCCTGGTCGCCCTTGGAGGCGATAAGCAGCCAGTGGGCACCCTCCACGCCTCCGGCCACGTCCAGCTCCGGGGCCACGCCCTTGCACGCTGCCTTGCAGATGTAGGAGCTGCCCAGCCTGCTCACCTTCTGGAGGGGCAGATAGGTCTTTGCGCTGTCATAGGCTTCCCACACCTTCACGGCCTCCTCGGCCTGCTCCAGCGCCTCGATGGCGTTTCCCACCAGGGTGCTCACCTGGGGTACAATGCCGTCGATCTGGGTCTGGAGTTGCTGCGCCTGGGTGGGCGTCGGCTCTTTCGGCGTGGTGTAGGCGTCGTTCGGCTTCACCAGCAGATGGTCCGTCACCGTGATGGCAACGGCGGTGGGGTCGCTCTCCCGGAAGCCCTCAATGGTAAAGCTGCACCAGCCCTCCAGGGCCAGCGGCTCCGCCGGAATGGCCGTGTCGAAGGTCAGCGGGTCCTTCTTTGCCACCAGGTCCTCCACGCTGTTGTACAGCAGCACCGCCACGGGGCTTTCGCCCAGGGCATTGCGCCAGATGATGCGCTTGGAGAACGCCTCCCAGTCATCGCTCATAACGATGTGCAGGCCGGTCACATTGGCCTCGCCCTGCACGCCCGCGTTCTTGCTGTCCTTGCGGACAAATTCGCCGGTCACGGTCACATTGATGGTCCTGTCCATAGGGGGTCTACCTCCTTTCTGTATGATAAAAGGCGCGGCGGGGCGGAAGGGTCGGTCCCTCCATACCTCGCCGCGCCGTGTCGCAGCCGCTTTTAGGGTCTCGCGGTGTGCCTGTTCAGTTAGATGTTGCGGGCCTTGGCCTCGGCAGCGTAGGCGCTGCTCTCGCGCTCAATGAGGTTTGCGGTGGCGTTGTCCTGGGCCATGCTCTGCTCCAGGACCTCCGCCACATAGGCGGGCACCTGCACGGTCTCACCGCGCTTGATCTGGAAGCTGCGGCCATTGACGGCCACAAAAACGTCATCCTTGTACTTGTCGTTGTCCTTGAACAGACGGATGGGCACAAGGTCGTTCGGCTTGGGCGCGGCGGGGGCGGTCTCTTTTGCCGCCTCCAGGGTCTCCTTGGCTTTGGCCTGGGCCTCTGCCACAATGGCAGCAGCTTCCGCCTTGGCCTTGGCGATGATGTCCTCCGCCTCGGCGGCGGGGGTAGCCTGTGTGGTGGCCTGCTGCTCATTGGCAGCAGCTTCTTTCTTGGCAGCCATAGTGTAAATACCTCCTGTTGGTCATAATGTGGGGCCGCCCGCCGTAAAGCAGGCGGCCCCGGTGATTAGCTGTTGAAGGTGGAGCAGGTCTCGATGCGGACCATGTACGCCTCCACCAGGCGCTCGGCCACCTTGGTGGCTTTCCAGCCTGCGGTGGCGCGCTGGTCCAGGGGGTCGGCAGTACCGGCAGAGCCGAGCTGCTTCACGATGTGCTGGAGACCGCCGCCGGTGATCTCGGTCACGCCGTAGGCGTCCGCACCCAGAATGAGGGTGGAGTACACGTCACGGGCGGATGCCTTGGGGGTGACGGTGCCGCTGGCGGTGGTGCCGGTCTCGTAGTCCTTGCCCGCGTGGGTAAAGACCTTGGCCTCGCTGGTCTCCACGAAGCGGACGCCCTCGATGCGTCCGATCTCGCCCTCGTAGATGCCGTCGGGGTCGGAGTAGGTCTTGACGTTCACCCACTTGGGGTCACTCATAAGGTCGTAGGAGCAATCCGGGTGGATGATGCCCGCGTAGTAGCCGTTGATCTTGGGCGCGTTCATCACCTTGAGGTAACGGACAGCGCGGCGCACGGCGTCCACGGTCAGGTAGTGGTTCTGGCTGTCGGTGGTGCTGCCGCCGCACAGGTTGGCGCGGCTGTCCACCTGGCCCTCGGCGTACTGCACGTTGGTGCCGCCGTTCAGCACCTCGCGGGTGATGGTGTCCAGGGTGCGGCCCGCCTGGCTGCCCAGCAGCTTGGTGGCCTGCACCAGGTTGTTGTCGATGGCGGAAAGCAGCAGCATATCGGACAGCTCGATGAAGCCGCCGTACTGCGCCACAGTCGCGGTGATGACGCCCATGTTGAGCTTCTGACCTTCGGGGGTCACACCTTCGGTCAGGGCCGTGGTGGCCTTGGGCAGGGGGTCATACTTGCGGAACTCGATGGTCTTACCGCCATTCTTGGGGATGGGGTGCTTCTGTCCGAACTGGTCATGGACCAGCAGCGGCTCCGCCATATCAATGAGATAGTCGGAGTAGAAGGTTTTCATCTCGCCGGAAAGGTTGTTCCCGGTGGTTGCGCTGGTCGTCTTGTTGATGACTGCATCAAACAGGTTCAGCACGACGGGCAGCAGAATGAATTTGCGGATGGTGTTCATGTTAAAATCTCCCTTCTGGGGAGAGGCTTAAAACTCGATGTGCTCTCCCCGTGCAGCTCTGCGGATGATCTCCGCGCGGTCCCTCTTGGACAGCTTGGAAACATCATCCTTCACGATAAATGCACCCTGGGAGGTCGTGCCGTTTTCCTGGGGCCTTGCGCCCTTGGCGCGGATGCCGTCCACCACCTGCTTCTCCGTGGCCTTGGCCTGCATAGCGGCCACGCCCGCCTTGATCTGGTCCATGTGGACCACTTCATAAGCGTGCTGGACGGGAACGCCCGCCCGGAGCATGGAGAGGAACTGTGGGTTCTTGACTTCCGCGTTGAGGTCGAAGCTGGGGTACAGCCCCTTGACCTGTTCGGCCTCGCCGTACCACTGCTGGAGCTGCTGCTGCGCCCGCTGGTCGTTCTGCCGCTGGCGCTGCTGGCGCAAAAGCGCCTCGTTCTCCCGCTGGAGCTTCTGGAACTGCTTGTACTGCTCAACAGACATCCCCGCCTCCTCGGCGGCCTCGGACCAGTATGCGTCATCGTTTTCGATGGCCTGGGACAGCTTGCCCATGTCGCCGTCGCCGATCTGGTAGCGCTGCATCAGCATATCAATGACAGGCTGATACTGGCCCACCTGCTGCTCCAGGTTTCTGGTCTCCCGGAAGCGCCGGTCGATGATACGCTGGGTCTCCTCGGTGTAGATGTCCTTGTACTCACCGTTCACAAGGTCCTGGAAAGCCCTGCGTTTGGCCTCCAGAGTATTGGACGTGGTGCTCGCGTCCGGTTTGTTGTCGCTCCCGGCGTCGGAGGACCGCTGCTGTCCCTCCGGGTCTCCGCCCTCGCCAGCCTCCGCCGGTTTGGCCTGCTTCCCGAAGATGACATTCTGGTATTCGCCCGATTTTCCCCGCCGGGTGGATGCGGGGGATGCCTGGGTCTCGCCCTGTGTGCCAGGTGCTCCGTCGCCAGAGGCCGCCGCCCCTGCGCCTGCTCCGCCTGCGGCACCGCCGCCGTCGAACAGGTTCAGCCGGATGTCCAGCAAATGCTTGAAGTTCATAGGATTGCCTCCTTTTTCGTCGCGGGTGTATCGCCCCCGTGCATCGGTCCCTGACTTCACCAGGGCAGCGGCCCGGTCCCCACCGTGACCGCCGCCCCGCATGGTGTGAAGCAGGAGGACAGTATAAGCGTATCAAATGCTTTTCCGCTTTTCGCCCCGAACTCGGAAAAAATTTTTATTTTTCTTCCCGGCACTCCACCTGGACCTGCTCCGGGTGGGCCTGGGCCACCTGGGCAAGGCCGATGACGGCCATCTCAAAGGCCGCTGCCGTGCCGTCGTCCCCGTTGAAGTCGAGCTGCACATCGCCGCTCTCCATCCGCCAGGTGTAGACCTCCACACAGCGTTCCCGCATGGCGTTGGTCACATATCCGGCCAGGGCGTAAAGGATGCCGGACACCGCCGCGCACGCCTCTACGCTGCCGGTGGCGTGGCCCTGGGCAGAGAGGATGCAGCGCTGTCCGTCCCGCTCGGCATAAACCTGGGTCATAGCACGTCGCCTCCCGTCATTCGTTGCCCATGCTGGGGGTGCTGCGCTTTGCCAGCCGCTCCCCGTAGCCGGTCATGGGATGCTGGGCCTCCATGATGCCGCTTGCAAGGCTGTCCTTCTCGCTGGAGGGCGCGGGGCCTGCCGCCTGGCCTCGCTGGCCGCCGCCGGTAGGCTGCGCCGCTCCGATGCCCATGTCCTTGCCCGTGAGGGTCTGGATGATGAGGGCCATCTGGTCGAGCTGCTGGGACATCTGCTGGCAGATATTGAGAAGGGTCTGGCCGTTTTGCACCTGCTCCTTCACCTTGTCGATGCCTTCAAACTCCATCATTTCCAGAGCACCAAGCGCCTCCTGCGCCCGCTCCGGGTTGAAGAAGCCCAGGCCGTACAGCTCCTTGGCCCGCTCGTTCTGCTCCATGCGGGAGAATGGGTTTTTCTTCTGGGCCTTGATTTTCAGGTCGAAGATGGGTTTGCGGTAGAGGGGGAGGCCGTCGGAGGTCTGGCCCACTTCCTGCTCCTTGATGCCCGCGTTGTTCATGTCGATGAACTGGTAGCTGCCAGGCGTCTGGCCCGTGATGCGGAACGAGCGGGTCTCGTCGTAGAACTGCCGGATAAGCTCAATGCACATCGAATTGATTTTGACGTGGGTGCGGTAGCTGGCGGAGATCATGTCCCGGCTGGCCTTGTTGCCCGCCTCCTGGAGGGCGGCGATGGCAGCGGCGGCGGTGACGCCGGACCCGGCGCTGCCGCTGTTCACGTCGCGGTTGGCCGCCGTGTCCTTCATCTCCTCGATTTTCATTTGCGCCACGGTCACATAGATGTCGTCCAGCGGGTTGGTGACAATCTCCTTGATGCGCCTGTCGTCAAGCTCACCCTGGACGTGGACCAGGGGCTTGCTCCAGTCCAGGAACTCCTCCTCGTTGATGCCCGTGCTGTCGCTGACGAAGAAACGCTTCTTGGTGGTCATCATGCTGTTTTCCAGGATGTTGGAGGACAGCTTGTCGATGTAGAGCTGCGGGTCCTTACAGATGGCGACGTAGCCGAAGCCCACCGGCGTGCCCTTTTCCGGGAACATCACATCCAGCACGACGGGGTATAGGCCGTGGTCGTACCAGCCCGTGTCCCGGTAGTTGGGGTCGTTCTCGCTGGCGAACAGCAGGGTCTCGCCCACGAACTTGGCGTAGTGCAGCAGCGTCTTTCCGCTGGCAGAGGTCGTCTTGTAGTACCAGTCCACCACCACGCTTTTGTTGCTGGTGTCGATGGTGTCATCGTAGATATACTGCTTCACATCCACGGCCCCGCCGCTCAAATGGCCCTTGTGCTCCGGGTACTGCTGCTCCAGCAGGTCCTCGTCCACCAGGTCCACGATGAACAGGTTGCGGGACTTCTGAATGTCGGTCACGCCCGGCTCCCAAAACAGCTTGAGCAGGTCGATCTCCCGGATGTCCACGTCGCCCAGGCCGTTCTCCTTGGCGCTGTTCCAGAACACGCCATAGGCTGCCGTGCCGTGTTTCAGCTTCTCCCACCAGTTGTCAGAGTAGGTCTGCTCGTAGTCGTTGTACTCCAGGATGACCGGCAGCACGGAGGACAGCACCTTGGCGCTCTCCTCGTCGCTGCGCTCGCGGGGGAGGACCACCGGCTCCGGGTAGTTGTCCATGGCGTCCGCGTGCTTATTGAGAATAGCGTTGAACAGCCAGGCAGAGGACGGCTCCGGCCCTCTGTACTCCGGGTTGTCCGTGCGCTGCTTGCCCTTGCGGATGGCCTCCCAATGGCGCAGCTCCCACCATAGCTCATCCTGGACCACGCGCTCCTCCAGGCTGGCCTTGCCTTTCTTGTAGTCGCTCAAGATGCTGATTGCCTCCGCGATCTCCGCTCTGCCGATGCGCCGCTGCCCGGCGGGGGCCGTCAGCAGCATGGCCTCCATCTCCGGGTCCACGCTCTCGTCCTTCTGTACGCCGGGGACGCCCCAGCCCATCGGGGGCTTGCCCAGGGTCGCGTCCTGCTCGTTCTTCCGTCCGAAAAGTGCCATAAATCAATACCTCCTGTAAAAATCGTAACGGTCATACTGCTGGTCCTGTCCCAGGTCCAGCGGGTCATATACCACCAGGGCGGGGGGCTTGTTCCGCCTGGGTGCTATCGGGTTTTTCATGCAGACGTAGCGCAGCTCGTCGTAGATGTGGTCCTCGCCCTCGGTGTTGATGTCCTCCACGTTCTTCTCGTCGTAGACCAGGTTGGGGACCGTGCGGATGAAGTGCTTGCAGGTGTTGAACACATACAGCATGGGGATGCCCTCCTCGTCAAAGGCGAGGCGGTGATGCACCTGCATCTTGCCGTCGATGCGGGCGTGGTCGCCGCGCTCGAAGTACACCCGCTGCCGCTCCATCAGAGCGCCGATGCTCTCCGTGCCGTCGCTGCCCCAGATGGCCGGGTCTCCCACGCGGTTGATGCGCCGGTCCTTGAGGTTGGGGTCCTCGGCCTCGATGCGCCGTATCTCCCGCGCCACCTCGGACGGTTCCATCTTCACGCCGGTGTTGGGGGTGCCGGTGCAGCCGTAATACTCCCGGATGCGGTAGAGCCGCCGGTCCCGGTCCACGGCGTACCAGCCCACGGAGAAGGGCCTGGAGTAGCCCCAGTCCAGGCCGCACCAGATGGCCCAGTCCTGCGGGACCTTGAAGGGGGAGATGACGTGGGTGTTGATGCGGTCCGTGTAGTGGTCGCTGTCGTTGCGCCACTCCGTGAATACCTGGCCCGCGAAGGTGTCCCAGTCGCCGTACAGCAGTGCCTTGCGCTCCTGCTCCGGCATGGAGGCCAGGCTGGTGAGGTAGTCCGGGTTGTTGGCAAGCAGTATCTTGTTGTCGAACACGGAGGACGGCACGAAGATGCGGGACTTCCAGCGCGTCTCCTCGTGGCCGTCAGGGAAGCGAACCTTGAACTGCTCCCAGATCGTTTGCATGGGCTGGGCCGCCGTGATGAAGCGCTCCTTCACCCAGCCGTGGCCCACGCCGCCGGGGTTGGCCTGCGCCCGGATGTAGCAGCGGGTCCCCGGCCCGTTGGGGCGGTTTCGGGAGAACAGGTAGCTGTACTCCTCCCAGAGAAATTGCGTCAGCTCGTCAAAGTCGATGAAGTCATAGCGCTTGCCCTGGTAGTTGGTCCGGTCCTTGGTGTACTGCATAGAGCCGAAGAAAATCTTGGCCCCGGAGGGGAAGGTCCAGACGTGCTTACTCTCGTTAAACCTGGCCTTTTTGTAGGCCCGTCTGTAAATCTCCGTGCTGCGGTCCATCAGCTCCGTGAGCTGCGGGAAGGTCTTGCGGAGGATAAGCCCACGGTAATGCGGTATCTCCACCTGGCGCAGGGCCTCGGCCAGGGCGCAGTCCGATTTACCGCCGCCCGCTGCACCGCCGTACAGCGCCTCGTCCTCAAAGCGGGCCATAAGGGCCGCCTGGCGCGGCTGCGGGGTCCAGATGACATTAGCCATCGTTTGCGCCTCCCTCCGTCGGTGGGCCTGGGTTGTCCATCACGGGGGAGAGGAGCACCACGCCGCTGCCCTCGTCCTCGTCGCCGTCCTGGGCCTCCGGCTTGTACTTCCACGTCTCCGGCTTCCGGTTGGTCAGCCAGAACATTTGCGCCGCTGTATTGGCAGCTACATGGACTTCATCGCGGGCCTCCACAAGGGTCTCAACCTCGCGGATGCGCTTGCCCGTTTCCGGGTCATATTCTACGGTCTTGAGCTTGTAGTGCTTCACGATCTGGGCATTGTAGCCCAGGCAGCTCTTGAACAGGGCGTTTTCCACCTGCTCGTCCGGCACTTCACACGCCTGCGCGAAAGCAGCCGAAAGTGCCGCGTATCGCTCGTCCCCCTCCTGGCCCTCGTCCAGGTATTTGCGGAAGGTAGAGTAGGCGATATGGAGGTTGGCAGCAATCTCCTTTGCCGTGGCCCCGTCTTTGGCCCATTTGATGATCTTGTCCAGGTTGGGGAGGACATGGGTCTCGTATTTACTTTTTGCCATTCGCTCCCGCCTGCCTTTCTGAAAAATTGGCTTCTCTTTCATCGTAGCAAAGGCAGCTTCTTTTTTCGCCCCGAAGGGAGGATGTTTTTTCATTCTGGTGTTCACGCGTGCGTGGAGGACCCTCTCACCCTCACCATCCCCCCATACCCCCCTTCCTCTCCCTCTCTCCCTGGAACGGGGGAGACCATTTTCGTGGCCTCACGAAAAAGATAAGAGACCCCAGGCCATAGGCCCAGGGTCTCTCTGGTATGCTTATGCTTTGCTTTTGCTGTGCTTTTCTATCGTGTAGGTGGCCCCATAGCGCCGCCGCCCACAATGGGAGCAGGTCACTTTGTGATCTACGCCGCCGCCCACGCGTTTGAGGTCGTAGCCCTCCTGGAGCATCGCGGCGCACCTGCCGCAAAGGTCCTTCGGTTCGGTCATCAGTCGCTCACCCCCTTGAAGCTCTCCCGGACGTGACCGCCGTTCAGCTCAAATTCCACGGTGTGGTAGTACCCCTTCGGATGGATGTACACCACGCGGCCCGCCACAGGCCGCCTCAAGCTCCGCTTGTCCTCGCCGCTGTCGGTGAATGTCTCCGGCAGGCGCATCACCTTGTCGCCCAGCTTCATGCCTTGCCCTCCCATGCCGGGCAGGTGGTGTCCGGCTCCGTGAAGTCCGCGCAACGTGGGCTGTCTCCGTTGAAGCACACGCCCTGGAAGTCCTCGTACCAGGCGCAGCTCCCGCAATTCTGCTTCATGCCGTTTCCTCCCGTTCCATCGTCATGCGGGCCAGCAGGCTCTCATACATCCGCTTGTAGGTGTCCCGCTCCGTCTGGGCGATTACCAGGGCCATAGAGGCCGTGCCGTCCTCGGTGTCCCCGCGTACCGGCTCCGGCTCCGCCTCGTCCTCCTGGGGGCTTGCAAGGCCGTACTGGGCCAGCCCCAGGCCGGAGAGGAGGCCGAGGTCCACCTGCTCCATCTCCCGCCGGGTGCAGCGTCCAACGAAGCGCCCCACGCGGCTCTTGTCCACGGTGTACACGTTCTCGCACAGGGCCGTGCTGATCTGTTCGGTGGAGCGGATGGTGATGTGCTCCGGCAGCTCCTTCTTGGGGGAGGCGGAGCAGTAGACCACCTGGACCACGGGGCTGTTGTCGTTCAGAGCGTCGCAGCTCACGATGATGGCGGGCCGGTCCTTCATCAGCTCGTGGCCGATGGCGTTCGGTATATCTACCCAGTAAATCTCCCCGCGCCGCATAGCGTTGGCAGGGAATGTGCCTTTCTTTGCCATAATCAAACCTCCGTGATAGTCAGATTGAAGCGTTCCCGCAGGAGCTTCTTTTTCATCTCGTACTGGGCCGTCTTGGTGGCCCGGCTCTTGACATCCTCCACCACCGGCAGCCAGATCACGGTGCCGTACTTGTCCGGCGCGGTGGGGCGCTCGTAGGCGAAGTCGGCCACATAGTGGATGGCCCGGACCCGCTCGCCGGTCTCCGTGATGTAGCTTTCCTGGAGGGTGTACTGCTGCTGGAGGCGCAGGTTGCGTATCTGCCCGGCCTTGAGCATCAGCATCAACTCGTCGTAGCGGCGGGCCTCCTTCTTGCTGTCGAAGCGGAGGTTGCCCCGGCTGTCCGGCTGGTTGTGGTACTTGGGGGCCTTGGTCTTGCCCACGATGCCAAGCTTCTCCATGACCTGGCGCTGGGCCTCCGGCCCCATGCGTTGCAGGTCTGCGGCGGTCAGTCCCATCTCTCGTGCCTCCTTCCGTTTGGTGCAGCGGCGGGCCGGGCCGAAGCCCTGCCCCCGCAGAAACATCATGGGGTGCAGCAGCTTCCCGGACAGGCCGCAGAAAACTGTGTTGTCCACGACGCGCACATACTCGCACTCGTCGCAGTATTCGATCTGGCCCTCCCGCTCCAGGGCCATCTCCAGCGGGGTCTTATCCAGCATTTGCCTGCGCCTCCTCCGCTATCAGCTTGCGCTTGCGCCGGGCGTAGGCGCTGTCGGCGGCGGCCTGTCCGGGGTGTGCCAGGCGGCGCAGCCGTGCCTTTTCCCGCAGCTCCTCCCGGTGGGCCTGCTGGTATGCCCGGTTCCGCGCCCGCTCCTTCTCCGGGTCCCGGTTCCGGTCTTTCAGCTTCCGGCGCTCCTCGGCCTTGCCGTCAAACCAGCCGATGTGCTTATAGCTGGCCGCGAAGCAGCCCTCGGAGCAGAAGTATGTCGTGGCCTGCTTCTTGCCGTCCCGCTCCACCTGACGCACCCAGGGGGTGTCCGCCGTGGTCACGATCTGCTTCCCGCAGGTGCCGCAGGTGCGAAACAGGGTCAGCCGGTTGGCTGTCTGTCGGCGCACGCTCATAAGTCGGACCTCCGCTCCATCACGCCCAGGATGTACTTGCCGTCCTCGCCGCGCCGGGCGTGTATCTCGTACTTCTCCCGCATCTCCTTGACGGAGAAGCGCGGGACGGCCAGCCTCCAGCCCAGGGCCGTCTCCGGGGCGTCCGGGTCCATGGCCCGCTCCCCGTGCTCCAGCACCACAGCGGTGAGCACAGCGTCCACAAGGGCCTGTGTCTCCTGGTTTCCGGCATCCGCCTGGGCCAGGGCCTCCCGCAGCTCCTCGTTCTCCTTGGCCGTGTCGGCCACCTTCTTGCGCCAGCGCCCCAGCTCATGCTCCAGGCGCTTGATCTTATCGACGTTTCTTTCCATGTCACTCCGTCCTCTCGTAGTATTTCAGCAGGTTGGCGGCCACCGTGCAGCTTTTCCAGTCCTGGAGGTTGGCGCAGTAGCGGTCCGCGTACTCGGCCAGGGCCTCCCGGTCCGGGAAGCTCATGCAGCCGCCCTCGCAGCGGACGCACAGCCGCTCGTCCCAGCGAAAGAACGGGCACGCCCAGGTCTTGTGTGAGTAGCCAGCCATTTGTCCGCCCCCTTGCTCATTCCGTGATCTGTCGCTGTCCTGCCGTGCTGCCCGGCAGGCCGATGGGGTTCTTCCGCAGCATCGTCTCGTAGGTTTGCTCGAAGCACTCCATCTCGAAGTATTTCTTGTCCGGCGGCATGAACGCGTCGATGCCGCCCATGGCCTCGATGACCTTCTGGGTCCTGGTGGGCATCCCCTCCAGCGCCTGCTCTTTCGTCCGGCCAGCCAGCCGGGCCAGTTGCAGCTCGTTGCGGGCCATCAGGTAGGCGTTGCTGATTTCCGACCTGGCCTCGTGCAGAACGGCCTCCGCCGCCTCCCGCATCTCCGCGATGGTCGGAGGGAATTTGCAGGTCTGGCACACCCGGATGACCGCCTGCTGGGCCGCCCAGAAGTCGATGTCCCGCAGGCAGGTGGTCCAGAGCGTGATGGTCGGGGCCAGCTTTGCCTTTAGGCTGTCCTTGTCCGGGGCCTTGAACATCTCCGCGTTGGGATAGGCCATCATCAGCACCGCGAAGATTTCCGTCACTTCCGCCCTGGTCATAGGCCGCTGAACTCGTCGTGCAGGTCTCGCAGGGCGTCCATCTTCTCGCCCGTGCTGGCCTGCTGGGGTCTGCCGCTGCGGCTGGGCTGGTAGGACCTGTCGTCCTTGAGGGCGAACACGCCTGCCCAGCAGTGGTCCTCACTCTGGTGCAGAATGGCGATCTGGACATCCCGGTCTCCGGGGGCCAGCTTCTCCAGTTCCGTGACCAGGCGCTTCTTGGCCTGGTCCGTCATCGGCTTTTTGATCCTGTTCCGCATCGCCTCGAAGTCTTGCAGAGCGGAAAGCAGGTCAGCGTCGCCGGAGGCGAAGTCCGCAAAGATAGTTTCCTTTGCTTTCTTTTCCTCTGCTTTACTCTGCTTTGCTTTTCTTTTATTTGCATCGGTTTGCTCTGCATTTGCATTACTTGTGGATGCTCCGCTGCCGTCGTCGGCCTTGCAAGGCTGATTTTTCCAGCGTTTTTGCGCCGCCTCCCGGCGGAGGTTGGAGATGTCGTCCACCTTCCCCATGCGTCGGAGAAGGGAAGCGGAGTAAAGATACTCGCCGTCGTTCACCAAAAGCGTGCTGCCGTTTTCTGCAAACTCTGTGCAGCAGTCTGTGATGATCTGCTCCAGACGGGATGCTTCCACCTGCATTTGCATAGCAAGCGTATTCCAAATGTACTTGTTCACGGACAGCCGGTACTCCGGCTGCTCCCGGAGTATCTCCACCAGCATGAAGTACACCCCGTACCCCTCCGCCCCGTAGACGGAGCGGAGGGCCAGGATTTTGGGGTCGTTGCGGGCGTTGCAGTCGTGGGAGAAGAAATAGGCGTCTTTCTCGTTGGTCTTGGGCATACGGATGCCTCCTTACGCAAGCGCCTGCTGCCCCGTTGCATCCTCGAAGATGCCGTCGGGCAGCTCCGGCGCGGTATTGCTGCTGGTTTCAATGACCTCCCCGGTCTCCGGGTTGGCCTCTGGAAGGGCCTCTGGCGCGTTTTCGGGTGCATCCAGGTAATTCTTGCTCCCGTCGGTGCCGATGGACGCCTCGTCGCTTGCAAGGGCTTTCTGGAGGTCAATGGACATGATGCCCCACTTGCTGATAAGCTGGCGCAGCATCGTCTTGCAGGCCATCCCGTCGAAGTCCTTGTACCAGAAGGAGGAATACTTCCACTCGTCGCCCTTGGGGTAATTGCCCGCCACGAAGTCGGCGTAGGACACGCGGCTGTACCGGGGGTCCTGGGCCTCGCGGGCCTCCAGGTGGAACGCCTGGGAGTAGCGGTCCGCGTGGGCCAGCATCTTGTCCTTGCTCCAGTACAGCACCTTGCGGAAGCCGTTGTTCAGCTCGAAGTAGGCGTAGTAGCCCACCACGGGGCGGCTCTCCCGGTCTCCGTCGTCCTCCAGGAACTCCAGAATGGGGCGGCGGGTGAAGCGGTCCCGGCCTCTGTACTCGCCCTCCACCACGGGGAACGCGTCGATGTCCAGGTATTGGCCGCTGCGCTCCGCAAGCTGGATGTAGCCCTTGTAGCCGAGCTGGAACTGGGCCACGGTGCCGCGCTTCTTGTCCTTGTAGGGGACCATGTAATACTGGCCGAGCTGCGGGGAGGGGGACAGGTTCAGGCTCTCGCCCAGCAGGGCGGCGGTCAGCACCGTCCCGGCGTCGCACTCCTGGAGGGACGGGTTTACGGCCACGGCGGAGCTGATGGCAGCCACGAAGCGCCGGGCGCGGTCCGGGTCTCCCAGGGTGTCGTTCACGAGCTTCTGGTACATCGGCGTCTGGATAGCCACGCTGAACTTGGGCTTGCCGCCGCTGCGGCTCTGCAAAGAATTGTTCACGGCCATGATTAAATCCTCCTATACGAAATGTTCCGTTCTTTCAGCCAGCGGGAAAGCTCCGCCGCCTGGTCCTTTGTCACCTGGCACTCAAAGCGCAGCAGGTAGATGGTCTCCTCCACGGCCTCACCGCCGCCGGGTTCCCAGGTCCCGGCCTGGGCCGCATTGGCAGCGGGGTCCGGGGTCTGCTCTGCGCCCCGCGTCGCCTCTGCCTCGCGCTGCTCCTCTGCCAGGTTGGCGGCCTGGGCGGCCCGCTGTGCCTCGTATTCCCGCAGGCGCTTGGCCCGCTCCTGGAGGCGGGAGCGTTCCATCAGGGCCTCGTTCAAGTCCAGGTGCTCCAGGTACTTGATCTTGACGGCCTCGGCAAACTCGCTCTCCACGGTAGCCAGGACCTCCAGATCGGACGCGGCCTTGTCCTCCGCCGCGACGATGGCCTCCCGGACCTTCTTCATGGTCACGCTGGTGTTGTACCAGGTGTCCTGCCACAGCTTCTCAAAGGGGAGCAGCGCCCGCAGCTCGCCCACGGTCTCCTCGTAAATTTCCAGGATAGCGGCCCGCTTGTCCGCCCGGCGCTTCTCCTCGTACTCCTTGAGCTGCGCGTCGATGGCGGCGATGGGCTGGTCAATAAGGCCCACCAGCTCCTTCACCTTGGCCTCGAAGTCGGTGTACGGGGCCATGCACTCGCGCTTGACCTCCTTGCGCTTGTTCTCCAGGGCCTCCCGCAGCTTGTTCAGCTTGGCGCGGTCCTCCTTGGCACCCTTGATGCCGTCCTCTGTTACCACCAGGCCGGTGTACAGCGCCAGGCTCTCCGCAAGCTGGCCTTTCAGCTCCTCAAAGTTGAAGTCTATCGTCTTGGGCAAAGTCTCCAGGCTGTTGCCCATCACAAATTCCATGCTCATGTTGTCCTCCTGTTCAGATAGGCGGGAGCTTGAGATTTGGTTTCTGCCGCTGCTCCACGCAGCGCCAGAAGGGGACCGCCTCCCGCCGGATGATGGCGATGTCGTCCTCGGCATCCGCCCGTTCGATTTTGTAGTGCCGGGTCTCTTTCCGGTCCTCGCCCTCCGCCGTGGTATATTTGATCTGGGCCAGCAGTTCCACAAACTGCCACCCGGCGGCAAGCATCTGCTGGCACACCTGGGCGTAATACTCCGTGGGGATGCGCCCCTTCCAATGGGTCCAGCCGGTGGAGGAGAGAATTTCCGTGGTTTTGATCTCCAGGCCGCCCAGCCGCCCGGTGGCGGTTTCCTCCAGCTCCCCGTCCGGGGTGCAAGTGATGAAGGGCAGGTCCTGGTGTTTGATGATCTTGTAGGGGGTGAAGCTCACCCGGTATTCCGGGTGGTCCAGGGCGAAGAAGGAGCGCAGCAGCGGCTCCGCGTCGTTGCCGTAGCGCACGTAGGGCTTGTCCCCGATGTCCTCCGGGATGACCAGCCCGCACTTCTCCTCCCAGAGCTGCACGTTGGTTTTCCAGGGGGAGAGGCCCAGGAGGGCGGCGGCGTCAGACGCCCCCAGCCCATCCTTGCGGGCCTCCAGCCATTCCGCCCGGTCCTTGCAGATGATGACCTGCGGCTGCATCACATCATCACGACGATTTTGCCGTCCTTAACCTCCTGGGCCAGCTTGTCCTCGAAGTAGGCCGTGATGCTGGCCTTGGCCGTCTGCTGCCACATCCCGCCGTCAGCCTCGAACAGGCCCACGTTGCCGTCATCGTCCAGGCGCAGCAGGAACTCGCTCTCCGGCTGTTCGACCTCCAGGAAGGTGCGGAAGGGGCGCAGGGCCACGCGGGGCTTGACCTGCACCAGCGCCTTGAGGGAGACGCCCTGGCGGGCCTCCACTTCCTGGCTTACGCCGTTGTCGCGGGTGGTCACGCCGCTGTCCTTGCTCATGCGGGAGAGCAGGTCCAGCAGGTAGTCCACGCCGGGGCCGGGGGAGAACTTGCTCCGCAGCTCAATGATGGCCTGCTCATACTCCCGGAAGCCGTCACGGAAGCCCGGAACGTCGCATTTCGCGGTATAGAGGCTGTCGCGGCACATCATGTCGTCGTAGGTGGTGAACACGGAGACCGTGCGGGCATCGTCCACGCGGATGAACACGGGCAGGTTCTCGAACATATCCAGCTCGTTGCGGACCAGCTTCACGATGCTGTCCAGGCCGGAGACGGAGAGGTTGGCAGGGCGGTCAATGTGGGGCTTGATACGGACCAGGTCGTGGTCAGAGTAGGTGTCGCCGTGGATGTTGTAGGTCTTGTTGTCCTTGAGGGACACGAGGTACTGGGCAAATTCTTTCAGCATGATGAATACTCCTTTCAGATCGTGGCGTTATGCCTGGCGTTTGAACTTCAAAATTTTGGGGTGGTCCTGCTCCTCACCGTCGAGGGCCAACTGGCCGGGGACCTGGGGCACCATTTCGGCCACCAGCAGCTCGCCGGTGCTGGGTGCGTTGGTGATGTAGAGGCTCGTGGTCACGGGGTCCGTCGGGGTCAGGGAGCACTTGGCCGTGCTCTGCACCGTGATGGTCCGGCGGTCCGCGCTGGGGATAAGCTCCAGGGTCACGGAGATTTTGCGCTTGGCGGTGGCCTTGGTGTTGGGGTCCAGGATGTTGTCCATCACCTTGCCCATCTCATAGTCCACGCGCTCCAGGATTGCACCCATTGACATCTCAAGGATGCTTTTCTTGTCCAACTGGTCACTCATGCGGTTTTATCCTCCTTTTTGGTGGCCCGTTTCCGGGCCGCATATTCTCCTAACAGCCGCTTGAGGGCTGCGGCATGGCCGCTTTGCCAGGAC
>ERZ780207.455-NODE-455-length-44502-cov-6.593358_pt1 | contig 44502 bp, 39 predicted proteins | sample MGYA00510977_ERZ780207 | MGnify/ENA primary metagenome ERZ780207 (study PRJEB29588, sample SAMEA2151383) | human gut metagenome | biome: human gut; feature: human-associated habitat; material: faeces | place: Denmark | collected 2008/2010 ...
GGTGGTCGCGCTTCTTGGCCTCCTCGATGCGGGTGATGTACTCCTCAAGGTCGGCCTTCTTTTCAAAAGCGGTGCCATATATGCGCTGAAGCATCTTGTTTTTTTCGCTGCCGCGCCAGTATGCGCCTGCAACGCTCATGAGCTTTACGAATTTTACCTTGCCGGTGTTTTCAACGTGGGGGCCGGCGCACAGGTCGGTAAAGTCTCCCTGACGGTAGAAGCTTATTATGGCGTCCTCGGGCAGATCCTGAATAAGCTCTACCTTATAGGGCTCGCCTTTTTCTTCGAAGTACTTTATAGCGTCGGCTCGGGGCATCTCAAAGCGTTCAAGGGGCAGCGCCTCGGCGATTATCTTTTCCATCTCCTTCTGGATCTGTTCGAGATCTTCCGGAGTGAAGGGCTCTGCGTCAAAGTCATAGTAGAAACCGGTGTCAATGGCGGGGCCGATGGCCAGCTTTGCCTCGGGATGTACCCGCTTTACGGCCTGGGCAAGTATATGGGCGGCTGTATGGCGCATGGTCCAGCGGCCGTCTTCATCTTCCCAAGTGAGGAGCTTAATGCTGTGGTCGCCTGCGATGGGGCGGAAGGCGTCCGCCCTGCTGCCGTCTATCTCGGCGGCAAGTGTGGCTTTCCTGAGGCGGGGGCTGATGGACTCAGCTATCTGAAGGGCGGTCATGCCGTCTTCGTATTGCTTTACGGAGCCATCGGGAAAAGTGATATTCATGGTGTTCCTCCTTATATGATGTAAATCAGGCTTTGCGGATAATATAAAAATGCCCGCCCCAAGCTCGAAGCAAGGGACGGACAAATTCAAACATATCGGTTATCCGCGGTTCCACCCTAATTGGCATAAAACCCACTTTATAGGGGCTGTATCGCGCCCAAAGCGAACCGCAGTAGCGGGGCGGTATTCCCAGGCGCAGTACCATAAAAGGGCTTTCAGCCAGCGACCCTCTCTCTCTTGATGGTGCCTTTGCGTTGGTACTTAACCCGTATCAACCCACGATAAAATATAAAATATGAATTGATTATATGCCCGTCCGGTACCTTTGTCAAGGGCGGCTATGGGAAAAATTACTGGCAGGTCAAAGCCCAGATTATACACATAATATGCTCGTGCGCCGAAAAAAGCGCGGCTGATATGAGCGGGAACCCATAGGGAAAGCCCGGCATATGATGCAGGTATAGCGGGATAAGGAGAGTAAGGTGCTATGGCGGTGTGCTCGGTGGGCACTACGAAATACGAGGCGGATATAGGCAGACTCATGGAGCGGCGGCTCGACAGGCTGGGCGGCGGTATCTCACCCGAGTGCGGGCGTGGCTTTGCAGAGGCTTCAATAGAGGGCGGGGCACAGCTTGCGCAGTGGTGCGAGGCTGTAGCCGAGCTGCTGCTCATGGATCTTGCCCAGTTTGAGATAGCCTATATGGTAAACGGGCTGCCCCTTACGCTGGAGGAAAAAAAGGCTGTGCTGCCTGAGGCCATATGCAGGGCAAAGCGGGCCTCAGGCCTGGAAAAATTGCAGGGCGAGCTGATGGATTACTTTGAGGGCAACAGCTACCTTTCTCTCGAAGGGTATATACGCTTCCGAATGCAGGACTACCGCAGACAGTGGGAGAGATGCGTATACGCCGCAGCTGACGAGATGCTGCTCAACGACGAGTATACCGAGCTGCTCAAAGTGCTGTCCGCGTTCGTAAAGCTGCGATCATCGGGGGCGGGCGAGGTGTATGTGATACTCAATCCCGACGGCAGCTGTACCTTCACAGATGACAACGACGTGAGGATAGACTACGAACAGTGCAGCGAGGAGGGAATAATGAGCGTACTGGTAGGCCTTTCTCCGGATCGTATCACGGTATACGATCTTTCGGGGGGCAGGAGCGCGGAGCTTTACGATAACCTCATTCGCGTTTTTGACGACAGGGTAAGGTTTTTCAGATAGACCCAGGGTTATATAAATGATATAATCACCATGGGGGGAAGCTTCCATGAATGATATCATAGCGGAAAAATTAAAACTGCTGCCTGACGAACCGGGCGTATACAAGATGTACGACGGCAGCGGTGAGATTATATACGTCGGCAAGGCCGTGAACCTGAAGAACAGGGTGCGGCAGTATTTTCAGCATACCCCAAAGCCTCCCAAGGTGGAGGCTATGGTTTCCCATATCGAGGATTTTCAGTATATCATAACATCGAACGAGACAGAGGCGCTGACGCTGGAGAGCAATCTCATAAAGGCGCTCATGCCGCGTTATAACATACTATTAAAGGACGACAAGCATTTTCCATATGTAAGGCTGGATACAAAACAGGATTTTCCACGGTTTGAAGTCGTGCGCAGGGTCAAAAAGGATGGAGCGAAGTACTTCGGCCCTTATCTTTCGAGCCTGAGCCTGAAGGATGCGCTTACGGCCATACGGGATATATTCCCGGTCAGGCACTGCAAAAAGGATATCCATAAGGCCATCGCCCGCAATGAGCGCCCCTGCCTCATGTACCACCTGGGCAAGTGCTGCGCCCCGTGCAGCGGCAAGGTCAGCCGGGAGGAATACCACAGGCTGCTGGAGAGCGTAAGCAGGTTCCTTGAGGGGCATACCGGCCCCATAATCGAGCTGCTTACTGAACAGATGCAATCTGCCTCGGAAAATATGGAATACGAGAAGGCAGCCCAGCTTCGGGACAGGATAAAGGCCATAAAGAGCCTTGCGGAAAAGCAGCAGGCCATATCCGTTACCGGCAGCGAGCGGGACATATTCGCATTCGTGAAGGATAAGGAAGACTCGGTGGTATTCGCCCTGTTCGAGCGGGGCGGCAAGATAATCTGGGCCGAGAGCATGAGCATAGCCTGCGGCGGAGAGACCACGGGCGAGATAATGGCCTCCTTTCTCAAGCAGCACTACGCTGACGGCGCGCCTGTGCCAAAGGAGATAGTGGTGAGGGACATGCCGGAGGAGAAGGAGGCGCTGTCCGAATGGCTAAGCGAGAACCGTGGCAGCAAGGTCGAGATAACCTGTCCTCAGCGGGGCGAAAAGAAAAAGCTTGCCGAAATGGCCTATCGGAACGGCGTTGAAGCCATACAGAAGGCGCGGGAGCTGGAGCACAGGAGCTGGGAGCGGGGCGAGGGCGCCATGCTGCGGCTATGCGAGGTAATAGGTCTGGACGAGATGCCCGAGCGCATGGAGTGCTACGACAACTCACACATACGCGGAAGGGATACCGTATCCGGCATGGTGGTGTTCATAAACGGCAAGAGTGCGCCAAAGGAATATCGCCGCTTCCGAATAAAGGAGGAGGTCAACGGCGACGATTACATGGCGATGCGGGAGGTGCTTACGCGGCGCTTCCAAAGGGCGAAGGATGGGGACGAGAAATTCACGCGCCTGCCCGACCTTCTGGTAGTGGACGGCGGCAGGGGGCAGCTCAACGTGGCGCTTGAGGTGCTGGAGGAATTTGGCCTTTCACATATCCCCGCCATAGGCCTTGCGGAGCAGAACGAGGATATAATACTGCCGGATAAGGAGGAGCCCATACGCCTTTCACGCAGGGATCCGGCGCTGCACATACTGGAACGCATAAGGGACGAGGCCCACAGGTTCGCTATAACCTATCACAGGAGCCTCAGGGCGAAAAACGCCCTGATGTCGGAGCTGGACGGCATAGACGGCATAGGCCCAAAGCGCAAACGGGCCCTTTTCGACGCCTTCATAACGTCAGAAAATATAAGGAACGCATCGATTGAGGAGCTTTGCGGCGCAAAGGGAATGAGCAAGCCCGCGGCGGAAAAGGTATTCGCGCATTTTCACCCGGAGGAACGGCAAGAAGAAGGAAAGGACGATCAAAAGACATGTACAGGCTTATAGCGCTGGATATAGACGATACCATAACCCTCAACCCGAGGGTAGTCCCAAATGAGATAATCGAGGCCGTAAGAAAGGCAAAGGAGCACGGCATACACGTGACCGTGGCCACCGGGCGCGGCTGGTGGGGCTCGAAGCTTATAATAGATCAGCTTGACATAACCGATCCCGTTATAAACTACGGCGGCGCAATGGTGACCGATCCCGGGACGGGCAGGGCTTTGCACGCCCATGAGATACCGCCGGAGCTTGTTACGGAGGTTCTCGGGGAGGCGAAGACACTTGGTATACACGCCCATATCTATCAGGGTGACAAGGTGATAGCCGAAGAACCCAATCCCTATGTGGAGGGCTACGCCGAAAAGCTGGATCTGCCCTGCGAATACGATCCGGATATAATGAAAAAGACCTGGTACAACGTGCCGAAGGTCCTCATGATGACCACCGACGAGAAGGCGCAGAGGCTTATACCGGAGTTTCAGAAAAAATACGCGGGAAAGCTAAAGGTGTCCGGCTCCAGCAAGGGCTTTATAGAGTTCAACAACCCTGATTCCCACAAGGGCGCGGGCCTTGAATGGGTGGCGGGATACCTTGGCATAGCCCAAAAGGACACCGTGGCGGTGGGCGATAATTCGCTCGATCTGGAGATGATACGCTGGGCGGGCCTCGGCTGCGCAGTGGATAACGGGAAGCCGGAGGTAAAGGAAGCTGCGGATCTTGTTATACCCTCGTGCGCGGACTTCGGGGTGGCACGGCTCATCGAATGCATAATAAACGGCAAGGTATAGCTTTACGGAGGACAGTATGGCGGTAGAGGTAAGCGTAAGGGAAATATGCGGCGAGCTTGAGATAACTGCCCTTGAGCCGGGCAGCGGGAGCATAAGCTTCCAGACTCCAGAGATAAGCCGGCCCGGCTTGCAGTTTACGGGCTTTTATGAGAAATTCTCTCCAAAGCGGGTGCAGCTCATAGGCAACGCGGAGATGTACTATCTTTACAGCCTGACGCCCGAACAGCTTGCGGACAGAATGGAGCGGTTCATGGGGCTTCATGTTCCATGCATAGTTTGCGCCCGCGGCAACAAGCCCCCGGAGATACTGCTTGAAAAGGCGAGGCACTATGGCGTGCCGGTATTCATTACCAACCGTACCACCGACAGGGTGGGCCACGAGATATCCAGCTTCATACAGAAAAAGCTGGCCCGGCGCATACTGCTCCATGGAGAACTCATGGATATATACGGAACCGGTGTGCTGATAAGGGGTGAAAGCGGCCTGGGCAAGAGCGAGACGGCGCTGGACCTGATACAGAGCGGGCACAGGCTGGTAGCGGACGATGTAGTGGAGGTATCCCGCCTTGAAGAGCGGCTGGTGGGCCGCGCTCCCAACGCCACAAAGCACATAATGGATGTCCGTGGCATTGGCATAATAGACGTGCGCTATCTTTACGGCATGAGTGCCATACTGCCGGAGAAGGATATAAATTTAGTCATAGATCTGAAGAAGCTTGAAGAGTATCTGGATACAGAAGAAAAGGCCGTAGATGCAATGGATATACTTGGCCTGCCGGTTCCGCTTACGCCGCTGCCCATAAGCCCGGGACGTAACGTTGCGGTGCTTGTGGAGGTGGCTGTGCGCAATTTCAGGCTGAAGCATATGGGCTTCGACTCTGAGCGAGAATTTGAACTGAAACTGAAATAGCTTTGGAAGGAGAAATATATGTATCAGGTGGGCGTGGATATAGGCGGCACAAACATCGCCATGGGACTTGTGGACGAGGCGCTAGAGGTAGTGCAGCGGGAAAGCATGCCCTTTGAAATAAAGGGCGGCGGAGAGCGCACGGCAGAGATAATACACGAAGGTACGCTCGCAATGCTCAAAAGGCAGGGCGCCGGGTTATATGATCTGGATAGCGTAGGCGTGGTCGTTCCGGGCAGCATAGATCCTACGGGCAGCGTCGTCATAAACGCATATAACCTGAATTTTCACAACGAGCCACTGAAGGCCAGGATACAGAAGCAATTCGGCGATATCCCGGTATTTCTCGCGAACGACGCTGACGGCGCGGCGCTTGCGGAGCTTCACAAGGGAGCCTTCGTGGGCTGCCGGACCGCCGTGCTGTTTACTCTGGGTACTGGAGTGGGTGGCGGCCTTATACTGGGCGGCAGGATGTTTCACGGCGGCCTTGGCAACGGCTGTGAGCTGGGCCATGCGCTGCTGGTAAGCGGCGGAGAACAGTGTACCTGCGGAAATAAGGGCTGTATAGAGGCATACTGCTCCGCCACCGCAATAATACGCGATGCCATAAGGGCCATGGAAAAGCACCCTGACAGTCTGCTCTTTGAGCGCACGATGGGTAAGCCTGAGCGCATGAACGCCAAGATCGCTATCGACTGCGCCAAGGAGGGGGACAGTGCCGCTTTGGAGGTGTTCCATAGTTTTGTGGATCACCTGGGCTCTGCGGTGGCTTCAATGATAAATCTGCTGGACTGTGAGCGGGTGGCAATAGGCGGCGGGGTTTCCGCCGCAGGGGAATTTCTCTTTGAACCTCTCAGAAAAAACGTACACGCGAAGAGCTTCTTTGAAAACCACGGCAGTGTAGTTCCGGCCGTGATGGGCAACGACGCGGGCATAATAGGCGCCGCGATGCTCAGGCGCAACGAGGAATAATTAAAAAATATATAAGGCGGTGAGATTATGATACCTACCCTCTCGATCGTTTTTATGGCGATATCAGCCCTTGTGAGCATAGGCCTGCCTATAGCGCTGGGCATAATATGGCATAAGCGCACAGGCGCGAAGGCTTCATCGCTGTTCATCGGCGCAGCTGCGTTTGTGGTGTTTGCCGTGATATTGGAAAACATATGCCACAGGCTCGTGCTGTACGGCAGCGGCTCCTGCGCCGCCTTCATGCAGTCCAACCTGTGGGCGTATGGGCTGTACGGCGCTCTGGCGGCGGGTGTGTTTGAGGAGACGGGACGGTTATGTGCCTTTAAGCTGTTTTTTAAGAACAAAAACGACAGGCGCGAAAGCGTGATGTACGGTATAGGGCATGGCGGCGTGGAGGCGGTGATGGTATCCGGCCTCACCATGATAAGCTACATTGCAATCTCTGCGATAATCAACCTTTCGGGCGGCATGGCGGGCCTTACCGTTCTCGGCATCGGCGAGGATACGGCCTCCGTGCTGATGACCGCGTTTACCGGGACGAATCCGTTTATGTACCTCGTGAGCGTTATTGAGCGCATCATGGCGATGGCCTTCCATATTTCAATGTCGGTGCTGGTGTTCGCCGCGGTAAAGCAGAAGGGCAGGGGCTGGTATTATCCTCTTGCCATAGGGCTGCACGCGCTTCTCGACCTTGGGGCTATAGCCTATCAGACAGGCATCATAAATAGCATTATCGCCGTAGAGGGCTATGTGCTGGTATTTACGGCGCTGTGCGCGCTGCTCGCGGCCAGGGTATACAGGGGGATGGCGGAGCAACGGCAGGAAACAAATCAAAATTATACTGTTGACAAGGAATAACGCGCAGTATATAATACAACAAAATTAAACAGCGACTGGATAGAGGCGCAGCCAACAATATTAACCCTCAACAGCCACGCAGGGCGTTGACGGGGGGCTAAAGGGAAGGCTGCCGAAGGACGAAGGGCTATGCGGGCTCTGCGTACCTGGGCAGCGGGATAATATCCCGCTGACTGTCACAGCTACATCTGTGGAGTGCTATCATTCAAAAAGCCAAGAACGTTTTTATTTATGTTTATTGCGGCGGTCGGAGTGATGCTCCTGCCGCCGTTTAATTTAAAAATTTTAAGTTTTTCGGAGGAAAGAAAAATGCGCAGATTTCTGAGTTTGGCACTTGTATTGGTACTTTGTTTGTCCATGGCAGCTTGCGGCAAGAAGACTGAGGACAGCCTTTCGGACGGCGTGCTGACCGTCGCCATGGAGTGCGCCTACGCACCCTATAACTGGACACAGCCTACAGACGCCAACGGAGCCGTAAAGATAAAGGACAGCAACGACTACGCCTACGGCTACGACGTTATGATGGCAAAGAAGATAGCGGCAGCTCTTAATGCAGAGCTTGAGATAGTAAAGCTGGACTGGGATTCACTTGTTCCGGCGGTACAGAGCGGAGTTGTTGACTGCGTAATAGCCGGTCAGTCCATAACCTCTGAGCGTAAGCAGATGGTGGACTTTTCCGAGCCCTACTACTACGCTTCCATAGTGACTCTCACCTCCGCCGACGGCAAGTATGCCAACGCGGCATCGGTAGCCGACCTTGCCGGCGCTACCTGCACCAGCCAGATAAATACCGTTTGGTACGATACCTGCCTGCCCCAGATAGCAGATGCCAACATACTTCCCGCGCAGGAGAGCGCGCCTGCAATGCTGGTTGCCCTCAACAGCGGCCGCTGCGATCTGGTAGTCACAGATATGCCTACCGCCATGGCTGCCTGCGTAGCTTATCCTAACTTCAAGCTCCTTGACTTTTCCGGCACTGACGGTGACTTTGAGGTATCCGAGGAAGAGATAAACATCGGCATCTCCATGCGGAAGGGCAACGCTGCGCTGTGCGAGGCCATAAACGGCGTGCTGGCAACCATGACGGTGGACGACTATACCGCAATGATGAACGACGCCATAGCAGTACAGCCTCTGAGCGAATAATATGTTGACCTTTGACGGGGTGAATAACAATGAACAGCTTACCTGATAATTTCTGGGGATGGGTAGTATACCTGCTCCAGCAATACGGCCCGAGCTTTTTAAGGGGCGCGGGCACCACGATGCTCATAGCCGTGATATCTACGGCTGTGGGCTGCCTGATAGGCTTTGGGGTGGGCATAGTGCAGACCACGCCTGCCGACAAGGCGCATCCCGTAAAGTATATACTTATGAAGCTCGTCCGCTTCCTGCTGGATGCTTATGTGGAGATATTCCGCGGCACCCCCATGATGGTGCAGGCCATGTTCATATATTACGGCCTTGCCCAGCTCTTCAATATACACCTCGGTACAATGGAGGCGGCGCTGTTCATAGTTTCCATCAACACGGGCGCGTATATGGCGGAAACCGTGCGCGGCGGCATACTCTCCATAGACCCGGGACAGACTGAGGGAGCCAAGGCTATAGGCATGACGCACGTTCAGACCATGAACGCCGTGATACTGCCACAGGCGCTTCGGAACATTATGCCCCAAATAGGCAACAACCTGATAATCAACATCAAGGATACCTGTGTGCTGAGCGTAATAGGCACAGTTGAGCTGTTCTTCGCCACAAAGAGCGTGGCGGGCGCCATGTATACCTACTTCGAGGCCTTCACCATAACTATGGTGATATACTTCGTGCTTACCTTCTCCTGCTCACGGCTCCTTCGCCTATGTGAGAGCAAGATGGACGGTCCGGACAGCTACGAGCTTTACGACCTTGCGACGACGGATACTTTGGCTCACACCACCGGCCTTTACAGCTATCCTAAAAAGCCTCGGGAAAATACCCAGAACAACGACATAAGGGACGGGGGCAGGTAACAATATGAGTGAAACTATTCTTACGATAAGCCACCTCCGCAAGGACTTTGGCAGCAACCAGGTATTGAAGGATGTGGACTTTCAGGTGGAAAAGGGAGACGTCACCTGCATAATAGGCGCGTCAGGCTCCGGCAAGAGCACCCTGCTCCGCTGCATAAACCTGCTGGAAACCCCTACCTCGGGGGAGATACTCTTCCACGGGCAGAGCATACTGACGGGCAAAGTCGATCGGTGCGCCTACAGGGCAAAGGTAGGCATGGTGTTCCAGTCCTTCAACCTCTTCGACAATATGACAGTGCTGGAAAACTGTATGGTAGGCCAGACGATGGTGTTGAAGAAGGGCAAGGAAGAGGCGCGTCAGGCGGCAATGCTGTACCTTGAGCGGGTCGGCATGGCTCCGTATATAAACGCCAAGCCCCGGCAAATTTCGGGCGGTCAGAAGCAGCGCGTAGCGATAGCCCGGGCATTGGCCATGGATCCCGAGATACTGCTCTTTGACGAGCCTACATCGGCTCTTGACCCGGAGATGGTGGGAGAGGTATTATCGGTTATGACGGATCTGGCCAAGACCGGCCTTACCATGCTGGTAGTCACCCACGAGATGGCATTTGCAAGGGCGGTATCCAGCAAGGTCGTATTCATGAACGACGGTGTGATACTGGAGCAGGGAGATCCCGAAAGCATATTTACAAATCCGAAGGAGCAGCGGACAAAGGAGTTCCTTTCCCGCTACATAAACGGTTAGCATGAATTACAAGGAGCACCTGATAGCCTGCGGCAAGCGGATGCTGCATTCCGGCCTCACAGTGGAAACATGGGGCAACATAAGCGTTCGCGACCCGGAAACCGGCCTTATATACCTGACTCCGTCGGGTATGCCGTATGACAGCATAACCGGGGAAGATATCGTGGTCATGCGGCCTGACGGCACTATTGCCGAGGGCTTCCGCAAGCCTACGGTGGAGTGGGCCATGCATCTTGGCATAATGAACGCCCGCAGGGACGTGAACGCCATAATACATACCCACCCAATATACTCTCAGGTGTTCGCAGTGCTGCATGAGGATATTCCGCCGGTCATAGACGAGGCGGCCCAAGCTATGGGAGGAGAAGTAAAGACAGCAGAGTATGCCCTTCCCGGCACTAAGGAGTTGGCACAGAACGCACTTGCGGCCCTTGGAAACGGCGCAGCCTGCCTGCTTGCCAACCATGGCGCGGTATGTGTGGGCAAGGACGCTAACGCCGCCTTCAAGGTGTGCAATGTGCTGGAAATGACGGCCCACATATACTATATGGCTCGAAGCATAGGCGAGCCTGAGCCTATATCCCGTGAGGACGTAGAGTATATGAGGGACTTTGCTGCGAACCGTTACGGGCAGGATAAAAATTAAGTGAATACCCCACAATTTCACCGCAACGGAGCAAAAAACCGCTGCGGCGTTATTTTTGGGCGTTTTACTGAATGCAGCGGGCTTTGAACGTACCGGAGGGCAAGCTCAACGGCTACGGCAACGATGTAATAAATACCTCAATATGGCATTGAAAAAGGGCTTCGGGCGGGCGATAATATAAATAGAATTTACCTAAAGCGTAAAAGAAAGGTTCAATATATATGAAACAGTTCGACGTAACCGGCATGAGCTGCGCTGCGTGCAGTGCAAGAGTAGAAAAGGCCGTAAAGGAGGTCCCCGGCGTAACTGAGTGCACCGTGAGCCTGCTGACCAACTCCCTGAGCGTAAATGGCAGCGCAGACGAGGGCGCCATAATCGCCGCGGTGGAAAGGGCGGGCTACGGCGCCTCTGCCAAGGGCGCAAATAAGGCGGCTCAGGAGGAAGAACTCAAGGATAAATCCACACCACAGCTCAAGCGGCGGCTCATATGGTCAGTAGGATTTCTGATGATACTCATGTACTTCTCCATGGGGCATATGATGTGGGGCTGGCCGCTGCCGAAATTCTACAACGGCAACCATGTGGCAATGGGCCTTACTCAGCTGCTGCTTACCGTGATAATCATGGTAATCAACCAGAGGTTCTTCATAAGCGGCTTTAAGGGATTCATACACCGGGCTCCCAACATGGATACGCTGGTATCACTGGGAGCTGCGGCGGCATTCGTGTACAGCACCTATGCGCTCTTTGCCATGACTGATGCGCAGGTAAAGGGCAATGAGGAGCTGGTCATGCACTATATGATGGAGTTTTACTTCGAGTCCGCCGCGATGATACTCACTCTGATTACCGTGGGCAAGACACTTGAGGCACGTTCCAAGGGCAAGACTACCGACGCGCTGAGAAGCCTAATCAGGCTGGCTCCACAGACCGCAATGCTTATAAAAGACGGCAAGGAGGTCATGGTCCCTATTGAGCAGGTGCAAAAGGGAGATATATTTGCTGTGCGCCCAGGCGAGAATATCCCCGTAGACGGCGTAGTTGAGGAGGGCTCCAGCGCCGTGAACGAGGCTGCGCTTACAGGCGAAAGCATACCTGTGGACAAAAATGTTGGGGACAGCGTTTCCGCAGCGACGAGTAATATTTCGGGATACATACGCTGCCGGGCTACCCGCGTGGGCGAGGATACAACGCTCTCGCAGATAATTGCCATGGTGAGCGACGCTGCCGCCACAAAGGCGCCTATTGCAAAAGTGGCCGATAAGGTCTCCGGCGTATTCGTGCCTGTGGTAATGGCCATAGCGGCGGTGACGACGGCGGTATGGCTGCTCCTGGGCCGTGAGGTGGGCTTTGCGCTTGCGCGGGGCATATCCGTGCTGGTCATAAGCTGTCCCTGCGCATTGGGCCTCGCCACACCAGTGGCCATAATGGTAGGCAACGGCGTGGGAGCAAAGAACGGAATACTGTTCAAGACGGCTGCCTCTCTGGAGGAAACGGGCCGGGTGCAGGTAGTTGCCCTCGACAAGACAGGCACTATAACCAAGGGCGAACCCAGGGTGACGGATATACTGCCCGGGCCGGGCGTAGCCGAAGACCAACTCCTCGGTCTTGCGGCGGCTCTTGAAGCAAAGAGCGAACACCCTCTCGCAAGAGCCGTAATGACCAAGGCAGAGGAGGACGATATTAACGTAGCGGACGTAGCGGACTTCCGCATACTTCCCGGCAACGGTCTCCAATGCACCATAGGAGACAAAAAGCTGCTTGGCGGCAGCATGAGCTTTATATCCGGCCTTGTGAGCGTGCCCGAGGACATGATGAGACAGGCGGAAAGACTGGCGGATGAGGGCAAGACGCCGTTGATGTTCGGCCTTGGGGATAAGCTGCTGGGAATTATCGCCGTGGCGGACGTCATAAAGGAGGACAGCACGGAGGCTGTGAAGGAGCTTCGCAATATGGGCATACGGGTAGTAATGCTCACAGGCGACAACAAAAAGACCGCCGAGGCAATAGGCAGGCAGGCGGGAGTAGATGAGGTTATAGCCGGAGTGCTGCCGGATGGCAAGGAGGCTGTGATACGCGGCCTTATGAAGCAGGGCAAGGTCGCCATGGTTGGCGACGGCATAAACGACGCCCCGGCGCTTACCCGCGCGGATACCGGTATAGCCATAGGTGCGGGTACTGACGTTGCCATAGACGCGGCGGACGTGGTGCTCATGAAGAGCAGCATTATGGATGTGGCGGGAGCAATACGCCTGAGCCGGGCAACGCTTCGCAATATACACGAGAACCTGTTCTGGGCTTTCTTCTATAATACCATAGGCATTCCCGTGGCGGCAGGCGCGCTGATACCTCTCGGCATAACGCTTAACCCTATGCTGGGCGCTGCGGCAATGAGCCTTTCCAGCTTCTGTGTCGTTACCAACGCCCTGAGACTCAATCTTGTGAACATACGGGACGCGAGGCATGATCATAAGACAAAGCCCGCCAAGGCCGTCCATGGGCCGGCGGAAAAGGAAGGACATACTGTCACACTTAAAATAAGAGGAATGATGTGCGGCCATTGCGAGGCGGCGGTAAGGAAGGCGCTGGAGGCCATACCGGGGGTCGCATCGGCAGCAGCCGACCACGAAAAAAGTATTGCGGTAGTTGACCTTGCAGTCCCCGTTGACGAGGCAGCCTTCAAAAAGGCCATAGAGGACGAGGGCTACGAGTACCTCGGCATCACAAAATAAAAAATATGAACAAAATATAAAATAACGGGCGGCACGCTTGCGGAAGGGGATAAAGTGGGCCGCTTTGTATTGCGCGGGACTTGTGCATGAACATACTGTGATGGTATAATAACAAAATAGGTGAGAAATGTACTTTACCCGCAAATATGCTTTAATGTTTGTTTCAAATGAAGGAAAGGACTTATCATGAGCAGCGATAACGTTATTTATTTTGACAACAGCGCCACCAGCTGGCCCAAGCCAAGGGAGACCGGCGAGGCAATGATGTACTATCTGAACGATGTGGGTGCCAACCCCGGCAGGAGCGGCCATAGCCGCAGCGTGGAGGCGGGCCAGATAGTGCTTAACGCCAGGGAGAACCTCTGCAGGCTTTTCAACGTCAAGCTGCCTCAGCAGATAGCCTTTACGAAGAACATAACCGAGTCGCTGAACTGCGTGTTCTATACAATGCTGAAGGGCGGCGACCACGTTATAACCTCCAGCATGGAGCATAACTCCGTAATGCGTCCCTTGCGCCATCTCGAAAAGACTGGAGTCATAGAGCTGACTGTGGTCAAGGCGGATTGCGAGGGCTATTGCGATCCTGACGACTTCGGTAAGGCGGTAAAGCCCAACACCAAGATGGTGGTAAGCACCCACAGCTCCAACGTTACCGGCACCATTCAGGATATAGCCGCCATAAGCCGCGCTGTTAAGGCAAAGAAGGACGACATCATAATGGTGGTTGACTCTGCCCAGAGCGCCGGCGCAATACCCATAGACGTTCCCGCCATGGGCATAGACGTGCTGTGCTTTACCGGCCATAAGAGCCTTCTGGGCCCCACCGGCACCGGCGGAGTATACCTCAATCCCGCTATCACCCCGGAGCCATTCATGCGGGGCGGCACAGGCAGCCTTTCGGATCTTGAGGAGCACCCCCTCTTTATGCCTGACGTTTGGGAAGCCGGTACCGGCAATCCTATGGGAATAGCCGGATTGGGTGCGGGCGTAGGCTTTGTGCTGAACAAGGGCGTAGAAAACATTGCCCGTGAGGAGACAGCGCTTAATCAGTACTTTATGGATGCCATAAAGGATCACGATATGGTGAAGATATACGGCCCTATGGACGCGAAGCGCAAGACCGCCGTAACGAGCATAAACATAAATGGCATGGTCTGCTCCACCGTTGGAGAGCAGCTCAACGACGCATGCGGCATTATGGTGCGCACCGGCCTCCACTGCGCACCCGGGGCACACAGGACTCTTGGCACCTTCCCGGAGGGCACCGTAAGGTTCTCCTTCGGCAACTTCTCCACCAAAGACCAGGTGGATGTGGCGGTTCAGGCCATACTGGCTCTGGCCGATTACGCGGCGGAAAACAAGGAGGACTGATACGATGGAACAAAAGCAGATAGGTGTTGTCACATTCTTCTCCTCTCAGCATGCCATAAGGGCTGAGGAGACACTAAAAGAGAAGGGCTATGAAGTGAGCCTCATGGCAGGCCCAAAGGAGATAAGCCCCAACTGCGGCGTGGCTCTCCAGTTCCAGCCCCAGTACAGGGACGAAGTAGAGAGCATACTCAAAGAAAAGGATGTGCTTTTTGAGGCGGTACACCTTTACACCCCTAAGGTAGAGAAGGGCATACTGAAAAAGCTCCTTGGCAAATAACGGAAGGATAAGATGAAGAAGATAAGGATAAGCGCGGTGACCGCCGGCATCATAATCGCCACTGTTGCGGTAGCCGCCCAGGTAATATTCGGCTTTTCCCACCCCGAGGCATACGGCGTCTGTCTTGTGTGCCACGGCAGGGATATGCTGGCACAGCTATACCAGACGGTATTCCATAAGGCCATGGATATGTCGGTATCCGCCCGCTCCGGCCCGGTGCTGACCGTCATAGGCATACTTGCGGGCGCGTTCATAGGCGCGGTATCCAGCGGTGAGTTCCGCTGGCAGTGGGTGGAAGGCAAGCTTGCTTCCTTTCTTCGCGGCATAGTCGTGGCCATTTGCGCCCTTATAATTTCCGGCTGCCCAATGCGGCTGATGATACGCTCCGCATACGGCGACGTAAAGGCGCTGCTGGGCGTCATAGCCCTCATGCTGGGCTGCGTGGTCGGCACTCTCATACTCAAGAAGCGCAGCCGCAGAAAGGACTAAGCACATGAGCAACCTTCTGATAACACTTTGTGTGGGCCTGATAATAGGATATGCAGCCCAACGCTCCCGCTTCTGCCTTATAGGCGGCGTGCGGGACTATATGATAGTCAAGGACAAGTATTTATTAAAGGGCATGTTCGCACTGCTCATCACGGCTGCGCTGCTGTTCCTGGCCCTGCACCTTCTGGGCGTCCATCAGGAGAACATGAAGAATTACCCCATGTTCATAAAGGACGCCACAGACCAGCAGGTAATAGAGGCCTCTGCCTGCGCCAATACAAAGCCTCTGTATCTCTTCCTTAAGAAGTCCGGCGGGCTGAAGTTCAACAGGTGGGGCGCCAAGCTGGATCTCTCGGGCTATTGCACAATAGCGGGCGCGTTCATAATCGGCACACTGTCCGTATTGGCGGGCGGCTGCCCTCTCAGACAGCATGTAAAAGCCGCCGGCGGCAACAAGAGCGCCATCGTGTACCTTGGCGGCTTTTATGTAGGCGTAATAGTCTACATGCTGTTCCTCAACGATTTCTTCAAGGCGCTGTTTAAGTAGCAGGAATATAAAAGGACGGTCGGATTGAACTGACCGTCCTTTTTGTATGCCGTGATTTATTCCTCGTTCTCGTCCATTTCCTCGCTGGGCTTTAACGTTATGACGGCGGAGTCTATCTGGTGGGACTCGATTTTGTCTATGTGGACCGTCAGCTTATCCAGCTCAATGGTAATGTTCTGGGGGCCGTCCACCGGTATCATGCCCAGCTTGTCAAACACCAGTCCGGTCAGGGTGTCATAATCGTCGGAGGCAAGCTCAACGCCCGTTTCCTCCTCAAGGTCGCAAAGCTCAACATTGCCGATCACGCGCCATGACGTATCGTCTATCTTTTCGATATGAGGATCTTCATTTTCCGGGTCGGCAGGTTCGTCGTTCAGCTCGCCTACCAGCTCCTCTATGAGGTCGTTGAGGGTGATAATGCCCACCATGCCGCCGTACTCGTCCAGAACTACCGCAAGGGAGTTGCGGGTATTCTTCATATCCCTGAAAAGTACGTCCGCTTTGATGGTTTCAGGCACGAAGTAGGCGGGGTGCACCGCTTCTTCAAGCACCTTTTCTTTGGTTCTGTCGGCTATGCGGAAGTAGTCCTTGGCGTTGAGTATGCCTATCACGTTATCCGTTGAGCCGTCGCATACGGGATAACGGGTATGGCGGCTTTCGTGTATTATCTCGTCCCACTCATCAAGCGTGTCGTCCGTCATCAGCGCGGTGACGTCCGTGCGGTGGGTGGCTATCTCGCCTGCCATTATGTCGTTGAACTCGAATACGTTCTGTATGAATTCCTTTTCCTGATGGTCTATGGTGCCCTTTTCGCTGCCGGCGTCCACCATCATGCGTATCTCTTCCTCACTTACGTTGTCGTCCGTCTCGTTGGGGTCTATGCCCATAAGACGCAGCACAAGATTGGTGGAAACGGAGAGCAGGCCGACTATAGGCCTGAATATGACGGAAATGAAGCTCAAAAGGCCGGATACTCCCAGCGCTATCTGTTCCGATTTCTTCATGGCGATGCGCTTGGGTACAAGCTCGCCGAATATGAGGGTGAAATATGAAAGTATAAGGGTTATGACCACCACCGCTATGTTTTGCAGGGTGTGGCGGGGTATAGTGACGCCAAGGGATATTATCCACTCCACCAGGGGGGCGGAGAAGTTATCTGCCGCAAATGCGCTGCCTAAAAAGCCGGACAGGGTTATGGCTACCTGAATGGTGGCGAGAAAGCGCGCGGGCTCCTTTGCCAGCTTGTAAAGCTTCTTTGCCCTGCCGTTGCCGTCATCGGCCATGTGTTCAAGCTTGGTTTCGCTTATGGAGAGCACCGCTATCTCGGCGCTTGCGAAAATAGCGTTGAGCATGATGAGAACCAGCTGGAACAGCAACAATAGACCTATGGAATCGTCCATGACTTAAAACCTCGAACCTCTTTCTGAACTAAATACATTCAATGATATTTTAATAAGCTTTGCCAAAACAACAATAAACATGACCTGCGCAAGAAGCTCTTTCGCAAACCATGTTTGTGCATCAAATGAGTATTGGATTTTTACTTCGCTTAGGGTTGGCGTCGTCATCGGCGTCCATGACCGAAGACCTCCTGTTAAGGCATAATGCTTATTATCGATTATAGCATTTTATTGAATTATGTCAATGGACATTAACGCCTTCCAGCCTCAGCAAAGCCAGCTTTTTGTCCAATCCTCCGGCGTAGCCCGTAAGGCCGTTTGAGCCAATTACCCTGTGGCAGGGGACTATTATGGATACAGGGTTGTGACCGACTGCGCCCCCTACCGCCTGCGCGCATATGCGCCTGCCCGTCTGCTTTTCCAGCGTCCTTGCAATTTCGCCGTAAGTGACGGTATGTCCGTATGGTATCTCCATAAGCAGCTTCCATACCCTAATGCGGAAACTACTGCTGTTGAAGGATACCGGCGGCATTTCCATAGGGACATTTCCCTGGAAATAATCGTCAAGCCAGCGCACCGTCTGCCCGAATACCGGCAGAGCTTTTTCAGCGTACTCCGCTTCAAGAGTGCTGCCGAAGTATTTTTGCCCTATGAACCACAAACCGGTCACGGCGCTGCCGTCCGAGGCTATGAGCATTTCTCCCAGCGGGGAGGAGTAGCTGCAAGTGTACTGCATAGTGTCGCCTCCGTAAGTCTGATGTAAGTATACCACCCGGCCGTGCCTATGGTAAAGGCGAACCCGATGTGATAATATAAGGCGATGAATCTGTTTAGGAGGCGGCTATGGCACAGGGCGGCTATACTAAGGAAATGGATAGGATAATAGCGTCACTTGAAGGGCGGCCGAGACTGCTTCTGCACGCTTGCTGCGCGCCATGCTCCAGCGCCGTGCTGGAGCTGCTGGATAGGCACTTTGAACTGACCATATTTTATTACAACCCCAATATCGCCCCTGATGAGGAATATCACCGCCGGGAGCAGGAGCTGGAATGCTTTCTTGAACAAGCGGGGTATCCGCATATAACCCTAATTGAGCCTGAATACGACCCGGCGGAGTTCTATGCTGCTGCAAGGGGGCTTGAGCAGGAGCCGGAGAAGGGCGAGCGCTGCACCGCGTGCTATAAGCTGCGCCTCGAGAAGACCGCGAAATACGCTGCGGAAAACGGCTTCCAGTGGTTTACCACCACCCTTTCCATAAGCCCGGTGAAGGACCCTGTACGGATAAACAGCATAGGCTCTGAGATGGCGGAAAAATACGGTGTGAGTTTTCTCACAAGTGAATTCCGCAAGAGGGACGGCTACAAAAGGAGCCTTGAGCTGAGCCGGGAGTATGGCCTTTACAGGCAGGATTACTGCGGCTGCGTATTCGGCAGGCGCGAGAGGGAAAAAAGCGATAGATAACGGATAAATGAAGCGGTCCATAAGGGCCGCTTCACTATTCTATATTTTACATTATTTTTTACATTATTCAGTCTGTTACCAGCACCTCGCCGTTTGCCCTTATCTCGATGGTCATGCCGTCCTTTACATGGTCGAGGAACTCCTGACCTAACTCATCGACGGTGGGTATGTTGTTGGGAGTCCAGACGCTGGCCAATATTGCGCCCGCCGCGGCCAGAGAGTCTATGGGGTTGGAAAAAAGCAGCGCGCCGGGGTTGCAGCCTATCACGGCGGAGTTGTAAAGCACCATGCCGCCCGTGGTGGAGCCTATGGTCTGGGGCAGGCAGAGGGCCACGCCCACCGTGGACTTGCCGTACAGGTCCGGGTTGTTCTGATCGGTACAGGTGTTTTTGCCCTCCTTGCAGTCCTTGAAGGAGGCCAGGGTGTTGAATCCGCCGTGGGATACCAGCGCCTTGAGGGTGACCTCGCCGGGAACCACTACGCGGCCCTTAAAAATCCGTTCCATTATTTTGCACCTCCTGTGATCTGGTCCAGTATCTCGCTGTCGGAATAATACCGGGACGTGGTGTATGTACGGAGCTTGTTGCTATTGGTGATGACCGGCATCTTGGCGCACATGGGATTGTTCATGTACATCAGCGGGCAGATATATGATACAACAACGCCCATATCCTTAAGCTTTTTATAGTTCTCCGTCTTTTCGAATTCCTTTATTACGCCGGGCGCAGAGGTGAAGACGGTCTTTATGGCCACCTTCCTGCGGCCCTTTTCTTTTAGCTTCGCTTCAAGCTTTTCAGTCCAGTCGTTGAGCTGGGAAAAGGTCATGTGAGGGCAGCCCATGAAGCAGAGCCTGGGGGTAGCGTCCTTATCCTTCCAGATGACGGGGTAGGAGGCCTTTACCCGTTCCAGCTCCGCGTCGTCTATTACGTACACCTTTGCATCGGGCTTTATGAGGCTTTCGCCCTGCTCCACCGCTTCCGGAGTGAGGCGGTCAATATGGTACAGGCCCACTGCGCCGTTGGAGGCGGTGGCCGCGCCGAAGTCCTTGAGGTATGCGCAGGCATCATCGTTAAGCTCTGTGCCTATCCACCCATCGAGGCCCTTTATGTAAGGTACGTCTTCCATTACCTTCATGCCTATGGCGGAGCCTAAAAGCTGTGCCTCGGGCTTCTTGGTGGTATTTATCTCAACTATCCAGCTTGCCTTGCGGCCCTCGTCGGTCAAAAGGCCAAAGTAGGGCACGAAGCCCAGTATGGAGCCGAACATCTCGATTATTCCGGAGTTGCGGTTGCACCGCGCGCCCAGCACGGAGTTTGCATAGTTTACCGCGCTGGATTCTGCCCAGGAGAGTATGTCTCCCTTGTTGGGCCTGTTGCCGACCTCCGGGAAGTAGCAGGCGCAGGTGAAAGCGTCATCCCGGAGCAGGCCAATCTTTTTAAGCTGTTCCTCATACCGCTTCTGAGGGCCGTACATCACCTTGAATACTATGTCCTGCAAAAGATTGGACGGAACGTTCTTATCCACCGGCCGCGGGTCGGCGGAGAACTTCTGCTTGGAGGTCACACCCGCAGCGATAAGCTCGTCCATGAGGTCGAATACGCCCTTTATGACGATGACGCCAAAGCTTGTGACTATGTGGCCGTAGGTAGAGGTTACCGGCACCATTTTTGTAGCGCCGAAGGTCTCGCCGTACATGACGAGGGTCTTCATTATCTTGGCGTATACTTCGCCCTGACTCCCGTCAAGTATGGCTTGCTGTTCTCTGGTAAGTTCCATATGATTTCTCCTTTCGCAAAGAAGCATTACAGCGCCATGGCAACGTCCCATGCCCGCCAGATGACGGTGCGCAGGTTGCCCACGCCGTTGCAGTCGCCTACAAGGTGAACGTGCTTATCCTGAGGGAAGGCGGGAGTGGGTATGTAGCCAGCGCTTATGAGCACCGTATCGCCCTCTATCTCGAAGGTGCTTCCGTCCTTGGCCTTGACGATTACGCCTTTGTCCGTCACCTCGGAGAGCATGGTGTCAAGGTGTACCTCGACGTTGTTAAGGGCGAAGAAGTCGCGGAGGTAGGAGGAGTTGGCAAGGCATACGCCCTTCACGGCGATCAGATCGTTCTTCATTTCGACTATGACGGGGGTCTTGCCCTTCTTGTACATATCGAGGGCTATCTCGCAGCCGGTAAGGCCGCCGCCGATTATTATGACCTTCTGGCCCACTTCTTTGCGGCCGAGAAGGTAGTCGCAGGCCTCTATGGCCTTTTCTGCGCCGGGGACCTTGAGTATCCTCGCCTTGCTGCCGGTGGCAACTATTACCTCGTCCGCGTTGAGGGAGGTTGTGTCCTTTACCTCGGCGTTGAACTTTATCTCTATGCCAAGGTCCTTCATTTCCTTCTCATACCACTTTATGAGCTCCCGGTCCTTCTCCTTGAACTCGGGGGCCGCTGCGGCTATGAACACGCCGCCCAGCCTGTCGGTCTTTTCATAGATCGTAACCTTGTGGCCGCGGAGTGTGAGCACGCGGGCAGCCTCCATACCTCCTATGCCGCCGCCTATAACGGCGATATTCTTGGGTCTGCCGGTCTTTACTATCTTATACTTGGAGGACTGCATGGTTTCGGGGTTCAATGCACACCGTGCCATGCCCGCATTGTCCGCGAGCGTCTGATCGTTGCCTACGCCGTTGTAGTGAGCCATGTTGAAGCAGGCATTATGGCAGCATATGCAGGGGCGGATGTCCTCTTCCCGGCCTTCCATCAGCTTGGTTATCCACTCTGGGTCGGAAAGGAACTGGCGGGCAATGCCTACGCCGTCTATCTTACCCTGTGCTATCGCCTCCGCGCCTACGGCGGGGTCCATGCGTCCCGCGCAGACTACCGGTATATCCACGAACTTCTTTATGTGTGCAACGTCTTCAAGGTTGCAGTTCCTCGGCATATAGGGGGCGGGGTGAGCCCAGTACCATGCGTCGTATGTGCCGTTGTCGCAGTTTAGCATATCGTAGCCCGCGTCCTGTAAATACTTTGCGGCCCGCTCGCTTTCCTCCATGTCGCGGCCTACCTCCACATAATCCTCGCCGGGCAGCGCGCCCTTGCCGAAGCCCTTTGTCTTGGAAAGCACGGAGTAGCGGAGCGACACGGGGAAGTCGTCGCCGCAGGCCGCTTTTATGGCCTTTACTATCTCAACGGGGAAGCGGTAGCGGTTCTCGAAGCTTCCGCCGTATTCGTCTGTGCGGAAGTTGGTATATTTCATGGTGAACTGATCCAGCAGGTAGCCTTCATGCACCGCGTGCACCTCGATACCGTCCACTCCGGCGTCCTTGCAGAGCTTGGCGGTCTTGGCGAAGGCATCTACCATTTGGTGAATCTCTTTTGTGGTGAGGGGACGGGATATGCAGCTGTCCTCCCAGCGGTTGGGTGTGGCGCTGGCGCTGGCGGTAAGGTAGCTTACGTCCAGCACGGGCTTCATCACTGTGGCGAGGGCCTTGTTGTGCATGGCCTTTACCATTATGTCGTTTATTGCCAGGGAGCGGCCAAAGCCTGCGGTGAGCTGTATGAACATCTTGCAGCCGGTCTTGTGGAATTCCTCCATGAAGTCCTTCAGCTCGTCGAACTTGCCCTTCCCCTGATACAGCCACTTGCCTAAGAGTATATCGCGTATTGGGGCTATACCGGGAAGTATGAGGCCGGCGTTGTTCTTGGCCCGTTCCAGAAGAAACCGCGCCGCTTCCTTATCGAAGTGGTTGGGCTCCATCCAGCCGAATATGGAGGTTCCGCCCATGGAGGTCATGACTATGCGGTTCTTTATCTCCACATTGCCTATCTTCCAGGGGGTAAAAAGCGGATCGTAGGTCTTATTCATATAATTGGCCTTCCCTTCTGAAATAATATAAGATCTGATTGTCATTATTATATCATATATATCCCTTCACACAAGGATAATATGCTGACCGAGGGGAAATTTATTTGCCAGAGGTGCCCCCCCGTTATTGACAAAATAGATATGTACATGTAAGTAATTGCAAAGTCCAATTTGACTATATTGCCCCGGTAAATATAATGGAAATGCTGACAATAGTATGAAAGAGATTGTTTGTATGTTTTACGATAATAAGGGAAAAAAAGAGCAGAACGCGGATTCCGCCCTGCTTTCCGGCCTGACCCGCCGCCAGCTGAAGGAACTGGAGGAAAAGGAAAAGACCCCCGTCCAGAAAACCGCGGAAGCGATAATAATGATACTGCCGCTGCTGTGCGGCTGCGTTGCGCTGCTGGAGTACCTGTTCCTGCCCAATAACAGCAGGAACGCAAGGCCCTGGAGCTATGTATGGGTGCTCGGCGCGGCGATGTGCGCCTATCTGCTCTGCCTCTGCGTCTCGCTGCTCAGGAAGCGCAGGGGCGAAAAGCGGATGTATGAAAAGCTTTACTACAAGGCGCCCCATTTTTCAGCGCTGTTCCTCTTCCTCGCCCTGTACGACTATCTCACGCTCAAGACGGGCATTTTGACGCAGCCCTTCGTGCCCTGCATGAACTACATCATAAACGCCTTCCTCGTGGACTACAAGCTTCTGGCGGACTGCACTCTCAACACGCTCAAGCTGCTGTTCCTCGGCTATTTCATAGGCGTTTCGCTGGGCCTCGTCACGGGCGTCGCCTGCGGCTATTCCAGGCGGGCGCGCTACTGGCTTGATCCCATAATCAAGTTCTTGGGGCCTATCCCCACCTCCACATGGATCCCCATAATCATGGTGGTGGCAAGCTCCCTCTTCGGCGGCGCGGTGTTCATAATCGCCCTCGGCTCCTGGTTTGCCGTCACCGTCGCCTCGCTGACCGGCATATCCAACGTGGGCAGGGAGTATTTCGAGGCGGCGAGGACCCTAGGCGCGACCAACCGCCAGCTTGTGTTTCGGGTGGCTATCCCCCATGCCATGCCCTCCATTTTGCAGGGCTGCACACAGGCTATGAGCTCCTCCTGCGTCGCTATAATGATAGCCGAAATGCTGGGCGTAAAGTCCGGCCTCGGCTGGTACATGACCTGGCAGACCGGCTGGGCCAGCTATGATAAATCCTTCGCCGCCCTCTTTGTGATCTGCCTGATCTTCACGCTGGTCACCAACGGGCTGGAGTGTATCAAGCGCTACCTTCTCAGGTGGCAGAACGGAGCGGACAGCAATGCCTGAAGAAAATAAGAACCTTCGACTGAAAATCGAAAACGTCAGCAAGGTATTCGCAAAGGTGGAGAGCGATCAGGTCACCCATGCGCTTCAGGATGTGAGCGTGGAGATGTCCGGCGGGGAATTTGTTTCTCTGGTGGGGCCCTCCGGCTGCGGAAAATCCACTATACTGCGCCTTGTGGCGGGGCTTATCACGCCCACCCTGGGCCGCGTTACGGTCAACGGCGAGGAGATAAGCGGCCCCTCCCCCAGCAGAGGGCTGGTATTCCAGAATCCTACGCTTTTCCCGTGGCTGACTGCGGAGAAGAATATTTCCTTCAGCCTCGATCTGCGGGGCGACGATAAGGGCAAGGCCGAAAAAGTTGAGCATATGCTCGAAATAACCGGCTTGACGCAGTTTCGTCACGATTACCCGGCCCAGCTTTCCGGCGGCATGGCTCAGCGCGTGGCGCTGGTGCGCACCCTCATCAACGAGCCGGAGATACTGCTTCTGGACGAGCCCCTGGGGGCGCTGGACGAGTTCACGCGAATGAACATGCAGGACGAGATACTGAACATCTGGATGCAGAAAAAGCAGCTTGCCCTCATGGTTACCCACAGCATTGACGAGGCGGTCTATATGGGTACCCGCGTGCTCGTTATGGAGGCAAATCCGGGGCGGATAGTCGCAGACATCCGCATCGATGAGGATTTCCCCCGGGACCGCTCCTCCGCCAGCTTCGTCGAGTACCGCAACGAAATACTCAACAGGCTGCATTTTGGCGGAAAACACGAAAAATAAATACGCTTTTACCGGGCGGTGCTGCCGCCTTGTAAATAAAGAAAAAACAAGAGGAGAAAAAAATGAACTCAAAGAAGCTTGTAGCAATGGGTCTTGCGTTGATCCTTGCGCTGTCTCTGTGCGCCTGCGCCGCCAACGAGCCCGCCGGCACCACCGAGGGCGAAACCACCGCCTCCACCGTTATAGCCGACTCCAACAACGACGGCCAGATAGAGGTCGGAACCGTTGAGGACGTTGAAGTAAACGAAGCGAGCGAGCATCTCGACGCCGCAGAGGCCTCCGCCTCCGGCAACTGGGAAGCCCTGTTTGTTCCCATAGACATCGAAGGCCGCGCTATCGACATGGCCAACGTTGACCTGACCCCCACCGCAGAAGAGCTGGAGGCCATGAAGAAGGAGCCTGCCTATGGCCGTCCCATCCATTACTTCATGTCCGATGGCTGCACCTCCGGCCCCACCATGGCGGATCATCTCGGCTACTATAAGGAAGCCGGCCTGACCGCAGAGGGCGTTAAGGGCAGCAGCGACGTAGAGGCGCTCGGCACCGATCAGGTAGACGTTGCCACCGGCATGATGGCAAAGATGCTCGTACCCATAACCAACGGCGTGGACATCACCTTCGTAGGCGGCGCCCACATCGGCTGCAAGTCCCTGTATGTCCTCGCGGACAGCGACTATAACACCACCGCCGACCTCAAGGGCCAGAAGATCTCCGCCCCTAACGGCATCGGCAAGTCCGACTACAACATAACCGCGCTCCTTCTCGACGCCGACGGCATCGACTACTCCAAGGATGTTGAGCTGGTCCAGGTCTCCGCCGACGCCTGCGTTATCGCTATGGAAAACGGCGAGATAGCCTCCGCGCTCCTCAGCGATACCTTTGCATACTCCATGGTCAAGGACGGCAAGCTCAAGTGCATCCGCTCCCAGCTTGACAGCGACTTTGCAAACCGCACCTGCTGCGTAATGGCGATGAACGGCACCTTTGTAAAAGAGAACCCCACCATCGCAAAGAAGGTCGCCCAGGCCGTGCAGAAGGCCCATAGCTGGATGCGCGACAACTCCGAGGAAGCCACCAAGGTGCTTATGGACATGGGCTGGAACGGCGGCAACTATGAGATGAATATAATGATAAACAACTCTCTGCAGTTCGGCCTTTCCGATGAGTTCACCGGTGAAACCCTGAAGGATTTCATCGAGCGCTACATCCGCCTCGGCCTTATCACCTCCATGGACAACGCCGACGAGGTGCTGAAGCTGGCCTGGACTCCGATACTGTAATCTGAAACTGATACAAAGCAAAACGCCCCCGCTAAGCGGGGGCATACACTGACGAAAAAGTGGCTGAACGCCACTTTTTTGTCAGTGTAGGGACGGTTTGACTATTTAAGGTTGGAAATGATGCTGTTTACCGCCTTTTCCACGAGCTCCCGTGAGGTGGCAAGGTTCATGCGAATGTGAGTGCCGAACCTTTCGCCGCCGAACCAGTCGCCGTAGTCAAAGGCAAGGCCGCACTTGTCCTCCATAAAGCTTTTTATTTCGGAGGCGGGAAGGTACGCGCCGAAGTCTATCCAGAGGAGATAAGTGCCTTCCAGCGGGGATACCACTGCCCCGGGCAGCGACTTTTTCAGGGACTCCCTTACATACTCATAGTTGCCGTAGATGATATCTCTTACCTGCTCGAACCATTGGCGGCCGCCCCGGTACGCGGCTTCCACCGCCACATAGCCGAAGGGGTTTCCTCCGTGTATACGTATGCCCTCCACGAAGCCGTCGAATCTCCTGCGGATATCAGGATCGGGTATTATAGCGAAGGAATTCTGGCAGCCCGCCAGGTTAAAGGTTTTTGTGGCGGCGGTGAGGGTGACGAGTATTTTATCATAGTCGCCTACGGTGGCGCTCGGTATGTGAACGTTGTCGCCGAATACTATGTCGTGGTGTATCTCATCGGATATCACGTATACGCCATGCTTTTTGCAGATGTCCAGCATGGCCTTCAGCTCATCGCGCTTCCATACCCTGCCCGCGGGGTTGTGGGGGGAGGAGAGTATAAAGAGCTTCACGCCGTTTTCCACGATCTTCTTTTCAAAGTCCGCAAAATCTACGGTGTATGTGCCGCCGGTATTTATAAGGTCGCAGCAGACGAGCCTGCGGCTGTTGTTTTTCACGGCGTGCATAAAGGGGTAATATACAGGCGTCTGCACTATGACGGCGTCGCCGGGTTCGGTGAACACCTGCAAAAACCAGTTGAAAGCAGGTACTACGCCGGGTGCAAAGCGCAGCCATTCTTCCTTCACCTGATAGCCGTGGTATTTGCGTTCCCAGTCTATGAATGCCTGATGATAGCTTGGCCGGGGAACATAATAGCCGAACACGCCTGTCTTCATGTAGTCCTCAATGGCAGACACGACGCAGTCCGGCACGCGGAAATCCATATCCGCTATCCACATTGCCTGAAGGTCGCTGCGGCCAAATGTGGATTTCAGATTGTCCCACTTGCTGGAATCGGTGCCCCGCCTGTCTACGAATACTATCTGTTCCTTATTATCGCTTGCTGTATTTGTCAATTGATGTTACCTCCGGATAAATCTATATGGATTATAGTGCATTTTCGGCTTTATTCAAAGAGCAAAAAACGCTCATTTGAAAAAACGATTATACCGTATGCAATATCCTTAAACTGATGGTACCCAAAAGAAAACCAAAAGCGATGCATATGCGGCTTTAAAGGGCCGCCTATGTCTTTGTTTTGGATTGCAAAATAAAGGTGAAGTTTGCGGCTGCCGCATCGACAACGTAAGTTTATGGAGCTATACTTTTATATATAAATCAAACTATTTTTACAGGCATCATATGCTTTTATAAAAGGAGTGAAACCATGAAAGAAGTAAAACCGTCCAAGAAGCCGCTGTTGTTTTACTATGGCATAGTGCTGCTTTGCGTGGTGCTGTTCAACGCGTTCATAGCGCCGATGCTGATGGACGACCCTGTCAAGGAGGTGGATTACGGCACCTTCATGCGCATGGTCGACAACAAGGAAGTGGACAAGGTACAGGTGAATACTAATGAGATAACCTTCATGGACAAGGAGGGCAAGGTATACTACACCAGCGCCATGGAGGATCCCGACCTTACGCAAAGACTCTATGAATCAGGAGCGGCGTTCGACAGGGTAATAGAAAAGACAATGAGCCCGCTGGTGAGTTATCTTATTACCGGCGTGCTGCCGATAATACTCTTTGTCGCCCTGGGCCAGTACCTCTATAAACGCCTTATGAGCCAGGCCGGCGGCAAGGATTCACTCATGTTCGGCGGAATGGGCAAGAGCAACGCCAAGATATACATACAGTCCACCGAGGGCATACACTTTGACGACGTTGCGGGTGAGGACGAGGCCAAGGAAAGTCTCGCCGAGATAGTGGACTACCTGCATAACCCCACAAAGTACAGCGAGGTGGGCGCTTCCATGCCCAAAGGCCTGCTGCTTGTGGGCCCTCCGGGCACCGGCAAGACCATGCTCGCAAAGGCTGTTGCCGGCGAATCCAACGTGCCGTTCTTCTCCATATCCGGCTCGGAGTTCGTCGAGATGTTCGTCGGCATGGGTGCGTCGAAGGTTCGAGACCTGTTTGAGCAGGCCAAGGAAAAGGCTCCCTGCATAGTGTTCATAGATGAGATCGACGCCATAGGAAAGAAGCGCGACGGCCAATTCGGCGGCAATGACGAGCGCGAGCAGACCCTCAACCAGCTGCTCACCGAGATGGACGGCTTCGACAGTAATAACGGCGTAATAATCCTCGCGGCTACCAACCGCCCCGAGTCGCTCGACCCGGCGCTGACCCGCCCCGGCCGTTTTGACAGGCGGATACCCGTAGAGCTTCCCGATCTAAACGGCAGAGAAGCTATACTGAAGGTTCACGCACGCAAGATAAAGGCCGATCCCGACGTCAATTACCATGTCATAGCCCGCATGACCTCCGGCGCTTCCGGCGCGGAGCTGGCGAACATCATAAATGAGGGCGCGCTGCGCGCCGTCCGCGGCGGAAGGAAAACTGTCTCACAGGCAGACCTTGAGGAGAGCGTGGAAGTCGTCATAGCTGGCTATCAGAAGAAGAACGCCGTGATGTCCGACAGGGAGCGCAGCATCGTGGCACACCACGAGATAGGCCATGCGCTTGTGGCCGCATTACAGTCCCATTCCGCCCCAGTGCAGAAGATTACCATTATCCCCCGCACCTCAGGTGCATTGGGCTATACGATGCAGGTAGAGGAAAACGACAAATACCTGCTCTCCAAGGAGGAGCTGGAAAACAAGATAGCTACCCTCACAGGAGGCCGCGCCGCAGAAGAGGTTGTTTTCAACGAAGTTACCACCGGCGCCTCCAACGATATAGAGCAGGCCACAAAGCTTGCCAGGGCCATGATCACCCGCTACGGCATGAGCGAGGAATTCGGCATGGTAGCAATGGAGACTGTCACCAACCAGTATCTGGGCGGCGACACTACATTGAGCTGCTCCGCCGAGACCCAGCGGGTCATAGACCAGAAGGTAGTGGATATGATAAAGAAGCAGCATGAGAAGGCTGTGAACATGCTGAAGGAAAACCGCGAAAAGCTTGAAAAACTGGCTCAGTACCTCACCGAGAAGGAGACTATCACAGGAGAGGAATTCATGAAGATACTGGACAGCTTTAAGGAGGCGGCGGTATGAAATATGAGCACAGATACCTTTTCGTAGAGATACTGGAGGGCGTGCTGCTGGTAATGCTGGGCGTGGCTACCATGCTGCGCACCGAACAGGTGCTGGACAGCCTTACGCTGATATTCGGCATAATCGCCATCATAACCGGAATTGCGGATATTATGTTCTACATACGTCTTGAGCGGCACACGGGCTTCCTCCCCGCAGTATCGCTGGTTTCCAGCATACTGAGCATAATGCTCGGCAGCGCCCTCATCGCGCACCCCAACGTGGGCACGAGAATAATGCTTATCATATTCCCGATATTCATAATCGCCCACTGCATCGCCCGCTTAACCCACCTGAACATCGTGCGATACGTGGCAGGAGAGGTGAGCTTCTGGCTCACTCTCATATCAAACGCGGTGGGATTGATACTGGGCGTAATTCTGCTGTTTGATCCTGTCATGTCTGCGGCGGCGCTGGGAGTCATACTGGGCGTAGATCTGATACTGCTCGGAATCGAAGCCGTAGTGTTCGCCATAGACTGCTATTGCAGGCTGAAGTAACGAACTTAAATAAAAAAACAAATAGGGCAGCCATATCCTCGTTGGAAATGGCTGCCTTCTTTACTTTTGGGGAAATTGTTATTTTACGGTTCGGCGGCGGGTCTCGGCGTGGGCTGCGTATACGGTGTGGCCCGGCTCTACGGATTCCGTCAGCCATACGTTACCGCCTATAACGCAGTTGTCGCCAATTACAGTATTTCCGCCGAGTATAGTCGCACCGGAGTAGATGACCACATTGTTGCCTATATCGGGATGGCGCTTTATGCCCTTTACCGGGGTGCCGTCCGCGTTGGTGGGGAAGCTCTTTGCGCCGAGGGTAACGCCCTGATACAGCTTCACATGATCGCCAATGGTAGTGGTTTCGCCTATTACCACGCCTGTGCCGTGGTCTATGAAAAAATATCTGCCTATGGTGGCGCCGGGGTGTATGTCTATACCGGTATTGCGGTGGGCTATCTCGGTCATGAGACGGGGAAGTATGGGCACCTTCATCTTGTACAGCTCATGGGCAATGCGGTATATGCTTATTGCCTCAAAGCCGGGGTAGGCAAGCATTATCTCCTCAACGCTTATGGCCGCAGGGTCCCCCTCATAGCCCGCTTGGGCGTCAGTTTCCAGCGCTGCCTTGATATCCGGCAGCGAATCCACCAGCCTGTCGGAAATTTCCTGATAATTATCCGGCAGTACCCGCATTACGCAGTCCGCAACGGCGTTGCGAAGGCGCGCGCCGTTGCCCAGGTTGCATCCGAACATATTGGGGTACATGGCGCTGCGCAGAGTCTGCAAAAGCTCTGCGGTCTGCTCCATAAGTCCGGCATAGCTGCCGCAGGAGGGACATCCGTTCTGCCCGCACATACAGCCGCCGTAGCAGAGCGGTGAAACAAAATTATCCTTCATTACGATCTATCCTTAAAAAATGTTTATAATTTCTAACATTTACCTATCTTTAGGGTAGGATAATAAGCTATTATAGTTTTTTTGGAGATGCCTGTCAATAGCGGGACAAGGCAAAGGGGGGACCTATTGACTTTTTCAGTATGAATGCCGTGAGACGCTTTGCGCTGACAATCTGTTGCACCGATGCGTTGAAACAACGCTCGAATTATGGTAATATAATTATTTGATAGGGACGATTCCGAACTTAATCATTATATGCCGGCGAAAGGGGAACAGCTATGACTATAACTAACGATATCCGCTATATCGGCGTAAACGATCATGATATAGACCTGTTTGAGGGGCAGTATATCGTGCCGGAGGGCATGGCATACAACTCATACGTGATAATTGACGAAAAGATCGCCGTGATGGACACGGTAAGCGCCGATTTTGGAGAGGAATGGCTTGCAAACCTGGAAAACGTCCTCGCGGGCAGGAAGCCGGACTACCTGATAATACACCACATGGAGCCGGATCACTCCGCAAATATAGATAAGTTTGTAAATGCATATCCCGAGGCCACGATAGTGGGCAACGCAAAGACCTTTGAAATGATAGACCAGTTCTTTGGCAGGGGTCTCTGCAAAAACAAGCTCGCAGTAAAGAACGGCGATACGCTGTCTCTGGGCAGGCACGAGCTGACGTTTTTATTCGCTCCCATGGTACACTGGCCCGAGGTAATGATGAGCTATGACGAAACAGATAAGGCGCTGTTCTCGGCAGACGCCTTCGGAAAGTTCGGCGCGCTGGACTGCCAGGATAAGGAATGGGACTGCGAAGCACGGCGCTATTATATGGGCATAGTGGGCAAATACGGTATGCAGGTGCAGGCCGTGCTCAAGAAGGCGGCGGCGCTGGATATAAAAATGATATGCCCTCTGCACGGCCCGGTGCTCACGGGCGATCTGAGCCATTATATGAGCCTTTATGATATATGGTCGTCCTATGGCGTGGAGAGCGACGGAGTGTGCATAGCCTATACCTCCGTATACGGCAATACTAAGAAGGCAGCCGAATTGCTGGCGAAAAAGCTGGAGGAAAGGGGCTGCAAGGCGGCGATAAGCGACCTTGCGCGCTGCGATATGGCGGAGGCCGTTGAGGACGCCTTCCGCTACGGGAAGCTGGTGCTGGCAACAACGACCTACAACGCGGATATTTTCCCGTTCATGAGACAGTTTATCGACCACCTTACCGAGCGCAATTATCAGAACCGAACCCTTGGCTTCATCGAGAACGGCACATGGGCGCCCGCCGCCGCAAAGATCATGAAGGCCATGTTTGAGAAGAGCAAGAATATCAACTATATCGACACTACTGTGACGCTGCGCTCAGCAATGACTGAGGAAAACGCCAAAGCGATAGAGAGAATGGCCGAGGAACTTTGCCGGTAAACAAACTGTAGATAAACGCAATGGACGCTCATGCCGGGCGTCCTTTTGTTGTATCGTTTATCAATCGGTAAAAGAGATTATAGACCGCCTCTAATCAGATGTTTGAATTTAACGGAAACAGCGCTACATGCTATTATGAGTTATACCAAAGTGTAATTTTTATGGAGGTTTTGTCATGTCGATATCCCTTGATTACGCACTTGAACATAAGAATGACCCCGCAGTGCTGTGCTGCCGCGCAGAAGCAGGTACGGTGCTGTCCGAGCACAACCTTGAGGATCCCGCCATATTTGACGACCTGGTGGATTCCAACCTGCTTGACCTCACCGGCGCGCTGAAGATAGGTCAGGTGCTTGGCGCAACGCTGAAGGAAACATGCGATTCCCTGACAGCCATTACCGCCGACAAGGTAGAGGGTGCAAAGGAGGGGACTGACGAGCCTGCTGCCGAAGCTTCAAAGAAAGAGGAAGCCGCAGCCCCCGTTATCGGCGGCGACGTGGAAGGCACTCAGGTGACAGTTTCCGGCGGCATACTTACCATAAATATCAAAGAGGGCAAGGGCATTCATATAGAGCTGCCCGTTTGACGGCCTTGAGCGGACAGGACTGAAAAGTGCCGGCACGCCTGAAAGCGAGACGTGCCGGCTTATTATGTATGACAAAATGAAATCGACAAAACCGATAATTGCACGATTTAGACAATAATATAACAAGTAATGCGAAAAAATGCAGGAATGATACAATTAAAATGCTTGACAGGCCCGAAAGAGCCGTGATAAAATACATAAGTAAAATTGATACAGACTTTGTGTCTGCAAATATTTTTGAATATCAAAAGCATATCTTTCATCGGTTGACAGTTCCGGAAGAGATCGCAGCGCAGAAGATACGCGGCGCCGAAGGGGAAGCAGAAACTCTCAGGCAAAAGGACCGGATCTTGACGATGCTCCGAAAAGAACGGCATTACGCCGTGCGCCGAAGGTGCAACTCTTTATCGCCCACAGGCTTAAAGGGGAATCTCTCAGGCTACACTACGGAGGCACAAAATTCTCACCAAGGGGAAGTTTGTGCCTTTTTAAGTGTTCAAAAAATAACGCGGATATTTGTCTCAAAAACAACGCCAAATCAAAAAATCATATATCAAAACAGGAGGAAATTTTATGAGCGAACTCAAACGTACTCAGCTGTACGACGCCCACGTTGCGGCGGGGGCGGATATGGTGGACTTCGGTGGATGGGAGATGCCTATACAGTACCCCACCGGCATAGTAGCCGAGCACCTGTACACCCGCCACGCGTGCGGGCTCTTTGACGTTTCCCACATGGGCAGGCTGCTTATCGAGGGCCCCGAGAGGATCGCCTTTTTGCAGCATGTGCTTTCCAGCAACGTAATGGCGCTGGATATCAAGCAGGCACAGTACGCCATAATCCCTGATGAAAACGGCAGCGCCATAGACGACGCGTATCTTTACAAGTTCAATGAGGAGAATTTCCTGTTGGTGGTAAATGCCGCCAACACCGAAAAGGATCTTGCCCACCTTCTGCCAATATCGAAGGAATACGACTGCACCATAACCGACATATCCGGGGACTACGCCGCGATAGCCGTTCAGGGCCCAAAGAGCAAGGAAATAATGCTTACCCTCACAAAGGGCAAGGCTGTAACCGAGCCCATGAAGAACGCGCTGAATATAATAGAGCTTGAGGGGCATAAGGCGTGGATAGCCAAGACCGGCTACACCGGCGAGCCTCTGGGCTATGAGGTATACGTAAAGAGCTGCGACGCAGAGTGGCTGTGGAACCGCCTTGTAGAGCTGGGCGGCAGGCCCGCGGGCCTTGGCGCCAGAGATACCCTGCGCCTTGAAGCCGGCCTTCCCCTTTACGGCCACGAGATGGGCAAGGGCCCCGACGGCAGCAATATGCCCATATTCGCCGTGTCCCTGGCCAAGTTTGCCGTAAGCTTCTCAGATCAGAAGGGCGATTTCATTGGCAGGGCGGCACTCACAAGGCAGTCAGAGGCCTTTAAGAAGATAATGAACCGCGACTTCTCCGGTATGGACGTTCTGCCCAAGCGCATAATGCCCATAACCCTGCTGGATCGGGGCGTAATGCGCGCAGGCATGGAAATATACCGGAACGGAGAGCTTGTGGGCTGGGTCACCAGCGGCACGATGGTACCGTACTACCGCAGCGAGGGCGAAGGCTTGGCAACCGTAATAACCGACGAGACTGCCAAGCGCTCCATCGGCATGTGCTATATCGCCAGCGACGTGCTGGAGGACGACAAGGTGGAGATAGACGTACGCGGCAAGCGGCTCAAGGCGGTTATACCTCCGTATCACATGAGGGTGGACGCTCCTCCTTTTGCACGCCCGATAATCTACGGCTATGAGCCCGCCCAGATGGACGTCAAGGTAGACGATAGGGCAAAGAAGGCCATCGAGCTCATATTCGACGCAACCCACAACCACGAATGGCGCCAGCGCCAGTGCATCAACCTGATACCCTCCGAGAACAGCGCCAGCCGTGCGGTACAGCTCCTTTGCGCCTCCGACCCCGCCTTCAGGTATGCGGAGCACAAGAAGGTAAAGTCCTTCTATGATCAGGATATCTTCTATTATCAGGGCACTAAGTTCATAGACCGCGTAGAGCAGCTTCTTGTGGAGCAGATGAAGGAATACTTCAACTGCACGGAGGTAGAGACGAGAGTCATCAGCGGGCAGATGTCCAATATGGCTACATTCTCCGCCCTCATGGACTGGAAGAACCGCCTTGACCGCAAGCATACTCCCCAGCGCCTGGGCTATGTGATGAATAACCATATAATCAAGGGCGGCCACCTTTCCGCTCAGCCCATGGGCGCCCTGCGCGACTATATTGCCATCGACCCCGTTACCGAGCGGCATGCCATAGTGAACTTCCCGGTATGCGAGGATAATATCTATAAGATAGACGTTGAGGAAACCAAGAAGCTTATCGACCAGTACAGGCCTGAGCTGATAATCTTCGGCAAGTCCATGGTGCTGCATAAGGAGCCCGTGGCGGCTATACGCAAGTTCGTGGACGAGCAGAACATACCCACCACCATAATGTACGATATGGCTCACGTTCTGGGCCTGGTGGGCGATTACTTCCAGAAGCCCTTTGAGGAGGGAGCCGAGATAGTCACCGGCTCCACCCATAAGACCTTCTTCGGCCCCCAGCGCGGCGTGATAGCCACCAACTGGAAGAAGGAAGACCTGAAGTACGGCCTCTGGGAGACCATACAGAGCCGCGCCTTCCCCGGCAGCGTATCCAACCACCACTTAGGCACCCAGCTTGGCCTGCTGATGGCCGCATACGAGATGAACACCTTCAAGGCTCAGTATCAGAAGGCGATAATCGAGAACGCCAAGCACTTTGCAAAGGCGCTGAAGAAACAGGGACTGGACGTTGCGGGCGACCCAGAGATCGGCTATACAGAGACCCATCAGGTAATAGCCTCGGTAGGCTACGGCATGGGCCCCGAGATCGCCGAGCGCCTGGAGCGCAACAACATAATCGTAAACTATCAGGCTACCCCCGATGAGGAAGGCTTCACCGCCTCCGGCGCGCTGCGTATGGGCATGAGCGAGATGACCCGCTTTGGCTTCGGCTTTGAGGAGTTCGACAAGCTGGCAGAGCTGATGGCAGACTGCATACTGCGCGGCAAGGAAGTAGGCGACGAGGTAACAAAGCTCCGCGGCGGCTACACCAGGATGCACTACTGCTTCGACGATGAGGAAATGCTCAACGCCTTGGAGAGCTTTTCCGCAAAGATAGGCCTGTAATAAGGCCGTAAGACCTAAGACGACCCGCCCGGGACTTCCGGGCGGGATGAAACAACAAAATATACAGAATAGTTTAACGGAGGTATTTAAAAAATGAATCATCCCAACGATCTCAGCTACTCCAAGTCCCATGAATGGGTAAAGATGGATGGCGACACCGCCATAATCGGCATTTCCGATTTCGCACAGGATGCTCTTGGCGACGTGGTGTTCGTAAACCTGCCTGCAGAGGGCGACGACGTCACCGCCGCCGAAGCCTTTGGCGACGTTGAGTCCGTCAAGGCCGTATCCGACCTGATTTGCCCCGTTACCGGCAAGGTTGCAGCCATAAACGAAGAGCTGCTGGATTCCCCCGAACTGCTCAATTCCGATCCCTACGGCGCATGGATAATCAAGGTCGAGGGCATCACCGACAAGGAAGAGCTGCTGGACGCGGCGGCATACGAAGAGTTCTGCGCACAGGAGGGCTAAATAATGGGCAGCTACGTTCCATCTACAGAGGCGGAACGCAGAGAGATGCTCAAGGCCATCGGTCTTACGGATTACCGGGAGCTTTACCGCGATGTGCCTGAGAAGATGTATCTCGACGAACCGCTGAACATACCCGAGGGAATGAGCGAACTGGAGGTCAGCAACGCCATATCCGCAATGGCGGCCAAGAATAAGGTATTCAAGACCGTTCTCCGGGGCGCGGGCGCATATGACCACTACATTCCCAGCATAGTGAAATACATTCCCACCAAGGAGGAGTTCCTTACCGCGTACACCCCCTATCAGGCCGAAATGAGCCAGGGCGTATTGCAGAGCATATTCGAGTATCAGACCATGATATGCGAGCTCACCGGCATGGACGTTTCCAACGCCTCCGTATACGATGGCGCTACCGCCGCAGGCGAGGCTGCCGCCATGTGCCGCGACCGCAAGCGCAGGGTGACGCTGGTTTCCGGAGCTTCACACCCGGATACCATAAACACCGTCCGCACTTACTGCTACGGTACCGGCGATGAGATGCGCATCGTACCCATGAAGGACGGCAAGACCGATATGGCCGCTCTCCGTGAGATGCTCATCGAAGACGTGGCCTCCGTATATATCCAGCAGCCCAGCTTCTTCGGACAGCTGGAGGACGCGACGGCCATAGGCGAAATGGTACACGCCGCCGGCGCAATGTATATAATGGGCTGCAACCCCATAGCGTTGGCAATAATGAAGACCCCCAAGGACTGCGGCGCGGATATAGCAATAGGCGAAGGTCAGCCTCTCGGTATGCCGCTTTCCTACGGCGGCCCATATCTCGGCTTTATGGCTACCCTCACAAAGCACATGCGTAAGCTGCCCGGCCGCATAGTAGGCCAGACCACCGACAGCAAGGGCGATACGGCATACGTCCTTTCACTTCAGGCCCGGGAGCAGCACATACGCCGCGAAAAGGCCAGCAGCAATATATGCTCCAATCAGGCCCTCTGCGCGTTTACAGCAGGCCTGTATATGGCTACCATGGGCCCCGACGGCATGGCGGAGGCGGCAAGGCAGAGCATGGCAAAGGCGCACTACCTCGCGGCGAAGCTCTGCGAGATACCCGGCGTAATTCTTAAATACAAGGGCGACTTCTTCCATGAGTTCGTCACCGAGATGCCCCGTCAGGACGAGGTGCTCAAGGCTCTTGAGGAGGCCGATATACTGGGCGGCCTGCCCGTGGAGGACGGCATAATGTGGTGCGCTACCGAGAAGGTAACGAGGGCTCAGCTTGACAGGGCCATAGAAGTGGTTAAGGAGGTGCTTGCGTAATGAAGCTGATATTCGAAAAGAGCGCGCCCGGACGCAAGTGCTCCATACTGCCCAAGTGCGATGTGGAGACCGTCGAGCTCCCAAAGGAGCTTCAGCGTGAATTGAAACCCGCGCTGCCCGAAATGAGCGAGACCGACATTTCCCGCCACTATACCGAGCTGAACCACCGGGTACACGGCGTGAACTGCGGCTTTTATCCTTTGGGCTCCTGCACAATGAAATATAACCCCCGCATTGACGAGGAGATGGCCGCGCTGCCCGGCTTTACGGCCATTCACCCACTCGCCCCCAAGCACACCACCGAAGGCTGCCGGGAAGTGCTCGACACCATACGCAAGTACCTTTGCGAGGTCACCGGAATGGCGGATATGACCTTCCAGCCCTCCGCAGGCGCCCACGGCGAGTTCACCGGCGTGCTGCTCATCAAGCAGTACCACGACAGCCGGGGCGACACCAAGCGCAACAAGATAATCGTTCCCGATTCCGCCCACGGCACCAACCCCGCCACGGCGGCGATGTGCGGCTATCAGGTGGTAAATATCGCCTCCGCCCCCAACGGCTGCGTGGATCTCGAGGCGCTGAAGGCGGCGCTTGGCGACGATACTGCCGGCCTTATGCTGACTAACCCCAATACGGTAGGCATATTCGATGAGAACATACTTGAGATAACCCGTCTCGTACACGAGGCAGGCGGCCTCTGCTATTATGACGGCGCAAACCTCAACGCGGTAATGGGCGTTGTACGCCCCGGCGACATGGGCTTCGACTGCATACATATGAATCTGCACAAGACCTTCGCAACTCCTCACGGCGGCGGCGGCCCGGGCGCAGGCGCGGTCGGCTGCAAGGATTTCCTTGCGAAGTTCCTGCCCCACAGCGCTATGATGGAGGGCGAGGGACATATCCAGGTACGCGGCTTTGCGGGCAACTTCCTCGTGGTAGTAAAGGCTCTTACCTACATAATGACTCTTGGCCGCGAGGGCATACCTGAGGCGGCGAAGAACGCCGTGCTCAACGCGAATTACCTCATGCGGAGGATACAGGGCACCTTCGAACCCGCATTCGACCGTATATGCATGCATGAGTTCGTGCTCGATCTTTCCGGCTTCAAAAAGGAGACCGGCGTTTCCGCTCTGGACGTTGCCAAGTCCCTTATCGATTACGGCATGCATCCGCCAACAATGTACTTCCCCATGATAGTACACGAGGCGCTTATGCTCGAACCCACCGAGACCGAGAGCAAGGACACCCTGGACTGGGCAGCGGAGGTCTACCGCAAGCTGTATGAGCTGGGCCATACCGACCCCGAGTATATGCACGGAGCTCCCCACAATGCACAGATAGGCAGACCGGACGAGGTCAAGGCGGCGCGGAACCCTATAGTCCGCTATACAAGGGCGTAAACATAACGGCGAATAATGATAGATAAACTCAAGCTTTACAGGGGTCAAAGCTTTGACCCCTTTTTCAATTTGGCGGTGGAGGAATATCTGCTGCAAAATACAGATGAGGGCTGCTGCACGCTGTATCTCTGGCAAAACCAGAATACCGTGGTGATAGGCCGCAACCAGAACGCTTTCAAGGAATGCCGTACCACCCTTCTGGAGGATGAAGGAGGAAAGCTGGCCCGGAGGCTCTCGGGCGGCGGTGCGGTTTTTCACGATCTTGGCAACCTTAACTTTACCTTTTTAGTTCCCACAGCGGATTACGATCTGGATAAGCAGCTCAAAGTGATAGAGCTTGCATGCGAAAAGCTGGGCGTGAAGGTAGAACGTTCCGGACGTAACGACATACTGGCAGATGGGCGCAAGTTCTCCGGCAACGCATTTTACAAGAACGGACCCCGCGCATACCATCACGGCACACTCATGGTGGACGTGGACCGAGAAAAAATGGGCCGGTATCTCAACCCCTCAAAGGCCAAGCTGTCATCAAAGGGAGTGGATTCAGTTCGCTCAAGGGTAGTTAACTTGAAGGAGCTTGCATCGGATACCACGATAGAACTGCTTTCTCAGAAGCTTGCTGAGGCGTTTGGCCAGGTGTACGGTCTGACATATGAAGAGATAGGCCTTACGGAGCAGGACAAAAAAGCCATACAGCCGCTGTTCGAAAAGTACTCAAGCTGGGAGTGGCGTCTGGGCCGCGAGATACCGTTTACGTTCGAATGCGGCGAAAGGTTTCCTTGGGGCAGCGTACAGATACAGCTCATAGTGGACGGCGGCAGGGTCGAGGAAGCGGAGGTGTACTCCGACTCAATGGACTGGAGCATAGCCGAAAAGCTGAAGCAGGCCTTTGAGGGCAAAAGCTTCAGCGAGGCTGAACTTTGCCTGGCTGCGGAGAAGGCCTGCCCGGATATCGCATCGGATATCTGCCGTATGATCCAAGAACAGGAGATATAATATTTATGAAGGAATACCAACTGATAGTGATAGGCGCGGGCCCCGGAGGCTATGTGGCCGCGCTGCGCGCCGCCAAGCTGGGCATGACCGTTGCCGTAGTAGAAAACCGCGAGGCGGGCGGCACCTGCCTCAATAGAGGCTGCATACCCACAAAGACGCTGCTCCATTCCTCCGAGGCGTATCATGCTGCCACAGCCAGCGCCGGCATTGGCATACATGTAGAGGGCGCCCGCGCGGATATGAATGAGATATTTGCCTATAAGCGGCAGGTATCCGCTAAGCTCAGCTCCGGAATAGAGAGCCTTTTTAAGGGCGCAAAGATAGACCTGATCAGGGGGCGCGCCCAAATAACCGCTCCCGGCCGCGTACACGTGGAGCTGAATGAGGGCGGCTGCGATGAACTGGCGGCGGAAAAGGTAATCGCCGCTACGGGTTCCGTACCGGCCCGCCCGCCAATAACCGGGCTGGGCCTTCCCGGAGTAATGACTTCCGACGAGCTGCTGGAGGGCTGTGACCATCTGTACGAGTCCATAATAATAATTGGCGGCGGCGTGATAGGCATAGAATTCGCCACATTTTACAGCGACCTCGGCTGCAAGGTGACCGTCATAGAGGGTATGGATAGGCTGCTGCCCAATATGGACCGCGAGCTCGGCCAAAACCTCGCTATGATACTTAAAAAGCAGGGCGTGAATGTGTTCGTCAACTCCATGGTGCAATGCGTGGAGAAGGACGAAAGCGGCCTCACGGTGCGCTTCAGCGAAAAGGGCAAGGACAACTCGGTAACCGGAGAGGCTGTGCTCTGTGCCATAGGCCGCAAACCCTATATGGACGGCCTGTTTGCAGAGGGCCTCGCGCCCGAGATGGACCGTAGGAGCATAAAGGTAAACGAGAAGTACCAGACCAGCATACCCGGTGTATACGCCATAGGCGATGTATCCGCGAAGATTCAGCTTGCCCACGTTGCCTCCGCACAGGGTACGGCATGCGTCGATATGATGAACGGCATAGAGAACAGCGTGGATATGAACGTTGTGCCCAGCGTCATATACTGCCGGCCCGAGATAGCGGTGGTAGGAATGACGGAGGCCGAGGCGAAGGAAGCGGGGATACCCGCAAAGGCGGGCAAATGCGTGATGTTCGGCAACGCCAGAACGCTTATCGCCGATCCGGGCCGCTGCTTTATGAAGGTCGTAGCCAATGCCGAGACCCGCGAGATAATAGGCGCGCAGTTCATGTGCGAGCACAGCTCTGACATGATAAGCGAGATATCCGAAGCTATGGCCAACCATCTCACGGTGGAAAGTCTGCTCAAGATAATGCGTCCACATCCGTCCTTTGAGGAGGCGCTCGGCGAGGCGCTGGATGATCTTGCCGCAAAGCTTAATAAATAAAACAGGCATAATAAAACAGGGAGGGCATAAAAGCTCTCCCTGTTTGGCCTTGTCCTGCTATTTCGATATCAGCTTTGCCTTTTCCAGCGCCATTACGAGCAGCGGTATGAGGATTATATGCAGTATTATGCCGGGTATCGCCTGCGTAAACGCCCCCGCCCAGAAGGCGGCAAAGCCGAACTTTGACGGATCGAGCCCGGTGCAGAGGAAGCGCGCCGCGCCCCATACCAGACGGCCGGCTATCATGGCCGTTATGAGAGCGACGTATATGTTGCTTTTCTTCTTTGGCAGCGCCCTGTACATGAGCCCTGCCACGGCGCCGTACGCCGCAAGCTCAAACGCCATGCAAAGCGCGGTTGGGTACATCGGCGGCATACCGAACAGTACGGAGCGCAGGGGCGGAGCCACCACGCCGACCGCCAGTCCCCAGGGCCAGCCGCATACGAAGCCGCAGAGGAGCACGGGTATGTGCATGGGGGAAAGCATTGAGCCTATCTGCGGTATCTGTCCCGTCAAAAACGGAAGCATCAGTGCCAGCGCCAGAAACGCCGCCGCAAATACCACTGTCCTTACTGTTATGTTGTTGTTTTTCATGATAAAAGCTCCTTCCAGATGGCATAAAACAAGCGCCGCGATCCCTTCTGGGAAAGCGACGCCTTCATGACATCACAAAAAACGGTATTGATACAAGGTTTATTCAGGGGAACTTCTGTTCCTGCGCCGTCTTCTGACCGGCATAAGCCTATTGTACACGAAAAGCCGTCGGTTGACAAGATACAGTTTACTCTTGCATCACGCCTTCGAGCTTGGCCATAGCGTCCGATATGAGAGCCGTCAGTGACAGCTCCTGAACGCCTGCCACTATATTGCCGCACCTGTTTACGGGCAGAAGTATCCGCACCGCATTGGATTGGGCAACGGCGACCGCCATTGCGGGCGTTATCTCGCCAAAGAGGGAATCCGCTATGACTATGCCTATGGGGCCTATTATTATATCCGCCTTGCGGCAGGCGACTATAAGCGGGTTTTCCCCCGCAGCCGCCTGATGGGCGCCGGCCTTTGCCATAGCCGCGGCAGCGGCTGAATTGGTGCCGACCGCCATAAGCCTTGCACCGGGGTACTTTTCCGCTATGGACTTTACCATCTGGCAGCCCAGCTTGCCGCCCTGACCGTCTATTACAAGTATATTCATTTAAACCTCTCCCTGAATATGCTCTCCTTTACAACTCTGTAGGCGGGAAGGTAAGCCTTCCTGTAATCCTCGCTGTGGGATACGGCTGGATAGCCCCGCTTTTTATATTCCGAAAGATATTCCTCAAGCTCAGCTGTTTTGAAAGCAAAGGCGCCCTGCAACGTTACATGGAGGAGCACGTCCAGCTTTTCCAAAAACTCCGCAAGCGTGCCTTCTGAGGCGTTGGCGGTTTCCACAAACGCTTCATTCAAGCCCGCTATGCCGCTTTCCTTCAGCGCCTTAAGCTGTACTCGCGCCATGCCGCTGCCTATGGGTATTATGAGCGGCTGCATGGCGTCGTGCTCTGTTGCCGCATACTCGTTGCGCAGTCTTATCAGGGCAGCCTCAGGGCTTTTGATCATATGGCCGCCCCCAAATTCGTTCTGGTACACCAGCTTTACAGCGTCGGCAGGCCGCATCCTGGGATACATGTTTGCGTGCAGAAGCAGCGCGTCCTTCAGCTCCACATTATTTACCCATACCTTGATTTTAACTTTGGCGTGCCTTAAAAAGGCATCCATGCTGATATGTTAGCACCGTCCCGGCCTAATTGCAATAAATTGCCCCAAAACAGAGTATCGGCAAAGCGGACGAATGCCGCCTTGCCGATACTTTGTTAGTTATTAGTTATCATTTGGCACTGCAGGAATTGCTGTGGCAGGAGTTTTTCATGGGGCAGGAACCACAGCTGCAGCCGCAGGAGGACTTGCCTCGTTTCTTCTGTTTTATAAGATGTATCACGATGGCCGCGATTACCGCTGCAAGTATAACTATCGCGATTATGTTTCCGATGTTTTCGCTTATCCAATTAAACATGGTCAAATTCCTCCTTCTGACATATTACATCATTTCATTTTTTCTTTACGGCTTTGCGCTCAGCTTCGCAGCTTCCTTATAGGGCTTGAACAGCATGTATACCATGCCTGCGAGGAAGACTGTGGCGGCAACCACGCCTAAGAGGTTTGCATTACCGGTAAAGAGGTTGCCGAACTGATTGATCATCAGGGCTATCACATATGCAAAGCCGCATTGATAGCCGATGGCGAACCAAGTCCAGCCGGCGTTATTCATCTCCCGCTTGATTGCGCCTATTGCCGCAAAGCAGGGTGCGCACAGCAGGTTAAATACCAGGAAAGAGTAAGCGGTAATGGGTGTGAAAGCGCTTGCAAGGTTAGAGTATACGCTGCCGTCGCCGCCGTACAGTATGCCCAGAGTACCTACTATGTTCTCCTTGGCGATAAGGCCGGTAATTGAGGCTACGACCGCCTGCCAGTTGCCCCAGCCCAGAGGCTT
>ERZ780207.461-NODE-461-length-44057-cov-12.290373_pt1 | contig 44057 bp, 54 predicted proteins | sample MGYA00510977_ERZ780207 | MGnify/ENA primary metagenome ERZ780207 (study PRJEB29588, sample SAMEA2151383) | human gut metagenome | biome: human gut; feature: human-associated habitat; material: faeces | place: Denmark | collected 2008/2010 ...
AGCACCTCCTTGCCAAGGAGGGGGTCGCGAGTTCGAATCTCGTTTTCCGCTCCACCTTTTAAGGCGACATAGCCAAGCGGTAAGGCAGAGGTCTGCAAAACCTTTATCCCCAGTTCGATTCTGGGTGTCGCCTCCATTTTTATTTCTTAAAAGGTGTTAAGTAGTTATGTCTGCCGCGGTGGCGGAACTGGCAGACGCAAGGGACTTAAAATCCCTCGGGTAGTGATACCCGTACCGGTTCGATTCCGGTCCGCGGCACCAAATAAGCGCAAACATTTTGCGTTGATAAGGTGATTTTCAGCACTTTATCGGTGATGGTTACATGGTCAACAAGCAAATCTACAGCCTGTTGAACATAGTAACTATTTTTTTTCACAAAAATTTCATCTTTCATAGCTGCCAAAATGGCGGCTATTTTTTGTTTGCTGAGAAGTTTTGCAGGTTTCACAGAAGTTTCACAAATAGATTTGTTAATTTCTCTGAGCTCTGCTTTGATTTGGTTCAGGCGCTGGCGATCGAATTCATCTGCGTTGCCTTCTTCAAAAATTTTGTAGAGGTTATTTAATTTTTTTTCGGCAACAGCTTTGCGCTGCAGCAGTGTAGCCTGGCTGCCTGCCTGTTCCTTCTGCTCTGCCTCATATGCATCTACGATAGCATCTGCAATCCTGCGCATGCCGCCAACGGTAAAGACAACGCGCTCCAGTATCTGCAGTACCCAGTGCTCTAAAATTTCTGCACGTATCATTTTTTGCGGGCATTTAGAGGTAGGAGTCTGTTCCTTGCGCGTGCATCCGTAATAACAGTAGCGCTTGCGGATGCGGTGGCCAACCATGGCGCTGCCGCAGTGGCCACAGAAAACCTTGCCGGACAGCAGGTATTTCTCCTTGGCGGTGTAGCTGGCTGCACGATGCCGGTTCCGGTCCATCTTGGCGCGGACGAGTGCCCAATCATCTTTACTGATGATGGCAGGGAAAGCATTTTCAATAGAAATAAAATCTTCCGGGCGCTCTGCAGCATGACTGTTGCGGCCGCCTTTTTTACGAGGTATTTTATTAAATGTATAGGTGCCGATATACTTCTCATTACAGAGAATATCATGCAGGCTGTTCTTGGCGAATGCTTTGCCGGCTTTGGTGGTATATCCTTTGGCGCTGAGCTCCCTGCAGATGGCAGCATAGCCATAACCATTAAGATACAGCTCAAATATCAGGCGTACGGCAGCTGCCTCCTGCTCATCGATGACATATTTTTTGTCCACAATCTTATACCCAAGAGGTGGACAACCTCCGTTAAAGAGTGCTTTGTAAGCGTTTTCATTGAGGCCCTTCTTAGTTTCCTTGGCCAGGTTACGCGAATAATAGGCTGCCATACCTACCATCATTGTTTCCATCATCTGGCCTTCCGGTGAAAGTGCATCGATGGGCTGGGCGGCGTACTCGTACCGGATCCCCAGCTTCTCCAGCTTATCCTTAAAGGTAAAATAATTCAGCTCGTTGCGGCTGTTGCGGTCAATCTTATGGAAGATGATAACATCAAATTTATCTTCCATAGCATCGGCCAGCATCTGATTGTAAGCGTTACGCTTGGTAACGTCGCGTCCACTCTTTGCTTCATCGGCGTATGTGTCGACAACGATGTAGCCTTTGTTTTTGGCGTAAGCCTTGCAGGCGCGGACCTGCGCGTCAATAGACTCTTCGCGCTGCATGTCCGAGGAAAAGCGCGCGTAGATAACTGCTCTTTGCATAGAGTCATCTCCTTTGATAAAATAGTATTGAGGTGTTTAGTATGGATTTTGTTATAATAACAGTGCTTTTGATATCTGCAATGGCAGCGTATAGCTATTGGAAAAAATCGAAGGAAAAAGATAAGGATATAGCCAGGCTTATAGCTCAAAACAGTTCTTTGTATGACCAGGCGAATAAAAGCAAAAAACAATTAGAGCAAGAGAAATTGAAGGTAATCAATGAGTACGGCAAGCTAAAAAGAGAGCTTGTCAGCCAATGTCAATTAGAGAAGGCCTTATTGATTAGCGAACACAACCAAGCATTACAAAATAATGAAAAAGAAAAAACAAAAGTAATAGATGAATATAGCCAGTTAAAAGCTAAGATTACAAGTGAATGTGAAGCTGAAAAAGCTAAGCTTACAAGTGACTATGAAGCTAAAAAGGCTAAGCTTATTTCCGAAAGTAATCAGTCAATAAAAGATTACGAGATTAAAAAAGCAGATTTAATCAGAGATTATATTCAAACAAGAGATAATGTAATGCATGAATACCACAAGGCTCTGGAAGAATTTGAGCAAGAAAAGCAAGAGGCCATAGCAGAACGTAAAAAAGCTATTGATGATTGTCGCAAACATGAGGAACAGTTAAAAAGACAACATGATTTTCAAAATCAGGTGTTGAATGAACGCGAGAATCAACTGGCTGAAAGAGAAAAGCTAATGAAGCTAAAGGTAAAAAGCATACCGGTATTAGCCAAGTATTTTTCTGATTTAGAATTTCAGAAGGATAGCATCAGAGAAGCGTATTTACTTCAGAAAGAGCGTCCTGCTGTAAAAGCGTCTGATGTTGTAAGTGAAATTCGCCGCGAAAAGCACACATTAAATTTAAGGCTTAAAGAAGCAGAGTATCTGGTAAAGTATTATGAACAAGCTGCTCCATGGCTGGCGGAAGCTGACGATGATTATATAGATCCGGAGTTAAATAAAACCGGCATCGAAGACTTTGACGAAAACAAAGATGCTGCCAGCTTCTGGCTTTCCAAAGATGAATTTACCCAGCTTACGAGTCAGGAAAAATATCAGTTAGCTTTAGAGCGATATAAAAAACGTGCTAAAACTAATGCTGAAATTGGACGTGACTATGAAAGATACGTCGGCTATCAATACGAAGCCAAAGGATACGCTGTAGAGTATCGAGGTATAGTAGATGGGTTTGAAGACAGAGGACGCGACCTGCTTTGCCATAAGGACGGCAAAACCTTAGTTGTTCAATGTAAATATTGGTCTAAGAAAAAGACGATACACGAAAACCATATCAACCAGCTATTTGGTACAACCTTAAAATATTTTCTCGAACAGCATCCAAGGGCAACATTCTATGATTTCTTTACTGCTTTAGAGAAACGGACAATAGCGCCGGTGTTTGTAACCTCAACGACATTATCCGAAACAGCTGCAGAGTTTGCTTCATCGCTCAATATAAGTGTCGCAGAAAATAAGAGCCTTGGCGATTACCCCATCATTAAATGCAATATCAATAGGAGTACTGGAGAAAAGATTTATCATCTTCCTTTTGACCAACAATATGATAGGGTTAAAATCACCGGCAAAGGCGAGTGCTATGCAATGACTATTGCAGAAGCAGAAGCCAAAGGATTTCGTAGAGCCAAGAAGTGGTTAGGCGAATAGGCAGCTGCTTAGATTGTTTCAGGAGTTAGCTTTATTATCCTAAATTCTGCTCTTCTTTTTCAGCGGACTGCTCTTGCTTATACAACATAAAATCAATCTGGTTATCAATAACCAACTTACCGTCAGCGTTAAGCTGGCGGTATTTTTTTATCATTGATTTTTCCTGATCGGTTAATTGAATTTCCGGTATTGGTGGTTCGGAAACACTTTGCATCAATAACTCGTTTATGGATACCCCTAAATAATTAGCTAGTTTTTCGACTTTATCCATACGCGGGTATTTCTTTCCATTTAACCAATCTGACACAGTAGCTTGTCGAAAACTTAAATCTTTAACTAAATCGCTTTGAGTTTTATTTCGCTTCTGCATAATGTTTTTTAGATTTTGAGCGAATTTTAATTTAATATCCTCTATTGGCATAAATATCACCTCGGTTATATTATACACAAAAGCGTAAAAAAATCAACATCATGCAGAAGAAATATCGCTTTAAGTATTGACACAACGCTTAAAGCGATATAGAATATAATCAAGGTGGTGATATAAAATGAGAGTAACATTAGAAGCTGCAAGAAGAAATGCGGGATTCAGTCAAAAAGAAGCTGCGAAAGAACTTAATATTTCTCGTGATAGCTTGCGCTTTTATGAGCAGTACAAGAAATCTCCCAGGATTGATTTAGCTATCAAGATGGCGCAACTTTACAGATGCACGTTAGGTGACATTATTTTTTTAAAAGAAAATATCGCTTAAAGCGATAAATGGCCGTTGCTACAATGAGCACATAACCGTAAGGAGGGAGAGAGGTGGAGGAAACAAAGATAGAAACTAATGGTATATGGAGAGGAAGCATCAGGGCAACAACTCCAGAAGGAACGCAGACATTTATGTCAGATGGCAATCGAAATTATACCGCAACTTTCTTCTGCAAAAGCAATGCTGTCAAGTTGGAGCTTGACAGCATTGAAGGAGACTTAACATTAAGCGTGCGCGGAATTAAAGATAGGGCATGAATTGAACTCTAATTGCGCAGGACAAGATTTGTTGTCACAAACAAAGTGGTGGCGCTTATAGTTGTTTAAATCACGGATACCGTTGGTGGCAGTATCTTCAAAGTAAACAGTCACTTGTTGCACTTGGCCACTACAAGGACATTTTTCATTAGTAAAAACTCTGGAATACATAATAAGTAATCACCTCCGTTCTGTAGCTACATTATAGCACTGGAGGACGGGAAGGAGGGGAGAGGGTGGAAGATAAAAAAATAACCGTGTGCCCACATTGCGGACGCACGGTTTTGGCAGGACAGTTCTGCAATGAATGTGCAGGTAAGCTGGTCAAGGAATGTGACTGTTGGGTACTGCACAGAAAGTTTAACTGTGGATTGGAAAAGTGCCCTGGTTATAAATTGCTGGTATTGTTGTTAAAGACAATTACTTTTGTGGAGAAGTTCCAGTACAGTGGCTACGGCATTATCATTAAGCCACTTAATAAGAAACTCCTTCCCAAAACTACTAATTTTTTCAAAAGCCTTCGCTAATAAAAGTGTTGATAACTGAGTGCGAGGACGTTCAACCGTAAGGTCAGGAATAATCTTTTTGAGCTCTTCTTTTTGTTCATCGGAAAGCTCATCAAGCATATCAATAATTCCTTGTACGGCCTGCAACCTTTCTTGTGTCCAAGGAAATGGCGTGCCGCATTCGGGACAGTAAGCTGGTTCAAAATTCAAGTTTCTTTCTACACTCCATTGCTGAAAGAGCTCATCATATCTCACTAGAGCACCTTGAATTGCAGTATTGCAAGCTGAACAATGTGTTACAGTTTCTTCCCCACATATGTTACAGAATTTGTAGTTTAACTCTGGCATGAGCTGTGTACAGTCATTACATATGTGACCAGCTTTACAAATGCAGGCGTTTTGAAAAATAAGTTTATCGCACATAATATCACCTCCGTTCTGTAAATCTATTATAGCACTGGAGGGCGGGAAGGAGGGGAAGAAGATGAGTGCTGAATTTTGGAATGCATTTTTTGTAGCCAGCGGAGTAACTTTTTGGTGCATGTTTGCTGTGTTTTGGCTTTGGCAACTGATAAAATTGCCTTATCTTTTTGATAATCCTTGAAAGCTTGGTAAGCGAGAGTAAGTGCTGTGCCTGCTAATGTTGCGCCACAACCAATAAAGGCACCGTAGATAGTATCATTCATAAAAACAAAACCTCCGTTTTTAATTTAATTATAACATGAGGTAACAAAAGCAAGGAGGGAAGAAGATGTCCTATATTCCTGAGAAGTCTGTAGTAGAAACCTTTGGAACGTGGAAGGGCAGAATAAAAATAAAAACGCAGGACTCGGAAAGAGAGCTGCGTTCAGATGGTTCACAGAATTACTATATAGGACTACAAGAAGAGCTCAACGTCCTCAAAGTAGAAGTTGAGGACGTTGAAGGGAACTTAACTTTAAGCATGCGCAGATTTGAAGATAGGGCAGGCGTAGAAGAAGAGCAAGCAGAAGAGATGCTGGAGCTGATGAAGATAGAGTACTTCGCTGATCCGGAGCTGCGCTTGGCGAAGAAGGTTAACGAGAAGCCAGAACCACGCCGGTGGTATTGGAAGATAAAGTACTTTGTGGAAGATTATTTTATGTTGTTTCTTTCATGTACTTGCTTAGTTTTCGCTTATCTAATTTTGACAAGGTAAGCAACGCGGAGAGAGCAGCATTGGCCTTAATAAGATGCTCACTAAGAAAAGGCTCGGGAATACGTCCTTCTTTTTTAAGCATCGTTCTGGCTGATTTCATTGCGCGATAGTGTTTGTGTATAGGCTGAAAATTATCAAAGCACAGATGATGAGCTAAGAAGTGTTTGCTTTCTTTCCATTCAATGTCAGGTGAATTTAATAAAAGCTCAATACATAGAGAATCCTGAATACTAAGCTGAGTGACATGGTCGTTTACTTCTCCGTAAAGAAGGAGAGCACAACCTCTAATCTCTTGCTTAATCTTATATCGTTCCCACAATATTGTGGCCGCAAAAACCAGCGATGAGGTTATAAGTCCTTTGGACAAAATATCTAACCAATCTATTTTAATCACCTCCGTTCTGTAATACCTATTATAGCACTGGGAGGCGAAGGAAGGAGGGGAAGAAGATGATGCTTGATGCAAAACAAAAAGAAACCGTCGAGCAGATAGTAAAAATGCTGGACGGTTACAGAGCAGAAGAAATACAAAAGATTTTATATTGGGTTAATACATGTTGCGATTCTGGCTACGTTCTTCGCGCAGAAGCCGAAGCAGTGCAAGAACGTTTTCGTCAGTGCGAATAATCCTGCATTGTCTGTAGTCAACATCATAGAATACGCAGTCAAGGCAAGGCGGCTGCATAACGTTGGTGTTTTTCAAGCAATAAGGGCATAAGCGTTTAGCTCTAATATCCATAATATCACCTCCGTTCTGTAATACCTATTATAGCACGGAGCAAGGAAAAGGAAGTAAAAGCCATGATGATGATGAAAACCAAAAAGGTAAAACTGTACGGCGAGAAGCTGCGCAAACTGAATACAGCTATCCATGAGCGTGACGGCAACTGCTGCATCATCTGCGGCAGATACGTGGACCCGGGAGAAAAATTTCACCATGAGCCATGCGGCGCACTGAAGAGTGATGAAATCTCCCAGGGCGTAACCTTGTGCTACGACTGCCATCAGGAACGTCACTGCGGCGCTGGCAGCAGAGTTGTAAAGGAACAAATCAAAGAATACCTGCAAGGGTTATATGGAGATGCATGAATATGAACAGACTTGAAGATTATGACTGCATCACGGAAAACGAGAAGGCAGTCAAGGATATGGACTGGTGGGCAGGCCCGTTTGGAAAGATGGCGCTGGAGATTGCCAAAGAACGTGGTCTGCTGGAAGAGGAGGAAGGCAAATGTGCAAAGCAAAGCGCATGACGTGCGCCGAACTGGAAGATAAGATTATTGACCATGCGAAGCGCTGTAAAAAATACAAGCCTAACGCAGAAATCAGAGAGCATGAAGCCAGCATGAAATACGAGCGCCTGATGCGTGAACGCCGGGCACAGCTGGCACGTGAAGCTGATGAAAGAATGAAGGCCAGCACTGCCTATGCACTGCGCTTCATCTTTAAGGAGAGATATAAAAATGGCCAATGAAAAAACTGTTGTCTGGTATCGTCCAGGTAAACCGGTAAAGGCTGTGCGCGTTGAGCTTACTTTGGCCAATATGCAGAAGCTGGTGGGTGGCAAGATACAGATCGTACCGCTGGAAGCCAAAGGCAGCAGCCCTGAATATACGCTGATATGCAACGAAGACGGCAAGAACAAATATCACAATGACGCTTTGTTCCCTCTGCTGAACAATAATGGAAATATCGTAGACGTTATATTCGGCCCCTGCTTTATCGCCGGTAAGCTGATGACTGATGAGGACGGCGAAGAAACATTTATCGACCTGCTGCGTGAAGACTATCTGAGAATAGTCCGCCGCTTTGGGAAAGGAGCTGTGAAGAATGAGAAGAAGGAAACTGCGGAAACTGAGGCTGCTGACCTTAGGCAGCTTACTGCTTGCCGTAATATGCTTGCTAGATTACGGGCCCGCAAGAATGGTAAGTGCAGCTTATCAGATGGTTAAAGGTCCGGAAATAACCGAGATTGTTGTTCCTTACCATGTATTGGAAGAAGGAGACACTTTGGAAGGAATCTGCTGCAGATTAAAAGATGAATACGGCGATAAGCGCGACTGGCGCGAAATTGCTTTTTATGTCTGCAAGGATAACAACAAGAAAGACGGCTGGGTATACCTCGGGGAAAAAATCAATGTGCGCCTGCATGTCCCGGTCGAAACAAAATAAAAAAGCCGCCTGCAAAAAGCGCAGACGGCATGGGGATGTATGAAGTTACCAGCATCCATACATCCCTATTTTAGCATATAAGAGTGATGAGAACAAGGAGGAAGAAAAATGTCTGTAGTAAACATGCCTATTGAGTACCTTGTGCCGCATCCTCAGAACCCAAGAAAAGACTTGGGCAATCTGGAGGAGCTGACAGCAAGCATTAAAGAGAATGGCATCTACCAGAACCTTACCGTAATCCCGGTCAACGAAGCTGTACCGGGTGAAGAACCTAAGTATATGGTGGTTATTGGCCACCGTCGCCTGGAAGCTGCGAAACGCGCCGGGCTGCAGGAAGTGCCGTGCGCTATCGTAAGAGGCATGTCGGAAACGCGGCAGCTGCAGACTATGCTGTTAGAGAATATGCAGCGTAGCGACCTGACGGTTTATGAGCAGGCTCAAGGCTTCCAACAGCTTCTGGATTTTGGCATGGATATCGAAGATATATCCCAACAGAGCGGCTTCAGTAAAAGCACTATCAGACGGCGCTTGGAAATCGCCAAGCTGGACCAGAACAAGCTGAACAAGATAAGCTCTACCCGCCAGCTTAGCCTGAAAGAATTTGATGAGTTGGCCAAAATCAAAAACATGGAAGCCAGAAACGAAGTAATGGAGAAGATTGGCACAAATGATTTTGCTTTGGCGGTGAAGCGTGCTATGGATAAAGAAAAGCTTGCTGATAACATGCCGGTATTCCTGGCAGATATGGAACGTCTTGGCATCAAGAAATTTCCGGATAGTGCCAATAAATACAGCAGCAAGTATAGACGCGTCGGCAGTCTGGACCTCTATGAGTATGAGGTAACAAAAGATAAAATTCCCAAGAAAACAGAGGGACTGTATTATGAGGCCAGCTATCCGAGAAACGTAGAGTTTTATGTCAAGGAAACAAAAAAAGCTAAAATTATAAAAAAAAGCGCCAAGGAGCTTGAAAAAGAAAAACGTATCAAGGAAGCATGGTTTAAAGTCGATGCTATGGCTGCAACACATTATGAGCTGCGCAAAGCATTCGTTGAAAATCTCAAGGGCACTGCTAAGCAGCGAGAAGCTGTATATATGGGAGCATATAGTCTTATTGTATTACGCAGCATTACATATATGACTTGGGGTGACATAAGCAAAGAAGCCGGCATAGATGATAAGTACTTAGACCCTCGGCGTGATGAGAAAGCAGTTAAACTGGCCTACGAAAGTTACGATAATACACAGCAGTGTATAGAGGTTATTTATAAGCTGTTTAATGATAACGAAAAAGAGTTTTATGCTAATGGTTACCGCACGGGATATCCTGAATACAAGTTCAACCCAAGACTTGAGGCAATGTATCACTGGCTTACTAAGCTTGGCTATCAGATGAGCAGCGAAGAAAAGCTCATAGCTGCAGGTACGCACGAGATCTTCCAGCAAAATATTTTTGAGGGAGGCAATAGGTAGCATGAGTGAATACGGCAGATGCGATATCTGTGGCAAAAAATCTTTCCGGCTGAGAAGAAAGTATTATACTTATGGCTTTCCGTGTGAGTGCTGCGGGCGCAATGGACATTGTGAAGTCGTACGTTATTGCGAAAAATGCAAGCCGCAAGAACCTAAATGGACACGCGTGGTAATGGGCGCTGATGTGGCTGAAAAGCTGGGAATGCTATGGAAGGAGCAGCATAATGGACGCAGCAATAGATGAATTTACAATTAACCTGGCTATTACAATTATCGTTATGGTATGCGCGTTGGCGCTGTTAGGAGGAACAAATGATTAACAACGAGATTTATAATTATGTGAACCGGGCGCAGCTGGCCATCAATGACTGGCAATGCAGCGGCGAGATTTATTATCTGGAGCAGGCAAAGGCAGAGCTTGCCGAAGCTGTTCTCTTGGCTGATGAACTGGCCAAGGAAAAACCAGTTTTTCTTCAATATAGCGCAGAGGTGCAGGGCCGCGTTGTTTCTAGCTATTTGTGCGATACTCCGGAGGAAGCCTTGGAAGATATTCGCCCCGACCTTGCTGTGGGTGATTTGGTTATAGTCCTTAAACAAGAAGAATCCCAATGGCATCCTTATATTGATATGGATGATCTGATTGAAGAATTTATAAGCCAAGCAGATGATGAGGCTGGCGAAGGTGCAGAAGCATGGTGCGATTTTATTTCCGGTAATGCGCTGGCGCAGGCGAGAAAAGAGCTTGATGAACAGCTCAACGCTGTATTGGAGGCATGGCTCAGAAAACATAAAGTTGAAGCCGGCTGGTATGACAGAGCCGGCATTGAGGGGACATATAGATTTTGCGGTGATAAGTTTATCCGTGTTAGCAAGACTGGCGATGACGCATGAGCCAGCTAAGAAAAATGGAACGCAGAAAGCAGAAGAAGCTGCATCTGTTGGGCGGTGAAGAGCGGCTGAAGATTAAGGCCGGAGACAATGAACCCTTTGGCATCAGCAAGGCCGGCTATAATGCTATCTACCAGGCGGGCTATGAAGCAGGTATGCAGGCAGAGCGTGACAAGATGATACCGTATTATGCCAAATACTTCACTCACCAGATACTGGCAGTATGCTGCAAGATACTCATGGAGAACTATGGAGAAATCCATGTACGCCATACGAGATTGGAGAAATTCACGGAGCTTTACGGCCGCGGCCTTGAGATGCTGGGCGAAGATAAAAGCACCGAACAATATCTTGAGTACATCGAACAATATGGAATGCACATCAATTGGAAGGAGCCGGAAACATGAAGTTTATGTTGACCTGCGAAGAAGCCTTAAAAAATATAAACAAAGGCAAGATGGGAATCTTTAATTTCGGCTATCAGGTGCTGGATGTAAAATTGATTAAGTATTCTCAGCATCTGGCCTGCAACAGAAAGAAGAAGCTCAGAAGCTACCTGAACAAAAAAAGAACCCTTAAAGATAAGTGCTTTTTGGAAGCACGGAAGCTGCCGCGCTTCTGCAAGACAAAAAAATAACTATATATAATAGTAGAAAATGGGCAGGTGAAATACCTGCCCAAAGCTTGATAAAGCATATTAGTTGAGTGGCATATCAGTGCCGGAAAAAATAACAGCCAAAATAACTTAGGCAGAATGGAGCGGAAGAATGTATGTAAAACGGACATGGAGATGTGGCAAATGCATCGAAGTAGAAAAATACCAGACCTTCCGCTACAAGGGAAAGATGACAGTACGTGCTCCACAAAGCAATCCTACTCCGGAAGCTATGGCCAAGGTGAACGAGCGCAACAGCTACAAGAATCTTCGTCGTCTGCTTAATACTAATTTTGGAAAAGGGGACCTGCATTGTGTATTGACCTATGCTCCGGAGAAAAGAGCAACCAGTCCGCAGGAAGCAAAAAAAGATATCCAGAAATTCTGCCGCAACGTGAAACAGAAATGCAAGCGTCGCGGCTCAAATTTCAAATATGTGGCTGTAGCTGAATACGGTAAGCGCTCTATGCATTTTCATGTTGTTATCCATAGCGGGCTGAAGCTGCAGGAGCTTGGCGATATGTGGCCGCATGGACGTATCCATGCAACGGAGCTGGACGGCAGCGGAGATTATGACAGGCTGGCCAGCTATCTTATCAAGCAGACCAACAAGACCTACAACGATCCAGAACGCAGAGTGTTTGCCAGACGTTATGTTACGAGCCGTAACCTTGAGCAGCCGGAGTGTAAGATTGAGAAAGTCAAGGCTGACAGCTGGCGTGAGACGCCGTCTGCACCTAAAGGCTTTTATGTGCTGCAGGATACTGTCGTCCAGGACGTCAGCGAGATTACCGGATATCCGTATCAGTATTACCGTTGCCTGGCACTAGGTGGCGGGAAACCATTGAAAACAAAAAGACTACGCAGGTAGGCGTTTATATCAGCGGCGGAATCTGCCTCGGTAGTTATATACAAGCAAAAAAACGGACAGGCGCAAGAAGAAGTATATCCGCTGCTGCTATAAGCACGGGAAGGGGGAATCAGATTGCTGGTAAAGCACTGGCAGCGCGTCGCAGAGACACGCTTTAAGTATCAAAAAAAAATTCAGATGGCCGTGGATGAAGCGCGTGCCTGCAGGCATCCGCATGGGCTGAAGGACAAGCTGAAGCCTAATCCTACCCAGCAGGATGCACTCAAGGGAATGCTGCCGCTGAAAAAGGTTAGCGTATACATCGGACGTCGGAGCTATGAGCTTGTCATTGAGCAGCCGGAGGAGTGGCTGGCGGTGATAAGGGAGACGTATGCCTTATACAAAGACTCGCCTATTGGCCACGTCATGCACAAATACTATGACAACTACGAGAACAGGCACGTCCAGCCGGAGGTTATCAGCGGGCTGCAGGGAGTGAGCCGTCAGACGTTCTACGCCTGGCGCAATGAGTTTTTGAGTGACGCTGCTATTATTGCAGCGCAGCATGGAATAAAAAATTTTTAAGCATTGCCGTTTTGTACTTTACAAATCGGCGCTTTTGACGTGGTAAAATAGTATTGTGCAAAATAGCAAGTAAAAATAAAGGCCCTGACGGAGCGTTCCGCCGGGGTTATTTTTATGCCAAAAAGCAAAGGAGGTGAAGGCACTATGGCAGAGGTAAAAAAAGCAGTCAAAAAAGCTGTTAAAAATTCCGGTAAAAAAACTACCCCAAAAGCTGGTAAAAAAACCACGTCGGAAAAGCTCAGTCCGGCGCAGGAGAAATTTTGCCTGGAATACCGTAAGCATGAGGGTAACGGCACTGCTGCAGCCATAGCTGCCGGGTACAGTGAGAGGACCGCCGCACAGCAGGCTACCAGGCTGTTAAGAAATGTTAACATTCTGAAGCGCATAAAAGAGCTGGCAGATGACGCTATCAGAAAGCAGATTATCGGGCTGGATAAACGCGCTCTGGTGCTCAGTAAAATTGCCGAAGATGATGCTGCTGATGTGCAGGCCAGAATCAGGGCGATTGACGTTCTGAACAAAATGGATGGCGTGTATGTTTTCAAGACCGAGGTTAAGATTAGCGGCAATGTCAATGTGCTGCTGAAAAGGCGAAAGAAGGAGTAATGGGCCATGAAACCACAAATAAGCCAGGAAGACTACGATGCTTTAGTAGGCTATCTTGCTGAGTGCCAGCATGATCCGGAGCTTTTCGTAAAACTTTCTTTCCCATGGGGCGAACCTGATACTCCGCTGGAGAATAAGAAAGGGCCGGAACAGTGGCAGCTTGACATACTACGTGAAATAAAGGACGAAGTAAAAACTGCTGATGTTGCCATACGTGAAGCAGTAGCCAGTGGTCACGGCATTGGTAAGTCGGCGCTGGTGAGCTGGCTCATTCTTTGGGCGCTGGGTACCTGCTCGGATACGCGCGGCGTTGTTACCGCTAACACGGAAGCGCAGCTTCGCACTAAAACATGGGCAGAGCTTAACAAATGGTACAACATGTGGATAGCTAAACCATTGTTTGACTACACTGCGACAAGCATTTTCTGCAACGCTGACGGTAACGAAAAGACTTGGCGTATAGATGCAATTCCGTGGAGTGAAACAAATTCTGAAGCGTTTGCTGGCCTGCATAATCAGGGCAACAGAATTTTAATTATCTTTGACGAAGCATCAGCGATACATGACACTATCTGGGAAGTTACGGAAGGTGCCCTGACTGACGCAGACACAGAAATCATCTGGTGCTGCTTTGGCAACCCAACTCGTTCCAATGGCCGCTTTTATGATTGCTTTCACAAACACAGAAATTATTGGCACACTCGCAGGGTAGACAGCCGCAGCGTAAGCTTTTCTGATAAAAAGCAGATTGAAGCGTGGCGCGAAATTTACGGCGAGGACAGCGACTTCTTCAAGGTCCGCGTGCGTGGCGAGTTCCCGTCGGCCAGCGATAAGCAGTATATCTCCCAGTCTATCGTGGATGAAGCACGTCATAGAGTACTCAAGCCGTATCAGTATAATTTTGCTCCGGTTATCATTGGTGTAGACCCTGCGTGGACCGGCGCGGATAAAATCTGCGCATACCTGCGTCAGGGCAACTACAGTAAGCTGCTCTTTGAATATCCGAAGAATGATAATGACCTGCAGCTTGCCGGCAAGATTGCAGCACTGGAGGATGAGTACCATGCTGATGCAGTCTTTATCGACCTTGGCTATGGTACAGGTATCAAGAGTGCAGGCGATGCGTGGGGCAGGAATTGGACGCTGGTGTCATTTGGCAGCACAAAAGGTATACCGCCTAACTGCATCAACAAGCGAGCAGCTATGTGGCAGGATATGCGGCGCTGGCTTATGGATGGCGGTGCAATATCGGCCGATGACAACGTGCTGGCTGATGACCTCGTAGGACCGGAGCTTGCTCCGCGTGACGATGGCAGAGTGCAGCTGGAGAGCAAGGAGAGTATGAAAAAGCGCGGGCTTCCGTCTCCGAACAGGGCGGATGCATTGGCGCTGACCTTTGCTTTTCCGGTACTAAGCAGAAAACAGGAACATGAATACGCCTGGAGCGTCGATAATGGCGCGCAGGAAGAATATGATCCGTTTCATGGAATGTGGTAGGAGGTGAGACCATGGAAGAAATCATTATGCAGCTGCATGGCGGCGGTGGTGGTGGCGGCGGAACGCAGATTAAGCAGAACGCACCCGGAAGCCAGAGCGCTGCAACTATTGACAGCGCGACTGAAGGACAGCGTGAATCGCTGCGTGAAAAGCTGAGCAAGGCAAGAGGCCGTAACTTTACCAACAAGACCGGCGGCAGCATGGTAGATACAATCAAGAAAGCATTGTTGGGTGAATAGCAATGTTTGAAGAAATCTATCGTGACTCAAAGCTGCTTAAGGATAAGCGCTTCGTTCTGGAGCAGATGTACCAGCGGCGCGCCTCGTTTGAACCGACGTGGCAACTTCTGTCCCGGTATATCGTTCCATATCGAGGACGCTTCCATGAGCGTGGCGGCAGCATTGACGGAGAGCGGCGTGACCGCTATCTCATCGACCCTTATCCGATGGATGCGGCAGGCAAGTGTGCTGCTGGCCTGCAGAGCGGACTGACGTCCCCGAGCCGTCCGTGGTTTGAGCTGTCTTTGGCTGACCAGGAAAAGGCTGAATATCATCCGGTACGCCAATGGCTAGATGATGTGCGTGACGTCATGATGGCCGTATATGCACGTGGCAACACCTACGCTATGCTGTACGATATCGAGGCTGAGCTGTGTCAGTTTGGCACGGCGGCGGCGCTGATGATGCAGGACTATGATACCGCGCTCTGGCATCGCAGCTACACCTGCGGCGAATACACCGGCGGTGTGGACGCAAGAGGCAGGCTTTATTCCTTTGGCAGGCGTTTTGAATTGACCGCTCCGCAGATGGTAGCGGAATTTGGCATTGATAACGTGAGCGTGGCCGTAAAGACTGCGTATAACAACAATGACCATACACAACGCTTTGAGGTTGAAATGCTCATCGTCAAAAACAATGAGTATAAGCCTGACCAATTAAAGCCTGGTAACTTCCCATGGCAGAGCTTTTACTGGGAGCGTGGCAATCAGCAGCAGTTCCTGCGTATCAGCGGTTACAAGGAGCAGCCGTTTATTATGCCGCGTTGGACCAAGGTGGCCAACTGCGAATATGGTTATGGTCCTGGGCATAACGCATTGGGTAACTGTATGCAGCTGCAGCGTATCGAGAAAGCAAAGCTCCGCTGCATGGATAACGAGGCTGACCCGGCTATGATGTTTCCGGCAAGCCTGAAGAAAGTCAACCGCCAGCCTGGTGCAAACAACTTTATTCCCGATGGTACGCAGATGAATGCTTATCCGATGATACCGCCGGGAGCAAAGCGCTACGAAGGCATGATAGCCTTGAGCAATGATAAACGGCAGCAGATAAGCGCTACGTTCTATAATGACCTTATGGTAATGCTGACGCAGGCGCAGAACAATCCGCAGATGACTGCTAAGGAAGTCGCGGAACGTCACGAGGAGAAAATCCTTATGCTGGGGCCGGTGCTGGAGCAGTTCCATAATGAGGTGCTGGACCCGCTGACCTTGCGTACGTTTGGACTCTGTATGCGCAACGAGCTTTTTCCGCCTATGCCGGAAGAGATTACTGCAGATGAGCTGAAGGTTAATTTTGTGAGCCTCTTGGCGCAGGCGCAGAAGATGGTAAGCCTGCCGAGTGTACAGAATGTACTTGGTATGGTGGGTAACGTAGCAGGTATCTATCCTGAAGCTGCCGACATTATTAACATCGACAACGTAATCCGTGAGGTTGGCGTTATCAGCGGTACGCCTGAGAAAATCATGCGCAGCGAAGATGAGGTGCAGCAGCTCAGAGAGCAACGCCAGCAGGCACAGGAAGCACAGATGCAGCAGGCGCAGATGGCACAGGGCGCTGAGGCGGCCAAGACCGGTGCGGAAGCTGCAAGGCTTTTGAGTGAGGTGCCGGCCAATACGGATAATGCTCTGGATGATATGCTGAGCAGAATGGGGATGAGCTGATGGAAAAGCAAAGATTTGCTGAACTGCTCGTAAACGTCATGCAGACGCAGACGGGCAGGGAATTTATTTATGAGCTGCTTGACACCATGGAAGTGCATGTTCCCAACTATGTTGTCGGTGAAGGAAGTGTTATGGGGTATGAGATAGGCCGGCGCAGCGTCGGTGAAGAACTGCTCCGTATGCTGAGAGATGATACTGAGGAAGGCCTGCAGCTGGAGCTGCTGATGCGGCAGGAAGCGCGGGACCGTCCTAAAGAAAAACACAAAGATGAATTCTATGACCAATTTGAAGGAGGTAGTGTTTAATGCGAAAGAAATGGTTGTTCTTTCTGGCTCCTGACGGCGGCGATGCTGGCGGCGGTGAAGGCGGAGCTGGTGGCGATGGAAGCACCGGTGGTGACGGTGGTACTGCAGGTGGCAGTAAAAGTATCTTTGATAATCCTGATGGCGGCAGCAATCCTCCTGGTGATGGCGTAGCTGGCGAAGTACCGGAAAGCTATGAGTTTAACCTGGGCGAAGGCCTTACAATCACCGATGAACAGAAAACAGCATTTACCGCCATAGCTAAGGATGCAAAGCTTTCGCAGGCACAGGCTGACAGCCTGCTGAAAATGCACAGCGAGATTATCAACGGCTATATGCATGCTGCAGAAGATGCCGTTGAAAAGAATATCGCTGAATGCGAGAAGCTGGGGCTGACCAGTCAGGAAAACCTTGGCTTTGCCAGAACAGCTGTAAATACCTTTGGCGGCAGTGAGGCGATGCAGGTGCTGATTGATACCGGTGCTATCAATCATCCTGCAGTCTGCAAGCTCTTTGTAAATATCGGCCAGCTTATCAGTGAAGATAAGCCGGCAGATACTCATGTCGGCGGCGGCAAGGGAACCCCGCGGGCAGAAGATATCCTCTTCCCTAACAGCAAATACTAAAGGAGTGAATTAAATGGCACAAACCGGACTTTATAATAATACCGGCCTGGCAACTATGTATGATATTGCACAGCAGTATCGCTCTGCAGGTAATGAAGCAGCGGCGCAGGTCGTAGAGCTGCAGGCTAAAACCAACCGTCTCTGGGAAGTGTTCCCTATGAGAACCTGCAACAGCGGCAGCGTTGAAAAGGCGCTTATCAGAACCAGCCTGCCGGATGTAGCATGGCGTATTATTAACCGTGGCGTAGCACCTACTAAATCCAGCACTGGCCAGGCAAGCTTTACTACCGGCGGTGTTGAGGCCATTGCACAGATTGATGAGCGACTGATGAAGCTCAACAAGAACAGCAATACCTATCGACTCAATGAAAACTATGCACATCAGGAAGCTATGAGCCAGAAGATGTCTACTACCTTCTTCTATGGTGATGAACAAATCAACCCTGCTGGCTTTACCGGCCTTGGCGCTTTCTACTATGATAAGGCTGGGCAGGATGAAATCTACGCCAATCAGATTGTTGACGCGGGCGGTACCGGCAACAATCTGACCTCCCTTTGGGTAGTGACCTTTGCTCCTGATACTGTTTACGGCATCACTCCGGAAGGTGTGCCTGGCGGTTACAGCTATCGTGACAACGGACGTGTTAAAGTGAGAGATGAGAATAACCTTGAATACTGGGGCTATGAATCTCAGTACAACTGGGACGTAGGCCTCTGCGTACGTGACCCGCGCTATGTAGCACGTCTGGCCAACATTGATACTACCAATACCAGCAGCACTGACTTCATCGACAAACTGATTGAAGTATATGACTGCATTGAAAATCCTGACCATGGCCGTACTGTTATCCTCTGTAACCGTAAGGTGCAGACCATGATCAATATCATTGCACAGAAGAAAAACAATGTTAACCTTTCTCTGGAAGACTTCGGCGGCAAGCGTATTCAGCATTTCTGGGGCTCTCCCATCCTGCGTAATGATGCTATCCTGAGCACTGAATCTAAAGTGCCGGTAGAATAAGGAGGTAAGAACATGGCTGTAATGATTGATGCAAAGCTTATTCTTTGCGAAAATGTCGATACTGCAGCGACTGTCACCAGTAAGGCAATTGATATCGGCCGCAACAAATCTTTGAGACCGCTCTATGTTGATGTTAAACTGACTAAGGGCGTAACTGCCGGCCGCGTCAAAAGCGTAGAGCTGCAGACCAGCGCTGACGCAAACTTCTCTGCTCCTATCACTGAGATGGTGGTGACTATCGGCAAAACTGCCGAGCAGCAGAAGCATGCCTGCCAGCTGGCGCAATTCTTCGCGTCCATCCAACCGCAGGGCCGCTACGTCCGCGTAAAAATCACCGGTGATACTACCGCTCCGGCAGGCGGCAAGATTTGGGCATATCTGTCCCCGGATATTCAGGTGCCGGTATGAGATACAAAGTAATCCGCACCTGCTATTGGCAGCGCAGACTTTGGGAAAAGGGCGAAGTGGTGGAGCTGGGTGAGAATGTGCCGGAGCATTTCAAACCGCTTTATAATCCAGCTGAAAGATTGGCCCTGAACAAAAATGCTGACGAGCCTTCGGATGAAGAACCTTTGGGCGAAACGCCTTCCAACGAAGTGCCTTCGGATGAAGAACCTTCGGAAGAAACGTCTGGCAGCATGGAAAACCCGGATATCATGCCTTCTTCTTTGGAAGATATGAATGTTGGCCAACTGCAGAAGTTGGCACGTGCAAACGGCCTGGAGCCGCCGAAGAATGCAAAAAAACAAGAACTGATTTCCGCTCTGCGCGGAGAATAACATCGGGCCGGAGCTTATTCCGGCCTTTTGTTTTTAGGAGGAAACCATGAACAATATTGAAATCTGCAACCTTGCGCTTGGCCGTATCGGCGTAGACGAAATCAACCGCATGGATGAGGCAAGCCAGCCTGCAAGAATCTGTACACGTTATTTCAATTTTACCCGTCAGAATGTATTGCGCCGCTTTCCTTGGACGTTCGCAACGAAGCGTGTGCAGCTGGCACTGCTTAATGAAACGGCACCTGATTATAAATACGTCTATCAATATCCTTCTGATGCTCTGGCGATACGCCTTATGTACAATGACAGCTTTGTTGGCCTGCCTAAAGATAATTACTTCCGCATTATGAACGGTAACGGCGGACGCAAGATATACAGTAATATCTCTAACGCCTACGTGGAATATACTGCAGACGTAAAGGACAGTGAAACCTTCGACAGCCAATTCATTGAAGCCTTCAGCTGGAAGCTGGCGGCGGAGATGGCGTTCGCTTTGACCGGTAACATGAACCTTGCGACAAATGCTATCCAGGCATACAATGCTTACTTTACGGAAGCAGCTGGCGAGGATGCTGCAGAAGACAATCAGGAAGAAGCTGTACAGGATAGACTGGCCAACGCCAGATGGGAGGGCTGAGAATGGGACTGTATCAACTGAAGCCCAGCTTTGCCGGCGGTGAATTGTCGGACAGCATGTACGGCCGCGTCGATATCAACAAATATGATAGCGGCGCTGCCACGTTAAAAAACTTTACGGTGCAGCGTTATGGTGGCGTGCGTAACCGCAACGGTTTCCGGCATATTGGCGTAACCTATGGAGGCAAGCGTGCCTTCTATATCCCCTTTCTGTATAACACCAATGAAACCTATATCATAGAAGTCACTGCAGGGCATTGCCGCTTTCTGTACAACGGCCAATACATAGTAGAGGATAACGGAGAGCCTTATACAATAAGCAACAATCTTAATCCAGCCGACCTGCAGGGTATCTGCAAAATAAAATATACGCAGAGTGCTGACGTGCTTTTTATCGTGCATCCTGATCATTACCCTATGACGCTTACGCGCTACAGTACATATGACTGGCGCTGGGAACAGATGCCTATAACAGGCGGTCCGTTTGAGGACAGCAATGGCAGTACTGCAACGGAGGATGAGCAGGTAACGCAATTATATCGTTATGGTCCTGGAACCTACGAGCTGACGCTTCCTGATACCGTAACCAATATTTCGGTGGAATTGGCTGGTGCTGGCGGCGGTGGTGGCGGCGCTGCTATCGCAGGAACATATACGGCTCCCGGAGGTGATGGCGGCACAGGTGAATACATCCGCTTTTCAACTGATGTTCAGCCTGGGCAAAAGTATAAGCTTGAGGTTGGTGCTGGTGGTAAAGGTGGTAACGGCAGGTTAAGCGAAAAGTCGGGGAGATACTTGACCGTTGATGGAGATGCTGGTGGCGCTGGCGGCAACACGATTGCGTTTGGCAGGACAGTTAAAGGTGGTGGAGCTGGAAGTGGCGGCCATATTCTTTTCCGGTTCCAGACTACACCAGGCAGCAAAGGTGCGAGCTACAGCGGTGGTGCTGCCGGTGGCATAAAGGGAACAGATGCTGCCAGCGTCAACGGCAAAAGCGGCGGTGACGGGTACTGTAATATCCGCTTCCGCTATGGCAGCAAGGCAGCGAAGATAACGGCCAGTGCGACGGAAGGCGAAGTCACGTTAACGGCCGATAAGGATATCTTTGAGAAAGATAACATTGGCAGCCTTATTGAGCTGACTCATTATAAAAAAAGCGAATACAAAAAAGGCAAACCTGATGCAACGGATGCGCTGCTGGTAAGCTGCCTGCCGGGCTCTAGCGTCTATGTAGAGAGCTTCGGCTTCTGGAAGGGAAACTTCTCGTTGGAAAAATATAACGAGAACAGCTCTATGTGGGAGCTTGTAAGAACTCAGGACGGCAATCACAGCCAGAACTACAACTTTACCGAAAAGAACGAAGAGGAATACATTGTCAGGTACAGGGTAACCTCAACAGAGTTTGATACAACCATCTGGAGCGGTGAGAATGAGAAGCAGACCGGTTACGTCACTGTGCAGAGCTTCGGCAATGATTATAGCGGTATTATAAAAATTACTGAGTACATCAGCGGTAAAAAGGTTAAAGGCAAGGTATTGCGCACGATTGGCAGTACAGACGCTACGCAAATCTGGGCTTTTTCTCCGTGGAGCAGGAGCAAGGGCTATCCGTCTGCAGCAGGCTTCTTTGAAGACCGCTTGGTATTTGCCGGCAGCACAAGATATCCGCAGACGTTCTGGAGCAGTAAGGTAGGAGATTATTATAATTTCGGAACATCAACACCTGTGGTAGACGATGATGCAGTAACGGCTACTCTAAACGGCGGCCAGATGAACGGTATCAAAGCAATGGTAGCCTTTGGAGAATTGATTCTGCTGACAAGCGGCGGTGAATATAAGGTAAGTGGTGGCCAAGGCAAAGCGCTCACGCCTAGCAATACTTTAAGTCAGGCGCAGGAATACCGCGGCATATCTGACGTATTACCGGTAACTGTAGGCAGCAGAATTGTCTTTGCGCAGCAGCAGGGCAACATCATCCGTGACCTGGCATACAGCTATGAGGCTGATAAATACACCGGCGATGACCTCAACCTACTATGCTCTCATCTCTTCGATGGCCACAAAGTAGTAGCTATGACCTACCAGCAGACTCCGGACAGCATCATATGGTTTGTCCGAGATGATGGCCTGCTCTTGGGACTGACCTATATCAAGGAGCAGGATATCTACGCATGGCATAAGCATAGCATTAAGAATGCGCGCTTTGTCAATGTCTGCTGCATCCCTGGCGGAGAATGTGACGAGCTTTATGCTGTCATAGAACGTAACGGCCAATACGAGAACGTTATGCTGGAAAAGAGGAACGATAACGATGTGCCGGAAGAACAGATTTATGTTGACGACGGCATAACCGTACGTGGCAGCGATATAAAAGAGGTAACGGGCCTGACGTGGCTGGAGGGTGAAACCGTGGCCATACTGGCTGACGGAAACGCGCTGCCGCAGCAGAAGGTGGAAGGCGGTAAAGTTACGCTGAGCGAAAAGCATGGCTACAGTGTTGTGCATGTAGGACTGCCTATTGATGCAGTCATAAAGACACTGCCGATAGAATTCCAGATGCAGGACGGCAGCTCCATTAGCCGCAAGAAGCGCATAGGTAATCTTTCCGTCCTCTTTAAAAACACGCGTGGCGGACTGTATGGCCTGAGTGAGGAAAAACTGGATGAAATCAAATGGCGCGATACTGAAGCATATGGCCAGTCTACAAAACTTTTCACCGGTAAGAAAAAAATCGTCCTGCCTGCTGCAGGCTGGGACGAAACGCAGCAGCTTATCATTAAGCAGGATGCGCCGCTGCCGATGACGGTATTGGCCATTGTGCCGGAGATTGTGCCGGGAGGATAATATGGCGGAATATACTTTTTCTCGTCCGTCTGATAGAGATATTGAATACGTGGCCGCACATCTGCGGCAGGACAACAGGCAGGAGCTGACGGCGCTGTATGGTGCTGGACATGAGCTGGATGTTTTAAAAAGAAGCGTCAGATATAGTGAACTGATTGGCTGCTTTTATGTTGACGGCATACCTGCAGCTATATATGGAGTAAGAAGCCCGGCTGCAATATGCTCTGTCAAATGCGTCTGGCTGCTCATGACCGACGAAACATTGAAGCATAGGCTAGTAGTAGGGCGATATACCAAACGCTTTCTGAGGGCGATTGTGGCGGCCTATGGGCCTATGTCCAATAAGGTTGATGCTGGAAACGCAGAAATCCTGCGCTGGCTCAGATGGCTTGGCGCTGAGATATCGGAACCGGTGCAATGCGGAATATACAATCTGCCGCACAGGGAATTTTATTTTGACGAAAGAATTTTAAAGGAGGGATAGCATGGGCGTAGGAGTAATGATTGGTGCAACTCTCTTGGGCGGTTATCTGCAGGGACGTGCAGCACGTCAGCAGGCCAACGCACAGGCGGCGCAGGCGCAGGCAAATGCTGATATCGCCTATAACAATGCGCAGAAGCTGCAGGAGCAGGCCGAGAAGCAGGCGCAGAATAATGAAATCAACGAGGAAAACAAACGCCGCAGACTGCTGCAGCTGCAGGGGCAGCAGAGAGCCAACATCGGCGCGGCCGGAATCACGGCAAGCGGCAGTGCACTGGCGGCGATGGCAGACAGCCAGTTTAACCAGGAGCAGGAGCTTGCCTTTGAGAGATACAATGCGCGTCAGCAGGTAGATACCATCTTCCAACAGAGTACGGACAATTTGAATCAGGGCGATGCCTATGCGTCGAGCGCCAGAGCCTACCGTAAGGCAGGCAAGCGCGCTATGATGAACAGCATGCTGCAGGCAGGGCTGAGCGTAGCGTCTAATCTTTATACGCCCAAAAGCATGGGGGCGTTGAAAAGCTCAGCCGGTAAAAGCGTAGGCCTGCAAAACTACAGTGTACCGGGCTACACAGAGATGAAAGGACTGCCTGCTCATACCGGTGGCGGCATCTCAAGCTACAGTAATGATGGCTGGGCGAAAGCAAAATGGTAAAAATGTCATTTTGTACTTTACAAATCGGCAAAGTATGTGTGTTAAAATGATAGTGCGGAAGGGAAGCCATTCTCCCATTTTCATCATACTCTAAAAAATTAGCAACGTAGAAAGCATCTGAGGCTAAGCCTTGGGTGCTTTTTGCGTATATAGGAAAGGAGCAGAATATGGCAGTAATTGATGTTTACGAGAACCAGGCAAAGCTCGGTACGCCTGCAAGCCAGACGAGCGGTGTGCATCCTGATATGGGCGGGCAGATGGCGCTGGCAAGGGCAAATGCAAATCTTACCAATACGATGGTCGAGGGAGGGCAGAAGCTCTATGAGCAGATAGCCATTGCCGACGTGATGAAGGCCAATAATGATTACAATATGCAGATGAGCAGGCTGCAGAATGAGCTGCTGCAGAACAAGGAAGAGAACGCAAGGGATAACCTTACCAAGTACGAGGAAGGGCGCAAGAAGATTATCAATGGCATTATGCAAAAAGGACCGTCGACGCTGCGCGGGGTGCTGGGAAGCAAGGCTTTTTACAATACCATTGAGCGTGACTGGACCGGCCAGCGTGCCCAGATGGAACGTTATACCATGGGCGAGATGGAGAAGTACCAGGATACGCAGCTTAACAATCAATACAAATTAGCTTTGAAGGACGTAGCTGTAAACTGGCACAACAATGATGATCTGGACGCTGTTATGCGCCGCGGCGATTTTATGACTGCGGCAAGGTATGCCAACTATGGCCAGGAAAAGATTACTGAAGCCAGCAACAAATGGAAGGCTGCGGTAGCAGAGACGGCAGCGCAGGCAGCTATCAATTCAGACAGCAGCGAAGGATGGACGCGTGGCGGCGAGATACTGCAGGCCTACGGTTATCTTATGGACCCGCAGAAACGTATCCAATATGACAAGATTATCAGTGCAAGGGAGAAAAGCAATGAACAAATAAAGTCATTCAGCGGACTTTATGACAAATACGATGGGGACTTTGAGAAAGCTGCGGCTGAATATAAGCAATTAAATAGTGGTACGGCAGATATCGCCAAAGGTTTGGCGTTTGCACAGGGAGAGGAAGGCAAGGCTTGGGGCAGCAATCAGTGCGCTAACTTTGTAAAAAAATATATTCAGACGGCTGGCGGTGATTATGACATTACCAGCAGCTTGGCTGACGGTACCTACCTTAACGCAGAACGGAAAGGGCTGACGTTTAATGACCGTAAACAATTAAGGGACGGAGATATTGTCTATTGGCAGGTAGATGGCAGCAAGTACGCTACGAGCGACAACCCGGATGATGTACATTCTGACACCAAGGCCTATAAGGGCATTACCCATGTCGGCATATACAATGCCAAGACCGGCAAGGTTATCCAGAGCGGTGAGCATGGAGTGAGTGAGCTGGCGCTGGATGCTGCCGGATATCATACGGTAGGCTACAGCCATATCGGCGGCCGCGGTATGGATGAGACCGATATGAATAAAAGCCTGCAAGAAATGCAGTCCTATTTCTCAGTGCAAAACACAAGAAAAAGGATGGCCAAGGATAAGGCATTTGATAATTTCTCTTCGGAAGCTGTAAGAATGTTTGAAAGCGGCATACCCATAGAAGAGGCGCTGAGACAGGCGGATGTTTTTGGCGGCACTGATTTAAAAATGCGTTCGATGGCGCGTGGGGCTGTAAGCACAGCTTATTCATGGGCAGGTAACGTAGACGTTTTCGGAAAACGTGCAAGCTCTGGAAGCTCCGGTGTTAGTACAGGCAAAGGGTTAGCTGTGGGACAAAAGCAAAAGCTTACAGAGCTTCTTGAAGGCGGTTACTTCAATGACAAAGAAGAATTTGCTGATTTCGTTCTGAACTATGGACCAAGTAAATCTGAATATGATTCATTGATGACGACATACGATAATTTCCGTAAAGGAACTGGCGCATATAAATATAATTGGGGTGAGATAGAAAGCATTGTAAAAGCAAGTACTGGTCTAAAAGGAGAATACGCTCAAATGCAGTGGATTGGAGCAAAAGATGCTGGTAGAGAATTTATACAAAACTATATGTCAAAAAATGGAGTACAACCATCAGACAGTGAAGTTATCCAAGCATGCATTGATAGTTTAACAAAACATACAGTTGCTACATACAGGCAACCTGGATTGCTTTGGGGTACAAACGAGTACAATGTAGAGGCAAGCAATGCTGACTTAGCTCGTGCTGGAATAAAATCTAATGGCATAACCCCGATTGGCGGCGGTATTTACAAAGTAGAGATGATGGACGGTAGAATCTTTAGTATGAGCGGCGAAGATTTAAAAAACAGAATCGGATAAGGAGGACGAACAGCATGGATGAATCTAGATTGAATTTCCTTAAGGGACAAATGGAATCACCATACGCTACGGTACGTGAAAGCACGTGGAAGTTTCATGGTGATGTTCAGCCTGACTATGGCATTGTAGACAATAAGATTACAGAAGAAAAAGCAAAGGACTTGGCTGATATTAACGCAGCTAATGGCATTAAGCCAGTAAGCACAAGCGATAACAGCTTTGTGGACATGGTAAAAAACACCAACGCTTATAAAAAGTACTTTTACAGTAAAGACGATGTGTTGCTGGAAGCAAAAAAAATCAGCGCGGCCACAAACATTCCGGAAAATGCCATTCTGGCTAACGCTGATAATCTGGCCAACGCACGCAATGTATATAATTATCAGCAGAAGGCTATGGACCCTCAGGCAGTGTTTGAGGCCTACCCTGAGCTGAGCGAGCTGGCCAAGCTGAGTGATACTGACGCTGCTATTGCTCTGCATAACTTAAAGAACGTACGCCAGACGCAGGGCATTATTGAAGCAGCTAAGACCGGCTGGGAGCTTGATAACCTGATGAGCGAGCGCGGCCGTATGGGTTACGCCGCTATGAACGGCAAGGAGCTGACGGATGCTGACATTGCACGTTTAGGAGAAATTGAAAAAGCACAGAAAAATACCAAGGAACTGCCGGGGCTTTTTGAGGACCCGATGAGTGCTATTGTCGGAGGCACGGTGCAGAGTGGCAAGATGATGCTGCGTAATGCTCTTAATGGCCAGAAGATGGGCGTATATGGCGCTGGCTTCGGCGCGCTTCTCGGCGGCATTGCCGGTGGCGGTGCAACGCTGGGTGCAGGTGCTGCTGCAGGCGCGGCAGCAGGTGCCAAGATTGGTTATAGTGTCGGCAGCCGTATCGGTATGGCGCAGGATATGTATGACGAAATCGCCGGCAACAACTACCTTGATTACAGAGGCTATAAGGATAAGCAGGGCAGGCAGCTGCTGACAGATAATCAGGCGCGCAGCTATGCTGCTGTAGCGGCAGCGTTGGAAACAGGCATAGAATTCAGCAACGCAGATAAAATCCTAAGCGTCATCAAAGGCGGTGCAGGTGCGCAGAGCATCAAAGAAATTATCAGCAGTGCCAAGGACAGCACGGAGCTGCAGAGCCTGCTTGCCGCATATCTGCGTGACAGTGCAAAGAACATCGGAACAGTGGCCATCTCCGAGAGCGCGGAAGAAGGAGTGCAGGAGATGAGCAACAGAATTATTTCTGATATTGCTGCAGCAAACAATCCAGGCGGTGATATCCCTACATATACGGCAAAGGACGTTATTGTTGGCGGGCTGGAGGCAAGCTGGCAGGCGCTGCCTGCGTCGATCGGCTTTGGCGCTGGTGCGCATGGAGCAAGCACGGTATCCTTTATGCGTCGTGCATCCGCGGCGCTGCAGCTGAAAAGCGAAGAACAGAAGGCTAACCTGCGTGATGCTAACGGCATATCTATGCTGAGAAGTCTTGCTGAGGATATCAAAAACAATGCTTTGTTTAAAAAAGCTCCGGAAGTATATAACGAAGTACTGAATAATCAGCTCAAAGGCACGGAGCTGGAAACTATTAACATAGATACAGAGTACGTCCTTAATCAGCAAGGCGGCTATGAGCTTTTGAAATCTGCAGCAAAGGCAGCAGGCATAGGCGAACAGTATCTTAAAGACATCATCGACACTAAGGCAGACTTGAAAATCAGTACAGCAGATTATGTATCTAAGCTGCTGCCGACTGAAATCGGTGCCCATCTGGAAGACTACATCACATTCAGCGATATCAGCGAATGCCTGGCACGCAACAGAGAATATGCCGGCAGGATGCGCCGCGAGATGGACCGCATATTGGCATATGAGAACCGCCAGCGTGAAGATGCTTTGAATACCTACCTTGATAATAACTTCCATACTCCGGAAACCCGTGAGATAGCGGAGGCAGTATTGCGCCGCTTCCCGGATAATCCTAAGGAAGGCGTAAAGGAAATCAGAAAATCGCTGCAGGCCAAGATTGACGAGCCGCTTAATCAGATTATCGAAGAGCTGGAAAAGGGTATGGGAAACGGCGTAGCTGTAGTAGAAATCCCCGAATATGATAATCAGATGCGTGGCATCAAGGTAAGCAATAACGACCCATGGTATCAGCGCTACTATAAAGAGAATAAGCATAAGCCCTCTAAGATGGAGCTGCGTGAGCTGGCGCGTGAGATTTGGACCGGCCACAACGAGTATGGACTCTTTGGCTGGGAAAACCGCACTCCGGAAGAGAACCAATGGTATGAGAATAACAAGGCAGCTATGGAAGCAACGGAAGAAGCTATCCGCAGATTGAATGCATTGACTCCTGCTCTGGAAAAAATAGATCCGGGCGAACTCTCTATTACTGAAGGCCTGAGCGAAGAAGGCTTTGAGGTATACCGTAAGCTGCGTGGCAAGCTGGAAGGCGCTGAAAGCAAAGAAGTGCGGCAGGCAGCACAGATGAGTGCTATCCTTGCCGCACGAATGGCAGACCGCATGGCTGAGCTGCATAGACAGGTTGGCCATACTAAATATACTGCGCTTGATTATGCGCGTAGTATTGGGCTTATCAGAAGTGAAAGCGAAGCTGCGGAGCAGAAGTTTAATCAGGCAGTAAATATAGGTATAAATGAAAATACCAAATATAAACTTTTAGATTTAGATGTTTTGCAAGACAATATAGGCACCGACAAAGAAACTCCGGAGGCTAATCAAAAAGCCATAGATTACATTAAACATGTATTAACTGAAAATGAGCCGGTCACTACAAAAGATTTGTCAAGTGTATTTGATTTTAGCAAGATGAGTGAATATGATCAGCGTCATATTGTTTTGGCAAAATCGCAAAGAGGGCGAAAAAACAAAACGGAAAGGCAGGGAAGAAATTTAACCATCAGTAATCCTAGAGAGATTTTGCAAAATGCAGTTTTAGTTGAGATAAATCCATCAAAGCATTCTAATGAAGTAGACAATAAGTTACGTGAGGATATCAAAGGTTCATTGTCATATAGATTTGTTATACCAGTAAAGTTAAATGGACAGGCTCAAACGTTGGTCATTACTGCTATTGGGACATCTGCTAATGTACTAAAAAAATTAAACGAAGTAACTTTATACGAAGTTTACACAACAAAAATCCCGCCATCCCAGAGACAAGCTTCCCTGAAAGATGGCGGGATAGGGGATGCTTCAAAAGAAACAATTCCCTCTGAATATAGTTTAGCAGAGATTTTAGCAAAAGTCAAAGACCTTAATCATAAACCTTATGTTGATAAAGAAACAGGCAAGCTAATAATAGAAGACCAGATGGCTATAGGCTCTATGAAATTAGACCAGAAAGCATGGCATGGCACGCCTTACGATTTTGAAAGGTTTGATATTGGCAAAATCGGCGATGGCGTTGGTGACCAGGTACATGGCTGGGGCCTGTACTTTGCTAAGGATAGAAAAATATCAGAGGCATACAAGGAAGTGCTGGGGGCTGACGCTGGCGCAGTAATTGTAGATGGGGTTACGTACAAAATTGATGAGGAGGGAGATTGGGCAACAGCAGCAGGACAGAAGCTTATTGACAATGAGCCGTTAGAATTTGTTTTGGATACGTTTGATGCAATGAGCGGAAGCAAGAATAAGGAAAGTGCAATAAAAAGCTTAAAGGAAAGAATTGCCGGAACCAAAAGAACGGCTAATACAGAAAGCTATATTGCTAAACTAGAAGAAGCGATAAACATTATTGAAAAAGCTGACGTGAAGTACGAAAATACTTCACGCCTGCTGAAAGTGGAAGTTCCAGAAAACGATGTATTGCTAGACGAACAAAAGACTTTCATTAATCAGAACAAAAATGTACAAGCGCTTTTGAAAAATACTATAGAATCTTTGGATGATGCGCGGTCAATGAAGTTCTGGGAAAATCTGCTGAACTTTAAATTAAGAGCTTTTGATAATGCTGGCAAGGTTCAGTTTAAGATTGATGGCTTCAATAAATTAGCAGATGGCATTGGTAAGCTTTTAGAGAGCAATTCTAATACATTTGGCTATAGAACGCTTGCAAGAAGCTTGGAAAGATACGGATATAGCAAAGAAGAAATCGAAAAGCTAAAGTCAGATGGCGAATATCGTAATCAGGAACAACAGAAGCTCAGAAGTCAGGCTGCTGCTTTAGAAGAAGAATTAGAGCGTGCTAAAGCAGAAGATGCTGCTGCAAAAGAGGAGGTTATCAATCAGGCAAAAGCTGATATTTCCGGTACTTTGGGGGGCATGTTTACAGGTAACAAAATTTATGATGCCTTGGCGAAGGCTATGGGCGAAGAGGATCATAATTGGCGTGGAGCATCTGAGCTGCTTAATGAGCATGGTATCCAAGGCATAACTTACGAAGGGATGAAAGACGGCCGCTGCTATGTCGTCTTCGATGATAAGAGCATTGATATTATAGAGCGCTACAACCAGGATGCTGGCATAAGTGAGAGTGTACATATCGGCACTGAGCTTACTGTACAACGTTCAGCGCAGGAAGTTATTGATGCTTATAATGAACTGGATGCTATGAAACCAGTAACACTTGAATTTGCAGAACTTACTGGTCTTGACGTAAAGGAACAGCGAAAAGCGGCAAGAAGGAAATTTGATGAGCTGTACAAGAAAGATGGTGACTCAATTTATCTTACTAACAGGTATGGAGATAAAATCAACATTCCTACGGCAGTATTTAAAGAAATTAAGAGACACACAGCTAATATTGACGCATTGCAAGTCATTCCACATATCCAGCAATTATTAGATAGAAGTATCTATCTCTACACTACTATCCCAGATATAAATAGAGAAAAGCGCATGACGAGATATGTAACTGAATACAGAACATATGGAGCTAAAGTATTCATTGATAACACTGAATACTTTGCTAAGTGCGTTATAAGGTTACAAAAAAATGGAGAAATTATTCTTCATGATATTGATATAAATAAAAAAATAAAGGATGAAACTTCCGACCGAAGTGCCCCCGGTTACTATCCGGGACTTGGGTCAACAAGTTCATCCTTTGTTATAAATAGTATACCATGGTGGCTGAATGAGGTCAAGACTAAGCTGCTTGATAGCAAAAAACTCATGCAGGAAGCAGGCCAGAAGGGCTTTTATAAAATCAAAGGCCAGACTGCCTTTAAAACTACCGGCGAGAAGGTTATCTCTCTGTTCAAGGCTGCAGACCAGTCAACCTTTATGCATGAGATGGCTCATATCTATCTGCATGATATGCTGGCGCTGGCAGAATTGCCGAATGCTCCGAAGCAGCTGCTGGATGATGTGGCCACGATTAACCGGTGGGCAGCGTGGAATGATACACAATTTGTCAAAGAGTACAAAGGCACTGCTATGGAGAGCGAGTTTAAAAAGCTAAACGAGCAGATGAAAACAGCAGTTGCCCAAGGCTCCGTTGAAATTGAAGGCAGGGCAATGACCTTGGAACAGATGCAACGGCTCTGGATGCAGGAACGTTTTGCCCGCGGCTTTGAAAACTATCTGAAGAGCGGTGAAGCGCCTACAGAAGCAACGCGCAGTATCTTCCGGCGCTTCAAGCAGTGGCTGACTAAAATTTACCGTGCATTCAGCCAGATTGGCGGTGCTCCGTCCAAAGAGGTTAAAGCAGTTATGGACCGCATGATTGCCAGTGAAGATGAAATCGACATTGCTATGAGAAAAAAAGGCGTGGATGATTTTGCCGAAAGCGGTGGTTTGGACTATCTGGAGGGAAGCACGAAGGACGTATATCGCCGTATGGTAGAGCGCGCCAAGGCTGATGCTGAGGAAAAGGTGCTAAAGATAGCACTGAAGGACGTCAAGGAAGATTACCGGCAGCAGGAAAAGGAACTGTTTGAGCGTGAAGAAGCGGAATACCGTGAGAAGCTGGCCGCAGAACCGGTATTTATTATTCAGGAGCATATCAAGAATAACCCTAATACGAGCAGGTCTGTTATCTGCGAAACACTTGGCATGAACGTGAAAGATTACGTTAAGCAGCTTAAAGAGTATGGCGGCAGCTTGGATGCTGCGGTAGAAGCTCATATGAAAGAGTTTAAGAAAGGGATAGATAACAGCGGCATAGATGCTCAGTATTTCCGTGAACGTGCGGAAGAAGTGGTGCAGGAGAGCAAATATCGTAAGCTGGCCACGGCGATGGAGCTGGAAACGTTTGAGCGCATTGCCAAAAAGCAGCGTAACATGACTACCAGAATAGAGGCCGAAGACAAGAATGATGCTGCAGAAAAAGGTGTCATTAAGACGGTAGACAAGATGACCAGGCAGAGCAAGCAGATAGAAGAGCTTACTGCAGAAACAAAGGGACTGAAGCAGGATAAGCGCGAGCTGCTTGCTAATGTGCGTGGCCTGCGTGATGCAGCACTTCGTCATTACAAGGACTATGTGCAATTCGTCGAGATGAAGCTGGAGGTTATGCCTATTGAGGATGCCAATAACTACCAGATGTGGCGCAGAAAGTCGGCGCAGGCGCAGTACAATTCCGAGCAATCTCTTATCAAAGGCAACTGGGATAAGGCCGTCAAATACAAACAGGCTCAGCTGATATATGATATGTTTGCTGACAGAGCTGTCCGCAACTCCAAGCAGATAAAGAAGATTGAAGATGGCCTAAAGCGCAAGCAGCAGACAATCAGCAAGGCGAAGAACATATCTGCAGATGAACGTTATGCGTATAATCATCTTATGTACGTCTTTGGCTTTTCTGACGCAGACGCACCGGTACCGCCGCATTATGAGGGCATCATGGAGGTATTGATGAAAGCAGACGCTACAAGGGAAGAAGGCGGCCTTATGCTGGAGTCTCCGTTCTTCGGACCGGATGGCCAGACCAATCTCCCTGAATGGTTCCTGCGGGCGGCGATGAACAGCAATAAACGTAAAGCAGGGCATAAGGATTTAAGCAATATGCAGGTTGATTTGGTGGCACAGGTTATGCATATTATCTATAAGCGCGGCATGGATAATATGAAGCTGGCCACGATTAAAACCAAGGATGGCAGAACCTTGACTGTTGATGAAGCAGTTGCTGAGATTGAAGGGCAGACACGCCAGCGTATGGTGGAGCGCGCCAACGCTGACCCGACTGGTGCCAATAAAAACAGATGGCAGGATGACGCTGCAAACTTTATAGACCAGGCTGACAGGTTACTGATTAAGCCGGAGGTGGAGCTGAAAAAGCTGGGTGATGTGGCGCTGCGCTATATCTATGACCCTCTGAAGGAAGCTGCAGATAAAGAGCTGAAGATGGCCGTGAATATGCAGAAGAAATTGAAAGGACTGTTTGATGCTTACTCTCCCAAGGAACTGGCAGATATGCGTAACAAACGCCGCTATAAATTTGGCTCATCGGTTATTACCAAGGAACAGGCGATTATGATTGCGCTTAACTGGGGCACTGAAACGAACCAGCAGCGCGTACTGGACGGCTATCATGTATCTAATTATCAAGTTGAAGATGTGTTGAAACATTTAGATGGGCGCGACTGGAATCTCGTCAACAGTATCTGGAAGCTTTACGATATCCATTGGGATCAGATATGTGAAATAGAAGCTCGTATGACCGGTGCCGTTCTGCAGAAGCAGGCTCCTAGGGCCTTTAATGTTGTTGGCGAGAATAGAAAACTATATTCGCTAAAAGGTGGCTACTTCCCTATTAAATACGACCTGCGGGATTTGCGTACGCAGGAGCAGGCTGACGCTGCACAGCAATCGGCAATGAGCAACATTGCAATGTCTTTAGGCAAGGGCTTTCTAAAAGAACGTACTCAGCATAAGGTTGAGCGCAGGCTGGACCTAAGATTTGAAGTTATCAGCGGCAGCATTACTGATGTTATCCATTTGGTAGCATTCCGTGAACCGGTACGTGACGTGCGCCGCATTGTACTCAATGAGAATTTCAAAAAACTTGTCTACAATTACCTCGGCCAGAACGCTTATAAGAATCTGAAAAAGTGGACCAGCGATTGTTGGGCGGAAGAACCGATACCGAGGACGGCCTACGAAAAGGGCATGGCCAAGCTGCGTAACGCTCAGACAATGGGAACCATGGGCTTCAGGGTAACAACAGCGCTGCTGAATATTGCTAACGCTCCGAGCGTAGCTCATTATATGGGTGCTGCTGAGCTGCTGCATTCGCTTAAAAAGTTTTACAGTGCCCCGCGTCGATATACGGACTTTGTTTTCCAGCGCTCTGTATTTATGGCGGAACGTGCGGAAACCATGGATGCCAGCATCCATGATGCGCTGAAAGGTCCTAATATCTTGGATGGTATTCCGGGGATTGGTAAGGCTGGCGAGGTTATCAAAAACAATGCGTTTAAGATGATAACCTGGACAGACCTGATGCTGGCGTTGCCGCTTTGGCAGCACGAATACGAAAAGACCTACAATGCAGAGATGGATGCCGGACGTTCGCCGCAGCAGGCGAGGGAAGCAGGCGTAAATGCCGGCGATGCTGCAGTGCGCTGGTGCTTCGGCTCCGGCCGTACGGTAGATAAAGCTGCCATCCAACGTAAGGGCAGCGAGCTGATGAAGCAGCTCACTATGTACTACAGCTATAACTCTACAGTCTATAATGCTCTCAATTATAAATTATGGGAAGCGAAGGTAGGTTATAAGAAGGCTGTAGCGGCAAGCGCAAAGAATAAAAGCATGGCTCTGATGAAAGCTGTAGCTCATGCCGGCGATGCGCTGCTGATGTGGGTACTTCTGCCGGCGGTTATCTCAGCGATGCTGCGTGCTGGCGCAAGCGGTGACGATGATGACTGGAAGATTGAAAAGCTTATCAAGAGCATAGGGCAGGAATCTCTTACAGGCATTGTCGGTGGCATACCGGTGCTGCGTGATGCTGTACCTTACTTTATGGCCAAGGTATTTGACGAGCATCAATTCGCTCCAAAAATTCCTATCCAAAATACCATTGAACAGACAAACAGAGTTATCCAAAGCGCTGTCAGTGACAAGAAAACTATCAGCGATACGCTGCGGGAGATGGGCAAGCTGACAAGCCAGGTTACCGGAGCGCCCAGCACGTTAATAGATAGCTTTACAACAATGCTGCAGTATCTGGAAAGCGGCTTCGATGAAAGCGTTGCGGATTATCTGCGCGCCTTGATTTTTGATAAAAAGCTGAAGAAAAATCAAAAATAGTCATTTTGTACTTTACAAAACGGCCTGAAAGCCGTGGTAAAATATTATTGTCAATAAGTATGCAAAAAGCCCTGGCTGATGCCGGGGCTTTTGCGTTATGGAAAGGAGCAGAACATGACAGTACAGAAAGACGTTACTAAAAACATATATGTTGGTAACGGCTCAACGAGGACATTTCCGTTTACCTTTGAGTGTCCTGCAGAGCATCCGGAATATATTAAGGTATATCTGATGCAGGATGATGGCACGGCGCTTGCCACAAGCGATTATCAGCTGGACATGGATGCAAGGCAGATAACATATCCTAGTAGCGGAACAGCGTTGCCGGAAGGCAAGAAACTGGTTATTATGCGTGAGCTGCCGCTCCAGCAGATGATGAACCTTGTCAACAATGGGCCGTACTTCGCGGAAGATGTGGAGCTTGCGTTTGATGAAAACGTAATGGCTATGCAGCAGATAGCCGAGAAACTTAACCGCAGTATTATCATGAGTGTGGATATAGATGGTGATGCTTTTGTCAATGAAGTGCCGTTCGAGGCCGGCAAATCTTTCCGCATAGCCGACGATGGGAAGAGTATTGTACTGACGGAGGACCCGGCAAGAGTGCTGCCATTAGTTCAAGAGGCTTATGCGCAGGCTCAAGCACAAGCGCAGAGTGCATATGCGAGTGCAGTTGCAGCGGCGAAGAGTGAAGATAGTGCCTTCGAATCTGCTGGCGTAGCAGGTAACAGCGCACAGTATGCGAGTGCATCTGCTGCAAGTGCTGCTGAAAACGCAAGGTTAGCAGAGGGTTACAAAACAGCAGCAGAAACTGCTAAGAGCAATGCGTCCCTTTATGCTGCCAACGCTAAGACCTCTGCTGATAATGCAACTGCTAGTAAAGAAGCGGCTCAATCTGCTGCTACTACTGCTAGTAACTTTGCGTCTGCTGCAAGAAACAGCGCAGGTGAAGCAAAGACCTACAAGGACAATGCAAAGACCTACAAGGACAATGCAAAAACCTACATGGACAATGCTAAGAATTATAGTGAGAACGTTAATGTGTTTGTTCCTAGTGTGTCCTCTGCTGGTGTCTTAAGTTGGACGAATAGAGCAGGCTTGGCGAATCCTGCGAGCGTGAATATCAAAGGTGCAAAAGGCGATAAAGGTGACACTGGCGCACAAGGTATACAAGGTGTAAAAGGTGACAAAGGCGATAAAGGTGATACCGGTGCGCAAGGCTTACAAGGTATTGCTGGTACTGCTGCTACTATCCGTATTGGTAGTGTGTATACAGGTGAACCCGGTACTAACGCAAGTGTTTCCAATAGTGGTACTTCTACTAATGCTATCTTGAACTTTACGATTCCAAGAGGTAATCCGGGTGCTGATGGTGGCGTTACTGTTGATGAAGTATTAAATGCTACTTCTCTCAACCCTGTTGCTAATAAGACTGTGTATGCAGCATTACAAGAAAAGGTTACTGCTGAGGAAATTGCTGATACCTATGCTAAGAAAACTGATATTAGTGGTATGGTTAAATCTGTTAATGGCAAAGAACCGGATGCTGGTGGCAATGTTAACGTCGAGGAATATACACATCCTAATAGCGGTGTAACTGCTGGTACTTATAGAAGTGTAACTGTAAATGCTCAAGGGCATGTAACAGGCGGGAGTAATCCAACATTAGCTATTGCCAATGGCGGTACTGGTGCTACTACTGCGTCTGCTGCTCTTAGTAACCTTGGAGGAGTACCTACAAGTGAAGTTGCTAATAGTGCAAATAAAATTCCTAGATATAATTCTAGTGGTCATTTAGTATTACCCGATGGCTCTGAATTTTGGATTGCGTAGGTGATATTATGGCAGAATTAACAAAAAACCTACACTTTCTTAAAAACGGAACAGAGCAAACTGCTAAGATATATACCACTGCATCTGAAGCAGGAAATAACTATATAACAGTTAAAGTAGATGGCACTACTGGGTATGTTCCAATAAACGATATTAGTCATGGAAATGCTACTATAGGTAGGGTGGCTAAAAGCGGTAGTATTTATGCTATATTATCTAGCTATACTCAGATATTGTCATATCATGGAACTGCAACACCGTTAAGTAAAGCTAGAGGTTTATTAGCAGCTACATCAGTAGGAAATTATGCTCTGTTCGGTGGTGATGGTTCTATCGTAGATGCTTATGATACTTCACTAACTAGAACTATTCCAACACCTTTAAGTGGATTTAGAAGTGCTTTAGCGGCTACAACAGTAGGAAATTATGCTCTGTTCGGTGGTGGCTCTAGTGCTTACGTAGATGCTTATGATACTTCACTAACTAAAACTACTGCAACAAATTTAAGTGATGGTAAAAATTATTTAGCAGCTACATCAGTAGGAAATTATGCTCTATTTGGTGGCGGTGAAGCTTGGGATGATTATTTTAATGACGTAGATGCTTATGATACTTCACTAACTAGAACTATTCCAACACCTTTAAGTGAAGCTAGAAGGTCTTTAGCAGCTACATTAGTAGGAAATTATGCTCTATTTGGTGGTGGTACATCTACCAATGACCTTTCTACCGTAGATACTTATGATACTTCACTAACTAGAACTACTGCAACAGATTTAAGTGTAGCTAGAGGTTGGCCAGCAGCTACATCAGTAGGAAATTATGCTCTATTTGGTGGTGGTACATCTACTAATGACTATACGCGTATAGATACCGTAGATGTTTACACATCTTAAAAAATAGAAGAAAGGATGATAATTATTATGGCTAAAAGATATGCAATTTGGGACAAACAAACTACAATTATTACACCTATTTTCGAGGTGTTCACTCCTGAGGAATGGATGGAAAGATATCCAGTAGCTAAATTAGATTCTGTTACAGTAATCTGTTCAGCAGGAGAAATCAACGGTGGGTTCTTCGGAACCATGAATCAAATGGTCCAAATTTATGAAAAGCAAGGTTGTGATTTTTCTACTTGTACTACTGACGAAGAAAAACTTAATGCTATTGAAGCGTTTGAAGATGCTAGAGAAGAAGCAATTAAAACAGCTAGTCAAGAGCCTTCTGCTGAGGAACGCATTGCGTCAGCATTAGAATATCAAAATTTAATGGCTGAATAAGGAGGAAGTTTAGTATGACAACAAAAGAAATGGCTAAGAAGAATTTCGATAGAGGTTTATGGTCTATTGAAATGTTAGTTAAGTTAGTTAATAAAGGTAAACTAACTTCAACTGAATATGAAGAAATTGTAGGCTCTGCATATATAGAAGCACCTCTTACAGAAGAACAAATTCAAGCACATCTTACTCAAGTAGTACAGAATTATATGGATAAAACCGTACAGACTAGAGGGTATGATAATATTCATACTGCTTGCACTTATGCTAATTCTACTGATGAAACTTTTAAAGCAGAAGGCACTGCTTGTGTAGTATGGAGAGACTCTGTATGGAGAAAATGCTATGATATATTAGCAGAAGTGCAAGCTGGAGCTAGAGCTGTCCCTTCTGCAGAAGAATTGATTAGCGAGCTGCCTAAATTGGAGTGGTAAGAGGAAGAAAATGGACGACATTCTGTATAAGCTAATCGGGCAGGCGATTACCGGTGTACTTGGGGCTCTCACCGCATACCTGGGCACAATGTACCGAATAAAGAAGAAGGAAAACGATGCCCTTAAAGCAGGCGTGCAGGCATTACTCCGAGATCGCATCATTCAGTCTTATAATCACTATACGGAAAAAGGATGGATGCCGATCTACGCAAAAGAAAGCATTGATGCCTGCTATAAGAGCTACGAAGCTCTTGGCGACAATGGCGTAATCGACAATCTTATGCAACAGATTAATGAATTGCAGAACTATCCGCCGAAGAACAGAGGTGAAGAAGATGCGTAAATTAATTAATATGTTAAAGAAGAATGATAATGCTTATAGCGTGGGCAGAATCTGTGCCGTTATAGGCTTTTCCGTTTGGGTAGTTGTTACTTTATGGCTTGCCTTTTTTGCCAGAACTTGGGGCAACTATGAGAGCTGCACGCTTGGTATGGTGGCGCTGCTGCTTGTGCAGCTGGGCAACAAGGCCATTGAGACGAGAGCTTTTAAAATTTCAAGTGAAGAAGTTAACAAAACAACTAAAATGTGAAATTAAGAAGTGAAATTAAAGGAGTGATAATAATGATTATTACAGGTATGGCGCACTTTGAGAGTGTATGCAAAAACAAATTAGTAGAATGGTACAACCATAATAGCAAAGAGCATATTACGCTTGAGAATGTGTTTGTGGTTTGGGCGTGCAAAACGCTGCAGAACTACAAGGCACTGCTGTCGACTACTATCAGCGGCGATGGCATTTACGCTGAATATACCTACAACGGCGACAAACAAGAAATGTACGAAGACGTATACAAGAAGGCGTCCAATCGCTGCATCAGAAAGGAAGATTAACCATGATTGGAGATTTATCTAAACGCTATGAGTCCAACGGCGACGCCGGCTGCATTAGCAATGGCTACGGCGACGCCGGTGGAAAATCTTATGGTATGTATCAGCTGTCCAGCAACATGGGAGTTGTTGATGACTACATCAGATGGCTGCGTAGAAATGGCTATTGGTTTGCAGAGAATTTAGCAGAGCATCCAGTTGGTAGTCATGCTTTTGATGAGGCATGGCGCTGGCTTGCCTATAGTAACAACAAAGCTGACTTTGAAAAAAGCCAGCATGACTATATCTGCGATGCTTATTATAAGCCGGCTGTAGCTGCTCTCAAGTGTAACAACTATAATATCGAAAAGCATCATGAGGTTATGAAAGATGTTGTTTGGAGTCGCGCTGTACAATATGGCGCTGGCAACATTGGGGAGATGTTCGCGGAAGCCTGCGAGAAGCTGGGATATCCTAACCTCAGCTATGTTGATGACAGCAGCTTTGATGCTGATATGATCAAGGCAATCTACCTGAAAGTTTGCAGTACTCCGGCATGGACTAATGGCAGCCCTGCTTTAAGACAAGGGCTGTACAGCCGCTTTGAAAGAGAGTGCGCAGAAGCACTGGAAAGAATTTAAAGCTCATGCTTTAAATATAGTCACCGTGCAAGAGGCTTTAGTTATTCCCTCTCCTATACGCGTAGCATTTTCTGGTAATTTTTGCGTAACAGCCGGTGACACAGTTTATAATGATAGGGGGTGGTATGATGGAAGAGCTGCAAGCATTTGTAACCGACAAGAAGTTTTTAGCCGGCCTTATCATAGGTTTTACGCTTGGTACATTGCATCATTACTTCGGACTTTAATTTAGTTATATCCTGAATATCCAATACTACGAGAGACGTAATTTAATACGCGTTTTGCAAAAAAATCACCTACAAACTGTTTCGAAATGGTTATAGGTGATTTTTGCTATGAGGTTAAGATGAGACATGAAAAAATTTGGAATACAAAAATCATCCTTGCTTTTGCCGCTGGGTTGCTTATTGCTGGTGGTGTCTATGTCACTAACCGTGCAGGCTGGCTCACCACAGAAAACGGACGAAGTAACGGAGTACGTGATGACGGAGTATCAGTACAGCAAGTTAAAGAGCAATTTGGCAGAGCTGAAAAAAATCAACATTCAATCACAGACGGCGTTACAGCAGTCGAGGGAAGAGTTGAGAGCATCCAACAGCAAACTGCTGACGTTGCAGAATCAACTGAAAGAGCTGAACAACGTCTGTCTGACGCTGAAAGTCAAAACGAAAGAGCAGGAGAGCTTATTGCAGAATGCGAATCAATCCTTGGCTCAGTTAGAAAAAGAGTTCAACCTAAAGCGAAAACAAATTAAAAGACAGCGTAATATAGCTTACGTTATTGCTGGGTGTGCATTGTATGTAGCGATAAAAAATTAACAAGGGAAACAGAAAAGGCAGGAGCGAATCCTGCCTTTTAGTATAGTAATTAAGCTGCCAAATTTATAGCAATAGTAAAAGTATATACGCTCATACCGTTACGGTTCCGCGGCACCAAACAATGATATACGCTTATTATCATTTATAAATGATTTAAGTAAAGAAGGCTGATTGAATTCTTAGAGAGTCAATCAGTTTTTTTGTATTCTCAAGATGACTAAGGAGATTCCTATGACCATAGAAAATAAATTGGGCATTACTAATTCTGCGGAGCTGGCCAAGGAAGAAGAGCGACTCAGTAAAATGCAAGCTATAAAACTATTTGAGAGTGATGCTTTGGCGAATCTACCGGCCGGGAAATTTTCGACACTGCCTTTCATTCATGAGTATCTTTTTCGCGATATCTATAGCTTTGCGGGAGAGATTCGTGATGTGAATATTGCTAAGGGTAACTTTCGCTTTGCTCCCTTGATGTACCTGCGGGAGGCTCTGTAGCATTTGGACGCCATGCCCCATGGCAGCTTCGACGAGATCGTGGAAAAGTATGTGGAGATGAATATTGCTCATCCTTTTCGCGAGGGTAATGGCCGCAGCATGCTCATTTGGCTGGATGATATGCTGAAAAAGGAGCTGGGGCAGTGCATTGACTGGTCCATTGTGGATAAAGAGGATTATCTTTTGGCTATGGAGCGGAGCCCCATTCGTGATATCGAAATCAAGCATGTGCTCGGCAAGGCTTTGACCAATAACATTGCTGACCGCCTCACCTACATGAAGGGCCTAGACGTAAGTTATCATATCGAAGACTACAATGCTTATAAGGCCGAAGAGCTGTGAGTATGCAAAGTACAACTATATCACTTTGGTAATACAAATATATAAAGATAAAAACAAGAGCTAGGAGACAGCGCGCTCCTAGCTCTTATTTTGTTAGTAGCACAAAAGCAATTGCATCTATATCACTTTGGTGATATAATAACCATGAGGATATAAAAGAGGGGGTAATTATGGATAAGCTTATAACTATCTATCATGGTTCTGAAAATATCATAGCAAAACCGGAGTATGGCAAAGGTCGCTTAAACAATGATTTCGGACAGGGTTTTTATTGCACCACTAGCGAAGCTTTAGCCAAGGAATGGGCTGTGTCCTCCATGCGCAATGGCTTCGCCAATTGTTATACGCTAGATACAGAGTTTTTAAATGTTTTAAATCTTAATACTCCCCAATACACTATTCTTAATTGGATAGCAATATTGGTAGAACATCGTCTTTTCACTGTTAAAACACCTGTGGCCAGAAGAGCTAAACAGTACTTAATTGATAATTTTACAGTAAACGTGAATGCATACGACTTAATCATCGGCTACAGAGCAGATGATTCCTACTTTGATTACGCAGAGTCATTTATCAATAATGGTATTTCGGTTCAGCAATTAGCAAGGGCTATGCGCTTAGAAAAATTAGGTGAGCAAATTGTCGTTAAATCTAGCTTTGCTTTTTCAAAATTGCAGTTTCAAGGCTATAGCGTAGCTGAAAGAGAGCGCTACTACCAATTGCGCAAGGATAGGGATGATGAAGCTAATAGATTGTATTGGGAACTACTGGAAGAAGAAAATGACGGTCTCTATATACAGGATATAATAAGAGGGGGCATAAAAAATGACGATGCGCGCATACCAAGAAATGTATCTGAGTAATGCCCAAGCTGTGTTAGGGGATGCTTTTGATTATGCCGTCAATGTTTGCCATTACTCTGGAGAAGATTTTATAAAAATGTTTGTTGTAAGCACCATTAGTACAAAAATCGCCAATGGCGAGCCCGCCTACACTAAAGGAAAAAGTGGCATAGAGGTGCTTATAGACATAGTATACGAAACTACCGGCAAATATATCCCAATAATACCTGAGGCAAGATTTTCTCGGTCTCCTGAATATTGGATTGGTTGGGCGATAGCTTATTATCAATGGTACTCCTGCAGAAAATTCGGGGAGATTTTTAGGGCAATTAGCTTTGCCGATTTAAAAAGCCTCTATCATACTTTACACGAAGCAGACATTAGCAAATTCGTGGATATAGTTGATGCGAAAATGAAGGAGTATTATCCAGAAACAAGGCTTAAAAGCTTTAGAAGTACGAATGGATTAAGCCAAAATGAGCTAGCTAGAGTTTCTGGTGTTAATTCTCGCTCCATCCAAATGTATGAACAACGCCATAAGAATATCAATAAGGCTAGTGCAGAGACAGTTTGGCGGTTGGCTAAGGCCTTGAATTGTGGTATGGAGGATTTGCTTGAGGTTTAAAAGTTGTTTTTTAAAGGTCCGTGTCAAGAATAAAGCCTTTTAACAGGTATTCTTTCAATGTGCTATTGGCCCATAACCATATTAGTAATTTTGTCTGCATCTAGGATAATATCAATGTTTTTGTCAGTAACAATAACTTTGATTAAGAATAATTGGCTCATTGTATAATGAAATTGCACACCTGAAAAATTGAATAAAAAATAGTCC
>ERZ780207.475-NODE-475-length-43431-cov-3.852453_pt1 | contig 43431 bp, 37 predicted proteins | sample MGYA00510977_ERZ780207 | MGnify/ENA primary metagenome ERZ780207 (study PRJEB29588, sample SAMEA2151383) | human gut metagenome | biome: human gut; feature: human-associated habitat; material: faeces | place: Denmark | collected 2008/2010 ...
CGGCTGCAATACGAAATCTGCAAGCGAACGCGGAGCAACCGTCGCAACCGGAGTGAGATAGTAGCAGATGCCCGTCACTGTCCACACCTTGTCGAAATATCCATTAGTGGAACTGTTGTAGATGTCCGTGCCACGGAAATACCAAAGCTCTCCCGAGCGGGTTTTGTCGGAAACAAGATGGAACGGCACATTGAACTTTCCGTAATAGTCAGGGTCAGGGTAGTTGCCATATTTTTCATCAAACTTCACATCTTTCACCGTCACAAGCTGGAATATCACGTCGCAAGCCTCGGCAGCGTGAATCTGTTCGAACGTGAGCACCTTGGGTTCCACAACGTTTCCTTCAGAAACGACGCGCCATGCGTCGGCAGCCACCGGCACGAAATCGATGCCACCGTCGTCGGAGAAAATCACGTTGCCCACAATGTCGGTGATGTTGTCGCCCTGCTTCACCTTCGTCAAGTCGACCTCATCGTATCCGCAGCCCGACGCCGAACGCACCTCGGCAGCCGATTGGGAATCCTGCGCATAGAAGGTGTAGAAATTAGAGTCGATTGCCGTAACCGTAGCCTCTCCCTTGTAGACGTAGAGAGTGGTCATCGAAATGTTGTCCTCGTCAAACAGTTCCTTGAACGAATTGACAGCAATCGTCTCAATCGGACGCCATTCAACAATCTGCGTGCGCGACTGCGCGCCGTCGGCAGCATATACAATCTTGTCGGACGTCATTGCCGTATTGTCGACTGTAAGAGTCAACACCACATCGCAACCGTTATCGCTCTCAGCGTCGGCCTTTGCCACAGTGGTCGCGGAAACAGACACCTCGCCCGACACCGGCGAAGACAACGAGATGTCGCCCTTCAGATTCTTACCCTTCACATTTATCGTTTTCGTATATGTCAAGCCCTTGTACACCTTTCCGAAATCAACCGACATATCGGTGATTGTGATTTCCGGAGTCTCCACAGCATCAGCCTTGGCGGGAGTGAATATCTCATTCCATGTCGACGCCACACGCACCTCATCGATTACGGCGACCGGAGTTTTTGCCACCGACGACGAACCTTGTCGCAACTCGATGCCGCGCACATCGGCAAGCGACTCCGAGCACTCTTCCTCCGCCACAACAGAAGCAGCAGGCTCAGCGTCGCCCTTTGCCGGGTTCACCCACAGCGAGATGCGGTCGTTGTCGGCTCCGTCAATGATTTCGTATTTCACAACGACAAGATATGTCGTGCCGATCGCACACTCCTCGTCGGCCCACGCTACAGACGTTTTCACATTGCCAAGGTTTGCCACATTGCGGCTCACGCCCAACTTAAAGCCCTCGCCGGAAGCCTGCGCAAACAAGCCTGCGCCTTCCGACCCGGCCTCGGTATCGCCAAACTTTGTGGCATCGAGCGAATTGGCACCTGTAAGCGCCATAAACGCAGCCGTGCGCGAACCTGACGGCAACTCGCTCACGTTGACCAACGCAGAATAATATACCGTGCCTTTTGCCGCATCGGTGCCTTTGTCGCGGAAAAGCATCTGGCAATATTCGCCCGATTCCTTTGTCAGACGCACAGCCTTTCCAGCGGCGTTGTCCTGATATCCGGCAAACGTCAGCGGAAATTTTGCCACCTGAATAGGCGCCGTTGTTTTCTTTCCGTATTTAACCCATTTTCCATTGCCATAGAGATTACCTTCAGCATAATCAAACGACTCGGCAAGATAAGTTTCAGCACTTGCCGTCAAAGCCATCGCCATGGTCGCGGCACAAAAAAGTAGAAGTTTCTTCATTTATCCTAATATTGAAATTCTTCGCAAGTTACGAAAAAAAGGCGACATATAAAAGCGCCACGCCATGCGGAGCAAAAAGATGGCGGCTGAAGCTTCAACCGCCTCAACCGCCAAAGTTCTGTATTTATGAATCTTATCTTAATTGCGCTCTTTCACCACTCCGAGTCTGTAAGCTGCAAGAAGTTGCTTCAACTCATCAATCTGCTTGCGCAGCACCTTGCCCTTGTCGGTGTCCTTCACAAGCATCCGCTGCGAATTGAACTCCACAAGGAATGAGTTTGACTTGATGTCGAGCCCCTCCTCGATAGCCTTCTGCCGCGACTCAAACGGTTCGTGCTGCACAAGCTGCAGCGCGCGCGAATGGAACACCAGCGTATACCCGGCGATTCCCGTCTCAGGCTGATATGCACGCGAGAAGCCACCGTCGATCACCAGCATCTTTCCGTTGGCCTTCACCGGCTGCTCCCCCTTTATGGTTTTCACCGGCACATGGCCGTTGATTATGTGCGAATGAGGGTTGTCGATGCCGAACTCCTGAAGGATTTTGTTGCAAATGTCCTCGCGGTCGCGAAGAGTGTAGTATGCACCTTTCTCCTCCTTGTGCAACTCCTTGTCGGCGATGAAATAACGCTCGAACGTAGCCATCTTGTCCTTGTCGAACAGCGGAGAGTCGGGACCGCACCACAAGTACCACAGATAGTCGAGCGCAAAACTCGTCGTGTCGTTGTTATCGTCGAAGAATGCAGCGCGCACCAGTTGGTCAACCCTGTCGAGCAGTCGCTTTCCGGCAAACTTCTCACCGAGGATTGTCACCTCCTTGAACGAGCCGTCGGCATTCAACGGAATCGAGGCATGGAAAAGCAGATTGTTGTTGCACACAAGATACATGCTTCCCTCGGTCATGAAACAGCGGATATGCTTGCGCAGCTTCTCGCTGTAGGTGAACGAATTGTGGAGCTTCTCCACCAAATCGCACTCCTCCGCCGTCAGACGGTAAGGATCGTTGGGGTCGATTGTAGGAAACTCCGAGTCGAGCATCTTATACTCTTTTCCACCATAGCAAAGCATACCGCGCTTAAAGTCAATCTTATCAAGCAACAGACGGCCGTCCATGCCAAATTCCGGATGGCGCTTTATGATGCCCGCCTCCAGTTTGAACTGAATCACGGCTATCGCCTTGTGCATCTGCGCAATGAGGCGCAACGTCTTTTCCGGATAAGTTTTGTCGGCATATTTCTGCTTCAACGCAAACACCGTGCATGGGTCGTTGGCATACGTATCCATTGCGAACGTGGCGAGAGGCAACAGGTTGATGCCATATCCCTCCTCGAGCGTAGTCAGCGTGCCGTAGCGCATCGAGATGCGTATCACGTTGGCTATACAGCTGTCGTTGCCCGCCGCGGCACCCATCCACAGCAAGTCGTGGTTGCCCCATTGGATGTCGACGTTGTGGTAGTTGCACAGCGTGTCCATGATGATATGCGCACCCGGTCCGCGGTCGAAAATGTCGCCCACGATGTGGAGCGAGTCAATCGTGAGCCGCTGAATCAGGTTGCACATCGCGATGATGAAATCGTCGGCACGCTGAGTTGAAATTATCGTATTGATAATCTGGGTGATATATCCCTGTTTATTCTGATCGTCGACCGTTTCGTGCAGCAATTCCTGAATGATGTAGGAAAACTCCTCCGGCAACGACTTGCGCACCTTCGAGCGCGTGTATTTCGACGACACGTTCTGGCAGACGCTCACCAGTTTGTTGAGCGTGGTCAGATACCAGTCGTTCATATCCTTCTCCTGCTCCTTGACAATCTGCAGCTTCTCCTGCGGATAGTAAATCAGCGTGCACAGCGCCTTCTTCTCCGATTCCCGCAGCGTGTTTCCGAAGATGTCGTTCACCTTACGCTTGATTGAGCCGGAGGCGTTTTTCAGCACATGCTGGAACGCCTCGTATTCACCATGTATGTCGGTCAGAAAATGCTCAGTGCCTTTCGGAAGGTTTAGAATTGCCTCCAGATTTATGATTTCCGTGCTTGCCGCCGCCACCGTGGGAAACAGGCGCGAGAGGAGTTTCAGATAATGCAAATCGAGTGTAATCGCTTGTTCCTGAGCCTTTTTATTTTCAGACATTGTCAAATATTTAGTCTTTACGTTATTGTTTGTTTGAAACAGCACAAAACTGAATGTGTTTCGTTTTGCAAAGATAGTGTTTACAAATCAAAATTGCAAAAAGCGGACACATTATAATCGTGAGCTCCACCAACGTGCCGCCCCTTGGGTTAATCTTGCAAATTTTGCAAATTTTAAGATTTAATTAAGATTTTCTTTCATTTGTATTGAATATTATTAATACCTTTGCCTTGGATTTTTGCGATTCATCAGCATTTGTTACTGAAGACGTGTCTTTAAAGGCGAATTGATGAATAGTTCACGCCGAGCCTAGTAACGGCTATGTCATTTAAATGACATAGCTGGTACGAAGTGGGCTTTGGGTGGGAATGCAAAATCCAAGACATATTGAAGGCGTTTACTTGACGCTCTGTTTAAGACGAACTGAAATCTCGCAAATTACAGTATCATAGTCTTGAACATAGCAACGGTAGATGCCCCGGGTGTGATTATATCAATCCCGCTGAGACCTTATAGGCATGGATTGTACCCTTACGGGCGCAGTGTATCTTGTTTATATGGGTCTCTTAGCGGTAGTATAAGTCATATCGGCGTGGGCTCTGACGTTGTCTGTTCAACTATGATAGGCAATGCGAGAGCCTCAGTTCGTGGGACAGACAACAGGAAGTTCCCACGCTTTTTTTATGCCTTCTTGTTTCATAAATTTTAATCTTCCTAAATGGGGACTTTGGGAAATTTAAAATTAGATGCTTATGAAAAAAAGCAAAAAAGACGAAGAACTTCAGTCTAGACGCGATTTCTTCAAAAGAGTCGCTAAAGGTACGCTTCCTATCCTTGGAGCCATCATTTTAGCAAGCAGTCCAGTGTTGGCACAAGCAGGAGAAACTGCCATGGGATGCAAGTACGGATGTAGTACTGGTTGCTACACTGCATGTAGCGGAAGTTGCAAAAGTAGTTGTGGAGGAACATGTAAGAATTCTTGCTTCGGCTGCAGGTATACATGTGAAGGAACATGTAAGAATTCTTGTTCGGGTACCTGTAAATATTCAAGCGGTAGATAGTTCATTGTATTAAGGGGTCGATGTGTTCGAATTCATAGAACACATCATCCTCTTAGTTGCGGTAGATATAATTAATCGATATGGGAAAAGATAATCAACAAACGACTCTAAGGACTTATTCTACGGGTTATAAGCTTTTATTTTTTCTACTTTTTATGGCTTTTGCCATCAGTGCTGTAGGACAAGAAAAATATGAGGTTGTCTCTGCGTCAAAATTGAATGTGCGTAGCAGACCAACAACCAAGTCGTCAATCATTGGAAAGTTAAGTCAGCAAGACACAATAGACGTTTATTCCATAGTAAATTCTTGGGCAAAGATAAACTTCAAGAATAGAACGGCTTACGTTTCTTCCAAATACCTAAAAAAGGTTGAAATTAAAGAAGAACCAGTTATTGAACTGGTTGAGGAAGAAATTATCCCTATTTTAGAAGCACCTGTAGAAAATGAAACATCCCCTAGCGTGTTGGACAAAGAACCTGTCAAAGAATCATGTATAGGTATAGATTTTGTCCCTTCTATTTACGGAGGATATACCAATTTTGCATCAGACAACGCATCTCCGAAAGGAAATATAGGCTTTGGCGTTGATTTTGCATTTCAATCCATTGCAAATCAAAGAATTAAGTTTGTACCTAAAAATTATTATATGGAAGCATCTTTGGGATATTCATGTAAAGGAAGTGGAGCTTTCCCGATGCATTATATAACCTTGAAATTATCTCCTATTGGATATAGATACAAGTTCTCTGATTACATGCTTTTCGGTAAAATTGGAGCTTATGCAGGTTATACATTCTCTACAATTGAAACGTCACAAAATTCATTTGATTCAAATGTCGACATTGGAATGTTGGGAGGAATTGGAATAGAGTATAAAAAGATTGGTATTGGAGTTTCTTATGAACGTGGATTCACAAATGTGTGTAACTCTAATTTGAAGCTTAACAACCAATGTATATTTCTCAATTTGTCATATAGATTGTTTAATTTAAAATGATTCCGAATATGAATAACGAAATAATAACTCGAAGAGATTTCTTCAAAAAAGCAGCTTCGAAAACGCTTCCTATTCTAATTGGTGCTTCTTCTCTTCCGTTGCTTTTCTCATGCGATAAAGATGATGAAGAACTGTTAGAAGCTATAGATCGAGAAGAAGGTGGTGGTAGTAATAACTGTTCAGGTTCTTCTTGTAGCTCCTTATGTAGTAGTGGGTGTAGTAGCAGTTGTTATGGAAGTTGCAGTGGAAGTTCTAAATCTTCTACCTGTTCAAGTTGTTCAAGCAGCTGCAGTGGTGGATGTAAAGGTGGATGTAAAGGCGGATGTAAAGGCGGATGTAGCACAGGATGTAGCGGACAATGTAAAAATACATCCAAATCTTCCACATGCTCTAGCTGTAGCAATAGTTGTAGTTCCTATTGTACAGGAGAATGTAAAACGACATGTACAGCAACATGTGCAGATAATTGTAGTAAAAATTGCACAGATGGTTGTAGCACTAGTTGTTATTACGTTTGTAGAGATAGCTGTGATAATACTTGTAGCTCTACATGTATTGGGACATGTTCGGGACGTTGCTTGGGCACGTGCGAAAGTGCATGTAGAAATGACTGCACATATACATGCTCAAGAAGCTGTTCTGGCGGTTGCCGTGGTGTGAATATTGGCGTAATATAAAACATCGATTATGAGTCAGATTAAAGAACAACAGGAGTCGTGGCAAAATGGGATGGCTAAAAGTATCACTTTTATAGTGACTAAAGATTGCCAACTCGCTTGCAAATACTGCTATTTAGTCGGTAAGAATGAAAAAGAGCGTATGGATTGGTCAGTGGCTAAGAAAGCCATTGACTATATCCTATCGCATGAAATTGATTTCCCGGAGCAATCGGTCACATGGGATTTTATAGGAGGTGAACCATTTTTGGAGATTGACCTTATTGACAAGATTTGCGATTACATCAAAACTGAGATGTATCGGTTAAATCACCATTGGTTCAATTCATATCGGTTTTCATTTTCTACCAATGGTATAAACTATAATACCGATAAAGTACAGAGTTTTATTCAGAAAAACTTGACACATTTGTCAATTGGAATTACCATTGATGGAACGAAGCGGAAACATGATTTAAATCGTATATGGAAGGGTTCTGGCCCTGAACGAGGTTCTTACGAAGATGTAGTTAAAAACATTTCTTTGTGGCTTGAACAGTTCCCTGGTGCTTCTACAAAGGTAACTATCAGCAGTGCCGACATCCCCTATATAAAGGAAAGTGTAATGCATTTGTACTCTTTGGGAATTCATGAGGTAAATATCAATTGCGTTTTTGAAGATGTATGGCGCGAAGGAGATGATGTACTATTTGAAAATCAACTGATGGAACTTGCTGATGCCATTATAGATGGTGGATACTATCAAAATTATGCATGTTCTTTCTTCACAGAAATGATGGGTAAACCTTTATATTGTAAAATAGACAATCAGAATTGGTGTGGAGCAGGACGAATGTTGTCAATAGATGCGGCCGGTAACTTCTATCCATGCACACGCTTTGCACAATATTCTTTGCGCAACAAGAAGGCTTGGATTATCGGTAATATTCATGATGGAATTGATAAAAACAAATTGCGTCCGTTTTTAGCTCTTGACCGTTGCACACAATCCACTCAAGAATGTATAGACTGCGAGGTAGCAAGCGGCTGTGCTTGGTGTCAAGGAGAAAACTATGATGCTGCCGACACCCCGACTATCTATCAACGCTCAACAGCCATTTGTAAAATGCATAAGGCTCGCGTTCGTGCTAATAATTATTATTGGAATAAGCTCTTTCGCAAAATTGAGCTAGAAGGAAACAATAATGAAGAATAATAAAAACAGTTGATATATGTTGCAGTATTTAGTAATTCTATTGGATGACACCTCTGTCTCTTTTTGTCATTATAGCAATCCTATAAAAGAGCGTAATTTAATACCGCTTGACATATTAAAGAAAGGGATACTTTGGGCTATGAAAGAAAATCTGATGATTCAGTTTGTCTTTCCAAATTATGTATTGCCCGAAGAGTATCTTAAAATGATAGAGACTATTGATCATACTAAAATCAAGCCCCTTGAACAAAGTGTTGGTGCAGATGTAATTGTTGCTCAGTCATGGGAGGACTTGGGTAAGGTTAGTACAGACATTCCTGTTGTTTTGCGGACAAGCAAAGAAGACCTGCTTGTCAACTATGAGCAAATCATTCCAAATCTAAAAGATATTGCTCATTTAAATATCGTCATCTCAGATGTCAATAAATTTACAGAGGCGGATTTTGGCAGATATAAAGTAATTCTTGGGAAATTGGCAAATAACATCAAGGATGAATATAAAAAAGGTAAAGCTGTTCAACTTAATATATTGACAGACCGCATGATGCTCGATAAAATGAACAATTGCAATGCGGGTTACGAGAGCATCACGTTAGCTCCCGATGGGAAGTTTTATATTTGTCCAGCATTCTATTTAGAACCAGATGGCTATACCATTGGAGACATACAAACAGGTCTTGATATAAAAAACTCTCAACTTTATCGCATAGACCATGCTCCCATATGCAAGAATTGTGATGCTTATCAGTGCCGCCGTTGTATATGGTTAAATCGTAAAACTACATTGGAAGTTAATACACCGAGCCATGAGCAATGTGTCGTTTCGCACTTAGAACGTAACGCTTCTCAACAGCTACTTGAGTCTTTGAGAGAGTGTGGTAACTTCTTTGAGGGAAGAACTATTAGTACCATTAATTATTTGGATCCATTTAATAATATTAACGAATGATGAAAACGAAATTATTTTTTAAAATTTTTTGCTTAATCTTTGCTTTTGGTTGGCTATGCAGTTGCGACCATGATGACGAAGATTTCTCTTCCAAAACAGAGATCAATACATCAAAAGTAAAAGTAACAAAACCTACCTTTGATAAATATCTTTCAACAACCGACAAGGATGGCTTCTCTATAAGAGTAAGATTCAAAACAGGAGGTGATAAGGAAAGTAATATTTGTGCTGCGGTATATTGGAAAGCTTACTCTAAAAAACCTTCAACAAGGCCAACTAAGAAAGATTTGACCAAGATTGAAAGCATGCGTCAATATGGCTCAGCTACATATCACAATACCGGTTCTAAAAAAGGCATGACGGAAAGTATTGTTTTTGACAAATCACATGCCGGATATAGTGGCGGTACATACATATATTATTATGTAGAATGCACAAATAGTGTAGGTAGCGATGAATCCTCGATTAGTTATAAAATTGTAAAACGATGATAAAAATGAAAAAAGTAGTTGGTAAAGTATCTGAATCTGAGAAAAAAGAAATCCAGATTTTGTTCGAACGTCGAAATGGATTAAACGAGTTGGCAAAGATTGTTACCTCGGATAATAACGATTTGTACGAAAAGCTAGTAAAAGACCTTGGAGAAACAGGTACAAAGTTTCAGAACTGGTGGAACCGTATGGGTGAAAAATATCAATGGGAAAGCATAGATGGTGGAAATTGGGAAATCAATTTTGATACATGTGAAATCTTTTTAGTAAAATAAAAGTAATATGACATTATTATTTATCGGAACAACAGAGTTGCTTCTTATCGGTGGTTTAGCCCTTTTGCTCGTAGGTGGTAAAAAACTGCCAGAAATGATGAGAGGTCTAGGGAAAGGTGTAAGAGAATTCAAGGAGGGTATGAAAGAGCAACCTACAGAAGATTCTCAAAATATGGACCAACAAACTGTTGATAAAGAATTAGAGAATAATCGGAATGAGCAAAAACAATGACACTTCAAATAGCGGGCTTCTCACATTTGGAGGTCATCTTGAAGTGCTACGCAAACTACTGATACGTATAATAATCGTTGTAGTTTGCGTAGCTGTGGTTGTTTTTGCTTTCAAGGATTTGACATTTTCAATATTATTGGCACCAAGTGAATGGAACTTCATCACTTATCATTGGATTGAAGAATTTATGCATGTTTTTAGTCCGGATTTTCATTTCGATAAGTTTTATGTTGATTTGATAGCTACAGACTTATCGAGTCAATTTATGACGCATCTAACAACTGCAATTTATCTTGGACTTCTATGTGCCTCTCCGTTTATCGTATATGAACTATACAAATTTGCTTCACCTGCCTTGTATGAGAATGAGCGGAAGTATTCTATCAAACTAGTATGTATTGTTTATCTCCTTTTTATTTTGGGAGTCTTAATGTCATACTATGTATTGTTTCCCATATCGTTTCGCTTTTTAGGTACTTATAGCGTAGCAGAAAAGGTTCATAGTACTATTACATTAGATAGTTATATTTCCACTTTCACTACGCTAACACTAATGATGGGACTTGTTTTCCAATTACCAGTCATAGCTTATGTGTTGGCTAAAATGAAATTAATAAATGCTGGTATAATGAAGAGATACAGACACTATGCATTTCTTCTTATAATGCTTGTTTCAGCAATAATAACGCCACCAGATGTAATGACTATGATATTAGTCGGCATGCCATTATATTTGCTTTATGAGATTAGTATTAGAATCGTAAAAAGAACGAATAAAGAAAGCTAAAAGGCTTCTTAAGGGCAAATTAATCAAACTTAGAGAGTGTGTCGTAAGTAAAAATCCGTCAGTGTAATGTTGCACTGGCGGATTCTTTATATACCGCATTAAATTAGCAGACTTGTTATTTTTACAAGAAAGCAAGTCATTGGATTACGGCTCTTTCATTTAAAAATGCTTTGAATTTTCAATATCCATGAGTATTAGTCGGTTAGAAGCAACTCTCAATAACTCCCAACAAAGCTGTTTTTATATATTACACAGATTAGACTTGGGTAAATGCTACGTATTCAAGCAGTTGCTAAACAACACCAAAGTTAAATGAAAGAGCCGTGCCGGCTCCCTCAAATTTGTTTCCCTTTTTTCCGTAAATTCATACAAAAAAGCGTATCTTTGCGATTGAATACAGGCTACTATGTAGAATTTGTCATAAAAACAATAAACTATTTCTGAACAAAAAACTTGAAATTACCGATGAAAAAGACTTTGGCAATAATCCGCCACGACCCGTGGCTTGAACCATATTCCGACGCAATCAACGGTCGGCACGACGACGCCGTGCGCAAAGAAAAAGAACTCGCCGGCAAAGGAGGCACGCTCGTTGACTTCGCCAATGCGCACAAATATTTCGGAATGCACAAGACGCGCAGCGGATGGATATTCCGTGAATGGGCGCCCAACGCCACTGCAGTCTACATCATCGGTTCATTCAACAATTGGACAGAAAAAGCAGAGTTCGCCCTCACCCGCATCGACGGCGGAGTGTGGGAAATCACGCTGCAGAAAGACGTGCTGCGCCACGGCGACCTGTACAAGCTGAAAGTGCATTGGGAAGGCGGTTGCGGCGAGCGCATCCCAGCCTACTCCACACGCACTGTGCAAGACGAGAAGACTCTGATTTTCTCAGCGCAGGTGTGGCAACCGGCGCGCCCGTACAAATTCAAGGTCGCCGACTTCAAGCCCCAGACCAACCCGCTGCTCATCTACGAATGCCACATCGGCATGGGCGAGGACAAGGAAGGCGTAGGCACCTATGAGGAATTCCGCGTCAACGTGTTGCCGCGCATCGAAAAAGACGGCTATAACGCCATCCAGATCATGGCGATTCAGGAACACCCATACTACGGGTCGTTCGGCTACCACGTGTCGAGCTTCTACGCCGCTTCGAGCCGCTTCGGCACGCCCGACGAGCTGAAACGTCTCATCGATGACGCCCACAGCCGCGGCATTGCCGTGATTATGGACATCGTGCATTCCCACGCCGTAAAGAACGAGGTGGAAGGACTCGGACGCTTCGACGGCAGCTACGACCAATATTTCTACGGCGACTCGCGCCGCGAACATCCGGCATGGGACTCGCTCTGCTTCGACTACGGCAAGAACCAAGTGCTTCACTTCCTGCTGTCGAACTGCAAGTTCTGGCTTGAAGAGTATCATTTCGACGGATTCCGCTTCGACGGTGTCACGTCAATGCTCTACTACAACCACGGACTCGGTCAGGCATTCTCGTCGTATGACGACTACTACAACGGCGGACAGGACACAAACGCAATCACATATCTGACGCTTGCCAACAAACTTATCCACAAAGTCAACCCCCACGCCATCACCATTGCTGAGGAAATGAGCGGTATGCCCGGACTCGCCAACAAGGTAAGCGACGGAGGCATCGGCTTCGACTACCGCATGGCGATGGGCATCCCCGATTTCTGGATAAAGACCATAAAAGAGAAAAAAGACGAGGACTGGAAGCCTACAGCTATCTTCTGGGAGCTGACCAACCGCCGCGCCGACGAAAAGACAATCAACTATGCCGAAAGCCACGACCAGGCACTTGTGGGCGACAAGACGATAATCTTCCGTCTTATCGACTCTGACATGTATTGGCACATGATGGTTGACGACCACAATATGAACGTGGACCGCGGCATCGCGCTCCACAAAATGATACGTCTCGTCACGCTCGCCACAATCAACGGCGGCTACCTCAACTTCATGGGCAACGAGTTCGGCCACCCCGAGTGGATAGACTTCCCGCGCGAAGGCAACGGCTGGTCGTACAAGTACGCACGCCGCCAATGGAGCCTCGTAGACCGCGAAGACCTGAAATACAAATTCCTCGGCAAGTTTGACGAGGACATAATACACCTTGTCCGCTCAAAACGCAATTTCCAGGCAACCCCTGTTGAAAAGCTTTGGGACAAGGACGATGACCAAGTGCTGGCGTTCAAACGTGGCGACCTCGTGTTTGTGTTCAACTTCAACCCGTCGAAATCGTTCTCCGACTATGGCATACTCGCGCCGGAGGGATGCTACAGCCACGTGCTCAACTCCGACCAGGACATCTACGGCGGCTACAACAACATCGACACCACGGTGAAGCACCTGACCATCAGCGACCCCTTGTATCAGCCCCATGGCATCGGCTGGCTGAAGCTTTATCTGCCGGCACGCTCCGTGCAGGTGTTGCGCTACAAAAAGTGACAATAACAAGACAATTAATAAGCCCTATTAATTCAAACAACCGCGGCGATTCTCTCTCACAATCTACGCCGCGGTTGTTTTTTTTACTATTTTCAAGATTTTGTCAAAAAAATACATCTATCATTCACACTAAAATACGTAACTTTACCCGCAAACCAAACATTTAATAACTTACGGTATGAAAAAACTACTATCGATCATGGCAATAGGGCTTGCGGCATTGACTGCCAACGCCGGTCCTGGAGTGTTCAACCACCTCGGTTTCGGGGCAGGAATCGGCACAAGCGGCATAACCATTGAAGCCGCCACACCGATTACCAACTTTGTCAACCTTCGCGCAGGAGTGTCGTGGATGCCGTCAATCACATTCAATGCCGACGCCGACTTCACATACACCGTGATGTCGGAGACACAAACCGGCACCGTCAACCTTAAAGGCGACTTCGGACGCGTGCAGGGGCAAGTTATTTTCAACGTCTACCCAGTACCCAAAGTCCCTGTATACGTTGCCGCAGGCGCTTATTTCGGAGGCGACAAACTGCTCAAGATCACCGGACACAGCGCCGACCTTGCCAATCCAGACGCGCAGGCAGTGATCGGCGACTACAAGATTCCTGCCGACAAAGACGGAAACATCTCAGGCGGTTTCAAGGTGAAGAATTTCCGCCCGTATCTCGGCATCGGATGGGGACGCATGATTCCGGGCAAGATTGTGAATTTCTCAACCGAACTCGGCGTGCAGTTTGAGGGTACTCCGGAGCTGTATACCGACTATGGCGAAATCGATGAGTCAATCACAGAGGACGACAACACATTCAACAAAGTGGCCAACGCGCTGAAGGTGTATCCGACACTCACATTCCGCATCAACTTCAAGGCATTCTAAAAATGCCACCAATCAATAATGACAAAGCCACTCAAATTTGAGTGGCTTTGTCGTTACTGATTGAGTATTTCCTCATATATCGCCCGGCGCTGCGCCATAGATATTGAGATATCGAATTTTTCCGCCATTGCCTTGCAATCCGGCTTCATCCGCCGGCGCAAGTCGGGATCGGCAAGCTTTTGGATGCCATTTTTGAAATCCTCCACACTGAACGGGTTGCAAAGGAATCCCGTCACCCCGTCTTTGAGATATTCGCGTATGCCCTGCACGTCGGAGCCAACCAACGGCACACCTTCGCAAAGCATTTCCAAGCCAGCCATTCCAAGCCCTTCCCTAAGCGACGGCATCACACCTATGTCGGCACAGGCGGCAATAACCTCAGGCATATCACTGTGGAAACCGATAAACACCGTCTGCACGCCTCCCTTCTCCGAGAGGTCGACAAGTTCTTGCGCCACAGGGTCGGATGTTGTCTCATGTCCGCAAACCACAAAGACAAATTTGTCCTTGTCGGGAAGTTCGGCGAGAGCCTTGACGACAATCATCTGATTTTTATGATATATCAGCCTACCAACAACAAGAACTGCAATCTTGTCGACAGGCACGCCCAATTTCCGCCTGTATGCAGTACGGTCAACCTCCACATTGCTGAATCGTCTACAATCAAGACCGACACCGCTTATCAAAAACACATTCTTGCAATGCGTGGCTTTCATATAGCCATAATCCTGATGGTTGATTGTGATTATCGCATCACAAAACCTCGAAGCAAAGCGCTCCAAAGTGTTATACACTAAAAAAGTTTTTCGTGACGACATCGGAGTATACGGCAGGCCATGCGTAGTGTAAATCACCTTCGTCCCTTTTTTTCTATACTTTCTCGCCGCAATACGAACAAAAAGTCCCACCAATGGGGTATGACAATGGACTAAGTCAAAATGATGTGACGCCAACAGCCGCCTCAACTGTTTATAAAAGTCACGAGTGTTTTTGGTCAGCGACACGCCGTCTATCCTCGTATCAACAAACGTAACATTCCTGTCGGCCATCATGCGGAGAGTATGCTCCTCGCCCGCACGATTGTCGGCCATAGCATAGACCTTGTAGCCCATTTCGTTGAGCATATCGATGTCGGTCCACAGGAAATGGAACATTCCTATGGTATTGGTCACAATCAAAGCGTTCTTCTCCATACTGCAAATGATTTACTTTGTGCGTCTCACAGAGCGGACAGCACCGCTGGAGCTGCTCGACGACGGTTTTTTCTTCTTTGTGGTTTTCTTTTTCTCCGGTTTCTTCTCGGTTTTCTTTTTCGTTGTCGTAGACTTTTTCTGACGCACCGAGCGTTTGTTTTTCGGAGTTGTCACAGTTGATGTCTCCTCCTCGACCTCATCGGTGTCGCCACCACGCTCAGACACCACCACGTCGTCCGACAACCCCTCAGCCTTTAGACGCGCCGCCTCTTCAGCCTCCTGCCGCTCAGCAAGCTCCTCACGCGTCGGCACCCACAGATTGCGGTCAAATGCACGCAGACGGTTCTCGATGCTGTCCTGAGCATGCTTCAAGTCGTCGGGGTCAGGAAACATCTGCATCAGCGACAGATTTCGCAAGTTGCGCGTTTTGTAGATGTCGCCCTTATACATTCCAAGCTGGAAATAGTCGTCGTAGTTGTATTTGGCAAGGTTGTTGTCGTCGTCGACAAAGATGCTCTGCTGTGCCAGATATGGGCGCAGTTGGTCAAGTTTCACCCAGAACATAGGATATTTTATAGGCTCGCCGCCATAGTCGTCCACACGGTGGAGCACAGGGCAAAGCGCCTGAATCTGCTTTGTGACACGATTTTCGAGGCTGTTGAACTCATAACGCTCAATTGCATAGAAACTGAGCACCTCGTTTGTAGGCACGTCGCTATCCTCTATGACATATTTCGGATTTTTCTCCGTGCTTCCGCGACCGGTTGTATATATGATATGGAATCTGTCGAGCATCTCACCCACCTTTATTTTATATTGGTCGGTAAACACCTCGCGTCCGTCAAGATACTCGTAGGCCGGCACCTGACCGTTGCACACCACCCTCAAGATGATGCGAAACAGGCTCTCCTGCCCGTCGACCGGCTCGTCGGGATAATAGAGCGCAAGGTTTTGAGGCTGCGTCAAGTCGAGTTGACGGTAGATTATGCGTTCCCACATCTTGCTGGCATCGCTCACCTCAGGCTTCTCATAGAAGTCGCGCATGCGCTGCGTCACGCCAGCCGCTGTTTCGTCTTTCTTGGTTCTGTCGGTTTTGCGCGTCACCTGTGCCCCAGCCTGCAACGACAGGCCGGCGAGCAAAGCCACTGCAAATATGTATCTCAGTTTTTTCATATCTCAACTTGTTTCGTTGTCAATTTTTAGTTTACAATCACCTCCATCGGCGACAGGTCGCGGACAATGCCGTCAGGACCCTTCGCACGTATACGCGTGATGTAGAATCGCTTGCCGCGCGAGAGTCGGCGGAAACTTGTCTTCTGACGCTCCGAGAAGCGCGACCCTGCCGATTTCTCCGGCATCGCGTTGCCCATCGAGTCAAACACGATAGTCTCGAAATTCACCACAGAATAGTGCACGTTCAGCAAATCGTCGTCGATAGCAGCATCAAGCCCGTCGGCAGCCAACAAAAGCGATTTTGCAAATGGCTTCGAGCCTTTATAGTGGTTTTCGTTTCCTTTCGAGTCCTTATATGCGATATATGCCGTCGGATCGGGCAGTTTGCGCACACGGAATGTAGACGTAGACACCGTCTGCGAACGGCCTTCGAGAGTGGCAGTCACCGTAATTACGCATTCCGCACCCACACGCGTAGGATGTGCGTTCCAATGGTCGCCGCTGCGCGTCAGCGAACCGTTGGTCATCGTGGCAGACACTGCATTTTGCGCCACGCCAGGCACTGATATGCTTATCGGGTTGTTGATTCCGGCATAAAGCACGTTCATCATCGTCGCCGACACAGTGGCTGTAGGTTCGATTACGGTGTAGTCCGACTGGAACGGATAGCGTGAAGTGGTACCGTCACCGCGGGTCACGTCAAGGTATCCGCTGTAGGTGAACGTACCCGTCTGTCCAGCCATGAACTCGTAAGTCCGGGTGTTGGCAGGCAGCTGGCGGCCATTGACGAATATTGCCGGACGCTGCGTAGTGTCGACCGCCGCAAGCACAATGTCGGCACTGTATTTTCCGCCCCTCATCACGAGTTTCGAGTTAGGAATCACGAATGCGTCAAGTTTGTTTACGCGCACGTCGCCCGCGTCCACACTCGCCACAAGCGTCTGCAAAGCCTCGCCCTCAGCAAAGAGCAGGTCGTTCTGCAGCTTCGACAGCAGCGTGACAGACGCCACGACAGGCATATTCTCAAACATTCCCGACACCCACGGCACTTTTATCATCGAGCCTTTCTGAAGCACCGGCTCCGTTGCCAGCGCCTTCTGAATGGCAGCCTGCTTCTTGGGGTCGGCAATGTAGGCGGCGATATACTTGCGGTATGCCGCCAGCCTACGCTCCAGCTTTGCGCCGTTTCCGTAGGTCACCATCACCTTCGACGAAGCCTCGAGGTTGTCCTGGTTCAGGATGTTGTCCACCTTACCATCCACGCCGTCGGCATCGCGCACGATGGCAAGTTTCAGAGAATCGATGTATTTGTAGAGCGACAGCGTCTGCCGGCGCACGTCGGCAGCCTTGTCAAGCCACGGCTTGCCCTTCTGCGGATTCTGCCGTGTGAATTCCTCCAATTGCATATAGAGGGCGGCATTACGGTCGCTGACGTTGCTGTTTGTGCGTTTCAGACCGTCTTCGACAAGCGTGAACCCGTTGAGCACGTCGCTCGACACGTTGAGCGCGAGCATCGCCGTCAGAACGATGTACATCAAGTTGATCATCTTCTGACGCGGGGACATTCTTGCCACATTTCCGTTTGCTCCCATATTGCTTTAAATCCTTTCGCTTTAGTTCTGTTGTTCAGTTTCTTCGCCGCCGGCTTTCTGTTCCGGAGCCTCCGCCGGTTTTTCAGGCTCGGCAGGCATAGCAGAGCCCATCGGGCGGTACATGTTGATGGTCATCGCCGTGATCATCTTCTCATAGACAGAGTTGAGCTGCTGCATGTAGCGCGCCATCTTCTGCGTTTCCTCGCAATAATGGTCGCTCTCAGCCGCAGCCTTGTCATACATGTTGCTTATGTCCTTCAATCCGCGGTTCACACGGTCGATATTGTCAAGCTGCGAAGAAATGCTCTTCAACTGGATTTCATAGATGGTGTTGAGTCCGGCAATGTTGCGGTTGAGGCTTGTCATCTGCTCAACGTAGCCAGTCGAGCTTTCCGAGATGTTTTCCGAGTTGTCGGTAATCGCCTTGTAACTGTCGAGCAGTACAGTTGAAACGCGGTTGAGCGCCTCCGTTGTCTGACGCAGCTGCTCCATCTGCTCAGAGATGGCGGCAAGCTGGTCGGTGTATTGCTGAGTGACGCTCGTCATGCCCTGCAAGTCGGGAGCGTCGCCGCCAACAACGACAGTTCCAGCCACGCCCGTTGCATTTGCAGTCTCGCCGCCAGCCACCGCACCTCCGCCGATAACGACAGAGCCGTTGACACCGTTTCCGCCCTTGAAATCAGGACGGTCCTCAGGATTCTTGGTGTTGAACACCTCAAACACCTCTTCCCAATGGTATTCGCGTGGCGGACGGTCGAACGCCGTAAGCACGAACATAAGCACCTCCGTACCCATACCGATTGACAACAGCGCGTTTCCACCCGGCAGGTGAAGGATTTTGAAAAGGGCACCCCAAATTACGACAGCGGCACCTATACTATATGCGAAATTGAAAAAGCGCTGACCTTTTTCTCCAGAAAGAAAGGCCTCGACACCGTTTTTATATCTTTTAATCTTGCCCATGATGCAGCAATATTGTTTTGATTCTTACTTTATTTCTTAACTTTCACTTTTCCCTTTGTGAAGCCAATCTGAGTGCGCACACAACGGAAGCCTATGAATGAATGCTGCTCGTTCTGGTACTCCCAGGCACGCAAGTCAGCACGCACATTGTGGGCAATGTCCTTCCACGATCCGCCACGTATCACCTTGCGTTTCATCCGGTAAGGATCCTCGCCCGCGGCATTGTAGCGGTATTCAGGGTTGATGTCGCTTGTCAGTTTGTCAAGACTTTCGGTAAACGCCGTCGAAGTCCATTCGCTCACGTTGCCCGCCATGTCGTAGAGACCGTTGTCGTTAGGCTCATACGTGCCGCACTTCGATGTTATCAGGTTTCCGTCGCGCACGTAGTTGCCCTCTCCCGGCTTCAGGTTGGCATAGAAGCAGCCGTCGTCGGTCATAGGCATCTCGCCTGCCCACGGATACTTGTTCTCGTTGATACCGGCACGCGCGGCGATTTCCCATTCAGCCTCCGTCGGCAGACGGAACGGCTCGATGTAGACGCCCTGCTTGCCTAGCGAGCGTCGCAGATAGTCGGTGCGCCAGTTTGCAAACGCGTTGGCCTGCTCCCACGACACGCCCACTACAGGATAGTCGCTGTAGCCCGGATGCGAGAAATACAGACGCGTGTACGGCTCGTTGTATGCGTTCTCGAAGTCGTTTATCCACACCGTCGTGTCGGGATAAACGTTGACAATATACGTGTTCAGGAAGTCGTAGTCGCTCGACAGGCGGCGCGTGATTGTCTCGCGCACGATGTCGCCATTGTCGTTGACATACGCCGTATCCTTGGATATGAACGGATTTTCTGTCGGCACAGGCACGTCGGTGTTGTAGTTGCGGCGTGTCGGGTCGATGCGGTTCTTGCGCTTCGCCGCCTCGGTGAGATTGTAGGTCTCGTAGCGGTAGTTCATCTGCGAAGCATCGAGTTCGGTCACACCCGTTATAGGATTCAACTTATAGACGCTCTGAATGGCGCGCTGCTCGTCTTCCGTAGGGTTTCTCCACGGAATAGGCTTTTTCCAGTTAAGATAAGGCTTGACAGGGTTTCCTTCCTTGTCTTCCTCGATTTTAAACTCCTCGTCGCCACCGTATGCAGGGTCGGCAAGACGCTCGCGGATAATTGAGTCGCGCACCCAGTAGACAAACTGCCGGTATTTGGCATTTGACACCTCCGTCTCGTCCATCCAGAAGGACTCCACCGAAGCGCCGTTAGCCTGCGCCTTGATGTTCCACGTGCTGTCGTCGGCATTCGGGCCGAGCTGCATCGACCCGCGTTCGATAAGCACCATGCCGTAAGGCGTCGGTTCGCCCAGAGCCGAACCTCTGACTCCCGTCACCTCGCCTCCGTCGCCGCCCATCGACGCTTTCGGAGAGAATGCGCAAGAAGTTGCCAACGCCGCCAATGCGATATAAGTTGCTGTTTTCTTCATATTCTTACATTATGCGAATGCTCTTATGCTTGTTTTTATTTTTCCCCGCAAGATTCAGCTTCATGTTGTATCCCGCAAGGATTTCGTGGCTTCCGCTGCTTGCCTTCGAGATTGCCGAAAGCGGATAGTCGTAGCTGTAGCCAACGAAAAAGTTCTTATACTCTGCGCCCAGTTGCAGCGAGACGGCGTCGTTGTAGCGATAAGCCACGCCTCCCGAAAGGAACCTGTTGTAGCGCACGCGCGCCGTCACTTCCGCCTGCACCATACTCTTGATGTCGGAACGGAGCAACAAGGACGGTTGTATTTCAAATAACGTATTTTTTATCGGAATATTGCTGCCAGCCATGAAATAAAGCATTCTTCCCGCCTGCGACTCATAGCCGGAATCGTCGCTGCCCTCCTGGGTGTTGAGTTTCACGGTCGGTTGTGTGATGTGGGTCATCGACAGTCCAGCCCACAGGATTTTATGGGTGTACCAGACTCCGAAATTCAAGTCGAATGCCGTGCCGTGAAGGTCGTTGGTGGGGATTGCGTTGTCGTTTTTCTCGTGGTAGTCGTCACCGTCGGGGATATACACCTCAGAGCCTTTGAATCCCTGGTCGAAAAGACCGAGCTGCACACCGATGCTCAGCGTGCCTTTGAAAAGTTTCATCTTGTAGCTTGCCTGCGCGCCGGCGTTCAGGTTGCTGAACAAGCCAAGACTTTCCTGCTGCACCATCACGCCCACGCCGATGCGCTTGCCGAAAAGCTTCACAGGCATATCGGCGCCTGCAAGAAATGCCTTTGGAGCTTTGGGAATGCCTATCCATTGCAGACGCGTTCCGCCGCCGATGTGCAGATAGTCGGTCGTGCCTGTGGCGGCAGGGTTGTAGTATGCCGGCATTGCCCAATACTGCGACAGCTGCGTGTCGAACTGCGCCGACACCGACAAGACGGTCAGCAGCGCGGCGAGCGTTGCCAGCAGTCGGCGATATGTATTGTCAAGTTTCTTCAATTTTCTGTCATTCAAAATAGAACGTAAACACCACCATGTTTGATGTCACTTTGTCGAGCGACTTGGTGAATTTCTGCTTGTCGATGTCGTCGACAAGGTCGGGGCGGTCTTTTTTCAGTATATTTTTAAGCCCGAAACAGAACTTAACCTCCGGCACGAACTTGAAAAACGGCACATACACGTCGAGTCCGAAACCGAGGGTAAGATAAACGTCGGTGTTGCTCAGCTGCAGCAGCTCGCCGTCCTTGCGCTTCGACACGTCGAAAGCCGCCATTGCGCCAGCCGTGACGTAAGGGCGCAGATTGTGATAGCGTTTGGCCGACATTTTCACATCGACCGGCACCACGACGCTGCTGTTTTTCAGATTCTGCTTCTCAAGCTCGCCGGTGCTTGACTCGCGGAATGTCACGGTCTTGCTTCCGAAATACATTCCTGGCGACAGTCTGAGATTGAAATGCTCGGCAAGCCGCAAGTCGCCCATGATGTTGACGCAAAAGCCCGGAGCAAGCTCAGCCACTTCCGGATACCACGTCTCTCCACTCTCGGTGACAAAACCGTTGCGCGTCATGCCAAGACTTTGATTGTGGAAACCCACAGAGAATCCGTAATGCAGACGTTTCATATCTGCATACGGACGGTTGAGTATCTTGTCGTTGTCCTGCGCCCGCAGAACGGGCACGGAGACAAACAAGACAGCAGTCATTATTAACAATCTCAGCATTTTCATATACCGAATAAACGCAAAATAGCCGCCGTTATTGCAAACGCCGCGAAAAATCGCTAATTTTGAAGTCTATCTATTGACTAAGGCTACGATTATGAAAGATAACGACTGGAAACAACGTCTGAACATTGTCTATTCAACAAATCCCGATATGCAGTACGAAACCGACGACGTGGAGGAAGAAGAGACTCTGCCGCCTTCGAAACAGAAGTTGCGCATAATGCTCGACAAGCGCAACCGCAAGGGCAAGGAGGTGACGCTGGTCACCGGCTTTGTGGGGTCGGACGACGACCTCAAGGATTTGGCGCGCTCGCTAAAGACAAAATGCGGCGTGGGAGGCTCTGCCCGCGGGGGCGAGATCCTGATACAGGGCGACTTCAGGCAGCGTGTCAAAGACCTGCTCTCTGCCGAAGGCTACAACGCCAAAATCATCTAACCGCAAGCTTCTGAATTATGATTCTAATCAACAAAGCATCGGCTGGTTCCGGCAAGACATACACTCTCGTAAAGGAGTATCTGATAATGCTGCTCGGCAAGAAGACCGAGGGCGGAAACTACATCCTCGACAAGCATCCCAACGACAACCACCGCTACATCCTCGCCATCACGTTTACAAACAAAGCGACGGAGGAGATGAAGAGCCGCATTGTCGAAACGCTCGATGTGCTTGCGTCAAATCCAGACGAAAGCCCTTACATCACCGATTTAACCACGATGTTAGGAGCATCGAAGGATGACATCAGTAAGAGTGCGGGAATTGCCGAACGCCAGATGCTTGAAGATTACACCAATTTCAATGTGTGCACAATCGACACTTTTTTCCAGAAGATTCTGCGCACGTTTGCCTACGAGGTCAATCTGTCGAGCAACTACGGAGTGGAACTCAACGACGAATATGTTGTGGAGCTTGGCGTGAACAACCTGAAAACGAGATTGCACGACGAATCAGGCAAAAAAAACAAGAGCCTCAGCCATTGGTTGTGGATGTTTGTGCAGGATTCCATGAAGAACGGCAGTTCGTGGGACGTGTTCTATAAACCCAAGAGCAAGAAAACGGTCGACAATTCGCTGTATAATTTTGCAAAGGTGCTGACAAATGAGGTGGTGAAAAAAAACAGCAAGCAGCTGTTTGACTTTCTCGCCGACCCGAAAAACATCCAGACGTTCAACGTGGCGCTGAACAGCGGCATCACCAATCTGATTTCAGAAGTAAAGGAATGCGTGGATGAGATTTTCAAAATGCTGGAAGGTCCAGACATAAAAGCCAACAACTACTTCACCAAATTCCTTGATGCCCTGAACAACTCCGCCAATCCGTTCCTGATAAAAGATTTAGACAAAAAAGTCGAAAAAAAAATCGCCGATCAATCTTTCGTCAACAAAAATAGCGCGAAAGTAAACGAATCCGCCATTTGCCTCTATCTGGAACAAATTAGAGATTACTGCACGGTGTATGCCTCGTACAAAAAGATTCTTGACCTCACCTACCAGCTCGGTCTGCTGGGCGACATCAACGCCAGCATGCAGGATTTCACCAACGAGAACAACACAATATTGCTCTCCGGCACAAACGACATCGTGAAGCGCATCATCGATGGGTGTGAGACGCCTTTCATCTATGAGCGCATCGGCATGTATCTGCACAATTTCCTGCTCGACGAGTTTCAAGACACGTCGAGGATGCAGTGGGAAAATTTGCTGCCGCTTGTCAGAAACGGTCTGGCAAACGGCCACGACAGTCTGATTATCGGAGATGTGAAGCAAAGCATATACCGCTTCCGCAACTCCGACCCGCAACTGCTCCACTCGCAGCTGAAGGTCGACTTCAGCAACGACAGCATTAAATACAACGAGGGACGCAGCATCAATTGGCGCAGCGCGCGCAACATAGTCCATTGGAACAACGCGTTTTTCCGATTTCTGTCGAAGGCTCTCGACATGGATGAGTTCTACGCCGACGTGGAGCAGAAGGTGTCGCCTAAAAACGAGAAGCTGCCCGGACATGTCGTTGTGGCAAGGAGGGAGATTCCCAACAAGAAAAAGGACACCGACGGCAGCAATGACTGTGAAATTAAAAACGACGATAACAGCAACGACAATGATTCGAATTTCAAAGAGTGGGCTATAGAAAAGATGATTGTCGACCTGCAATCGCTGCTCGCCCGCGGCTTCAAGCAGAAAGACATCGCCGTGCTGTCAAACACCAACCGTGAGGGTCAGCTTGCCATCAGCCGCATCATGAAATGGAACATCGAGAATCCAGACAAACAGATGAAAGTGGTGTCGGAAGAGTCGCTGCTTGTCATCTCGTCGCCGGCGGTGAGAATTGTGGTCAACATCCTGAAGATGCTCGACCGGTGCGAGGCGCACAACGAGGACGGACGCGAGATGCCTATGGTGTTGAGACGATTCGAGGCAAACCGCAGCGAGGGTATGGACACTTCGGAGGCTTTTGAAGACGCTATCGTCAGCAAAGACGAGGATATAGCCGACTATATCGACCGCTTATACGAAACGTCGAAATCGGCGTGTCTCGACAGTGTGGTCGAACAAATCATCAAAAGCCAGCTGTCGAAACAGATGACTGAGGAAAACACTCCGTATCTGCTTGCCTTCCTCGACAGCGTAGTCGACTTCATGAGCCGCTACGGGTCAAACATCCATCATTTTCTGAAATGGTGGGACAAGGTTGGTCCGGGCTTGTCGATTTCCTCGCCCGACAACATCGATGCCATCCGCGTAATCACAATCCACAAATCCAAAGGTCTGCAATTCCCTTGTGTGCTGATTCCAATGTTCGACTGGAATTTCGACCAATCGTCAATTGAATGGATTGAGACCGCCGGATTCAAGGACAAACTGCCGAAAGGCGTGGCGATTCCGCCTATCGTGCCCGTGAAACGCGATAATAAAAGAACCTTATTCGACAAAGAATTCAAAAAAATTGCGCGCAGCAACATAATGGACTCCCTCAACAAAACGTATGTGGCTTGCACGCGCGCGCAATACGAACTTATTATATATGCCGAAAACAATAAAGAATTGGGCTTGCAGCTGTCGCAATTTCTGGAAACGTGCCGCAACAACAATAACGGCATTGCGCCGACGCCGACCGAGAATTGCGACCCTGATGTGGTTTACGAGCTCGGCAAACCAATGCTGCGCAGCGACATCCCTGCCCTCAACAGCGACGACAACGCGCTTCCCGACAATGTGGAGAGCCGGATAATGCCTCCCTACTCTGTGGTTTCCGACGTGGACAGGTGGAAACTGACGTCGCCCGACATCATCATCGACGTGCGCGGCACGACACGATGGGTTGGCGAGATGCTCCACAAAGTGATGGAGAGGGTGCGCACACCAAAAAATCTCAAAAAGGCATTCGGCCGCGCATTGCACCGCGGCATGATAACTGAAGAGGAGCACGATGAGTATCTGGCTCTGCTCAGCAAGCGGCTCGCCGACCCGCGGGTGGCTGATTGGTTTGCCAACGACAACCGCCTGATGCTCGAACGGTCGGTAACCATTGGCGGAAATGGGCAGAAACGCCCCGACCGAGTAGTGATGAAACCGAACGGCGAAATCATTATTGTCGATTACAAGTTTGGCGACCGTAGTGATGACAACGATACCAAATACAAGCGCCAGGTGGCTGGCTACAAAAGGGCGGTCTGCGACGCACTGGGATGCCGACCAGGCTGTGTGTCAGGCTATGTATGGTATATCCACTCGGGCGACATATTAGCCGTATAACTTACCAAAAGCTTACATTTTCGAGCCGTTGCAATCGTAAAAAACGATTGCAACGGCTCTTGTTCTATAAGAATTTGCGATAACCATTATCGTTAGAATCATCGACCAACGCTTTACGAAGGATTGCGCAGGCAGTAATTTTGCAATCGAAAAAAAATGATACAGCGACTATAAGAACAACGACTATGCAAGTAACAACAACATTTCTTTGGATTGCCATCGTGGGCGCAATCATTCTGGCTTTCGCCTTCCACGCCATCTACAAATTCAACCGCGCCACGGGCAACAACCATGTGTTTGGCATGGACCATGATGAAATTTACTACCATGACAACGACATTGAAGATGACGAAGACTGATTCAGACGCATTGCACGAACATCTGAAAAGCGTATGTCTTTTCTTTGCCGACTATGCGGCAAACCTGCTGGCCTGCGGCGCCACAAGTATGCGCACACAGCGCAACGTGGCGCGAATGGCGGCGAAATGGAATGTGTCGGCGCAGATAATAATCCTGCCAAACACGGTCGACATGTGCGTCTGGGACGCCGATGGAGAGCATTCCTACAAGCAGACGGTCAGCGTGCCACACAAGCCCATAAGCTTTGCAATCAACACCAAACTGAGCAACTTGAGCTGGCTTGTGGTGGAAAACTCTCTGCCATCTTTCGACGACGCCCGCAAGGCATACCAAAAGATTATCGACACAACACGCCCCGTCAACAAATGGCTGGTGATGATTCTGGTAATGTTTGCCAACGCTTCATTCTGCCGACTTTTCGGTGGCGACTTCCAGTCAATGGGCATAGTGGCTCTCGCAACGCTGGTGGGATATTATCTGAAAATCATTATGCTTGACGCGCATGCCGACATGAGAATCGTGTTTATCTGCTGCTCGTTTGTGTCTGCCGTGATAGGCACGGCTGGCTACGTGTTCGGCATGGGCTCAACGCCCGAGCTGGCTCTCGGAGCAAGCGTGCTCTACTTGATTCCGGGAATCCCCTACATCAACTCGGTGAGCGACATGATCGACAACCACCATCTTTGCGCGTTTGCGCGATTTGTGAACGCCGTAATCCTGACCGTGTGTATCGCAATCGGCCTGACTGGCGGATTCTTAATAATGAATATTAGATTGTTTTAGACTACTTTTGTTTCCAATGGAGATTTTTTTAGCAATTCTTCAAGACGCTTTTTTTGCAGCGGTGGCGGCGATTGGCTTCGCAAGCATCAGCAATCCACCACGGTCGGCTTTCAAATATTGTGCGCTGATAGCCGCCGTGGGCCACGCCACGCGCTTTTGTCTCATGAATCTTGCCGAATGGCAGATTATTCCGGCAAGCATCATTGCGGCTCTGCTTATCGGCGCTCTTGCCGTCTATCTGTCGCACTACGCCAAGTGTCCGCCCGAGACGTTTTCGTTTCCGTCGCTGCTGCCGATGATTCCGGGTATGTATGCCTACCGCACATTTCAGGCTATGTTTCTGTGCATGACAAACACGCTCGACGAGCAGGCGTTCAACCATTATGCATATCTGCTTGAGTTCAACGGTCTGGTGACGGTGTGTGTGGTCGGAGGAATGGTGATCGGGCAGATTCTGCCGATGCTGGCGATGAAGAGATTTTCATTCAGCGCGACAAAATAATTTCGATTCAATCAATCTCGTTTATATAATATCGGCTGCATCTCGGCATAACATTTTCAAACAAGTTTGAATGTTCTGCACTCGATTTGCACTATCTTTGCCCTATGGAATTAAGACAACTGAAATATTTCGTCAAAACTGCCGAACTGCTCAACTTTTCTGAGGCAGCACGCAACCTTTACATCACGCAAAGTACGCTTTCTCAACAGATAAAGCAACTTGAGGCGGAACTCGGAACGCAACTGTTCGAGCGAAACACCCACGGGGTAGTGCTGACCGAAAGCGGTGAGGAACTGCTGCCTTATGCGCGAAAGACGCTACACACCGCCGACAGCTGCGTGGAGCATATCCGCGACATAAAGAATGTGGTCACCGGTTCGCTAAACATCGGTGTGACATACACGTTCTCGCCTATCCTCACCGAAACGCTGCTGTCGTTTATGAAGCTGTACCCGAACGTGAAACTCAACATCTTCTACAAGACGATGGAGGAACTGATGGCGATGCTCGACAAGCGCGACCTCGACTTTGTGCTGGCTTTCAAGCCTACTGGGACGGCGCAATATGCGCGCATATCGTCACACATCCTTTTCGACAACCATTTGGTGGCAATCGTGTCGGAGAGCCATCCGCTGGCAAAGAGGCAGAAGGTGACGCTCGAGGAACTGCAGGGCTACGATTTCGCTCTGCCGAGCAAGGGTTTGCAGGCGCGAAATGCCTTCGACTCAATGGTGGAAGGCAAGGCATACCGCTTCAACACTCGCATTGAGCTGAACGAGGTCAACATCCTGCTGAAGCTGGTGAGGGAGAGCAATTTGGTGACAATCGTGTCGGAAGCCACAATCTACAGCGTGGAGGGAATCCATGCGGTGAGACTCGACGTGCCGGGCAACACCTACGAGATGGAGGGTTGCATACACGTGCTGAAGGATTCATACCAGAAAAGCAGTGCCAAGAAGTTTGTGCAACTGCTCAGCGAGTCTGATTCCATCAAGGAACGCGCGTTCAACTGGCTGTCGTCGGGATTTATGGAATAGACAATTATTCATCCATCTATTTTTAAGAATCAGCCCCCGGAGCATCCGTGCTTCGGGGGCTGAATATTATCGTATATGTGTCTATGCTACTTCTTCACCACGCGGCTCACCGTTGTGCCTGCCGCTGTAGCCACTTTGAGCATATAGATGCCCGGTGCGCATTGGCTCAGGTCGATTCCCGACTCGCCTTCCGAACGAGCGGCAAGGCGTCCGTCGGCGGCATACGCCTCTACCGAGATTACTTCGTCGGCTGCGTTTACGTTGACAAATCCCTCGGTCGGGTTCGGATAGACGCTTACGGCTGCCGATGTCTCGACATTGCCGACGCCTGCCTCGCCTGCCACAAACTCAAACGGCTGTGCGTCGGCTATCGCGAAGTCGGTGGAGCCGTTGTTGAAGCTTACCACGTTGAACGAGTATTTACGTCCCTGCTTAACCGAGGCCTTCATCATTGTCATTGTCACGATAAGGTCGACTTTGTCTTTGTCGCCAAGCGACACCGCCGGTTTTGTTGTCGTAAGCACTGTGCCGGCCTCCACGTCGCGCAACTCGCAAAGAAGATTGCCTTTCACGTTCACTTTGGTCTTGTTGCTGATGGAAACCGAGAACTTCACTTTGTCACCCGGGTTGATAGGATTTTTGTCGGCTGTTATTGGTGCGGCGAGCGCAAGATCGACCGACTCGCCGAAGGTGATGTCGTTGCCTTTCACGTTCATTATCGTTGCATCGTCGTAGTACATGCGAATCCAATCGTTTAATCTGTCCGCCTCGCGCGACACTGCCCATATCGTGTATTTGCCGTCAGGAAGGTTGTTCAGCTGTTCGTCAAACGAATACATCAGGTTGGAGCTGATCATGTTGCCTGCCGGAATCTCGGCATTCTTGATTGTCGAGAATGCCACGCAATTGAAGTCCTCGTCGTAGATGGCCACCGAAATGCCGCCATTAAAGTCGTGGACAGTGGACATATTTGCTATACACTTGACATTGACGTCAAGCTGTTCGCCTTTCTTCAACGAGCTTTGCACTGGCTTTACTTGTCCGTCATAGCCAAACATGTTGTAGATCATCAGCGGCATGTGTCCGCTGTCGCCCGTCATTGTCTCGTCTTTGACCACTGAGACGACGCTCTGCATTGTGTTGAAGCCGCCCGAACCGCCACCGGTGCCGAGTGCTGATGGATTCATGGCGTCGACATCGAAATATCCGTCAGAAACGCCGCCCCATCCCCAGTTGATGTGGAAAAAGTTGTTTGTGTCATATCCGTCGGCTACGAAGCAGTGGCCGCCGGACGATCCCTGACCGGAGAAAAGCAACGGATGCGAGGCGTCGAGTTCTTTTTTGACTACTTCCACAAATGCCGCCTTGTCGTACTGCGCACGATAGTAAATCTGGCAATTGTAGCCGAAGCGGCTGAGGGCATACGGTATGTCGGCATCCTGCGCGCCGCTGGCACTGGAGGCGTAGTCCATATTCACCGCCGCACCCAGGTCGAAACACAGTTTTGCCACTGCGTTGGCCTGTTCGTCGGTGTAGGCGAGTGTCGACACATAGGAGTCGAGCATCTTGTCCCAGTCATATTCCGACTTTGAGAAGTCAACCTGCACGCGTGTGCCGTTGGTGCAACGGTAGGATGTGCTGAATGCCTGTGGCTTCAACGGCCATTTCCAGTAGTCGCACACCTGTGCCATCGCTGTTGCCACGCATCCCACAACCGAACGTTTCTTGGTGGTGATGTCGACAGGACAAAGATTGTTGTAAGGCTCAGACTGGTCCCAATGCGCCTTGACCAATGGCTCTACCACGGGCGCTGCGCCGTCGGTCAATGTCTGATGGTTGGCTGCCGCTTCGCCGCTCTGCACCCGTGCCACATAGTCGGCATAACCGTCGAGAAACGCCTGCAGCTGCACCGGCATGTTGGATGTGTCGATGCTGCCGGTTTTTGAGTAGCCCACAAGTTCGGTCAACTGGTCGTCGCCGGCTACAATGACAAAACCTTTGCCGTCGGCTGAATTGAAAATGTAGTACGGAGCGTCGCTGCCGCCGTATGATTTGTCAACTGCGCGGACAAGCTTCTGCGGACCGCTGACAGCCACATATTTCGAAGCCACTCCAAGGGCTTGCGACTGACTGATTTGCGCCGCCTGGATGCTGCCAAAAGCGAGACCGAGCAGCATCAAAGTCGAGATTTTCTTCATTATGTTGCGATTATTTATATTTTAGGCTACAAAAGTAGTGCTTTTTTCTTACTTCCGCCACGTTTCTTCCTGTCTTTAAGTTTTCTTCAACAATCGCAACACGTTCCATAAACGACGACAGGCGTCTCCCTTAATGGGAAACGCCTGTTGTCGTTTTGCTTTTCCTGTGAGGATTAAGCCTCGTGGATAGCGTCGCTTGGGCAGTTTTCTGCGCAAGTACCGCAGCTGATGCAAGTGTCTGGATCGATTTTATAGATATCGCCCTCTGAGATTGCCTCTACTGGGCATGCTGCTGCACATGTACCGCAAGCTACACAGTTGTCATTGATTACGTAAGCCATTTTTGTAAGTTTTATTTATTTGTTTATAATTGCTGTATGCAAAGATAATGCAATTCGTGTGGATTTGTTGCGATGTTTCATCCTTTTCTTCTTTTTAATATCATATTATACTATATTTCAGCAACTTATGTTTCACTATTTGGACTGATTGCAATTTATTCGTATTTTTGCACCATAATTTATAGTCAAAAGCAATGAATCCACTGTTTTCCATTATAACCATCACGTTCAACGCCGAGCAGGTGTTGCCGCCGACGCTCGAGAGTGTAAAGCGTCAGTCGTTTACCAACTTTGAGCATCTTGTGGTCGACGGAGCGTCGACCGACGGCACGGTCAAGATTGCGGAGCGGAGCGGAATAAAGGGGATTAGCGTGGTATCGGAGCCCGACCGTGGGCTTTACGACGCTATGAACAAGGGCATCCGCCGCGCCAAGGGTGAATATCTTATTTTCCTCAATGCCGGCGACGCTTTCCATGCGCCGTCGTCGCTGCAGGAGATTGCCGATGCCATAGAGCAAGGCGCACAGCCCGACATAGTTTACGGGCAGACGCAGATTGTCGACGCCGACCGCAATTTTGTGGCAATGCGCCATCTGACGGCGCCGGAGCATCTGACGTTCGACAGCTTCAAGCACGGCATGCTGGTGTGTCATCAGGCGTTTGTGGTGCGCCGCGCTCTTGCGGAACCTTACGACCTGCGCTATCGGTTCTCCGCCGACTACGAATGGTGTCTGCGCTGCTTGAAAAAAGCGAAGCGCTGCGCCTATACAGGCACAACGCTTATCGATTATCTTGCTGATGGGCTGACCGACAAAAACCACAAGGCGTCGCTGCGCGAGCGCTACGACATCATGTGCCAATACTACGGCACGCTGCCCACCATCGTGCGCCACATCGGGTTCTTTGCCCGCAATCTGAAGCGCAAACTGTTGAAATAGCGGTTATTTCCTCACTTTCAGCCATCCAGCCGTGTCGCTTTCCACAACGCGGCGGTAATAGTTTTCGTTATATCCCGGCGACAATGGCGCCACGGGATAGCCGTCGGCTGTACGCTCAAACTTGCCGTCCTTTTCTTTCTTGATTCGTCCGTCGAGGTATTTAACGAGCAGATACTCGCCGAGTTTGCGGTAGCTGTCGGTTGCCGACATGGCGCAGCTGTCGCTGTAGGCGGTGAGCATCTCCACTGCCTTGGCTGGGTTTTCCTTGTATGCTTCGAGGGCGCGTGCCTCAATCTGTGGTGCGGCTGCCTCGTAACTGTCTTCTATGCGTTTCTGCACGGCGCGCACGTCGGGATACATCTGCGAATAGCGCGAATAAACTTGGTTGGCTACCCAGTTGTTGACCCAGAACGCCGAGGTCCACGAAAAGTTGTAGAAGTCGCCGTTGCCCTGACGGAAGCATTCAGGCACTTGCGTAAGGCAGCAATACATCGGGTTGTAGACCGACAGCGACGAGTCGTCGACGCCAAACCACAGCACGCCGCCCACAGCGTCGGGCAGCCACGAGCGCATCTGTGCCACGAGGGTGAAACCGGTCTGCTGTGTGGCTATCGGACGTTCGTGCATATATTCCACCGAATCCTGTGTCCACGTGAGCGGCGCATAGCGCACGGGCGAGTCCCAGTCGCCGGCGCCCGGCTCCTTGCGCATGTCCATCGGAGTGCCGTCAAAATGGTCGCGCATCATTTCCTGAAGGTCTCTGACGCTGAGTTTCTTCGTCGGCTTCACGTAGAGTGGAAGCGCGTCGCCTTTCATCTCTGTCACCCACGGCAGATAGCGGTCCATGCCGGCAGCAAAGCGGTTGAAGTAAGCCCACACGCGGCCGTCGCATCCGCGATACGCCAGATAGTCGCTGACGGCGTATGCCTGGCAGAAGCTGAAGTCCTCGTCTTTGCCCTTGAACCAGCCTTTGCGGCGTGCATACTTGACTACGTCTTTGGAGTAGAGGCAGTTTTGCTTGTCGCCAAACGGGATGCGGTGTATGCGCGACTGGTTGGCGTGGCCGCTGATGCAGTCGTCGGGGATGCGGATGGCTGCCCAAACGGCGCCTTTCTCATCCATGCCTTTCGACACCATCTCGAGCACCCACACTTCGTTGGGGTCGGCTATCGAGAACGACTCTCCGCCGCTGTAGTAGCCGTAGCGCTCCACGAGCGACGTCATCACGCGGATTGCCTCGCGGGCGGTGCGCGCGCGCTGCAGCGTGACGTAGATAAGCGAGCCGTAGTCCATTATGGCGGGGGGGTCTGCAAGCTCGGGGCGGCAATCGAATGTGGTCTCGGTTATTGCCAGCTGATGCTCGTTCATGTTGCCCACGGTGGCATACGTGTGCTCCACCTGCTCTATCTGTCCGAGATATTTATGTGTGTCCCACTCCTTGATGTCGAGCATCTCGCCTTTCTTATGGTCGGCGGCGGGCTGACGGTAGAGCTCGCCGTAGAGCACGTAGGCATCGGCGTTGTAGGTAATCATTGTCGAGCCGTCGGCTGTAGCGTTTTTTCCTGCTATCAGGCTGGTGCATGCAAATGCCGCCTGCACGCCCGCAAGCATCAAGGCGAGCGCTGAGATTAGTTTTTTATTCATTTATTGTTTGTTTGAAGTTACGGAAAGGATACGGTTGCCACTGCTGAACGAATGCACGTCGTAGCTGGTGCCGAACGCTTCGGCTTGATAGCGGCTTGCCTTGGCGCCGTCGGCAAGCGTATGGAGATCGAGACGGAGGTCTCTGCTGAAGTCTACGCCTTCCTTGCCGGCACACTTGAAGATTGCCTCCTTGGCGGTCCATGCCACGGTGGCTTTCCAGGTCGACGTGCCGATGAAGCGTTGTTCTTCTGCCGAAAACACGCGGTCTTTCACGCGGTCTACGCGCTTGTCGACGATTTCCACATCAACGCCGACGCGCTCCGACGCCGACCATGCGGCAACCACCCACCCACGGCAGTGCGACAGGCTGAAGCCCATATCCATGCGCGCGCCTGCCTTTTCTACATAAGGCGCGCCCGACGGCTCATGGCAGAGCATGGCGTCGTCGCCAAACAGCTCGTGGACAAGCAGACGGGTCACCATTATTTCCGTGCGGCGGTTCACCGACTTCACGCCGTCGACAAATCGGTGCATACCGAAATCGTCGCCGGCGGCTTCGACACTCATCATATCAGGAATCTCCACTTCGGCAATCTCGATATCGCCTACGGAGGTGCGGTGTACTCTCATTTACTCTTCTTTTGTTTCCGGTTTGTCTTGCAGTATCTTCACTTTCACTTTCTCTATGCGGTGGCGCTCCACTGCCATCACACGGAAGCGGCAGCGTCCGTATTCTATAAGTTCGTTTTCCTTTGGGAAATCGTGCTTTATGTTGAGCAGCAGTCCGGCGATGGTCTCGGCGTCTTCGTCTACGTCGGCAAACTCATCGTCGTCAAGCCCCGTGATGCGGTAGAAGTCGTTGAGCTGAGTCTTGCCCTCAAACTCATAGATGTCCTGCGACAGGCGTTTGTAGTTTTTCTCGTCGTCGTCATATTCGTCGTTGATCTCGCCAACAATCTCCTCAAGCACATCCTCAAGGGTGACAACGCCTTGCGTGCCACCATACTCGTCGACCACTATCGCCATGTGCATCTTCTTTTTCTGAAAATCCTCGAGAATGTCGTCAATCATGCGGCTCTCGGGCACGAAGAAGGCGTCGCGCAGCAGCGACTGCCATTTGAACGCGGCGTCTTTCTTGCCCACAAACGGCAGGAGGTCCTTGGCATAGACTATGCCTTTGATGTTGTCCTGATTGTCGACATAGACGGGCAGACGCGAATAGCCCGACTCGCGCACGGTGGCGAGAAGCTGGTCGAAGGTCATATCCCAGTCCACGCAGGTCATGTCGACGCGGGGCGTCATGACGTCGCTGACGGTCTTGCCGCCGAACTTCAGGATTTCCTCAAGCATGTTTTTGTCTTTCTGTTCCTCCACGTCGGTGATCTCAAGTGCGTGCGACAGGTCGTCGAGCGACAGACGCTCTTCTTTCTTGGTCACTACGCGGTTGACAATAACCGTGCTGCGTGTCATCAGCGACGTCAGCGGACGCAACATGTGCGACAGAGAGCCTACGCCGCCCACAGCAAAAACTGCCCATTTCAGGCGATGCTCGTTGCTGTAGAGCTTGGGGAGGATTTCGCCAAAGAGAAGCAGGATAAACGTGAGCAGCACTGACTGCAGCACAAAGTTGACCACGGGGCTGGCTATCACAAGAATCTGCGTAAGGGCATAGTTGAGCAGAAGCACTATCGACACATTGACAAAATTGTTGGAGATAAGGATTGTGGCGAGCAGACGCTCCGGCTCTTTGAGCAGACGCGACACTGCCGCGCGCTTGTCTTCGTTCTCGATATCGTCGATGTCGCTTTGAGAAAGGGCGAAAAACGCTGTTTCTGAGCCCGACACGAAAGCCGAAACCATCAGAGCCACGCATGCCACTGCGAGAGCCACCATACTCCCTGCCGTAGGCACATTGAAGCCTATCCAGCTTGTGCCGCCATTCAGCGAGGCGGCAATAAAATTTAAGATACTCGGGTAAGGGTCTAAGTCCAAAATTATTATGCTTTTATTAATCTGTCTGCAAAGATAGTGCAAATCGAGCGCATAACAACAAGCTTGCTTGATTTTGTTTTTCCGAACCGCAGCCTATTTTTGCTTTTTTTCATTATCTTTGCATCACTTTAGAGACCTTAGTGTCACTAAAGACCTTAGTGTCCCTAAAAAGACCTTGAAAAAATCATTACAAGAAACCCCTAAAAAACCTGAAATCGATGGAAGATCTAATCCCCAACAAGTGCAATTACGAAAATCTCCTGTCATATAAAAAAACAAAAGTAATTTTTGAGTTAACCTACTACTTCTGCCACACATACCTCTCTAAAGGCGACCGCACTATCGACCAAATGATACAAGCCGCTCGCAGCGGCAAGCAAAACATTGTGGAAGGATGCGCGGCAAGCCCCACTTCTGCAAAAACGGAAATCAGGCTGATTAGCGTTGCTAAAGCCAGTCTGCAGGAGCTTTTGGAAGATTTTAAGGACTATCTTTCCACTCACAACCACAGACAATGGGAAATGGACTCGAAAGAGATGGCTGCAATGCGACGCATTGGAAAAGAGCACACCGATGCAAATTTTTTTATGGAAATTGCCAAGACTCGACCGCCTGAAACAATTGCCAATATGGCTATTGTGCTTATCAAGCAAGCTGACTTTCTGCTCTTCCGCCAACTCAAAACGCTGTCTGACAAATTCAAAAACGAAGGTGGTTTCAGCGAGAGAATGACTCGCATACGCATCTCGGAGCGAAACAAGAAATAACGTCAATTGATTCTCCCAATCAAAGGCCTCCCTCCCCCCTCAAAAAAAACAAAAGCGGGCGGAAACTGTCGCTTCCGCCCGTCTGTTCTGTCTTCAAAAAAGATTATTTCACGATAACTTTCTTAACAACATTGTCGGCACGCACGATGTAGAGACCTGCTGCCACACGGGTGCGGGCGTCGGTGCTTACCAATGCGCCTGATGTTGTGTAGACTGCCACGCTTTGTGCGCCTTCAACAACAATCTCGCCGTTTGCCGCTGCGATAACCACACCTGCTGCGTCAAGACCTGCCACACTTGATGTCTTTCCTGTCGCTGCCTTAACGGTCCAATTGTCGCCGTCTTTAGCAACTGTGAGGATTACTGACGCTACGTCGCCTTCAGCGATGAGAGTCAAGTCTTTGCCATATCCTGGGTTGCCTGTCAAAACTACAGCATCGCCATCCAAATCCAACACAGTGTTTCCAGCATAGAAGACTCCATTAATCACAATGCCAAATCCTTTTGACAACTCAGCCATATTTTCTTCTACCTCATAGGTATAAGTGCCGTTTGGATTGCTTACCATATCGGCTACCTTCCAACCATTAAACACACCCTTAATCTGAACCTTGTCTGGTTTCTCGCCAACGATTTTCAGTTTCCAAGTGCCATTGTCATTCTTGACAGTAAGAGTGATTTTGTCATAGTCAGCTGCGTCGGTAATCTTCATATTTTTGCCATCATACAAGTTTTGGAAGCCCAATTCGTTGTTAAGCGCGGCGTTCACGAATGCACCATTGCTGAGCCAAGCGTTTGTTTCTACTATGTTTATTTTAAACTCGTCTGCCAATTTCGCAGTCTCAGTCTCCTCATAGACATATTCTTTTGTTTCTGCATTATAGGCAAAAGTAACTGGCGCACTCCAAGTGCCATAAGCATTACCGCGCAACTGAACAGTATAAGTTTCTACCGGTTCCGGAGTCACAGCACCTGGTGCGCCTTCTGTCTTTGTAAAATTCCAATCTGCATTCAGCACGAAAGTATAGTCGCCTGCCAAGCCTAGAATATTAGCAGTTCTATTAGTATTCTCTTTTTCGTTATTATTAAAAATAATATTATACGAGCCTTCTGTATTGACGGTATATACAAAATAATCTGCAGTTCCGATTGTTTCTTTTTCTATCAACTTATCGCCAGGCCACTCTTTATTTGTGCAGAATTTATTACTGCCTTCCCATACCCAAACTGCAAGATTGCTTTCTCCAGTCACTTGACCTTCTCCAATTTTCAGATACACCTTTGCTGCCTGTGCAGAAAAGATTGCCATCAAAGCAAACAACAACGTAAAAGTAAGTTTTTTCATAATAGTAAAATTTTAATTTTTTCGATATGTGTATTGCCAAACTATGGTGCGCATTTCCCACACGCACCATAGTATTTTTGTAAATTTATCTTCTGTTATTTCACGATAACTTTCTTAACCACATTGTCGGCACGCACGATGTAGAGACCTGCTGCCACGCGGGTGCGGGCGTCGGTGCTTACCAATGCGCCGGCTGCTGTGTAGACTGCTACGCTCTGTGCGCCGTCAACAACGATTTCGCCGTTTGTAGCTGCGATAGCCACGCCTGCTGCGTCAACACCTGCCACGCTGCCTTCTGTTGCAACGAGCTTAAACGCGCCTGTATTGATGTTGAATGTCACCTTGTAAGTGCCGGGAGCTGTTGTGCAGCATTTATCCAAGCCCTTTGTGAATGTGCCTTCGAGAGTGCTGACTGTTGTTTCTTCAGCAAAGCCCCAGGTGCCTTTGCCACCGAGACCTTCAAAGATACGCCAGTAGCTCAACTCGCTCTCTTCGGCTGCAGGGAAAGTTATCACTCCGCTGAACTCGCCGGCTGTCTCTGTTGCAGTGAGCTTGCCGCTTGGGTCAGTGAAGTCCCAACCGTTGTTGTTGCCCATCACGTAAACCTCTGTCACTTCGCCTGCTTCGCCCTCTGTGCCTTCAAGGAGGAGAGATGCGTTGCCTTCACCGTCGATAGTAAGAGTGATTGTTTTGCAATTGTAAGTTGCGTCGCCAAGGTCGATGTTTGCACTTGCCCCACCCGGAACGAGTGAGTAAGACATACCGAGTTGTGGCACTGCTCCCGAGATACCGCCATAGTTGCAGGCATCGCTCCAATTAGCGTCTGCCACCTTAAACTGTCCGAAAAGTTCTTTATCTGCAAGCGTATAAACGCCTTCCTTTTCAGTTGTCTGGAATTCCCATGCTGGATCTGCAGTCCAATTTGTCACACCACCGCGAATAAAGATTCCTGATCCTGCGGCGTTACCAACCAATGCGCAGAGTGCGCACATCAAAAAAAGAGTAAATTTTTTATTCATAGGTTCTAAATTTTAATTAGTGAATCTTTAACGCCGCAAAGACACACCTTATTTTCACAAAGTGGTCAACAAAAAGATATGTTCTTCAACATATTTTGGACATAATTACAATTCTAACATCATCAACGCTCTAAAAGCCGCCTCCCCCGCCAACCGAAGCCACAGCCTGAGCAGCCGACCGCGGCACCGCCACGCATCACACTGCATCCCCACGAAGAAGACAACGCGCCTTTTCGCACCGGCGGTGCGACACTCTTCGTAACCCCATCCGCACGACGCGGCAGCGGAGGGCGCATGGGGTACAGACGTTCCCCCCTTTCCATATGCGCTTCGAAGATGCGCTACTGCGCCAGCGACAAGGCAGCCGACCGCGCGAGCGGTCACGCTTTCAGTTAACCCCCGACCGCATCGGAGGCACACGCACCGACGCACATGCGCCGCGGAGCGCCGCCGCTGAAAGAAGCATCGCATAAAAAGAAAGGATGCTCCGCCGCAAGGCGAGGCATCCCTTCTCTAACAATAAATTATCCTGGTAGATTAGTCTTTTAACTTCATCTTCAGATATTCACGGTTCATACGTGCAATGTTGCTCAACGAAATGTTTTTCGGACACTGAGCGGCGCAAGCGCCTGTGTTGGTACAGTTACCGAAACCGAGCTCGTCCATCTTGCTCACCATAGCGCGGACGCGGCGTGCTGCCTCGACCTTGCCTTGTGGGAGAAGTGCGAACTGGCTGACCTTCGCTGAAACAAACAGCATAGCCGAACCGTTCTTGCAAGCTGCCACGCAGGCACCGCAACCGATGCAGGTAGCTGAGTCCATTGCCTCGTCGGCTGCCTCCTTTGAGATAGGTATTGCGTTGGCATCGCCGGCTCCGCCCGTATTGAACGATACGTAGCCACCAGCCTGCTGGATTTTGTCGTAAGCCGAGCGGTCTACCATCAAGTCACGGATTACGGGGAATGCGTGCGAGCGCCATGGCTCGATAGTGATAGTGTCGCCGTCGTTAAACTTACGCATGTGCAACTGGCAAGTAGTGATGCTGCCAACAGGTCCGTGAGGATTACCGTTGATGTAGAGTGAGCACATACCGCAGATTCCCTCGCGGCAGTCGTTGTCGAACACTACTGGCTCCTCGCCCTTCTCCACGAGCTGCTCGTTGAGCATGTCGAGCATCTCAAGGAAGCTGATGTTGGTCGGCACATTGTCAAGTGAATAATCGACGAATTGACCCGGCTCTTTAGGACCGCGTTGACGCCAGATTTTTAACTTTATGTTGATTGTCTGTTCCATAATTAGCTAAAATATTAATGCCTAAAGGCGGGTTGTTATGACTTATAGTTACGTGTTTGAACCTTGATTGCCTCATAGTTGAGCGGCTCTTTCAGCAAGATTGGCTTTTCGCCCTCGCCGGCATACTTCCAGCAGCTTACATACATATACTGGTCGTCGCGGCGCTGTGCCTCGCCATCCTCTGTCTGATACTCCTCGCGGAAGTGTGCGCCGCAAGACTCGTTGCGGTGGAGCGCGTCGATCGCCATAAGGCGGCCGATAGTGAAGAAGTCCTCAAGACGGAGTGCCTTTTCAAGCTCTACGTTGAGTGTGTCTGCCTCGCCTGGTACAAACAAGTTGGTGTCGAATTCTTTCTTCAAGTTGTCGATTTGCTCGATTGCCTTGATCAAGCCTTCTGCCGTACGTCCCATACCTACAAGGTTCCACATAATCAAGCCGAGTTCCTTGTGGATTGAGTCGGCTGAACGTTTGCCCTTGATGTTCATCAATCGCTCGATGCGTGCGCGAACCTTTTTCTCTGCCTCAACAAACTCAGGGGCATCGGCTCCCGGGTGTTTAACCTTAATCTGGTCAGAGAGATAGTTCTGCATTGTGTAAGGCAATACGAAATAGCCGTCGGCCAAGCCCTGCATCAACGCAGAAGCTCCGAGGCGGTTACCGCCGTGGTCGGAGAAGTTTGCCTCACCGATTGCAAACAAGCCCTTGACTGATGTTTGGAGCTCGTAGTCTACCCAGATACCGCCCATTGTGTAGTGCGATGCCGGGAAGATCATCATCGGTGTCTTGTATGGGTTGTCGTCGGTAATCATCTCATACATCTGGAACAAGTTGCCATAGCGAGCTGCGATGACATCCTCGCCCAAACGGTTGATTGCGTCGGAGAAGTCCAAGTAAACGGCATTGCCTGTTCCTACGCCGTAGCCTGCGTCGCAACGCTCTTTGGCTGCACGGCTGGCGATGTCGCGAGGACAAAGGTTACCGAATGCCGGATAGCGGCGCTCCAAGTAGTAGTCGCGGTCTTCTTCCTTGATTTCTGTCGGTTTGAGCTTGCCGGCGCGGATTGCCTCGGCATCTTCTTTCTTCTTCGGAACCCAGATGCGGCCGTCGTTACGCAACGACTCTGACATAAGGGTAAGCTTCGACTGGTTCTCGCCATGCTTTGGAATACATGTCGGGTGAATCTGCGTGAAGCAGAGGTTTGACAGGTATGCACCGTGCTTGTAGCACTGCACTGCAACAGAACCGTTGCAACCCATAGCGTTGGTCGACAGGAAGAACACGCGGCCGTAACCGCCTGTTGCAACCACAACTGCGTGTGCGGCGTAGCGCTCAATCTCTCCGGTGATAAGGTTGCGCACGATGATACCGCGTGCGCGGCCGTCTACAACTACCAAGTCGAGCATCTCGCGGCGTACGTAGCTCTTCACTGTGCCCTTGTTGATCTGACGGTTCAATGAAGAATATGCGCCGAGAAGGAGCTGCTGGCCTGTCTGACCTTTAGCGTAGAACGTACGTGACACCTGAGCGCCACCGAAAGAACGGTTGGCGAGCAAGCCTCCGTATTCACGTGCGAATGGCACGCCCTGTGCAACGCACTGGTCGATGATGTTGTTTGACACTTCTGCCAAGCGGTATACGTTGGCCTCGCGTGAGCGGAAGTCTCCACCCTTGACTGTGTCGTAGAACAAACGGTAAACGGAGTCACCGTCGTTCTGATAGTTTTTCGCTGCGTTGATACCACCCTGCGCGGCGATTGAGTGCGCGCGGCGTGGAGAGTCCTGGATACAGAAGTTCAACACGTTGAAGCCCATTTCGCCGAGTGTCGACGCTGCCGACGCTCCTGCAAGGCCTGTTCCTACAACGATGATGTCGAGGTGACGCTTGTTGGCTGGGTTCACGAGTTTCTGATGTGCCTTGAAGTTTGTCCACTTCTCAGCAACTGGTCCTTCAGGAATTTTAGAGTCAACTTTCTCGTCCGAATAAACGGCGTATTGGCTCATTATGCTTGTGCTATCAATAATTTTTTCTGACATGTCTCAATTAGTTTGAAGTGAATTAAAGAGCAAACTGAACTGTGAATACTACGGCTTGAATCAAGAACAATCCGATTACGATTGTTGCCCACCAGTTGCCAAGTGTTTTGAAACGTGGAATCCAAACGTTGTTGGTTGTGCCGAGCGACTGGAACGCGCTCCAGAAGCCGTGAGTCATGTGGAACCAAAGTGCCACAAGTCCGATGACGTAAACTGGCAATGTCCACATCTGGCCGAAAGCGTTCTTGATGTGGTGCATACCGTCGGCTGCCAAAAGAACTGCGCTGCCGTCACCACAGCTTGCGCCCAACTGATGGCATACCTCTACAAACTGCATCTTTGCCCAGAATTGAGCGAAGTGCACAATCATGAAGGCTACGATTACGATACCGAGCACGAGCATGTTCTGCGACGCCCACTCTACGCTTGCTGGCTTTGTTGTTACCGCGTAGCGGTCGTTGCCGCGCGCCCTGCGGTTCTGCATCGTAAGCCAGAATGCATAAATAATGTGTACAATGAAGCCGGCGGCAAGAATCGCTGTAGCGACCAATGCGTACCAATTAGCACCCAAGAACTCGCAGACCATGTTGTATGCGTCCGGAGATATCAGGGCTACTGTGTTCATTAATACGTGAAAGGTTACAAATAGGAGCAGGAAAAGACCGGTTACCGACATAACCACTTTTCTTCCTAAGGATGAATTTGTTAACCACATAGTAGTTCTGAAAATTTAGTTATTAATTAAGTTTATAGTTTTAATTCAAAATGCACGGGACATAGTTCCCCGTGCAAAGTTACCTTTTATTAACCGAATATGGAAATTATTCTATAATTTTTTTACGCATCTCACTTTTGCCGCTTTGCGGTCGCGCTCGCGGCGGAAACTGTCGAAGGTTTCAAAGATGTCGCCGAGGGCGATGGTGGAGTTGCTGACCTGACTTTCGTAGAGCTGGGCGCCGGTGGTGCCGGCGGATGCCTGCCCTTGAAGGGCGCCGCTGACACCGCTTATCTGCTCAAACAAGCGCATCTGAAGATTGACCATCTCGTAGGCGCCTATGTTGGTGGCGTTGCCGCTCACTTGCTCCGGACGGTCGTTGCCGCCGCGGGGATGGTAGGGGACTATGCCGTTGGGCTTCGACCATGCATAGCGGAGGTCGTTCCATGTGAAGCCTTCGGGAAGGATATTGTCTGGATAGAGGAGCACGCCTTTCGCGCTGGCGCCCATCACGTGGTCTACAAGGGTGACGAGGCGGTTGACGTATTTCTGCTGGTCGATCACGTCCTCAACCATAGAATGCACCTCGCCGTCGGTCAGCGGATAGAGCTTCAACGCGAAGGGGTGGCTGCCGTGGACGTAGGGACTGTCGTACTGGCTGAGGA